>ERZ1066124.57-NODE-57-length-108871-cov-29.124476_pt1 | contig 108871 bp, 96 predicted proteins | sample MGYA00382771_ERZ1066124 | MGnify/ENA primary metagenome ERZ1066124 (study PRJEB33369, sample SAMEA5778354) | biofilm metagenome | biome: Industrial cooling water; feature: Water cooling tower basin; material: Biofilm | place: United Arab Emirates | collected... | reverse complement strand
ATGCCACGGGAGCTAAATCTAACGATTATTATGGCATTGATGCGATCGCCATTGCCCCTTATTTTGCTGGTTATTTAGGCGACCCCAGTACCGCTGATGAAGTCGCTAAGTGGGCTGCTTCTCCAGATGGAGGATTAGATAAACTGTTTAATGAGTTAACTAGAGGTGGTCTGTTAAGTAAAAGTCCCTCTGGTGGAGCTTTAAAGCAGAGTTTTACGAATATAAGCAACTATGCCAATTTAGCGCAACAGAAAGGGCTTCAACTGCTGGCGTATGAAGGGGGACAGCATCTTGTTGGTTATGGGGGTGTAGAAAATAATCAAACCCTCACTAATCTATTTATTGCTGCTAACCGTGACCCCCGCATGAGAGAAATTTACAAACAATATCTAAATCAATGGTACGAGTTGGGAGGAGGTACATTCATGAATTATTCTGATGTTGGACGCTACAATCAGTGGGGGAGTTGGGGCAGTCTTGAATATGTTGAGCAGAATGGTTCACCAAAATATAATGCTTTGATCGAAGTGATTCAATCTCTTTCTTCTACAACTCACTAACCGCCCCCTAGCCCCCTCCTACGAGGTGGGGGAACGTTAGAGGAATTTGTTTATTTATGGAGAGGGAATCATCAGGAAAAACTTTTTATATAGGTGGGGTACTATCAAGAATCTGTTTTATAGTGAGGAGTATCAAACTTTCATTCTTTTGATATTTCCCTTCTCCCTATAGGTGAGAGTGCCAGAGAGAGGACTTTCTTCACGTTATTGTTATATTGATAGAAGAGCAAATTATAGTTTTTAAATCAATGGAAAGACTAAAACAACTCAAACAATTTTTAGCGTGGTTTTGGCGAGTTGCTAAACCTTATTGGGTATCAACTGAAAAATGGAAGGCACTAGCTTTTCTTGTATCTGTTGTTATTTTAATTGTTGCTGTTAATAAAATGAATGTCACTCTCAATCAAGTACAGGGTGATTTTGTCACAGCTTTAACTGAAAAAAAAGTTGATGAATTTCATAAAAATTTATTAAATTTTTTAGGAATTCTGCTCAGTTTACTGTTATTTGCATTAATTCAATCTTTTCTACAACAAAAACTCGTTTTGTATTGGCGTGAATGGCTCACTAATAATTTTATTGCTCAATATTTTACAAATCAATCTTTTTATAAAGTAAATAATTACTCATTAATTGATAATCCAGATCAACGAATTGCTGATGATATTGATGGATTCACTAATAAAACAATCGAATACACCTTAGATTTGGGCAGTAATCTGCTTAGAGGCTTTTTATTTGTCGGCGTTCTTTGGTCGCTCAATAGTACTTTAGTTTGGGTTGCTTTAGTTACAGCTATTGTTCAAACCCTGATTAGTTTTTGGATTGGTAGAATTTTAACCCCTTTAAATTTTAAAAATCTTCAATATCAGGCTGATTTTCGTTATGGGCTAGTCCATGTTCGCAATAATAGTGAATCAATCGCTTTCTATCATGGTGAAGCGCAAGAAGATCAAATGCTACAAGAACGATTTAGTCGTCTTTTGTTCATCCTTCATAGAATGATTTTGCCTCAGAGTGCTTTATCCGCTTTTAGCTTTGGTTTAACGTTTATTACCTTTGTTCTTTCTTACTGGATTTTAGCCCCTCAATATTTTTCAGGACAAATTCCCTTTGGAGACATTAGTCGTTCCACTCATGCGTTTATGACGGTTCTTTCGGTCTTTAGTTGGTTTGCTACTTCTTTTCAAGCCCTTACACTATTTGCGGCTGTGATTAAACGACTGGGAACCTTTGCCGAATTTTTAGATAAAATTAATACACCTATTGCACAAGAACACACCATCCATAACATTATTGAGCCTCGTTTAGCCCTCTCTCACGTTACCCTGGAAACCCCCAATCACGAAAAAATCTTAGTCGAAAATTTATCTTTTGAAGTCACTCCAAGTACAGGTACATTAATCATGGGTGCGTCAGGAGTCGGCAAAAGTTCGGTATTACGAGCCGTTGCTGGACTTTGGAATAGTGGTAAAGGTTATATTTATCGCCCTCAAGAGGCAGAAATGCTTTTTATTCCCCAACGTCCCTACATGACTTTAGGTTCATTACGGAGTCAAATTATCTATCCTCATATTGAACTTGATATTACTGATGAGCAATTACAAGCAGTTCTTGAAAAAGTTAATCTTTCTTCATTAGCCCCTAGAGTTGGCGGATTTGATATAGTCCTTAATTGGGCTGATGTTTTATCTCTCGGAGAACAACAACGATTAGCCTTCGCACGTCTTTTTCTACTCAATCCAAAATATGCAGTTCTTGATGAATCGACTAGCGCACTTGATGTCAAAAATGAACGCCATCTCTATCAAATGCTCAAAGATTCCCATACTACTTATATTAGCGTTGGACATCGACCCACAATCGTTTCTTACCATGAAACGATTATCGAGTTTCTTGGGTTAGGCAAATGGCAATCATACCCCGCAAGTGACTACAAAATTGATGGTATTTCTAGCAATGGTAACGGTTCAACTCCAAGCGAAGTAAAAATTCTTGAGTAATTTATCACCAAAGAGTTTTGTGTTGAGGTTTGGTCTCCAAATCCTTTTTCTGACGTAGGCTATCTAAAATGAGCTACAGTAATAAATTGTCCTTATCTATTGATGTGAACAGCATGACCAAGACAGTAGACGATAAAGCCATTGTAAAAGATTATTTTAACGCCACAGGTTTTGATCGATGGCGTAGAATTTATGGTGATGGAGAAGTCAACAAAGTTCAACGTGATATACGAGTTGGACATCAGCAAACCATTGATACTGTAATTGGATGGCTAGAAGACGATCAAAATTTAATGAATCTGACAATTTGTGATGCAGGTTGTGGGGTGGGGAGTTTAGCTATTCCACTCGCTTCTCAAGGAGCAAAAGTTTACGCGAGTGATATTTCTGAGAAAATGGTCACAGAAGCCGCCCAACGTGCTAAAGAAGCTTTAGGCTATTCTAACTCGATTGCTTTTTCTGTACAGGATTTAGAAAGTTTAACGGGCAAATATCACACCGTGATTTGTTTAGATGTTTTAATTCATTATCCCGCTACAGAAGCCGCTACAATGCTCGCTCATCTGGCATCTTTGGCTGATTCTCGCTTGATTTTGAGTTTTGCACCAAAAACCGTTTTATTGTCTATCCTAAAAAAAGTGGGTGAATTTTTTCCTGGCCCTAGTAAAGCGACTCGTGCTTATCAACATAAAGAAGCAGATATTATCAAAGCTTTACAAGACAATGGTTTTACAATTAAACGTACTAGCATGACCAGTACACGATTTTATTTTTCAAGAATCCTAGAAGCTGTTCGTTAAAAACAGTTAAACCCAATGGCAGTTACAACAGGACAACTTAGACAATGGAAGCAAGACAAACGCACAATTATTGTCTTAACCGCTTGGGATTATGCGATCGCACAAATTTTAGATGAGGCCGAAGTAGACATGATTTTGGTGGGAGACTCCCTAGCCATGTCTATTTTAGGTCATCCTACCACTTTACCCGTAACTTTAGACGACATGATCCATCATGCGGCTGCGGTGTATCGTGGAGTTAAACGTGCTTTAGTCGTGTGTGATTTGCCGTTTTTGAGTTACCAAGAAAGTACAACTCAAGCGATTCACTCAGCAGGACGAGTTTTAAAAGAAACAGGGGTACAAGCCGTTAAACTAGAAGGGGGACATCCTGCAATGGTAGAAACGATCGCCCGACTGACGGCAATTGGTATACCTGTGATGGGACATATTGGTTTAACGCCTCAATCTGTGCATCGTTTAGGATATAAACAACAGGGGAGAACCGACGAGGATGCAGATCGAATTTTAAATGAAGCGATCGCACTCTATCAAGCGGGAGTTTTTTCGATCGTTTTAGAACATATCCCCTCAGATTTAGCCGCTATAATTACTGATAAATTACCCATTCCGACGATTGGAATTGGTGCGGGAAATCAATGTGACGGACAGGTTTTAGTTACGGCTGATTTACTGGGATTAACGAAAAAACAGCCACCTTTTGCCAAATCTTATATTAATTTACGTGAAGCAATTAGCCAAGCTGTACACAATTATGCTGATGAAGTTAAAGAAAAAAAATTTCCAAGTCATTAATATTAATTTGAATAATAACGTTTAAACCGAGGATCAAGATAATGTTTTTTCTTGGAATTACAAGTTACACAAAGTGTCTGTAAATTACTGATATCATTACTTCCTCCCAATGCTAGAGGAATAATGTGATCAATATTGAGTGTAATTTCTGGCTTTGTCTTGCCACAGCTTTGACACTGATAATTATCTCTTTTGTAGACATATTCTCGAACTGAATAGGGAATTGGAATACGAGGAGTTTTCGACATCTTGATTAGCTAATGGTTTGACGAATATCATCTAATATGGATTCGGGTTCATCAGGAATAAATTCTAATGTTACTCTAATTTTTCCTTTTTTCCAACCCGTATTAGGACTTAGGATCTCGCACTCTACACCGTCTCGCCATCTAATTCGTTTTTCTGCATCATGATCCATTTTTTCTAATAATCCATAGATAAATTCTTCTGCTTTAAATGTTTTGTGAGAAAGAATTACTCTATCTTTAAAATCATTAAGTGATATCACTTCATCGGATTTTAATAGCATTATTTTTTCTGACATAATTTGTTTTCCTAAGTATTTTATGTTAGAAAGGGTTTGGCAACCAAACCCCTACGATAACCATATTGTATTTTCAACAATTGGGGCTTGATTATAAGGTTTTAAGATTTCAGTATTATTTAATTAATTGTTTGACGAATATCATCTAATATTGATGGTGGCTCAATCTGAGAATCTTTAATTGGTTCATCTGGATAAAATTCTACATTTACACTAATTTTAATTTTACCCTTAAGCCATTTTTGACTCCCAACTCGTAATAAACTGCATTTAACTCCTTCTTCAAACCAAAAATTCGGATATTCGATTTCTTTTCCATCCGTTTTTTTAAACTTAAAATATTCTTTAATCTCAAGACCATAATGTTTAAAATGTTCTCTTAATCTTTTTTCAGCACAGTTTTTATCTTCAAAAAGCTCAATTAACCATGCTCTTAGATTTCCCACTTTGCGAAGCTTGTTTTCTTCAAATTCGATTACATCATCAGAAAATTTAGCTAAATATTGATGATTTTCCATTTTTTCCTTTTTTTACGTTACTTTATTATTATTTGATATTCGATCTGTAGGGGCTTGGTTGCCAAGCTCAGTAGTAGAATGACTCTATAAAAGATTTAAGTTATACTCATCATTTCCTCATCCATAACAACACCATTACCTTGATGTAATTCTTCCTTTTCTACAGAAAATGGAACTAAACTTAAATCAGAAGCCACAATTAAAGGTAATTGATGTTCATACAATTTCATGACTTGTAAACAAGCGTTAATTCCTGAAACAGCTTGATTAAATTGCTCAATTTTTTGTTTAATCTCTCCTTGGTGACGAACATTTTTAGCAATCTTTTCAGCCGCTTCTTGTTCTAGATTTTGTTCTAAATAAGCTCTGGCTTTATCATATTGTTGTAAAATTTCATCAGATTGTTTTTCAGTCATTGGTAATAACTGAGTTTTCAGAGTTTGATTAATAGTTTGTCGGAAGTTTTTGCGAATGGTGGTAGATACTTTCGGTTCAATATCTAGCTTAAGCAATTGACGAATTGCAGGTTCAGCTTGTACCATACTTTCACAGTCATAACCTTGTGAGGTTTGCTGTAAAGTTTGACGAAATTGATAAATTGAAAATGTTCCTTCATCATAAAAACGCGGGCTTTCTCTTACATAGCGATCGCATTCTGTTTTAGCTTCCGAAACCAAGGCATGAGTTAACTTTTCTTCCATCTGTTTTAGTTGTAATTCTATACCACCATCATTACCCAATAAGCGATATAATTTTCGATAATAATCTGACTGACGCACTCGATCTAATAATCGTTGACAGAAGCGGTTGACTAAAGCTTTAGATTCATCAACTAAAACATCTTCTAATTCATTAGCCAGATAATACAAAGCTTCGACTAAAACGGCTAAAAGAGGGGCTGTAGAATTTCGAGGATGAGTGAAAGTTGCTCGACTATAGGCATTTGTTACCGAAAAAGTTTGTAGCAATTCATCTAAACGAGATACCATTCTTGCTTTGAGTTTTTGAAAATCTTCCTCAAAAAGTGGATCAGCATTCACCGCTATTTTATTAATTTCTTCGGCGATATGTTTAGTAAATTCTTGTCCAACGTCTTGTAAGTCATGATTGAGTTTAATTAACTCTTGAGTTTTCATGGCTTCTATTTCGCGGGGTTGACTGTCTACCTCTCGATATTTGTCTAGATAATATTTTTTTAGGGTAATACAAAGGGGCTGTAAATCATCGGCTAAATTAGAAAACAGTTGAGGGCGTTTTTCTTCAGTTAGATAACGAGTAATAGCGTTCCGAAAATCTTCAATACCACTATCAATAATTAATTGATCAATTAAAGGTGTTCCCCACTCACTTAAAATTCTCGTGTAATTCTCGTTCGGGCTGTCGTAGCCATTCACTGTAACTCTAAAATTAGTCCGAGTGAGTTTTTTAGAATTCGCACAATAATTATTAAACTCACTAATAAATTGTGGGGTTTCTTCTTCACCACCTAAACTCTTAACACTCTCGGCAAATAGTGAATCTAAACCATAACGATCCATTCCAGTTGTATGCTTTTTAATCTGACTGCCATAAAATCCGAGTAACCCACTGGTTTTATACACACGGTTACTGTCCCTAAACTGAGTGTGGATTAAATTATCTAAACGTTGACGCAGTTGGCTATTGTACCAAGTTTCATCAATACGATTAAAGACATAAAAAACGCGATCCCGTATACTTGGATTAGCCCGCATTTTTTCCAACAGTTCCGTTTCTTCGGTTGACATCTCCCCTGCTGAAGCGGGTTTAAGGACACACACCACAGCCGATGTATCTGAATCTTCGATTTTTTGGTAGGTTAATTCTGCATCTTTTTTGACGGGTGCATCAATACCAGGCATATCCACTAAGACGTTACCATCCTGCAATAAGGGATGATTGCAATAGTATTCTAACCGTTTGAGAACTGCGCTATTACTGCCACGCCTAGCATAATTAGCAGCTTCTGTCAAGTTAGAAAAATTAAATTGTTCCATCGAATAGGTAGCATGATGGACAGGATGAATGCGATCGCGGTTTTGAATAAATCCATTTACTAATAATTTTAAGGCATGGGCTTGTTTAGCGCGTTCTGACTTACTTTCGCCGCCTTCTTGTTCTAAAATCTTGTCACAATATTGTTGTAGGAGTGTAGTGACTTCAGTAGAGTCAAGATTATTAGGGGCTTTAATTTCCAAGCGTTGACACAGAGTCTCGACTAAAGACAAAATTTCTGCTTCACTCAAAAACGTCAAAACGACTTTTTCTTGTTCGCTTTGGGCATATTCAATATGACATTCTGTACCTGTCGCATGACCTTCTGCACTGTATAATAATTCTCGTTCTAACAGGGCATTAATCAGCATGGATTTACCCGCACTGAAGGCACCCGCAAAAACAATTTCAAATTTAGGCGAGATGGCTTTTTTTAAAGAAGTTTCGATCGCTGTTGTGTCTTGTTGGGAACGTAACGAGGGTTCAGATTGTAGCAGTTCAAGCAAATGATTAACATTATTGGAAAGATCCGTGCATTGTGTGAAGTCAGCCATAAAAAGCGCACTAGCTTAATTGATCTTTCTTATTATTCCCAATAAAATCAGAAAAACATCGCTTAAACCTTAAATTAACCTGAAGTGAGACAAATTTTAGCCCCCTCCAAGCTAGGAGAGGGCCAGGGTGAGGTTAGGGGTTAGGGTGATATTATTAACTTTTTCTAACTCGCGCTACTCCAGTAACACCTAACATTAAGGCAATTAAACCGACTAACGAAGAAGGTTCGGGAGTCGATGCTGCTGGATCTTGTCCACTAACATCTAAGACTTGAACACGACCTTGGAAAAAATCACCCACATAAAGCGTACTATTACTGTAGTATGAGCCAGCCGTCCAGTTAAATACGCCTGGTGAGAGGTCGAGGGGGTTACCATAGGGTGATGGTTCACCTAGCTGAGGAGGTCGTCCACCAGAAGGTCGGCCAAATTGAGTTAGGAAGTTACCGTTTTTATCGAATACTTGGACGCGGCTATTGATCGAGTCCATCACATAAATATTCTCATACTCGTCCACTTCAATATCAATTGGCTGAATAAACTGTCCAGGCCCAGATCCAAGTTCGCCGAAGACCAAAAGAGGTTCACCCGTCGGACTGAGTACCTGAACGCGGTTATTAAACTGGTCAGTTACAAAGAAATTGCCACTTACTGGGGATATTTGTACGCCTGCGGGGCCTTGAAACTGTCCAAGCCCAGTGCCAGAGGTACCAATAGAACTGATGAACTCGCCCTCTTTGGTGTATTTATTGATCTTGTCATTACTGAAATCACCTACATACACAAAGCCCTCTGCATCAAACGTAATACTTGATGGCCCAAAGAAAGCTCGCCCAGGTACAAGAGTACCAAAGTCACCAAAGGAGTTAATAAAATTACCATTCGCATCGAACACATTAACGCGATCGTTAAAAACATCGCCTGCATACAGATTTCCCGTATCTGGGTCAAATGCGATCGCGGCTGGCTCATCGAATTGTCCAGGCCCAGTGCCAGTGCCACCAATTCCTTTGATATAGTTCCCTTGGCTATCGAATACATCGATGCGGTCAATAAAACGACCATTAGCTACATAAATCAGTCCTGTTGTCTCCTGTACTGCTATTCCCTGGGGGACGGCAAGCGTTCCTGGAACACCTGGGAACTCACCTTCAGCGAGGTTAGCAGGTCTACCAATTGATCCCTCATAGCTTAAAGTCACCGACTTAGCTGCTGTTGCTGTTGTCATAACCATAAATCCAGCACTAGCCACCGCTAAAGAAAATTTCGCGATCGTTTTCATGTAAGTCACTCCCTTTATTTCAATTTTTAGAATCATCTTTAGACCGTTTGCCTTGACGTTTTAGCAAGAAACCACCACCTAATACACTAAAAGCCAGTAAACCAACAGTTGAGGAGGGTTCGGGAACAGTTGCCGCAGGCTCAAGATCAACTCGAACGACTGAACCCAATTCTGGCCCGACACCGCGTCTTGTGACATAAATTTCGTTATTAGGGCCGATGGTAATTCCCGCAGAAGACTCTAGACCTTCACCTGCAGCTACAAGGGTTGTGCGAGTCCCATCAGGAGCAAGTTGAATTAAAGAACCTGGTAGGAACCGTATGTCATCTAATGGCTGTGGTTCATCGCTGAATTGTAAGACGAGTAAATTACCGTTTTGATCAAAAGTTAGATCAGTAATGTGAGTAAACCCCTCTGCAAAAACTTCTGGTACACCATTTTCACCGATGCGGAAGATTCGGGCGGCACCTTCGAGATAAGGAAAGCCAGTATACTCACCAATATATAACGCTCCATCGGGCCCGATCGTATTACCTGTAGGAACTGATTGAATAGCAATTCGCGGGGGTTGTCCTGGTTCTTCTGGCGGTAGAAAATCGACTAATCCTGGTGGAATCTCTACGCCAGGTGGAAGAGGTGGCAAAACTGTACTACTGACAATATTATCGGGGATGGCGAGTGCCTCTACGCTACTACCATCAAGCTTAATACTATAAGAAGTATTTCCACCCGCGTCAACCACATAGGCTGTATCACCACTAATCGTCAAGTCATAGGGGTTAGTAACTACATCCCCACCGTCAGGATTATTAACAATTTCGTACCTGCCAAAGTCAAAAATTTCCGTTAATTCTCCTGTATTCAAATCAGCTTTAAACAGTTTTGCTAAATCAGGAGTATTTAAAACTTCTTCGGGTGGAGAAGGAGGGAAAGTAGTAATTTGCCCTGGCGGAATCGGGTAATTATTACCAAGAGTATTTAATTCTAGATCGCGGTTGCCTGGATAACCCGCAAACCCTGTTAGAACATAAGCATTACCCAGGGCATCAAATTGTAAATCTTGAAGACCCGCACCTTGATTACCACTGGGTTGTTCTGCTAGTGACTGAAAGTTATTAAAGATGCTTCCTTGTTGACCAGTGGGTGAAACTGTTCTGTAAGAGCTTGTATTACCTGCACAAATTGGCTGAAAAAGAGTACTCGGAGAGGGCTGACAATTTCCATTCCCCCCAACTCCTGGTTCTGAGACATAGAGGGTACCATCAGGGCCAAAGGAAATTCCCCTTGGATTACTTATTCCCTGAATAATGGGAGTGAGAGTAACTGCTTGTGCGATATTTGTGCCAAAAACAACGGTAGCACTACAAGTCAAAAAGGAAAAAGTAAATTGTTTGAGTTTCATTGTTGTAAAAAAATTAGTAAGTTAATTGAAGGGTTTTAGAACCAAAATACAGAGCATTGTAGGGGTTTGGTCTCCAAACCTTTGAGCTATGTCTCATTTAAGAACCGCTATAAGTGTTTACTGTTAACAGTTCACTATTTACAGTTGGTAGATGATAGCTCATGCCACGAGCAAAACTAGATGTATTACCCGCTTTAGCTTCCAAAACCCGCTTAATATTCATGCTCTCGGCTCCAAAATCTTGAATCTGTAATTTTCCGTGTTTTAACGGTCGATCTACAGGCCAGAAAGTAATACGATGTTGAATAAAGCCACGCGCTGAAGGATCACCAAAGGCATAGGAACAGGGGATAAGCATTACGGGACAACGTTGGATAAATTGACGATCGCGATAAACATAATCCTGTTCAATCAAGTAATAATTCTTGAGATCGTGAGGGGTGAATGTCACCGTCACGTTTTGATTATATTCATCGAGAAATTCGCCACTATGAGCGGTAATATTGCCTTTATTCCGTAATAAATGCGCCCATTCTTCCATATTTCGCATATCTTGGAGATACTCGAAACCCAGTTCAACAGGTGCATCAATATAAATGGTGTCCGTCAGGATGCGATAACGTCCTGTAGCCGCTTCTTGAAGACCCGCTTGGCGTTCCAAAATGGCTTTGAGTGAACGACATTCGGATGTATGCACCGTTTCGATACCCTGCATAATCATCGGGGTTCGTCGTTTGGGATCGACAAAACTCAGCCAGTGCAAGTATGTACCTTTTTCATCCGTTTGAGGCTCGATATAATCGGGCGGAAATAATAAAACGGGATAAACTTGGAAATATTTTTGATATTCAAAACCGCAATGCCATTCAATGCCCTGTATCGAACAATTTTCAATTTTTCGGACGTGGTAATATAAATTATTTTGATATCCTGATGCAGTCCCTAGCCATGTATTCTCGTCGATTTGTTCGAGCATACGGCTATAGAGTGTCCAATCATTCAAATTTTCCAAACTACAGAGATAATCAAGCGTCGTTTTCAAAGGGGACGCAATATAAGCAGATGTGGCAAAGGTATTTTCTTCCATGAAGTTTTCCTAAATTTATGGGATTAGTTGGGGAACAACTTGGCTATTATTAAATAACTCCCGCTTCACTTGTGGCACAAGATTAGAGTGAGAATTTAACAGTGGATCTGTTTTGGATCTAGCTGATTTCAGCCGATCTTCTGCTAAGTTTTGTGCCGCTTGATGGGTGGAAATATTGTGGTAGTTAGAACGCTCAAAAATTTGCACAAGTCCCTCATAAATATTATTTAATTGATGAAAAACTTTAGCTTCTTCATAACCGATCATTTCGTTATAAACATTGATTAATCCTCCCGCATTAATGACATAATCTGGACAATAAAGAATGTTTTTTTCATGCAATAAATAGCTATGAATCAATTCATTTTCGAGTTGATTATTTGCCGCCCCTGCAACGATTTGCGCTTTGAGTTGGGGAATCGTCGCATCGTTAAGAACACTACCTAAAGCACAGGGAGAAAACAGATCGACCTCTTGACTATAAATTTCTTGAGGTTCGACAACTGTCGCCTGATAAAGGCGTTTCATCTCCTCCGTTTTAGTTGGATCAAGATCGCAGACATATAATTTAGCCCCGCGTTCGTGTAAGTATTGACACAGATGGCTACCCACATTCCCTAAACCTTGAACCGCGACTCTGATCCCCTCTAGATTCTCCTGTTGCCAACGAAAAGCGATCGCAGCTTGAATCCCCAGTAAGACCCCCATTGCCGTCACAGGAGCAGGCCCACCCTCTTTTTCTTGTGTGCCGACAACATATTGAGTCTCACGACAAATTTCGCGTACATCTTCAGGCGTAAGATTGACATCTTGACCCGTGACAAACTGCCCCTGCAAGCGATTAACAAACCGCCCATAAGCTCGTAAAAGTTCGGGGTTTTTCTCCGAAGGATGGGCAATAATCACCGCTTTAGCCCCACCTACGGGAATATTGGCACAAGCGGCCTTATAAGTCATGCCACGACTTAGACGCAGTGCATCAGCAAGCGCATCGCTCTCACTCGCATAAGGCCAGAGACGAGTTGCACCCATCGCCCGTCCTAAACTCGTATCGTGAATTGCAATAATCGCCCTCAAATGACTTGCGCTGTCATGGCAGAATAGCACCTGCTCATGTCCCATCCCTGTAACTGTTTCAAAAAGTTTCACCTATAATTACACTCCTACACTAAGGGAAAAGAAATCTGTGATTCAGATTTCGTGGCTTGAACGCCTTGAACGCTCAAACTTTTATTGCGCCCTTTAGATGGAGCCAGACGCATTGCATCGATGCAAACATCGACGACGACAGGCCCAGATAAAGACATCGCTCGATTTAAAGCTGCTTCTAACTCGGATTCTTGTTCGACTCGAATACCCTCGGCACCCATACCGCGAGCGATCGCCACAAAATCAGCTTGCGGGATCGTCGCATCAGCACCCGTTAAACCCAGTAAAAACATTCCTTGATAGCACATATTGTATCGACCATCATTAAGGACGATCCAAACGGCGGGAGCTTGGTATTTTACAGCCGTACTGACTTCACTATTCATCAGCATGGCCCCATCGCCGACAATAGCCACCGCTTTGCCACCGCGTCCCAAAGCAGCCCCCACTACGCCCGTTACGTTATGTCCCATCGCCCCTACGCCTGTACTAACCCGATAACGATGAGCTTGATCGAAACGCAAAAGATGAGTTGACCAAGTAAATGAATTCCCTGATTCTGCCAAAACCACAGCATCACTACCGTCAACGACAATACTTTGAATGGCTTTGATCAACACTTCAGGGCGTACTAGGTTTTCTACCTCTCCATCGACCTCAAGGGTTTCAGGTTGGGGAAAGAGCAATTGCTGAGATGAGCAAACAGGCATCGCATCCAACAAGGCTTTCACAAAAAGATCGGCATCCGCAATCACAGGATAGGTTTTAGCAAATGGATAAGCCACCCCTGGGACTTTTGGATCGATATCGACATGAATCAAGCCCTCAGCAGGTATCATCGCCTCACTCCAAAACGAGGTCGGTTCACCTAGGCGCGTTCCTAACACCAAGATGCGTAATGGCGATCGCTCTTGTAGATACTGCATCACTGACTCATGTCCCCCGACACCTGTCACCCCGACAAACTGGGCATGAGTTTCGGGAAAAATCCCTTTACCTCGTGGCGAACACATTACCGCCGCCCCTGTTTTTTCGGCAAGTTGACGGATCGAATGAGTAGCATGACGCGCTCCAAAACCAAGCCAGATCGCAAATGGCCCCTCTTGCAGTAACTCGGCAACTTCGAGAATTGTTTTTTGACTGGGTAAAGGAGGATACGCCATTAATTGAGCAGGTGGTAATGGGGTATCAATGGGGGTTGATTGTACTCCTGTCGGGATGCTGATATGTGCAACAAAGCCCCCCGTTCCTGCCACGCCCAAAGCCAATCTACGGGCAATTTGTGGTAATTGTTTGGGTGATTCTAAAACCGTTGCTTCGTGAAACAACTGACCCGCAGTAAAGAAACTTTCTTGAGGTAGAGTATAGCTACTGGTTTCTTGAATCGCCCATCGTCCGCGTTGTGCTGCCGAAGTACAAGCCGATAGATGGATCACCTTAGCTCCCTCATCTCGCGCTGCAAATAGCCCTGTTAAAGCATTGGTAATCCCTGGCCCCGCCGTTGTAAAGACGACTACGGGACGGTTACTTGCAAAATAAGCCTCTGTTGCTGCAAACGCCGCGCCTCCCTCGTGACGACAATGGATGACTTGAATCAGAGGACTATTCGACAAAGCCGCCCAGAGGGTAGCCATTGCCCCACCCGAAACCCCAAAGGCTTGACGCACTCCTATTTCTTCTAACACTTTGATGATCGCTTGAGCAACAGTTAAAGAAACATCTTTATTACTGTTAAGGCTCAAATTCCTGCCATTGGGATAATGACCGTTACCATCTGTTTTAGCGGGTATCGTTTTTTGGGATACTGAGCGTAATTGATTCTTAGTCATTATTGTTCTCTTGGTATAGTTTGGGTAATACTGTTTTTAAAGACCGCCACTAGTATCCGCACCGACTGGGAAAGGTAAACCACCCCCTCCAGTAAAGGGATTTTCGCCATTAAAGAAATCACCTATTGCTGAAAAATCGTAGGTATAATCATCTGCTGTTGGATAGTTAGAAAAATCGTAGGTATAATCGTCTGCTGTTGGATAATCTCCATTTAGCAAATCGTCATCCGCAACATTAGGTGTACTACCACCATTGGTCAAATCATCAAAATCATATTCATGGCTATAGTCATCTTCTGTCGGATAATCGCCATTAAAGTCAAAGTCAAAAACATAATCATCCTCAGTCGGATAATCATCAACGGTGGTTGTCGTATCACTCACTGTCACAGCTTGATTGCTACTGGGAACAGAGTCACTACTGTCATTGGAAAACATTTCACCAATAGTGCTGAAAAAATTACCGCTATCCCAGAGTAATTCATCGTCGCCGCTAAATTCACCATCGTCGCTTGCGTACCAATTGCCGTCTTCATCTTTCAGTAAATAGCCTTCCCCTAAAGAGATAACGACTGCTTCTCCAGCAAAAGGATTACCCCCCTCGAAAGGATTACCGCCGCTACCACCGCCACCAAATGGAGGAGTGCCACCGCCGCTACCACCGCCACCGAATGGAGGAGTGCCACCGCCGCTACCACCGCCACCGAATGGAGGAGTGCCGCCGCCGCTACCACCACCACCAAATGGAGGAGTGCCACCGCTACCACCGCCACCAAATGGAGGAGTGCCGCCGCCGCTACCACCACCACCAAATGGAGGAGTGCCACCGCCGCTACCACCACCGAATGGAGGAGTGCCGCCGCCGCTACCACCGCCAGTTACGGGATCATCAGAATCAATAACAGAAGTGCTGCTAGGGCTAACTTCTGGCTCGTCTCCATCAATAAAAGGATTACCATCAGTAACAGGGTTCCAATTCCGCCAAGGATTGCCACCAAGTCCACCAGAACCTCCACCACTGATAGGAGGTGCGCCACCCCCACCAACACCACCAAAGATATCTTCTGGACTGTCAACTTCAAAACCAGGAATATCGAACAAACGTCCAAAGGGACTTTGACGAAGTTGTTCTAATAAATCGGAGTTATCTGATCCACCTGTATTATTTCCAGTATCGTTATTAGTAACCATAGTTGTTGCGAAAGAATTATTGTTGATTACACCGCTATCATCAGGAAAATTAAGCTCATAGGTACGATTATTTTCACTGGCTGTTGGATCATTGACGATGGTGGCATTACCATTACTATCAATCGATAAATAGCGATCGCCATTGCCTAAAATGGTTTGATTTTCATCACCGATGCCAAGACGATTACCCGTCAGACTATTATCATTTCCATCAGGACGATTACCATTACCTGTAACGTCATTACCACTTCCACTGGGACGATTACCATTGCCTGTTATGGCGTTATCATTACCTAAATACCAATTTCCGTTACCTGTGGTTTGGTTGCCACTACCAAAGTACCAGTTTCCGTTACCTGACGTTTGATTATCACTATTAAAATACCAATTCCCGTTACCTGTAGTTTGGTTGTTATCTGCTCCAGAACCGCTACTATCTGTCGGTATCTCACCTACAAAAGATGGAAGACCACCACCCGCAAACGGCGGTAGGTTGCCAGGAAAATTACTATCACCTGGGCCAAAAACGGGATTATTATTTAATGAATTTCCGACCTGCTCACCAGACATAAAACCTCTAATCGATTGCTCAAATTTTGGACATCACATTTCTTGCCCAAGTCAGGACATTTATTTACTACAATAGAATCGAAAGTAGTGTTAATAAATAAGCTGTTACTTTAAGAGTAAATACTTATTAAGATGCTGAGTTAACTAAATGAATTGACTCAATTTTTTGAGAAAATAGGATTGAGTTAAAACCCAATTTGTAGTTCTGTAATGCAGCTTATTAAATTTATTTTAGAGAAGCAATCAACTTTTTGTCGATAGCAGTGACAATTTTTTTGGTGTCTCAATCTCAATGGATGAATCCTCATCATCTACTTAAATAAATTAAGTGAGGGATTTAGCAATGTAATATTGGATACTAAAAATTAAGTATTTCCCTCTTTCTAAAGACATAGATAACAATTTAATTTTTCTCTCTCTTCAGAAATAATGATAATTTGTTCATTGTGCCATACATTTTGTAGAGGTATGTTTTAGAATCGTCTCTACTATTGATATTGCCTAAAACATTGCTCTAACTCTCAAAAACCTATCTGATGTGATTTAAGAAACAAAACAATAATTATTAAATTTTACTTAAATTTTTTCATCTGGCGACAGAAAATTTTTTAATAAGTCTTACAAAAAATGTAACCTAGCAAACAATTTTTCAAGAACAAAAATATTAAACACAAATCTAAACTTTGTCTATTGTAACCTCAAAAATAACTGACTAAACTTGCAATTAACTATCTACAAAAAATATTAATAGTTCTGCACTTTTTCATCAGCAGGCTAGGAAAGAAATTAATGACTATACAAACTCATTCTTATATAACCAGTGGTGGTGTAAGGATTTCTCGATCGTCCCAAGAAGTAGCTATTACCACCGCATTAGAAACGATTTTATCTTCTCTAGATACACAACGAGGTGGCTTATTATCGAGTAGTTATGAATACCCAGGACGCTATAAAAGATGGGCTATTGGCTTCCTTAACCCACCCTTAGAACTGGCAACCCGCGCTCGTACATTTACCCTGACAGCCCATAATGAACGAGGTGAACAACTTCTATCGTATCTTGCCCAAAGCCTTAGTCATCATTCCCAACTAGAACAAGTAACCGTAGAGAGGGAGCGTATTACAGGTTCAATCAAACCAACAACCCAACTTTTTTCAGAAGAAGAAAGAAGCAAACAACCCTCCGTCTTTACCCTCATCCGTGTCTTGAGTCAAATTTTTGCTAGTCCAGAAGATGAGCATCTAGGACTTTATGGAGCATTTGGCTATGATCTTGTCTTACAATTTGAGTCTATTACTCAATATCGCAGTCGTCCTGATGACCAAAGGGATTTAGTCTTGTATCTTCCCGATGAATTAATTGTAGTTGACTACTATCTCAAACGGGCTTATCGAGTGCAATATGATTTTGAAACCGCTTTTGGCAACACTCAAGGAATGCCGCGTACTGGAGACATCATCAATTATCGAGGACAACCGACATCCCTAGCCCAAGTACAGACGAGCCATGGCGCGTCTCTACAAGACAATGAATATACACATTTAGTAGAGACAGCCTTTCAATATTTCCGTCGCGGGGACTTATTTGAAGTTGTTCCTAGTCAGAGTTTCTTCCAAACCTGCGAAGAAGCACCTACTCAACTTTTTCAAAACCTACAGCAAATTAATCCGAGTCCCTATGGATTTATTTTAAATTTAGGAGGCGAATACTTAATCGGTGCCTCTCCCGAAATGTTCGTACGAGTCGAAGACAGATATGTTGAAACCTGTCCTATTAGCGGTACGATCGGACGAGGAGAAGATGCGATCTCGGATGCGGCACAGATCAGACTATTGCTCAATTCCCATAAGGATGAAGCTGAGTTGACTATGTGTACCGATGTCGATCGTAATGACAAATCTCGCATCTGTGAACCAGGCTCAGTCAAAGTCATTGGTCGTCGTCAGATCGAACTCTATAGTCATTTGATCCATACGGTCGATCATGTTGAAGGAATTCTACGCCCCGAATTTGATGCCCTGGATGCCTTTTTGACCCATACTTGGGCAGTGACCGTGACAGGCGCACCGAAACGCTCTGCAATCCAGTTTATCGAACAACACGAAAAAAGTGTACGTCGTTGGTATGGTGGGGCAGTCGGCTATTTTGCTTTTAATGGCAATCTTAATACGGGTCTGATCTTACGCACGATTCGGCTCCAAAATTCGATTGCAGAAGTGCGTGTGGGTGCTACTATTTTGGTTGACTCCGTACCAGAAGCCGAAGAACAGGAAACCTTAACTAAAGCTGCCGCTTTATTTCAAACCTTACATCAAACTAAACAGCCAAGACAGCAGGTTATTTATTCCCAAGCCGCATTAAAGTCTGAACTTCCCTTGCAACACGTGTTACTCATTGACTATGAAGATTCTTTCGTTCATACCCTGGCGAACTATCTACGTCAAACGGGTGCGATGGTGACTACTTTGCGTCATGGTTTTGATGAGTCGTTTTTAGACCCAGAAGCATTAGATCTAGTTGTCCTTTCACCAGGCCCAGGTAGACCAAATGATTTTGGCGTACCGACGACTGTCCAAACCTGCGTTAAAAGAAAAATACCTTTATTTGGCGTTTGTTTGGGTTTACAAGGTATTGTCGAAGCTTTTGGGGGACAACTTGGTGTTCTAAATTATCCACAACACGGCAAAACCTCCCGTATTTTTGTCAGTGATCCAAATTCCTCTCTCTTTCGTCATTTGCCGATTTCTTTTGAAGTTGGTCGCTATCATTCTTTATATGCCCTACCTGAACGTCTTCCCGATGAATTAAAGGTGACGGCGGTTTCAGATGATGATGTGATTATGGGGATCGAGCATCGTACTCTACCCATTGCGGCTGTGCAGTTTCACCCAGAATCTATTATGACCCTGGCTGGCAATATCGGTTTATCGATTATTAAAAACGTTATGACCAGCTACACCAAAACCCTATCCACTCAACTTAAAGCGAATAAACTGTGATGCTATGCTGATCCGCCGCCGTTTCCCTCATACTAGTGATTATACGCTGGCATCTTTGACCGAGCAGCCACGCCATATCTTAGAAAAAATTGTTTGGCACAAAGAACAAGAAATCGCAAAAAGACAAACTCAACTGTCTTTCAATGAATTGCAAACTCAACCTTTACCAGATACTTATCCAGTCCGAGATTTTTTGCTTGCTCTTAAACAAAGTGATCTTAAACCGAGTTTAATTGCTGAGGTGAAACACGCTTCACCGAGTAAAGGTATCATCCGAGCCAATTTCGATCCGATCGATATTGCTCTAGCTTACTGTACTGGTGGTGCGACTTGTCTCTCGGTTTTATGTGATTCTGTTTTCTTTGGTGGTAGTTTTGAGTATTTACAAGCGATTCGGGAACACGTTAATCTACCCCTATTGTGTAAAGAGTTTATCATCGATCCCTATCAGATCTATCTTGCTCGTAGGATGGGTGCAGATGCGGTGTTATTGATCGCGGCGATCTTGAGCGATCGGGATTTACAAAACTTAATCGATCTGACTCATCGTTTAGGAATGGAAGCACTGATCGAGGTACATAACGCGAAAGAATGTGAACGGGTTTTAGCTTTAAAAAACGTGAAGATGTTAGGCATTAACAATCGCAATTTAGAAGACTTTTCCGTTGATTTAAGCACTACTGAACAATTGATGCGCGAATATGGTCAGTCTTTGGGTCAAAAGGATATCACAGTCGTCAGTGAATCGGGGATACACACGTCATCTGATTTAAGACGAGTCCAGAAAGCGGGTGCTAGTGCGATTTTAGTCGGAGAAAGTTTGATGAAACAATCTTATTTGGAACAAGCGGTCAAAAATTTGTATGACTTAGTTAACCCTATATAAAACATGACAATTATTACTGATACCTTTCAAAAATTACGACAAGAGGGACGATGTGCGTTGATTCCGTTTATTACCGCAGGCGATCCCGACTTAGAGACAACTGCCCAAGTTTTACGGGTTTTAGACGATAATGGAGCCGATTTAATTGAATTAGGTTTTCCTTATTCCGATCCGCTTGCTGATGGGCCTGTGATTCATGCCGCAGCAACACGCGCCCTCAAACGAGAAACACGTCTAGAGGAAGTTCTAGAAGTTATTCAAACGGTTAGTTCTGGTATAAAAGCTCCAATTGTTCTTTTTACTTACTACAACCCGATTTTAAACCGAGGAATTCGTCCTTTTGTTGAACAGATTGCCCGTATTGGAGTAGAAGGCTTGATCGTACCAGATTTACCACTCGAAGAATCCACACTCTTATTACAAACGACGGCTGAAGTAGGAATTGACCTAACTTTATTGGTTGCTCCCACCAGTTCACCTGAACGAATTAGGGCGATCGCGGCTCAGTCTAGCGGTTTTATCTATCTTGTAAGTGTTACGGGAGTAACGGGAGTGCGTTCTAATTTACAAGGACGGGTAAAAGAGTTGTTAGGACAAATGCGAGAGGTAACCGATAAACCGATCGGCGTTGGCTTTGGGATTTCTAGCCCAGAACAAGCCCAACAAGTCCAAGAATGGGGGGCTGATGCCGTTATTGTGGGGAGTGCCTTTGTGCAACGATTAGCCGCAGGTACGCCAATAGAAGGGTTACAAGCAGTCGGTCATCTTTGCCGAGAACTGAAAACGGCCCTCGATCAGCCGAAAATTGCTAGTTTGGTCTAAATTAATTTATTGACTTTTCGGAGAAAATATGGTAAGCAGACAAACAGAATTAAACACGAGTACAGACGCGCCATGGCTCGTCTCTACAAGACCCGATGCTTTAGGGCGGTTTGGTCAATTTGGCGGGAAATACGTTCCAGAAACGCTAATGCCTGCTCTAGCAGAACTTGAGACAATATTCAGACAATATCAAGACGATCCTAGCTTTCAGGCTGAATTAAATGAACTTTTGCGAGATTATGTCGGTCGTCCGAGTCCGCTATATTTTGCCGAACGTTTGACTCAACATTATCAGCGTCCTGATGGAACTGGAGCGCAAATTTATCTCAAACGAGAAGATTTAAACCATACTGGGGCGCATAAAATCAATAATGCTCTAGCCCAAGTCTTGCTCGCTAAACGCATGGGGAAACAGCGTATTATTGCCGAAACAGGTGCGGGACAACATGGTGTCGCTACTGCTACAGCTTGCGCTCGTTTTGGCTTAGACTGTGTGATTTATATGGGTGTCCATGATATGGAACGACAAGCCCTCAATGTGTTTCGCATGAAACTAATGGGGGCGCAAGTCCACCCCGTCGCATCTGGAACAGGAACCCTCAAAGATGCCACCTCTGAAGCAATTCGAGACTGGGTGACCAATGTCGAAACCACTCACTATATTTTAGGCTCAGTTGCAGGGCCTCATCCCTATCCCCTCATTGTCCGAAATTTCCATAATATTATTGGTGAAGAAACTCGCGCTCAAGCTTTAGAAAAGTGGGGCGGTTTACCAGATATTTTACTGGCTTGTGTGGGAGGGGGATCGAATGCGATCGGATTATTCCACGACTTTATCGATGAGCCAACAGTACGCATGATCGGTATCGAAGCAGGTGGTGAAGGGATAGACTCCGACAAACACGCCGCTACTCTAACACGGGGACGTATTGGAATCCTACACGGGGCAATGAGTTATCTACTCCAAGACGAAGACGGACAGGTGATCGAAGCTCATTCCATTAGTGCAGGTCTAGACTATCCAGGTGTGGGGCCAGAACATAGCTATTTAAAGGAATGTCAACGGGCTGAATATTATAGCGTAACCGATCAACAAGCCCTAGAAGCCTTTGAACGTCTGTCTCGTTTAGAGGGTATTATCCCCGCCCTCGAAACAGCACACGCTTTTGCCTATCTTGAAACCCTATGCCCTCAGTTAGAAGGAAGTCCCCATCTAGTCGTTAGTTGTTCTGGACGTGGGGATAAAGATGTACAAACTGTAGCTAAATTATTTACCAAACTCCATGATTGAAACACTGATCTTAGAACAACAATCAACAACGACGATACTCTGGTCAGATCTCCTAGAACAACTCCTTGCGGGTCAATCGCTTTCAGTTCCCCAGTCTGCCGATTTAATGCAAGGTTGGCTCACTGATACTATTCCGCCCGCCCTTTCTGGAGCGATTCTAACGGCAATCAATATCAAAGGTGTGACCAGTCAAGAGTTACTAGGGATGGTACAGGTTTTATATGCTCAGTCTGTTTATCCTACTTGTCCCCCTTCCCGAACAACTCCTTTGATCGATACTTGTGGTACTGGAGGCGATCTTGCATCGACTTTTAATATCTCAACCGCCGTTGCTTTTGTGGCAGCCGCAGCAGGAATAAAAGTCGCTAAACACGGCAATCGTTCCGCATCGAGTAAGACAGGTTCAGCCGATGTTCTCGAAGCTTTGGGAATTAATCTTAATGCTAACAGAGATAAAATCGAAGCCGCCGTAGATGAAGTGGGAATTACCTTTCTTTTTGCTCAAAAATGGCATCCTGCTTTAAAAAAAGTTTCTGTTTTGCGTCAAACTCTCAAAATTCGGACAATTTTTAACCTGCTTGGCCCTTTGATCAATCCCTTCCAACCTACTGGACAAGTGATCGGTGTAAGCGATCGCAATTTAATCACACCATTTGCCAATGTTCTGTCTCAACTGGGTATTAAACGCGGCATCATCCTACATGGACGCGAAAGGCTAGACGAAGCAGGGTTAGGGGATCTAACGGATTTAGCTATTATCAGCGATCGTCAGATCCAATCTATAGTTCTCGATCCTCAAGAATTAGGAATCACACCTGTTACGACTACTGCCCTCAAAGGTGGAAATGTAGCCGAAAATGCTCAAATCTTGACCCAAGTCCTACAAGGTAAAGGAACGCAAGCACAACAAGATGTCGTAGCCCTCAATACTGCCCTCGCTTTGTTTGTTGGGGAAGCCATCGCTGAGGAGGAGAATTATCTAAATATGTTTGCCTGTACTTTAGATATAGCCAGAGAAGTTCTTGCTAGTGGAGAACCTTGGCGCAAATTAGAACAATTATCCCAATTTCTACAGTAAATCTGGAGTAAAACTATGATTATTGTCATCAAAAAAGGAACACCAGCCGCAGAAATTACCCGTATTTCTCAAGAATTAAGTGAAAATTGGCAGATTAAACCCGAAGTAGTTGTAGGACGACATCATACAATTATTGGTGCAATTGGTGATACGGCAACCATTGACCCTTCGATCTTCCAAGAAATTAGCCCCTGGATCGAACGTGTATTAAGAGTAGAGAAACCTTTTAAACGTGCCAGTCGAGAATACTATCACGGACAAGCGAGTGAGGTGATAGTACCGACACCCAATGGTAAGGTTAGTTTTGGTGAACATCATCCCGTCGTAGTCATGGCGGGGCCGTGTGCCGTAGAAAATGAGGAAATGATTGTCAGAACTGCCAAACGAGTCAAAGCCGCAGGAGCGCAATTTTTACGAGGTGGGGCGTATAAACCGCGTACCTCACCCTATGCGTTTCAAGGACATGGGGAAAGTGCCTTAGAAATGTTATGGCAAGCCCGACAAGCAACTGGTTTAGGCATTGTCACAGAGGTAATGGATACCGTTGATATTGAACCCGTTGCCGAAGTCGCCGATATTTTGCAAATTGGGGCGCGTAATATGCAGAATTTTAACCTACTTAAAAAAGTTGGGATGCAATCTAAGCCTGTCTTGCTCAAACGTGGTATGGCCGCAACAATGAATGATTGGTTGATGGCGGCAGAATATATCCTGGCATCGGGTAATCCGAATGTTATTCTCTGCGAACGAGGCATACGGACGTTCGATTGTCAATATACTCGTAATACTTTAGACCTGGCGGCGATTCCAGTATTACGATCCCTGACTCATCTCCCCATTGCGATCGACCCCAGTCACGGTACTGGAGTAGCAGCCTTTGTCCCAACGATGGCGAAAGCGTCACTGGTTGCGGGAGCAGATGCGCTAGTGATCGAAGTTCATCCCAACCCCGCCCAAGCCTTATCGGATGGGCCGCAATCCCTCACCCCAGAACAATTCGACGATCTTAGTCGAGAAATGGCACTGATTAATCAAATCATCAATAACAGAGAACAACCTGTACCAGCCTTAATTTAGGACACTATCATGTTACACGCCATCAACCGAGAACTGATTCGGCTACTCGGCCAAAAAATTACCTCAAAACCCAACCCTGAGCAAGAAACGGATCTGAATCATTTATTAGCAGAAAATGGTGTACCCGAATTTGTCTGGAACAGTCTCAATCTAAATTGTACGGCGGCTCGTACTAACCTAACTCCGCCTCTTTTAGATGAGCCTCGACAGGTTACGATTATCGGTGGTTGTGGGAAAATGGGCAGTTTTTTCGCAAATTCAGTAACACAATATGGACATTATGTCAATAGCCTGAGTCGAAAAAATTGGTCAGATGCTCCGCAACTTTTGGGACAAGCGGACTTAGTTTTGATTGCAGTTCCGATTGAAGATACTGTAACGGTGATTGAAAAAGCAAGTCAATATCTCAATGCTTCGACCGTTTTAGCCGATCTGACTAGCATCAAAACACCGATCGTCAAAGCCATGCTGGAACATCATTCAGGGCCAGTTCTGGGTTTACATCCGATGTTTGGGCCTGGAGTTGGGTCGTTGATGGCACAAAATGTAATTGTCTGTCCAGGACGAAATCTCGAAGCCTGTCAGTGGCTTTTATACCTGATGGAAAATAGTGGGGCAAAACTGAGCATCTGTACGAGTGAAGAACACGATCGCATGATGGCTAATATTCAAGCGATCCGCCATTTCATGACCTTCAGTCTCGGCGTATTTTTAGCACAAGAAGGAATTGATCTGGCTCAAACGCTCAATTTTGCCAGTCCTCTTTATCGCTTGCAACTTGATCTCGTGAGCCGTCTGTTTGCTCAAGATTGTGGGTTATCCTTTAAACTGATGTTAGCCTCTCCAGAACATCAAGCGGCGATCGCTCGTTTAGAAAAGACAATCGCTCATCTCGCTAGTGCGATCGCAACCAAAGATCAAACCACTTTAGAACAGGCATTTGAACAGTCAAATAGCTTTTTTAAAGCAGATGCTAACCGCGCTCTTTGCGAAAGTAATTATCTGATCGATAGTCTTAGTATTTTTCTAGCGGCACAGGAAAAAATCATGACAAAAAGCCCAATGATTCAAGAATTAAGTGTTGCCAAATTAATATGACATCATTTTCAACCGTAGGAAGGAATTTTTGACTGATGACTAGACAACCATTTTCTTTTGTTTGGATACTAGCGGGGGTTCTCTTAAACTTTCCTTTACCTGTTCAAGCGATTACACTCTGGAATGAATCCGTAAATGGTGATTTGTCGGATAATGGTTTAATGCCGACTGATTTGGGACGATTACAGCGAGGAAACAATAGCCTGACAGCTACATTTTCCCTCGGTCAAACGATTCCTGATGCCGATTATTTCACTTTTGAAGTACCGCAGCAATTATCCCTAGAACAAATTATCCTTAAATCTTTCACCCCTGAAGATGAAGGTGCCTTTTTTGCGGTTCAGACAGGCAATGTTTTTGATTTTGTTTTTACAGGGCCAGATGCTACAGGTTTACTCGGCTTTCTCGATTTCGGTCAAGAGGAGCTTAATACAGATATTTTAGATGATATGGGTCGAGCTAACTTAAGTCCGCTTGCTCCTGGTGCCACTGGGTTTACACCACCCCTTCCCACAGGTCAATATTCATTCTGGTTACGTCAAGGAGGTGAAAAACCTGTGACAGTTACTCTAGACTTTGTGACTAGCGTCCCTGAACCTTCTACTCTAATTGGACTAGAAGCAATTTTAGGTTTGGGTGGTGCGGCTTTGTTGAAACGAAATATTTTCCGAAAAAAAGTATAGAAAAACGATTTGGTTTCGTTTTTACCAAGATTAAATGTAATCTACTATTTATTGATCTGATGCTTAAAGGGGATGATTTCTGCTTTGAGGATGATTTTAGGAGTGAGAAGCTTTTGTTAGCTTAAATTACAACTTAAGAATGATCAGCAAAAATAATTTGTATTTCTTCTGACAAATTGACTCTTAACTAATGTCCCTCATCAAACAATAGTCATGTCTCCAGAATCTTTGACCATCCTGCTTGTTAATGAAAATCAAGAAGCCCGACAAACTTACTGTAAATATTTACAGGACGATAAACATTATAACTACAGTATTGTAGAGGCAAGTTCTGGACAACAAGCCCTAGGGATCTGTAAAGAACAATTTCCTAATGCGATCATCTTGGATTATGATTCGGAACATGATGGGTTAGGGTTCTTAAAAGAGTTGCGATCGCTTCGTGACACTCATGATCAACCTGTTGTGATGTTAGGCGATCAAGGAAATGAAGAAATAGCGGCGGCGACAATTAAAGGAGGTGCATCAGACTATTTAATCAAGAGCAAAACCACAGCCGAAATACTGCGACGGGCAATTACTCGTACTATTGAGCGAGAACAGCTAAATCGTCAACAAGAAAAAAATGCGATCGCTCGTCAACAAGCTGAAACCGCATTACAACTACAATTAACTAGACAACGATTGGTGCTGGATATGCTTGATCGAATTCGCCAATCGCTCCAACTTGATGAAATTCTAAACACCACCGCGAATGAAGTCAGACAGTTTTTGGATACAGATCGAGTGCTGATTTTCCGCTTTAATCCTGACTGGAGTGGTCAAGTAGCCGTAGAATCTGTCGGTGAGCGATGGATGTCTATTCTAGAAACATCAATCCATGATCCCTGTTTTAATAAACCTCAAGAAGGAGCTAGTTATGTTGAACGCTATCGCAGGGGACGGGTACAAGCTATCTCAGATATCTACACCGCCAATTTTGAACCTTGTCACGTTGAACTACTCACTAAATTTCAAGTCAAAGCGAATTTAGTCGTACCAATTTTACAAAGAGATAATCTCTGGGGATTATTGGTAGCCCATCACTGTCAAGCTCCGCGTCAATGGCAAAAAGAAGAAATCGAATGGCTACAACAACTAGCGATGCAGGTTGGTATTGCGATTCAACAATCTAGTCTCTATGAGCAATTGCAAGAGGAACTGGTCGAACGTCAATACATCGAAGAAGAACTACGACAAGCGCGTGATTACCTAGAAAAACGAGTGATGCAACGAACCGTTCAACTCGCTGGTACTAATCAGGAATTACTATCAACACTTGATGAACTCCAAGTCACCCAAGAAGAACTCCGTCAGCAAAATGAGGCTCTAAGTGCTGCGCGTGAATTAGCAGAAGCCGAAAGCCAACGCTATCAAGATTTGTTTTCAGAAGCTCCAGATGGTTATTTAGTGACTGATATTTATGGCAAGATTCGAGAGGCGAATCGGGCGGCGGCTACTTTATTAGGAGTTCCGCAATCTCGCTTAGTCGGTAAACCATTAGCGGTATTTATTGCAGCTTCTGACCGCGAAACCTTTAGAGTACGATTAAATCGATTGCAGGCGGTACAGAATTGGGAGGTCTGCCTTCATCCGCGAAACCGCTCTCCTTTCTATGCTATTTTAGCGATGACCTGCATGAAAAATCATCAGGGACAGCCAATTGGACTACGTTGGCTCCTCCGCGATATTAGCGAGCGCAAACAGGCAGAACGGCAAATCCAACAGCAAGCAGCATTAATTGATATTGCTAGTGACGCAATTTTTGTTTGTGATTTGGAATATCGGATCTTATTTTGGAGCCAAGGGGCTGAACGTTTATACGGTTGGACTGCTTCGGAAAGTTTGGGAAAAAAAACCTGTGAACTTTTCTACAATCATTCTGCAACGGAGAGCGAACCCAACTTAAATACTGTAATCGAGAAAAGTATCTGGTATGGGGAATTAGAACAACTGACCAAAGAGCGTAAAACAATTATTGTAGAGAGTCGTTGGACATTGGTACGCAATGATTCAGAAGCACCACAATCGATCTTGATTGTCAATACCGATATTACAGAAAAGAAACACCTCGAAGTTCAGTTTTACCGCGCTCAACGTTTGGAAAGTTTAGGAACTCTAGCCAGTGGTATTGCTCACGACCTCAATAATATCCTGCAACCGATTCTATTTATTGCTCACTTGCTACGACAAAAATTCCCTCTTCTGGATACGCAAACTCAAGAACGTCTGAAGATGTTAGAAGATAGTAGTCGTCGGGGTGCCTCTTTAGTCGCCCAAATTCTTTCTTTTGCTTGTGGAGATGGTGAAGAAGGAAAGCGTAGTTATGTTCAAATTAAGCATTTATTAAAGGAGACGATCCAAGTTGCTCAAAAAACTTTTCCTAAATCCATCAAAATTCAACTCAATTACCCAAAACAGGAGTTATGGACGGTTCATGCGGATGCCACTCAACTCCATCAAGTGTTTATGAATTTAATTGTTAATGCTCGTGATGCGATGCCAGAAGGCGGTAATCTGACGATCACGGCGGAAAATTTCTTACTAGATGAGACTTATGCTCGAATGGAATTAGAGGCGCATTCAGGGCTTTATGTGACTATTACGATCGCTGATACGGGGATGGGTATTGCACCCGACATTAAAGAGCGAATTTTTGATCCTTTTTTTACGACGAAGGAACAGGGAAAAGGAACGGGATTAGGTCTTTCTACGGTTTTGGGTATTGTCAAAAATCATGGAGGTTTTGTTCAAGTTAAAAGCGTTCTTAATCAAGGTAGTGAATTTAAAGTCTATTTACCCGCTGTCGAGACTCAAGTCAGTGAGCCGATAGATCCCATCGAATTATCTGATGGCAATGGACAAATGATTTTAATTGTTGATGATGAATCTCTGATCCGAGAAATCGCTCAATCGGCATTAGAGGAGCATAATTATCGGACACTCACTGCAAATGATGGCATTGAAGCGATCGCTCTTTATGCCCAATATCATCAAGAGATCGAGGTTGTTTTAATCGATCTCATGATGCCTGAAATGGATGGAATTACTGCAATTCGCACTCTACAAAAAATCAATCCTCAACTTAAGTTTATTTTGACTAGCGGGCTTGCCTCTAGTAGTAAACTCAATGATGTGACTGATTTGGGGGTTTCTACCTTTTTAGCTAAACCTTATACGGAAACTGAGTTATTAAATGCCCTACGCAACCTGTTTGTCACGTGACTTCTTTTTCTTCTCTCCACGCTTTGGGTGTGATTCCTCGATATTGGCGAAACTGACGAAAGAAATAGCTTGCATTAGAATAGCCCACAGTAGTCGCAATTTGTTCTACTGACCAAGTAGTATTTCTGAGTAATGCACAAGCTTCGACTAAACGACGTTCAATAATCCAGCGATTGACAGTCAGACCTGTTTCGTGTTTAACTTGGTTAGTCAAATAGGCAGGAGAATAGCCGACTGCTTGCGCTACATCTGATAAAGAAATCTCTCGTTGATAGTTAGCCTCAATAAAAATAAAAACCTCACCAAAAGAAGAAATCTTGGGGAAAATCGTTTTGATCTCTTGTTGAGTAGGAATTGAGTTTGATGCCGCCTCAACGGAGTTTTTGTTAACTTCATTTAAGACATCTTGACATCGGGCCAAATAACAGCTTTCAAGAATCGCTTTTCGTTGAAGTCGCGCCGAAACGGCTGCTAACAATTCTTCAGGCATTAAGGGTTTAGTTAAATAATCATCTGCTCCTAATTCCATCGCTAGACGATATTCGACTTTTGCGGTTTTCGCGGTCAAAAAAATTAGCGGAATTAGTGATGTTGTTGGATCTTGACGCAGTTGATTGAGAACACCATAGCCATCTAATTCAGGCATAATAATATCACACAAAATCAGATCAGGTAGATATTGTTTGGCTTGGTTGATCCCGCTAATCCCATTTTCGGCACTGATGATTCTATAACCTTGTGATTCTAGAAATTCTTGAAATAAATCGCGATTTAATGAGTCGTCCTCAATTAATAATATATCTGCCATAAATTTTGTAGCCTGAGTGGTTAGAGCAATTAACTAAAAATTTTGGCGGGGCTTAAAGAAGATCAGGTGAACTGATGCCTTATGATTAATCAAACTTATTCCCTTATTTTCCAATTAAGAAAATATCTTGTTCTTCTACAGAATTAATAAGTCATCTAATCGTAATCTTAACTATATGTAAAGTTTTGTAGATCTATCTTTAGGTGGATATCATAAAATCAAAAAAATGTTGATGTTCATCAATAAAATCTTAAGCTGATTACTTTTGTAAATAGTGTCTAACTTCTTTTTTTCCCTTTTTCACAAACATATTTTTCAATCTTCGATAGAAAGTATCAATATAAGTAAATATCACGGGGACAACGATTAAGGTTAATAGCGTCGATGTGGTAAAACCCCCAATAACTGCGATCGCCATTGGGCTACGAGTTTCGCCATCTGCACCCCATTCTAGAGCAATGGGAATCATCCCGATGATTGTAGAAACAGAAGTCATCATAATGGGACGTAAACGGCTAATGCCTGCTTCTAGAGTGGCTTTATATTGTGATTTTCCTTCTTGTAAAGCAGCCAAGGCAAAATCGACTAAAAGAATCGCATTTTTAGTAACTAATCCCATTAATAAAACAATACCAATCAAGGCAAATAATCCTAATTCTTTTTGGGCAATGAGTAACCCTAAAAATGCCCCACCAATGGAAAGGGGTAAAGCGGTTAAAATTGCCACAGGATAAAGGAAATTGTTATACAGTAAAACTAAAACGCCATAAATCCCTAACACCGCTAAACCTAACGCCCCAAAGAAGCGACTAAAGATATCTCGCATGATTTTCGCTTCCCCAAAAGGTTCTTCTGTGACTTCTGCGGGTAGGGGGTTCATTGCAGGTAAAGCGCGAATTTTTGTTAATGCTTGCCCTAATGATAATCCTTCTAAATTTGCCCCTAATTCAACACGACGACTACGGTTAAAACGAGCAATTTCAGCAGGGCCACTTCCTAAACTAATATTAGCAACTGAACTCAACGGAACCAGGGTACCATCAGAACTGGGTACTCTTAAGTTTTTGAGGGTGTCAATTTCGCTGCGTTCGGTAGAATCAATTTTAACCCTAATCGGAATTTGTTGATCGCTTAGATTAAATTTAGCTAAGTTAGAATCATTATCCCCAATTAATGCGAGTGATGCCGTACGTGCGATCGCTTGTACCGAGACATTTTGATCCGCCGCCCGAATTGGATCAGGTGTAATAATAATTTCAGGTTTAACGAGGCTAATACTCGAAGTAACTTCAACCAACCCTGGAACACTTCGCATCTGTCGTTCTATTGTATTTGCGGTTTGTTCTAATAATTCACCATTTTCGCTTTTTAAGACGATAGAAACGTCTTTACTACCCCCTCCCGCGCCCTGACTCTGAAAAGATACCCGCGCCCCTGGTATTTCTCTAAATTCTAAGCGCATTTTCTCTTCAAATTCTTGTTGAGAGATATTTCTTTCATCTTTGGGAATCAGATTAACGTATACTGTCGCTGTGTTAACTCTACTGCCTCCAATATTAGCTAAAACGCTACTCACTTCAGAATTATTGCGTAATAATTGGGTGGTTTCTTGAACGACATTGGTTGTATCAGCAAGTGTTGAACCTGGGGGAAGATCGACAATAACGGTACTTAAACCTGTATCGGGGTTACTAAACAAACCTTGCGGAATGAAGGGAATGAGTTGTAAGCTACCAATGAAAAAGACGAGCGCAATAATCAGTGTTGTAATACGATGATGTAACGCCCACTTGAGTAACCGACGATAAATCCCCCAACCTGAAGTATATGTATTTTGATCTAAGTTTTGGACTCTTTTCGGTTTCAGTACATATGCACTGACCATCGGCGTAATTGTTACTGCAACTAAAGAAGAAAAGATCGTAGAAACCGATACAGTGACACCAAAGGGTTTAAAAAATTGTCCAGGGATACCTCCCATAAATGCGACGGGGAGAAATACAGCGATAATAGTCGCCGCAGAGGCTAAAACCGCTAACCCAATTTCACTAGAGGCATCAACCGCAGCTTGATAGGGGGTTTTGCCTTCAAGTAGGTGAGTATCGATATTTTCCACCATACAAACCGCATCATCGACTAAGTTGCCAATAGCAAGGGCTAAACCCAGTAGTGTCATGCCATTGAGGGTATAGCCAAATGCTTGCATCACCCAAAATGTGGGTATAATCGATAGGGGAAGTGCGATCGCAGTAATCAGCGTCATCCGCCAATCTCGTAAGAAAAGCCCTACCACAATAACAGTTAAAATGCAACCACTAATTAGATCATTAAGAGTTCCTTGATAAGACTCTTGAATATCTTTGGCGCGTGTAAAAACCAGATTAAATTGAAGATCATCGGGTAAGCTTTGTTCTAAATTAGCGATCGCTTTTCTAACTTCTTCTTCAACCGTGACCAGGGTACTGCCCGTACTTCGTAAAACAGTGAAACCAACCACAGGTTTACCATTAAGATAAGCCGAGGATCTTGGATCAGCATAACTATCTTCTACTTTTCCTAAATTCCCAAGGGGAACATTATCACCATTCGGTAAAACGATGCGATAATTTTTTAGATCGGCTACTGTTTTCGCGCTGCCAAGGGTTCTGACGGTTTGTTCACTGCCACCAACTTCGGAGCGTCCCCCAGGTAAATTAATATTAAAATTGCGGATCTGATCATTGACTTGTGTCGCGGTAATACCATATGCGAGCAAGCGACTCGGATCTAAGTCTACTCTAACTTCTCGATCTACTCCACCAATGCGATCAATTTGTGCGACACCTTGGACATTGGCTAAAACTCGGCTAATTCTGCGATCAACTAAATCACTTAATTCTTCTACCGATCGCTTATCTGATGATACGGCATAGGTAATGACTGAGCCACCAGAAAATTCTAATCTTTTAACAATAGGTTCATTGATATCTTGCGGTAAATCTTGTCGAATTTGGGCCACCGCATTACGAACATCATTGGTTGCTTGGTTGCTATCGGTTCCAAGGACAAAATTAACGGTAGTAGTGCTTGAACTTTCGGCAACGTTTGAGCTAATCTGATCGATATTCCCTAAACCTGCCACCGCATCTTCGATCTTTTTGGTGACTTGGGTTTCGAGTTCCACTGGCCCCGCACCTGGTTGCGTTACAGTAATAATCACTGCGGGTACGTCGATATTAGGATTACGATCAATGCCTAAACTAATAAAAGAAAACCATCCCGCCAAAGCTAGTACAAGAAAACTAACTAGAATTGGGATCGGGTTTTTAATTGACCAAGTGGATAGATTAAAGGACATAGTTTAAGTTAGGATTTAATCTGAATTTTGTCGCCATCATTAAGATAAGCTGCACCTTTGATCACAATGCGCTCGCCAACTTTTAATCCGTTGGTGATTTCGATCTGATTATTGGGTAGAATTTCACCTAAACTAACGGTTTGAGCAATGACTGTGTTGTTGGGTTGGACAATGTATGCAATGGCTTGCCCGTCCGACTGGGGTAAAATTCCCTCCATCGGCACCGTTATGCTTGTTGCACTATTGGTCACAATAGAAGCCCGTAGGAACATTCCTGGTTTGAGGGAGTCGAAAAAGGGTAAATCGACTTTTACCGTTGCCTGACGCGATTCTACATCAACTACAGGGTTAATTTCTCGGATGGTTCCTATTAGTTTTAGATTAGAATCCGCATCGGAGGTAACTTCAACTTTTTGACCGATCCGAATGGCGGTTAATTGATTTTCAGGGATTTTAACGTGTAATTCTAAGCGTCCTGCTTCGATAATTTCAAATAATGCCCCCTGTGATGAAGCATTGGTGGTGTCCCCTACCCTGGCATTGCGTTGAGTAATTTTACCGTTGACTGGCGAGAGAATACGAGTATTTCTCAGTTGGGCAGTAATCACTTGTACTTGACTTTTAGCCTGGGCGAGTTGGGCTGTTGCTTGAGCAATGACTTCAGAACGCGGCCCTGCTTGTAATTCTGCTAGTTTCTGTTGATTTTCTCTCAGTTCGGCTTCTGTTCGGCGTACTATGGCGAGTTTACTACGTTCATCGTTGATCGCTTCGTCAAGTCTATCTCGCGCGATCGCTCCTTCTGCTTCTAGGGTTTGGTTTCTCGATAATCTTTTCTTGGCTAAGTCCCAATCTGATTTTACTTGAGTTAGATCGGCTTCGGTTTGTCTAACTGATTCTCTGGCTCTTGCTATTTCTTCGGTTCTGGTTCCTGCTCTAAGTTCGGCTAAACGGGCTTCGGCTTGAGCGACACTAGCTTGTGCTTGGGCTAATTGGGCTTGTAGGATAGAATCATCTAATCTAGCTAAAAGTTGTCCTGCGCTGACAGATGCCCCTTCATCGACATAGATTTCTTGTATTTGTAATCCATTAGCCTGTGCATTGACGGTAATCAATTCATCTGCCGTGACGGTACCTGTTGCTTTTAGGGTACGATTAACTCTTGAGAGTTGAACGGTTGAAACTGTCACACTTTGGGCAGGGGCTTGTGCTGCGGTAGTGACGCTTTGAGGGGCTTCTGTCGTTTGTGGTTGAGTGAAAAATTTTGTCCCCCCCAAGGTTAATAAGGCACCTAATCCGATGCCAAATAGAACACCTTTACTACCCGATAGTAAGGATGACTGTTTGGGCTTTTTGGTTGGTGTCGCATCGAATTGGTATTCGTCTTGTATTTCGGTTGGGGGTTGGTTGCCGTTGTTTTTAAAAATGTCTTGCGTCACGTCTAGCCCTCTGCGATGTGAACGGGAACTTAATAGATGTAAACTTTTGTTTCTATATTTTAATATAACTTAAAACTGCTTCACTGTGGGGAGATGAAGAATCTTCTAAAGGAATAAATTTAGGTACAGTTAAAATACAGTCAAAGAGATAGTCTAAAAGCTATGCGATCTATAGAACAATTAACCGAAGAAAGCTGCTCCTTACCTAACGCTTCTAAAATTTTATTGATAGAAACGTTAGTCGAAAGTTTAGAATTCAATATTGCTCCAGACATTAAGCAAACATGGATTAATGAGGCAAAAAAACGACGAAATGATGTTCACACTGACACTGTACAAACCAGTGCAGGTGATGAAGCTCTGGCTCAAGTTAGAAATATTATTGAATTATGAAATATGTTTTTCATCCCCTAGCTTAAAGAATCGGATAAATAACGATCTGGTCACGCCCTGAATTCTCTTCTCAATTAAGCTCAATTTAAGCTAAAACAACTTTTGGTTTTAAGATCAAGTTATCTGAGTCAGTAATAATTATTCCCATCCCTAAAAATTGTCCCTCTTCTGTTAAAACTTTGACTGATGAATGAGAGTGCGGTTCAACAGAAATCGCCATCGCTTGTCCTTGACACCAGCGTTGCGCCTCATCAGAAGATAAGTAAATAGTTTCTAAATGAGTCAGTGCGCTTAATGCAGAAATTAACGTAAAATTATTACGTGTGCGTAGTATTTCTAATTGTTCTAAGGTAATGCTATCGGCTAGATGTAGACCACAGCTTGCAGTCCGAATTAACTGAGCTAAAGTTCCACCGACACCTAAAGCTTTTCCCAGATCACGCGCGATCGCACGAATATAGGTACCCGAACCACAGGCGATCCCTAAATCAATTTCAGGATGTTCTCCCTGTGTCCAGTTCAAAACTTCAATATCATCTATTTCAACAATTCGGCTCGGAACATCTATAATTTCGCCTTTTCTCGCTAATTCATATAGTCGTTTGCCGTCTCGCTGAATCGCACTATACATCGGGGGAATTTGTTCAATTTTACCGATAAATGATTTGAGATGGGGTTGAATGTCATCGAGGGATAAATGTTCACCCGAATGAGTTTGAATAATTTCCCCCTCTAGATCATCGGTTGTGGTTGTGACTCCAAAACGGATTTTGGCTTGATAGGCTTTGCGATCGCTCATATAAGGTAAAAGTCGAGTCGCTTTACCGACAGCAATGGGTAAAACACCCGTCGCGGCAGGATCTAAAGTACCTCCGTGACCAACTTGTTTAAGTTTAAGGATTTTCCGAACTTTGGCTACACAGTCGTGAGATGTCCAAGCGGTGGGTTTATTAAGATTAATCAGACCAAACATTATAAATATAAACTCATGACTTCAGTAATCGGTAAACGAGATTGTACAGCTAAAGATAACGAAGATCGATGACCTCGGTTAAAGTGATCGGCTGCGGCACAAGCAATCATCGCTGCATTGTCGGTACAAAGTTTAAGCTCTGGAAAATGTACCTTAAGATCGTGATTTGCTGCGGCTGCGGTGAGATGTTGTCTCAAAGCACTATTCGCCGCCACACCTCCACCGACGGCGATCGTTTTTACTCCATAGTCTAAAGCACAAGCGATCGTCCGTTTAGTCAAAGATTTAGCGACAGTCGTCTGAAAACTGGCTGCAAGGTCGCTGATCGGTAGTGGTTGTTCTGTTTCGCTCTGAAGCTTCTGAACTTGCCTGAGAACAGCCGTTTTCAAGCCACTGAAGCTAGAATCATAAGGGTGATAACCGCCTTCTGGAAGGGATATTTTACCTTCGGGAAAAGGAAAGGCTTCAGTATTTCCCGTTTGGGCAATGCGATCGATGGCAGGCCCCCCAGGGTAACTTAAACTGAGTAATCTCGCCACCTTATCAAACGCTTCCCCTGCTGCATCATCACGGGTTGATCCTAACATTTCGTAGCTGCCACAATCTTTGACATAAATTAGGCTAGTGTGTCCCCCTGAAACCAAAAGACACACAAAAGGCGGTTTTAGCTGTGGATCATTAAGATATGAAGCATAGATATGTCCTTCGAGGTGATGCACTCCTAAAAAGGGTTTGTCATGAACAATAGATAGGGTTTTAGCCGCAGTGACACCCACCATCAGAGAACCGACTAACCCAGGGGCGACAGTTGCAGCGATCGCATCTATTTGTGGCCATTGTATTTTAGCGTCTTCGATTGCTTGTTCAAGACAAATATTAATCATCTCTAAATGCTGACGTGAGGCGATTTCTGGGACTACTCCCCCATAAGCACGATGCACGTCTATTTGAGACGCGACAATACTACTATAAACTTCACAATCCTTGACAATTGCTACAGCAGTTTCATCACAGCTAGTTTCGATCGCTAAAATAGTGGACATTTTTGAAGAGTCGAAAATAAGACATTATTTCCATTGTCCACGAACAAAAAGAAAATGTGGGTCATTGCCTAAAAAAGTTCTGCAAAAGATGATGCAGATTTGATACTTTGAGCAAATTTTGGGGAACTCTATATCTAGAAATGACAAAAATCATTGTCAATTTCTAAGATTGTTCCCTATTCCGTTATTTGTCAATTTGTCAAGCCCCGTAAACAGGAGAAAAACTTAATGGCGGTTTCATTAGCTAAAGGACAACGAGTATCACTGGAAAAAGTTGCTCCAGGATTAACAGAAGTGTTCATTGGACTAGGATGGGACGTTAAAGTAACAGATACAGGTTCCGACTTTGATTTAGACTCATCCGTGTTCATGTTAGATAATAACGACAAATTAATCTCGGATCGTCACTTTATTTTTTACAATAATCTCACCAGTCCTGACGCTGATAAATCTCTACAACACATGGGAGATAACCTCACAGGAGTAGGTGAGGGAGATGATGAAGTCATCAAAGTTAATCTAAAAAAAGTACCTACTGATGTCCAGAAAATCGTTATTACTGTAACGATTCACGAAGCACAGCAACGTGGTCAAAATTTTGGTCAAGTCAAAAACGCTTTTGTACGTCTTGTCAATGCTCAGACAAAACAAGAAGCAATTCGTTATGACTTGGTTGAAGATTACTCCATTGAGACAGCCCTGATCATGACGGAACTTTACCGCAAAGATAATGAGTGGCGGCTTAATGCTGTCGGTGCAGGTTATCAAGGTGGCTTACAGGAACTCCTGAACCGCTATAGCTAAAAAACACTAATCAATTTAATAGTTTCAGGATTAATTGACATGGGAATCAATCTTCAAAAAGGGCAACGCATTTCACTTTCTAAAGAAGCTCCAGGACTAACTAAACTGATGTGCGGACTGGGTTGGGATGTCGCCAAACGTGCAGGCGGCGGCTTATTTGGGGCTTTTAGTAATACTCAAGATTGTGATTTAGATGCCTCTGTACTTTGTTTAAATCAAGATGGCAAGCTTAGAGAAATCACCAACGTTATTTACTATGGAAACTTAGCCCACAAATCAGGAGCAATTACTCATTTAGGTGATAATCTTACGGGTGCGGGTTCAGGTGATGACGAGCAGATTATTGTAGATTTATCTCGACTACCAAGAGAGATAAATAAACTGATTTTCACAGTTAATATTTTCCAATGTGTTGCTCGCAAACAAGACTTTTCTCAAGTTCAGAATGCTTTTGTGCGTCTCGTTAATACCTCAAACAATCAAGAACTAGCTAAGTATAATCTGTCAGGTTCTGAATACCAAGGTATGACGGGAATGGTTATGGCTGAAATTTACAATCACAACAATGAGTGGAAAATGGCAGCTATTGGGAATGGTGTTAAAGCTAATGGTTTAGAAGAACTCGTACGAGCCTACGCTTGATTCTTAAATGAGTTCCTCAATACACCTCTAATTATTTCAAACTTACAGACAATTTATCAAGGGAAAAAAATCATGTCTATCAATTTAAGCAAAGGTGAAAGAATTAATTTAGCAAAAGAAGCACCAGGCTTAAAAAATGCTGGAATTGGTCTAGGATGGGATATCAATGCTACAGATACGGGTTCTGCTTTTGATTTGGATGCTTCTGTATTTATGTTGGGAGTTAATGGCAAAATACTTGATGATAAATATTTTGTATTTTATAACAATACAGGATCGCCAGATGGCTCAGTCAAACATGAAGGAGATAGCCGAACTGGAGAGGGATCTGGGGATGATGAAACTATCCAAATTGATTTAAGTAAAGTTAATGCTTCAATCCAAGAAATTATTTTTGTCGTAACGATTCATGAAGCAGAACAAAGAAAGCAAAATTTTGGACAAGTTAGAAATTCATACATCAGAATTTATGACAATTCCACAGAAAAACAAATTGCAAAGTATGAGTTAGAAGAAGATGCTTCAACAGAAACAGCCATCGAATTTGGCAAGTTGTATAAAAAAGATGGGGAATGGAGATTTCAAGCTGTTGGGACTGGATATAAATCAGGTCTTCAAAGCTTTGTCGATAAATATGCTTCTTAATTGTTAGTTAAAAAATCAATAAAGAGGGGTAATTTATTATTATTACCCCCTTTTGCGTAATTCGCTTAACATATCTTTTTATGAGAGGTTTGTGTAAAAAATGGAAATTGAATTAACTAAAGGAAGCAGATTTACTCTTTCTAAGGAAGCTTCAAATTTACAAGAAGTCGCTATTGGTTTAGGCTGGCAAATTAATCGCAATGAACACAGCTATGATATCGATGTTTCTGTGTTTATGTTAGGTTCAGATGGAAAAGTTCCTGATGAAAAATATTTTGTATTTTATAATAATCTTCAATCTATTGATGGTTCTTTAAGGCATTCAGGAGATAATAAAACTGGAGAAGGTAATGGAGATGATGAGACAATATATATCGATTTGGCTAAAGTTAATTCGATTATTCAAGAGATAGTTTTTGTTGTGACTATTCATCAAGGACAGGAAAAACAACAGAATTTTAGTCAGATCCGAAATGCTTTTATAAAAATTTATAATCAAAAAACTAAAAGATCTTTAGCTCGTTACAATTTGAGAGAAACTTTTTCTCAAGAGACAGCTTTAGAATTTGGGCGGTTGTATAAGAAGGATGGATCATGGAGATTTCAAGCAGTAGGTGAGGGCTATAATACTGGATTAAAAAGTTTTGTGGATAAGTATATTGATGAAACAAAACAAGTAAGTAATAAACCACAGCATACTATTGTAAATAATCCTGTAGAAACTACACCACAACAACTTATTGATATTACCAAAAAAGCTAATATCAATTTACTAAAAACCAAAGTGGATATTGTCCTTAAAAAGAAAGGTATTAGTAAAGATGTAGCGAGAGTAGCTTTAGTTTTAGATATTTCAGGTTCTATGCTTCAGCAATATACTTCTGGTGCAGTACAAGCTTTTTTAGAAAGAATAGTTCCTGTAGCAAGTAGACTAGATGATGATGGTAAATTAGACGTTTGGTTCTTTGGGTCAACCTTTAAAAGAACAACATCAGTAAGAGAAACGAATGTTGATAATTATATTAAAAATGAATGTGGTGAAATGAAAAGGGCTTTACTATTTTTTCAAATGCCCTCCCTGATGGTGGAGTTGGGTGGAGGAAATAACGAATCATCTGTAATTCGAGATGTAATCAAAAAATACACCAAAGAAGCTCCTAATAATTTACCTACGTTTATTGTGTTTCTAAGTGATGGAGGCGTTACCGATAATCAAGGAATACAACAAGCTATAATTGATGCAGCAAAATATCCTATATTTTGGCAATTTGTGGGATTGGCTGGTTCTAACTATGGAATATTGAAAAAATTAGATATGATGGGCGATCGTGTTATTGATAATGCTAATTTTTTTCATGTAGATGATTTAGGAAAAATTACTGATGAACAATTGTATGACAGACTGCTGAATGAATTTCCATCTTGGATGAAACAAGCAAAATCTCAAGGAATATTACGCATTTAATTTAGACAGATCTCGTCTAATTTGATTAATAACTTGATGATTTAAGAGCGAAACTAAATTAACTTAATTTAATTATAAATTCTTTTCCTTTAAACAAATGTCTCTGTATGATCGCCTAAATTTAACTAGACCAACTCGCAAGCTTGAAGTACCAATTTGGGAGCGCATCGACTTAACGAGACCTCCTAGACCTAGATGTTGGGGTTGTCGTTCGCGTATCCAAACTCATTGGGAGTTTTGCCCTTCTTGCGGACAACAACTTATAGAAAAAAATAGCATCCGTCGTTGCATTTTTGTAGATAGCTCTGGAATGAATATTGCACCTGAAAACAGAGACGCAATAATAACTCTTTTGATAGATGCTTTTTCTAAGCTTTACGGTGCATTCAGAAGTATAAATGTATTTTTGACCTCTGAGCCACCTGATTTTAAGGAGTGGGGAGATGATTTTACTCATATCTATATATTCGCTGACAATCAACCTGTTGATTATTTAGGAATAGCTACTTTTAAATTAGGTGCGGTTACAGATAGTGCTATTGTCCGCATTGATCAAGTTTTTTATACCTCTTATCATGCCAACCTAAATGTCAATCAATTATCTAACTTAATTGCCAATACGATCGCTCATGAAATTGGGCATACATTAGGACTCGATCACTCTGCATTACCGACGGATGTTATGCACGACGGACTCGATCATATTGTTCATAGCTTAATGCCTCCATCATTTCATGCTTCACAAATCAACTTGATGAATTATGCCATTCGCAAACAGCTTTCTTAACGCCACAACACACCGCTAATTTGTTTAAGATGAATAGCTATTTCTTCCATATTATAGAAAAAGCTATAAAAACGACGTTGTTCAACCAAAGGATAATGATGAATTTGCGTTTGGACTTGCTCAAACTTAGTGATTGCGGCTGACAGTTCTGGATCGAGGTTGAGCATCGGTAAATCGGGTTCAGTGTATTTCCTTAATGATACTTCGGCTAACTGACGAAAGCCTTGATAAGAAGCCTCAGCTAACTGATTTAATTCGGGGTTCATTTCTTTCCAAATAGTATCAGTCTCATAGCCCGTCAGAGCAACTTGATCCATTGCTTTAACTTGATCCCAAATTCGATGAATTAAAGACTCCCAAGTAGAAGCAAACCACAACGCTTGAGGATTTTCTGATACAACATCTTGCCAGAGAAGTTCAGAACGACGAATTGAACCAACAATATTATTATTAATATCAGCGATCGCAGCCCCGCGATAAGTTCCAGTCGTATAGCCTTCAAACACCAATTGATAAAGTTTGCCAAGATTGCTTAACATTTGGCTTGCTTCATGGCGTAGGGTTTTAGTAGCTCTTGGCGGCCATAGCCATTCATCGACTAGCATTGTAACAACAATACCGATCGATAACGCGACAAATTGTTTACCCGCAAATTCTAACGGTTCACCTTGACTACTAAAAATCATCGTAATTGCTGCAATATAACCCGCAGAACCTTTAATACCTGGTAGTCCGACCCAATGGCATAAAAAAACAGTAGTGGCTAGAGCAACGAATAAGGCTAAAGTAGAACTGCCTAGACCTGCATAACCTAGTGTTATATGAACGATAACACCGACAATAATTCCAATAGCTGTCCCTTTGATGCGAGTGAGACTGCTTTGTACGGTTGTGCCGCGTGTTTGTCCAAGGACTAATAAAGGAACAATGGCAGCAGGTAGAGGAAAGCCTAAATTGAGAAATTTAACGATTATTGTGGCAACTGTGGAAGCAACACCCAGTTTAATCGCAATTTTTCCCCATGATTTCAATTGAGTTGATGTAATAGCCATTTATAGAATTGGTTTCCGTGAGCAACTTTTTTACCAGTAGTCTATTACATTTATTGAAGACAGACAAAAATAAGATTAGCTAACGAGGGCTAAATTGTTCAAAGCTAGACCTTGTGGGGCGATGGGTTGGCGCGTGGTTAGATCAAAACCATACCCTGCGGCTAAGATATGAAGCTTGGCATCAAACAAAGCGAGTTGTTCATCCTGTAATGCTTGTGCTGCGTTATTGTGTGTGGATTGGGATTCATCAACAACCGTGATCGTTCCTTCTCCAACCACTAAACACTCAGTTCCTCTGACGATTAATGCAGTATTTTCGTCAATACCAAAGCCTAAAGATGCAGGTTGACTCATCAAAGCTGATAATAGACGACCTAAACGACCTCGTTCAGCAAAGTGTTGATCAATAATCACACCAGGTAGAAAGCCCATACCTTCACCTAAATCTACGATGTCTAGACGCGGGCCACTTTCAGAGTCACCCCCAACAATCATAATCTCTGGCATCATTGCGGCCCCTGCACTGGTACCCCCGACGACAACCCCTTGAGCATGGCGATCGCGGATTGCTGCATCAAGTTTTGTGCCTTTAATCCGTTCGATAATCTTAGATTGATCGCCACCCGAAAAGAAGATCCCAGTCGCTTGTTGAATAGACTCTACTCCATTGGGTAGATCAGCATTATCTCGTACACGTGTATCAACAATTTGAATATCCGCAACCCCTAAACGTTCAAAGACTCTGGTATAGGTTCTGCCAACTTCTTCGGGTTCACAAGTCGCGGCGGTTAGGACGACAATTCTGGCATCGGTTCCCCCTGCTAATCGAGCGAATTCACGCAAAATTTGCATTTTTCCATCTTTTTCTTCAGCACCACCGATAATCATTAACGGGCCTTTTGCCTCAATGTTAGTCATTGCTTTGAGATCTCCTTAAATTTGAAAAAAAATTTTTCAACACACGTCCTTATTAATTACTGTAGTCAAAGACTCTTTTCGGGCCATCTATTCTATGGAGGATATTTTGGCTAAAACTTGTAATTCTGTGAAAAGATTCAGAGGAAGGCGATGATCCTTAGCCAATGTGTGATCCTTTTTCGGTATACTCCTTGTATGTCCGAAATCGATGTCATGTATGCAAGATATTATTCCAGAATGGCCGAGTCTACTGCAACAACTTTTAGATCAACAATCTTTGTCTTTTGAACAAGCTTCGTTACTGATGCAAGGATGGCTTACTGATGAGATTCCTCCCGTCCTGTCTGGAGCGATTTTAGCAGCAATTCAAGCCAAAGGAGTATCCGCAGATGAACTCGCGGGGATGGCACAGGTTCTACAGAAGCAATCATTACATCAAAACCCGATCATCCATTCTTACCCCGTGATTGATACTTGTGGAACGGGAGGGGATGGCGCATCGACGTTTAATATTTCTACAGCAGTGGCGTTTGTCGCAGCTTCGGCGGGGGTTAAAGTTGCTAAACATGGCAATCGTTCGGCATCTAGTAAAGTGGGTTCGGCTGATGTTTTAGAATATTTAAAAGTACATCTGAGCGCACCGACTGAACAGATCAAAGCCGCTTTAGAAGAAGTCGGAATTACTTTTCTGTTTGCCCCTGGTTGGCATCCCGCGCTTAAAAGTGTCGCCCCTCTCCGCAAAACGTTAAAAGTACGAACGGTGTTTAATCTTCTTGGGCCTTTGGTTAATCCTCTACGCCCGACTGGACAAGTAATTGGGGTTTATAATAGTCAATTTCTAACAACGATCGCATCTGCTTTAGCTCGACTCGGAACACCAAAAGCGATCGTCTTACATGGACGGGAACAGTTAGATGAGGCGGGTTTGGGAGACTGGACAGATTTAACGATTCTCGACCAAAAAGAGATACGTCAAGAAAGTATCAATCCCGAAGAACTAGGATTAACTAAAGCCCCGATTACTGCTTTAAAAGGTGGAGATGTCGCAGAAAATGCTGCAATTCTTAAAGATGTTTTGCAAGGGTTCGGTACATCGGCTCAACAAGATGCAGTAGCGTTAAATGCCGCTTTGGCTTTACAAGTGGGCGAAGTTGTGGCAATGGGGGATTATAAAAATGGGATTACTCTGGCTCAAGACATTCTCAATTCGGGTGCTGCTTGGACAAAATTAGAACAGTTAGTCCAATTTCTCAATCAATAAGATCAAAGGCAAAACAAGAGGGTCAGATTCCCATTTTGCCTTTTTGTGAGTCATTAACTCGCTGCTTGCGCTGGACTTTGAGTAGAAGTTACTTTTGGTGTTGTTCGATGAGTCGTTACAGAAGCTTCAATCGGTGCAAATTCAATATGATTGAGTAGTGTTGTCACAAATGCAAATAATAAAAAGGGTAGGGTTAAGACTAAAACAATTCCGACTGTTGCTAAAGCATAAATTTGACGTGTCGTACTCCACAAAGCCAAGGTGGAAGCTAAAGTGATGAAAATGACAATTAACCAAATGATGATTTGACCATAAATGTCGCCAAAGGTTAGGGTGCAAACCATACGGTACTTCTGAATATCTTTATCCATGTGTTTATATCCTTAAAACTTAAATACACTTATGATTAAAGCTTAATACTTTGTACAAAGTCTGACGTATATCTCAAGATTTTTTGCTGTAGTCTTTACGGAAGTTTACATTAACTCAATTTTGTGAGAGCAACTGTTAAGATTTCGTAATATATTAGACTGAATATGCTTTAGAGTTAGTGATTTTTTTTAAGAATTATTTTAGAATCTCAGATTAAATTATTTTATGCTAATTCCTACTGAAGCCGAATCGATTATTTTAAATCTTGTCCAACCGCTACAGGAAACAGAAACGATCGCACTTAAAAACGCTAATGGTAGAATCTTAGCTCAAACAGTACAAAGTGAATTAGATTTTCCCTACTGGGATAATTCGGCAATGGATGGCTATGCGGTTCAATATGAGGATGTCAAAAATTGTAGTCAAGATCATCCAACTATTTTAGAAATTATAGAAGATATTCCAGCAGGTAAAAAACCCCAGAAAACGTTACAGTCTAGGCAAGCATCTCGCATTTTTACTGGTGCCATGTTACCCGAAAGTGCGGATACTATTGTCATTCAAGAAAATACACAGCGAAAAGATGATCAAGTAGTAATTTTTTCACCTCCTAAACAAGCGCAATTTGTCAGACATCGAGGAACTTTTTATCAAGCTGGTGAAGCTTTATTACAACCTGGTATTAAAATCAAAGCACCTGAAATCGCCGTTTTAGCCACAGCACAATGCACTCAACTAACAGTTTATCGTCGTCCAAGAGTAGCTATTTTTTCGACAGGAGATGAATTAATTACCCCCGATCAAACTTTACAAACTGGGCAAATTATCGATTCGAATCAATACGCTTTGATGGCATTAATTGAAAGTTGGGGAGGTCTTCCAATTTTTCTAGGAATAGTACCAGATCAACCTAAATTATTAAAAGAAACCATGCAACAAGCGATTATTACATTTGATCTAGTTCTTTCTACTGGTGGTGTGTCAGTCGGAGATTATGATTATGTTGAAAAACTACTCGAAGAATTAGGCGGTATAATTTCAATTCGGAGTGTCGCCGTTAAGCCAGGAAAACCGTTAACAGTGGCTAAATTTACTAATAATTGTCTTTATTTTGGTATCCCTGGTAATCCCGTTTCTGCTTTAGTCAGTTGTTGGCGTTTTGTCCATCCTGCTTTTAAAAAATTATCAGGATTAAGTCACAATTGGACACCAAATTTTATTAAAGTTGTAACGACTGAAACATTGCGATCAGATGGCAAACGAGAAACCTATTGTTGGGGACAATTAGAATTAGTCGATAGCGTTTATCAATTTCGTTTAGCCAAAGGTAGTCAAAATTCTGCTAATTTAATTAATCTAGCTTTGACCAATGCTTTAGCTATAATTCCTATTGGTACAACTTCCATTAATGCAGGTGAGATAGTAGAAGTAATGCAGGTGAGTTAAATAATAATCATTGTTGATGTTTTTTTGGAAACTGCTAAATACGCGATATTACTTTGTAGGGGTTTGGTTGCCAAACCCTATTTTAGACAAGATTTGGAGACCAAATCCCTACATAATTTTAAGAGATTATTCATAGTGATTCAGCCAAAAGATCTGATAATGCTTGAACTGCTGAAGGTTCTGCATTAGGCGACCAGATAACGGACTCAGTTGATCTCAGTTGGTCTAGCAGTGCGCTTTCTGAATCACTTTCCTTAACAGGTTCTAAATTACATCCTTCCTCTTTAGCCACTTCCAGAAGAAGAAAATGAATTAAACGTAGTTTATCTTGATGGGAAAGTTAACTTGTGATCGTTAAAAGTTCGTTAAGAGGCATATCGCTTGCTATAGTACATATTTAGGTTTAAATCCTACTCTAGTACATTTACAGCAGTTCTGCGATCGCCCCTTTGGTCATTGAAGCGATCGCCTGTTCGGTTGCTCTGGGTAAATGATGATACTTCCCACCTGCTTTAGCGGCTAATTCTTTAGCAAAACCCGTGGAAACAAATTTTTTCTCAGTATCAACTACCAGTAATTTCATCCCCACTGCTCGTATTTTTGCGGCAATATCAAGTAATTCGGCTTTAATATCGGGTTTTTCGCCATCCTCTAGGGTTTCGCCGAGAGATTTCGCTAAAGGTATATTACTACGACCATCAGTAATCGCCACAATTACCACTTGTCCAATATCGCCCGACATTTTCGCATTCATGCCCACGTGTACCGCTTGGGTTAAACCGTGTGCTAGAGGAGAACCACCCCCACAGGGCAGGGTTTCTAAACGTCTTTTTGCTAGTGCGATCGAACGAGTTGGCGGTAACAAAACATCCGCTTTCTCACCCCGAAACGGAATCAACGCCACTTGATCTCGATTTTCATAAGCTTCGGTCAGTAAACGCATTACCGCCCCTTTAGCCGACTGCATCCGATTTAACGCCATCGATCCCGAAGCATCCACGACAAAGACGATTAAAGAGCCTGCCTTACGTGCAAGACGTTTTGCCCTCAAATCTCCTTCCTCAATGATTACACGGCGTTCTGGATGGCGCAGACGACGAGATTTTTGGTAGGGTGCAGCCGAGCGTAGGGTGGCATCAACCGCGATTCGTCTAACCTTGCCTTTGGGTAAAACGGGTTTAATGTAGCGTCCGCGATCTTCAGAAAAAATCATACTACGACTACCTGATTTCCCCTGTCTTTGGGCCGCTTGAGCAAAATAGAGAACGCTTGGATCAAGGATTACACCCTCAACATCAAAGATAAATTCTTCGGGAACGCCTGGAGGTTCTTGTTCTGGTTCCTCCTTATTTTCTTCTTCTTGTTCTTCTTGATCTTGGTTGGATTCGTCCTGGGGTTGTTGAGGCGGGGGGGGGGGGGGGGGCGGGGCTTGCTGTTGTTGATCGGGTGGGGGTTGTAGAATGGTCGAACGGGGAACGATTACCAGTTCTACGGCTCTTTTTAGATCATCTGCACTTAAAAAATTCCGTCCCTCTAAGGCTGCGGCTGCTTTGGCTACTTTGAGGGCAAAGATTTCGGCGCGATGTCCTTCGACTCCACCCCGTAAAGCTTCTTCAACAAGATAGGCAATTTGATCGCGTGTTGCTTTGACATCTTTGAGCCATTCTCTGGCTAAAATAATTTCAGTTTTAAGATCGTCGATTTCTTCGTGGTATTGATTGAGAAAGATTTGGGGAGATTGGGCGTATTCAATGACTCTATCGACTGCTTGAAGACGTTGATCAAGGGCTAGTACACCATCGGCTGAAAGTGCGATCGCAATCCGATCCATCAGATGCGGTCGTAATGCACCTTCTTCGGGGTTATAGGTGGCAATTAGTAAGGGTTTACAGGGATGTTGAAAGCTGATTCCTTCTCGTTCAATTTGATTGCGTCCTTCGGTGAGAACGGTCAATAATTGATTAGCGATTTGTTCATCTAGCAGATTGATTTCATCAACGTATAACACACCGCGATGAGCTTGGGCGAGTAAACCAGGTTGAAAGACAGCTTCACCCCGTTTAACCGACTCTTCGACATCTACTGAACCTAACAAACGATCTTCGGTCACTCCTAATGGAATTTGGACAAAGGGGGCTGGAATAATTTCAGTCGGAATATTGTCGCTGGTTTGATATTGTTCTTGGGTTAAATCATCCCATTCTTGGGGCGTGTTGGGGTCGCAATTAAACGGATTATCTTGAATGATTTCGATAGGAGGTAATAAAGCGTGAATCCCTCTAGCCATCACTGATTTAGCGGTTCCTCTACGTCCTGCAATGACTACACCGCCTAAAGTTGGATCAACCGCAGCTAGGAGCAAAGAGAGTTTGATGGCTTCTTGACCAACGATCGCAGTTAGAGGAAAAGACGAAGGAGTGACTAAAGTAGGCATGAAGAGTGATTTAGAAAAATCTTAAAGCAATTTTTTTATAGATTTCTATTTTACCGCCTTCGGGCTACTAGACGACTTGTTTGATATATTTAAAGATGTAGGAGTATTTTTTAGGATTTTTTAACATGGAAAGCGTAGCTTACATTTTAGTTTTAACCATGTCATTGGCGGTACTGTTCTTCGCCATTGCCTTCCGTGAGCCTCCCCGTATTGAAAAATAATTTTCATTGGGTTGACTCTTTAAATTTTGATCCACTTTAGGATTGAGCCGCCAAGTTCTATCTTCTGATAGAAGGAAAGCAACGGCTCGACTTTTTCTATTTAAAAAAATTGCTTCCCACTGTGAGAGAATCGCCCATGCAGTGTCCCTATTGTCAGAATACTGATAGCCGTGTTTTAGAGTCTCGTTCTACCGAAACGGGACAAAGTATTCGTCGTCGTCGAGAATGTTTAAAGTGTAAGCATCGTTTTACAACTTATGAACGAATCGAATATGTAGCCATTACAGTGATTAAAAGAGATGGGAGTCGAGAATCTTTTGATCGCTCTAAAGTACTACGGGGCATGGTGCGAGCTTGCGAAAAAACAGGGGTAACTCATGAACGGTTAGGAGCGATCGTAGATGAGATCGAACTACAATTACAACAGCGTCCTAAACGAGAAGTAACCAGTCAACAAATTGGCGAACTTGTCTTACAAACCTTAAAAACCGAAAGTGAAGTGGCTTATGTCCGTTTTGCCTCAGTTTATGGCAATTTTCAGGGAATTAAAGATTTTGTATCTACATTAGACCATTTACAGCAATCTTCATCTACAGAATCTCAATTGACGTGGGACGATCGCACTCTCATCAGTTAACATCTCTTCGGTTCTGACACCATAGATTGTACCGTAAAGGGTGAAATTTCGAGTATAATTATAATTCTGTAATTAAAAAGTTAGACGGGTTAACCTATCTTAGAATCTAAGTTTAGCACTCCTCAAGCGCAAGAGGAAAAGGGTATTGCAGTTATTCCCTGTTAACTAGCATGACTAGAAACTGTGAAATGCTACCCAGTCCAACCATTACGGAGAGAACCAATAGGAAACAAAACTACATGATCAGTCAAAAAACCGCAAAAACTAAAAATATAGGCTTTACTCATGACGATTTTGCCGCCCTTTTAGATAAATACGATTATCATTTCAACCCTGGGGATATCGTTCCTGGAACCGTGTTTAGCATGGAGCCAAGAGGAGCTTTAATTGATATTGGGGCAAAAACCGCCGCCTTTATTCCAGTACAGGAAATGTCAATTAACCGAGTAGACGATCCCGATGAGGTTTTACAATCGAATGAAACCCGCGAATTTTTTATCCTGACTGATGAAAATGAAGATGGACAATTAACGCTTTCCATTCGTCGTATTGAGTATATGCGGGCGTGGGAGAGAGTACGCCAATTACAAGCCGAAGACGCTACCGTGCGCTCTCAAGTCTTTGCGACAAACCGAGGTGGAGCCTTGGTTAGAATTGAAGGATTAAGAGGTTTTATTCCTGGCTCTCATATTAGCACCAAAGAAGCTAAAGAAGATTTAGTAGGACAAGACTTAGCCCTGAAGTTTCTCGAAGTCGATGAAGATCGTAACCGTCTCGTTCTCAGCCATCGCCGCGCTTTAGTAGAACGCAAGATGAACGGTTTAGAAGTTGGACAAGTTGTTATTGGTTCAGTGCGTGGCATTAAGCCCTATGGTGCATTTATTGATATTGGTGGTGTAAGCGGACTACTTCATATTTCCGAGATTTCCCATGATCATATTGACACACCCCACAGTGTTTTTAATGTCAATGATGAATTAAAAGTCATGATTATTGACTTGGATGCAGAAAGAGGACGTATTTCTCTATCGACTAAGCAACTTGAACCCGAACCAGGTGATATGCTGAAAAATAGACAAGCTGTTATCGATCAAGCTGAAGAAATGGCAGCTAAGTATCGTGAAAAACTTAGAGCGCAAGCAGCAGGAATTCCATTTGAGGAAGAAATTCCCGAAGCAGCAGAAACCATTACTGAAGAAGCAGAAACGGCTCCTGAAGCAGCAGAAACCATTACTGAAGAAGCAGAAATGGCTCCCGAAACAGCAGATATTATTGCTGAAGATCTCGAAGTTCCTTCAATATCTGACGAAGTTGATGAAGCTGAAGAAACTGAAGTTACTGAAGATATTGAAAACGCTGAAGAAGCCGAAGACGCTGAAGACACTGAAGATGTGGTTATGGCTGGGGCTGAAGAATAAATATCTTAGCTTAACAAAGCAAGTGATTAAAAAAGGGGGGTGTCCCTCTTTTTTTGTTATTAAAAGTAATTATAAAAGTTTTTAATGATTTCAGTAGAAATAAGAATATGGTGACGATTCGCGCTAAAAACCAAGAATTTACAAATATTCAAGCGGTTCTGTTTGATAAAGATGGGACATTAGAAGATTCACAAAGTTTTTTAAGAGAATTAGGGATTAAAAGAGCGAGATTAATTGATGCTCAAATCCCTGGTATTGGAGAACCTCTATTAATGTCATTTGGTATTTTAGATAATCAGTTAGATTTAACGGGATTAATGGCAGTTGGAACGCGCCAAGAAAATGAAGTAGCGGCTGCTGCTTATATTGCTGAGACGGGGAAAAGTTGGTTTGAATCTAGAAAGATCGCTCAACAAGCTTTTGCCGATGCCGATCAATATTTACAAAGAAATCCTCGGACTTCTCCTGTATTTTCTGGATGTTTAGAACTTTTAAATACCTTAGCTTCAGCAGGAATAAAATTAGGAATTGTTTCGGCGGATTCAACGGCGAATATTAAGCGTTTTGTGGAATATCATCAGTTAACTGAGATTATACAAGTCATGCTAGGTGCGGATCAAAGATATAAAAAACCCGATCCCGCTTTGTTTCTACAAGCGTGTCAAATCTTGGATGTTCAGCCAGAGTACACTTTGATGATAGGGGATGCTCAAGTGGATATAGAGATGGCCAATCATGCTAAAGCTGGGGGAGTCATAGGCGTTTGTTGGCATCAAAGTACGGCAACCACCCTAAAAAATGCCGATGTAATCATTTCTCAATTCGATCAGATTTCAATTCTTGACAGTTGATGCTACCCTATATGGAAATATTGGTTAATATTAAAAACTGACTCGTTTCCCCAAGTGAGGGTTAATAAAATTGTCTAGACGCTACTTATTTACTTCCGAATCGGTTACCGAAGGGCATCCTGATAAAATCTGTGATCAGATTTCAGATACCATTTTAGACGCGCTTTTGGCTCAAGATGATAAAAGCCGAGTTGCTGCAGAAGTTGTGGTTAATACAGGTTTAGTGCTAATTACTGGAGAAGTGACCACCAAAGCGCAAGTTAATTTTGTTGAATTGGCTCGGAAAAAAATTGCTGAAATTGGTTATATTCATGCAGATAACGGGTTTTCTGCGAATAGTTGTGCGGTTTTAGTAGCACTCGATGAACAATCTCCCGATATCTCCCAAGGGGTAACTGCAGCACAAGAACACCGTGAATTACTCAGTGATGATGAACTCGATAAAATTGGTGCAGGTGATCAAGGGATCATGTTCGGTTTTGCTTGCAACGAAACCCCTGAATTAATGCCCCTACCCATCAGTCTAGCCCACCGAGTCGCTCGTCGTTTAGCAGCAGTTCGTAAAACAGGAGAATTACCCTATTTGCGTCCTGATGGTAAAACACAAGTTTCTGTAGTATACGAAGATGGACGACCTGTTGGCATTGATACGATTCTGATTTCAACTCAACATGACGCAACCATTGGTGAAATTACCGACAATAACGAAGTTCAGAAGAAAATCAAAGAAGATCTCATAGAAGCCGTGATTCAGCCTGTTTTTGCTGATATTTCGGTGAAACCAGATGAAAATACTAAATATCTAGTCAACCCAACGGGTAAATTTGTTGTTGGTGGGCCTCAAGGAGATGCAGGCTTAACGGGACGTAAGATTATTGTTGATACCTATGGTGGTTATTCTCGTCATGGTGGCGGGGCGTTCTCTGGCAAAGATCCCACAAAAGTCGATCGCTCTGCGGCCTATGCTTGTCGTTATGTGGCGAAAAATATCGTTGCTGCTGGTTTGGCAGATAAATGTGAAGTTCAACTGAGTTATGCGATCGGTGTAGCGCGTCCTGTTAGTATTTTAATCGAAACCTTTGGCACAGGTAGAGTGGATGACGAAGTTCTACTAGAATTTGTCAACCAAAATTTTGAATTACGTCCTGCTGGCATTATTCAAACCTTTAATTTAAGAGGTTTACCCGCCGAAAGAGGAGGTCGTTTCTATCAAGATGTGGCCGCATATGGTCATTTAGGACGTAGTGATTTAGATTTACCTTGGGAACAAACCGATAAAGCAGAACTTTTAAAATCGCTTTTAAAAACAACTGCTAGTGCGGTTCCTGCTTAAAATTAAAGTATTTCCTGAAAAATTTAGGGGTTTGGGTGACCAAGCCCTTTTTCTTTTAGTCACATCACAAAAAAACACGATAGTCTATAGCAAGTAACATCCTTTCAACCCGATTGCACTTTGAGGCTTTCTTTATCCTATAAACGTCTATATAGCTGGTTTAAATCCCGACACTTTGGACGCAGTGCCACCGATACCCGATACGCGCTACTTGAAGCCTGTTTAATCGGGATTTTATCGGCTTTTGCTGCACTCCTTTTAAAAGAGGGAATTGGATGGTTAGGGGGCATACGTCTTCAGACGGCGAGTCATTATGGGGCTTGGGTGACGTTACCTCTAGCGGGTTTAATTTTTGGGGGTTTATCGGGTTGGGTTCTCGAAAGCTTTTCCCCTGCTGCATCGGGGGGAGGCATCCCGCAAGTCAAAGCCGCCTTAGCTAGGTTTCCTATTCCTCTATCATTAAAAGTTGCATTTGTCAAGCTTTTGGCGACAATTTTAGTTTTAGGCGGGGGATTAACCCTTGGCAGACGTGCGCCGACAGTACATATCGGGGCTGCTTTAGCCGCGCAACTGTGTACATGGGTACCCACTTCGCCCGAACATCGCCGTCAAATGATTGCTGCGGGGGCGGCTGCGGGTTTGGCGGCAGGTTTTACCACACCCATTGCGGGGGTTTTGTTTGTTGTCGAAGAATTGATGCGCGATGTCTCTGGATTGACTTTAGAGACAGCAATTGTCGCCTCGTTTACAGGTGCAGTCGTTTCAATGTTATTGCAATCTGCTGATTTGAATGTTTCTGCTGTATTATTGGATACCGTTCAAACAAGTTTTTCGGCACTAGAAATCCCTTTTTATATTTTTTTGGGTGCTTTAGCAGGTTTTTTAGGGGCATCTTTTAATAAAGGTGTCTTGTACTTTTCGGGAATCCAAAAACGATTAAATTTACCATTATCGGTCAGAATTGGGGTTATTGGTTGTTTTTCGGGGTTTATTATTGCTTTATTGCCGCCTTTTTTTCGAGATAATGCAGGTTTGCGGGAATTTCTCGTCAATGGAGAGTTATCTACTTCGAGTATTACAATTGCTTTTGTCGCTCATTTCTTTCTCACCATGTTAGCGTACAGTTCTGGTGCGCCTGGTGGGTTGTTTGCACCTGCTTTAGTCATGGGTTCAGCATTAGGCTATTTAGTCGGAGAAGTCGAACACTTGATAACGGGTACACAGACTGAGGTGACTTATGCTTTAGCGGGAATGGGTGCCATGTTTACGGGGGTGGTACGTGTTCCCATTACTGCGATCGTAATTGTTTTCGAGCTTAATAATGATTTTAATCTGGTTTTGCCCCTAATGATTACCTGTGCGGTTTCCTATATCACTGCGGAGAGTATTTTTAGAGGTTCACTCTATCAGCATTTACTTTTAGCGAGTGGTATTCCGTTTAAAGAAGAGGGGACAAATGAAAACTTTTTGAGTCATCTCACTGCATCCGATGTCATGCAAACTCAAGTCGAAACCTTATCGAGTGAAAGTACCCTAGATGATGTATTACAAATCATGTCGGTTTCCCATCATCGCGGTTTTCCTGTTGTTGCTGAAGATGTGTTAGTGGGAATTTTTACACAAAGTGATTTAGATAAACTCAAACAGTTGTCTGGAAAAACATTACTCAAAGAGATGATGACGAGTCAACCCATAACCGTCACTCCCTCGACTTCTCTTAGTGATGTTTTATTTTTACTCAACCGATATCAGCTTTCCCGTCTTCCCGTCACCGAAGGCAATAAACTGGTAGGAATTATTACCCGTACTGATATTATCCGTGTTGAAGTTAATCAATTAAGTGGGCAACCCTCAGATGTAGTTAAACCTGCACCCTCTTATGTTATCTATCAGACTCGTTCCCCTGCAATTGGTAAAGGACGAATCTTATTACCCATTGCTAACCCAGAAACCGCCACCGCTTTATTACAAATCGCAGGAGCGATCGCACGTTATCATAACTATGAGATAGATTGTTTACAAGTGATTAAAGTCTCGCGTCATAGTTCCCCTTCAGAAACCCCCGTTGATACTCGTGACGCAAGAAAAATGATGCACCGTTTAGAACGTCTTGGGAGACACCAAAAACTATCGGTACATACTCAAATCAGGGTAGCACAAGATATATCTGAAGCGATTATCGAAACCATCAAAGAACGTCATATAAAAATACTGGTGATGGGATGGAAAGGCAGTACATCAACTCAAGGAGCGATTTTTGGAGATTTAGTAGATACTCTAATTCGTCACGCAACCTGTGAGTTAATGTTAATCAAACTGAGTGCTAATTCTCTACTCTTTCCCTACTATCTTAATCCTCGTGCGACTTGGTTAGTTTCTCTAGCAGGGGGGCCAAATGCTCAACGCGCGATACAATTATTACCTGCACTAGCTAAATTATATGCTCGTCCTGATAGCCCTCATCTCTGGTTATGTCGAGTTTATCTACCTTCCGATCCTGACCCAGATTATCAAAGTTTGCAAGAAGTCGTCCAAACGTTAGAGAATAAAATAGATAAACCGATTACATCAATTCCTATTTGTTCTCGTTCTGTCGTGGATGCCATTACCGACTTAGCCAATGCAAAACAGTGTGATGTCGTGATGTTGGGTGCTAGTCGAGAAGGTTTGTTAAAAAATGTGATTCATGGCAATATACCCGAAACCATTGCCAAAAATGTCGATAGTACCGTTATTTTAGTAAGAGGATCTTTGTAGGGTTTTTGATAAAATGGTCTAAAAACCATGGTAGAGACGCGCCATGGCTTGTCTCTACGAGATTGCATTAATGACCAAAAACACTGATTATCTAGAAAATTGGTGGCAAGTTTTACGACAAGAGCGTGTGATTGCAGTAATACGCTCTTTAAATATCGATTTAGCTATCAGTTTAGCAAAAGCAGTATCGGCAGGTGGTATTAAATTAATTGAGATTACTTGGAATAGCACTGAACCTGCTCAAATTATCCAACAATTAAGTTTAGAATTACCTGATTGTTGGATAGGGACTGGCACAATTTTAACCGTAGATGAACTAAAAGAGGCGATTTTGAGTGGGATTCGCTTTTGTTTTACGCCAAATATTAACCCTACTTTGATACAAATTGCTAATCAAGCTAAAATTCCGATTATTCCAGGGGCATTAACTCCTACTGAAATTATAACCGCGTGGCAAATGGGGGCAAGTTGTGTCAAAGTTTTTCCCATACAAGCAGTCGGAGGTGCCAGTTATATCAAAGCATTACAGGGGCCAATCGGACAAATTCCCCTAATCCCGACTGGAGGTGTAACAATAGAAAATGCCAAAGAGTTTATTAGTGCTGGTGCGATCGCTGTTGGTTTATCAGGTCAATTGTTCCCGAATGATATTATACAGTCTCAAGCTTGGCCTCAAATCACCCATCTAGCAGAAAAACTCAAACAGGATTTAGAACAATATACCGATTCATTTGGTTAAACCCCTCGATTATTATTGTAGATGCCCGTTTAGAAATTTAAGATCATGACTACTTTTGTGATTGGTGATATTCACGGTTGTTCAAAAGCTTTGGACTATTTGCTCAAGGCAGTAGACTTGCACGCCCATGATATGATCATCACACTGGGAGACTATGTAAACAAAGGGCCTGATTCTAAAGGGGTCCTAGAAAGATTAATTAAATTAAATAAAACAGGTCAACTGCTTCCTTTGTTGGGCAATCATGACATTATGATGTTAGAAGCGCGTTCTGACAAAAAAGCGGCGTTAGATTGGTATGTAAAAAAAGGTGGTCATAGAACCCTAGCATCCTATGGTCAAAATGATCTTAAAGCGATGGCGAATATTCCTAACGCTCATTGGAACTTTCTAGAAAAAAAATGTTTCTCCTGGTTAGAAACGGAAAACTATATTTTTGTTCATGCCAATCTTAATCCCAATCTACCGTTAAATAAACAATCTCAACAAGACCTATTCTGGAAAAAACTAATTAACCCTATCCCTCACTATTCGGGTAAAACGATGATTTGTGGACATACCAGCCAAAAAAGCGGTAAACCGATCAATCTAGGTTATGCTATTTGTATTGATACATGGGCTTGTGGAAATGGATGGTTAACCGCATTAGAGTTAGAAAAAGGAAGAATTTGGCAAACCAATCAAAAAGGTGAAGTGAGAACCGCTTGGATAGATGATTTTTATACTGCACCCATCGCTTTACCCGCTAACCAAGAAGTAGTCCACGCACTCTGAAAATTAAAACCACCTGTTACCCCATCGATATCTAAGATTTCACCTGCAAAGTATAAACTCGAACAGATTTTACTTTCCATCGTCTTAAAATCAACTTCCTTTAAATTCACACCCCCACAGGTGACAAACTCCTCTTTAAAAACCCCTTTTCCTGTGATTTGGTACTGACTTTGGGTTAATTCTTGCACCAATTGATTTAAAGAATTTTTCGATAACTCCGCCCAAATCAGTTCAACATCAATTTTTAGATAACTTAATAAGCTTTGCCAGAGACGCTTAGGTAAGGAGAATGGACAAAAACTAAAGACTTTTCGTTTAGGATGCTCATTTTTAATACTAATTAATTCTTGTCGCAGCGTTTCGGAATTATATTCACTGAGCCAATTAATCTGTAATACCATCTTATAATGATGTTCATGTAACACTCTAGCACCCCAAGCCGATAACTTTAAAATTGCAGGGCCACTTAAACCCCAATGAGTCACTAAAACAGGCCCCATTTGTTCTAATTTAGTTTTATTAGGAGTCAGTAAACGTACAGTCGCATTCTCAACGCTAACCCCTGCTAAATCTTTGAGACGAACATCCTTAATTTGAAACGTGAATAAAGACGGTACAGGTGAAATAATCGTATGTCCTAAATCTTTTGCCCAACGATATCCTAGGGGGTTACTACCAGTCGCAAGTAAAAGACGATCGCATTTTAAAATATTTCCCGACTTTAAAACAACCTCAAAGCCATCTGAAGTCTTCCTAACCGATTGTACCACCGCATTCGTCATCAGTTTTACACCATGAGAAGACGCTGTATCCATTAGACAATTAACAATAGTAGTCGAATCATCCGTTACAGGAAACATTCGACCATCCGCTTCCGTTTTTAACTTAACCCCTTGCGTCCCAAACCAACTTATCGTATCTTTGGGTTGAAAACGAGTAAACGCACCTCTTAACGCTTTACCTCCTCTGGGGTAGTAATTAATTAACTGAGATGGTTCAAAACAATGATGAGTGACATTGCATCTACCCCCACCCGAAATACGAACTTTAGTCAGGGGTTCTCGTCCTGCTTCTAATAAAGTAACTTGTGTATTGGGGTAAGTTTTCGCGCAGATAATAGCACCAAAAAAACCCGCAGCCCCTCCACCGATGACAATAATTTTAAGTTGAGTCATGAATTTAAGGATTTAACTAGGACTTATTCTGAGCATAAATAGAGATGGTGTCAGAATTTGAGTGCCGTGATAATATTTCAGTGGAAGTAAGTGCTGTGTATCTAATGTCACTAAGTAATCAGCCTTAGATTCATATGCTGCTGCTAAAAACATATTATCCTTTGGCTCAATATTATCTAGTCGAGTTGCTTCATAAACACCAGGAATAAAGATACTGATTTTAGCAATCAATGTAACTAACTTTTGAATCTCAGATAAAATAATCCCTCTACGCAGTAAAACAGCTACTAATTCTTGTAATAATTGCGGTGAAATGACAAGTATAAACAGTTCTTGTTTCCAAGCATCCAAAACTAGAGATGAAGCACTACTAGAATTATTACTGAGGAAAGCAGCGACAAAAACTGACGTATCGATAACAGCTTTAGGTAGATTTTGTGTCACTTGATTTTATCTGACGGCGAATTTCATTAAATTCTGACCAAATTTCTTCTTCTGAAGTTGGCTGAGACGATTTTGCATCTTGCCATGCTTGTTTAATAATAGCATTTGCAATTGCTTGTTCTGTTTCTGTCAAAGGGGTAATGGGAACAGATGCAAAGTTCTGGTAATCTTCTAAATCAGACTGAGGAATATAATTCGATTCATTTGTCAGGTATTTTTCTAAAGCTATGGCGATGATATCAGATAGAGGGACGCTCAGACTATTGAGCCGAGATATCAGTTCATCGGGAATATCAATCGTGATTTGAGTCATATCGTGTTAAAGAGCGATCGTTAATATCTTTATCATAGATCTCTGACAAAGAATTTCTATTAATTTTCCACTTTTTTCCACATCGAAGCCCTTGTGTAGTCTAGATTTTTGGGACTGACATCCTTTGACGCTTTCTCTAATCTATAGAAAGTTAAAGAAAAAAAAGGAAACAAACCCATGTTAGACAATTCTCTAGTTCCCCAAACTGTTCGTAACTATATAATGGTTAGTGCCACTGTTGTCTTCATGAGTGTCGGGTTAACGGATTTATTCTATAATCCTCAGAGAATGGGGCAACAGGACAGAATCAATAACTATAGCGATTATGCTAAAGCAGGAATGGTATTTGCAACTCGTAGTAGTTTGAAAGGCCTAAAATAAAGGTAAAATTCTTTTGAAGAGAGGCTTATCCGTGCATTTAGAAAACTATAACCCAGAATTATTCTATGATGAATTATTTGCTGAATTAGGAAAACCCCGACCGTCTGCTGCACCTTTAATTGAATGGATGAAAGAGTTACCGCTACAGGAACTCCAACAACACCGAGAAACCGCGCAAATTGCCTTATTTAACCTGGGAGTCACCTTTAACGTTTATAGTGATAGCCAAGGTATTGAAAAAGTCTTCCCATTTGATATTATTCCCCGTATTATTGCCGCTCAAGAGTGGGAAAACCTTGAAAAAGGTCTTAAGCAACGCATCAAAGCCTTAAACCTGTTTTTAGGGGATATCTACAACGAGCAAAGAATTATTAAAGATAACATCATACCTACAGAAATTATTGAATCAGCGACTGGTTTTCTTAAACCCTGTATCGGAATGAAACCCTTCGGCGGTATTTGGTGTCATATTACAGGTACCGATTTAGTTCGAGACAAAGACGGCGCATGGTATGTTTTAGAAGATAACTTACGAGTTCCTTCTGGTGCGTCCTACTTTCTAGAAAATCGTCGGGTGATGAAAAGTACCTTCCCCGAAATTTTCCAAACGATGAATGTTAAACCCGTTGATGATTATCCGAGTCATTTACTCGAAACCCTCCTTAATCTTACACCACCTCATTTAAGCGATCCGACCGTTGTTGTTCTCACCCCTGGTATTTATAATTCTGCTTATTTTGAACACTCCTTTTTAGCTCAACAAATGGGAGTAGAATTAGTCGAAGGACGTGACTTAGTGGTTGTTGATGGATATTTGCAGATGCGAACCACTAAAGGTTTACGTCGTGTTGATGTAATTTATCGTCGTGTTGATGATGATTTTTTAGACCCCCTCGTTTTTCGTTCTGACTCATTGTTGGGAGTACCTGGGTTAATGAACGTTTTTCGACAAGGACGAGTCGCGTTAGCTAATGCACCAGGAACAGGAGTCGCAGATGATAAAGTGGTTTATGCTTATGTTCCTGAAATGATTCGCTACTATTTAGGGGAAGAACCGATATTAAATAATGTACCCACTTATCTATGTTGGCGTGATCAAGATAAAGATTATGTTTTACACAATTTAGAGAAATTAGTCGTCAAAGCAGCGAATGAATCAGGGGGTTATGGAATGTTAATCGGCTCTAATTCTACCATTGAGCAACAAGAAGAATTTGCGGAACGTATTAAAGCAAACCCTCGTAACTATATCGCTCAACCTATCCTAAGTTTATCTCGTGTACCCACTCTCATTGATGATGCGATTGAAGGTCGTCATGTGGACTTACGTCCCTATATCCTACATCGCGGTGATGAAATTTATGTCCATCCAGGAGGATTAACCCGTGTCGCACTCAAAAAAGGGTCTTTGGTGGTAAATTCCTCGCAAGGTGGGGGAAGTAAGGATACATGGGTACTTAATCACTAATAGGGAAAAAAATAATGTTAAGTAGAGTCGCTGATTCAATTTACTGGTTAAATCGTTACATCGAACGCGCTGATAATGTAGCTCGTTTTGTCGATGTTAACTTAAATCTGATGCTAGATCTACCCGATGGTTTAAGTCAACAATGGGAACCGCTAATCTTAACCACAGGAGATTTAGAATTATTTAAAGAACGCTACGGTAAAGCAACCCCAGATAATGTGATTCAATTTCTGACCTTTGATGCAAAGTATCCTAATTCTATTTTCTCATGCGTGCAACTAGCCCGTGAGAATGCGCGATCGATTCGTGAAATTATCTCCTCAGAAATGTGGGAACAAGTCAACGGTTTTTTCATGATGGTGAAAGATGCTTCACAACGTCCAGTTAGAACCACTTTACCGAATTTCTTCACTCAAACTAAACTTGCTTCACATCGTTTTGCGGGGGTGATGGATGCAACGATGACTCGTAATGAGGGATGGCATTTTGGCCAAATGGGACGACTCCAAGAACGGGCCGATAAAACCGCACGTATCCTTGATGTGAAATACTTTTATTTATTACCGTCTGTGGAATGGGTTGGTACACCTTTAGACCAAATTCAGTGGATATCCTTGCTCAGATCAGTGAGTGCCTATGAAATGTATCGTAAATCTCAGCGTCGCATCACACCCAACAGTGTAGCAGAATTTTTGATCCTCAATCGAGAGTTCCCACGCTCCATCCATTTTTGTTTAAAAGAAGTTGAACGCAGTATGCACGAAGTGACGGGAACACCTATCGGAACATGGTGTAATTCTGCTGAACGTTCTATTGGAAGATTATGTGCAGAGTTGGGTTATCTCACAATAGATGATGTCATAGATGTAGGATTACACGAATTTCTCGACCAAATGCAAAAACGAATTAATGAAGTTGGAGTGAAAATGTGGGAAACGTTTTTTGCTATTGAACCAATAGTTAACAAAACAACCACAACCATGAGTCAACGTCTAGGTAACATGAGTCAAACGATGGGTTAATAAAAGTGCGTTATTTAATTCAACATACAACAGTTTATACCTATGATAAACCTGTTGCGCCCAATCCCCATCTAATTCGTTTACGTCCTCGCTCCGATGGATGGCAAAAACTCCATGATTTTCAATGTTTGATTACGCCAGAACCAACGGGCATTTCTGAGATAATTGATTTAAATGGCAATGCTCTCTTGAGGGTTTGGTTTACACAAAAAACAGAACAGCTAAAAATAGAAATTAATAGCGATGTTGAAACGTTTAAAACTAACCCCTTTGATTTTCTTTATGAACCTTGGGCTTTAAGGATGCCACTTGATTATCCAAGTTCTTTAGCCAAACAACTACAGCCCTATCTAACTCCCTACAATATTGCACCCGATCCCATTTCGATCCAACTCGCACAAGAAATTTTACACGAAGTCAATAACAGCACAGGTGATTTTTTATTTACGCTAATGGATCGAATCTACAGAAATTGCGAACAAGTCATACGACATAGTGAGGATATCTGGTCGCCTAGCATAACTTGGTCAAAAAAGCAAGGGGCTTGTCGGGATTTTGTCGTGTTATTTATGGATGTTTGTCGTTCTGTTGGGTTAGCAACACGGTTTGTTAGTGGCTATCAAGAGGGTGATCCCGATACAGAAGAATTCGATCTTCATGCGTGGGTAGAGGTTTATCTACCTGGTGGGGGATGGCGGAGTTATGATCCGACTCATGGGTTATTAGTGAGCGATCGTCATATTGCCCTAGTCAGTAGTGCCATTCCTTGCTATGCGTCACCTGTTGTTGGTTCAGTAACACCCGTTGCTCAGTCTAATCTCCAAGCACACATCAGAATTAACAAAATATCTTAATTGAGTTGATGAGAGATTAAAAGATATTAATTATTTTTAGCAAAATTAGTATGATAAGTAAACATTAATTACTTAAATGGTTTTAGTTCCTACTTCAACTAAATAAAAGGCTTACCTTACTTCATAAGTGGCTCAAAGTCAACCCTGAAAACTAACCTTTTATACACCCAACCGTAATCGGCTTCTGCAAGAACGTTAAACTAGAGAAAGAAGAAAAATACTGTTAAAACTTCCTGAGAAACGTTAACATAAATTAACAAGAGTCATCATCGAATTAATTCAAAGAGGTCACCTTGGGTCAACTGTTAGCCACCCCATCGCTCACTCTAGAACTATATCCCCGCCTAACCAGGAGGCTTATCGCGTGAACAAAAATAATAATAATAAGAAATGGCGTAACGCTGGATTATATGCGCTTTTGCTGATTGTCGTTTTAGCATTAGGATCAGCATTCCTAGACCGACAACCAGAACCTCATACCACATGGAAATATAGCAAATTCTTAGAAGAAGTCAGAAATCGTACAGTAGAAAGTGTAAGATTAAGTGCCGATCGCACACGTGCCAAAGTTCCAACCCAAGACGGTACACAGGTATATGTTAACCTACCCAACGATCCCCAACTGATCAATATTCTGACCGAAAACGGCGTAGATATCTCCGTCGAACCTCAAAAAGATGACGGAATGTGGGTACGCGCCTTAAGTAGCTTATTCTTCCCCATCTTATTACTTGCGGGTCTTTTCTTCCTCCTCAGACGGGCGCAAAGTGGCCCAGGTTCTCAAGCAATGAACTTCGGCAAGTCCAAAGCAAGAGTTCAAATGGAACCTCAAACCCAAGTCACCTTTGGAGATGTCGCAGGGATCGACCAAGCAAAACTAGAACTTGCTGAAGTAGTAGACTTTTTGAAAAATGCCGATCGCTTTACCGCCATTGGAGCAAAAATTCCTAAAGGCGTTCTATTAGTCGGGCCTCCAGGAACAGGAAAAACCCTTTTAGCGCGGGCCGTTGCGGGTGAAGCGGGTGTTCCCTTCTTCAGTATCTCTGGTTCTGAATTTGTCGAAATGTTCGTCGGGGTGGGTGCATCTCGCGTTCGTGACCTCTTTGAACAAGCAAAAGCTAACGCACCTTGTATCGTCTTTATCGATGAAATTGATGCAGTCGGTCGTCAACGGGGTGCAGGTTTAGGGGGTGGTAATGATGAAAGAGAACAAACCTTAAACCAACTCCTCACCGAAATGGATGGTTTTGAAGGAAATACAGGGATCATCATCATCGCTGCAACTAACCGTCCCGATGTTCTAGACGCAGCATTACTTCGTCCAGGCCGTTTTGATCGTCAAGTTGTAGTTGATCGCCCAGACTATGCAGGACGTAAAGAAATTCTCTTAGTTCATGCACGTGGTAAAACTTTGGCCCAAGACGTAGATCTTGATAAAATTGCTCGACGGACTCCTGGTTTTACTGGTGCGGATCTTTCTAACCTACTCAACGAAGCAGCTATCTTAGCGGCCCGTCGTAACCTGACTGAAATTTCGATGGATGAGATCAACGATGCAATTGATCGAGTTCTCGCTGGCCCTGAGAAGAAAAACCGCGTCATGAGCGAAAAACGTAAAACCCTAGTCGCTTATCATGAAGCAGGACACGCTTTAGTCGGTGCCTTAATGCCAGACTATGATCCTGTACAAAAAATTAGCATCATTCCTCGTGGTCGTGCAGGTGGTTTAACCTGGTTTACCCCCAGTGAAGATCGCATGGAGTCGGGTTTATACTCTCGTTCCTACCTACAAAACCAAATGGCCGTTGCACTCGGTGGACGACTTGCCGAAGAAATCATCTTTGGTGAAGAAGAAGTGACCACAGGTGCATCCAATGACTTACAACAAGTTGCACGAGTAGCGCGTCAGATGGTGACCCGTTTTGGAATGAGCGATCGTCTTGGCCCTGTTGCCCTTGGTCGTCAGAATGGTGGTGGGGTCTTCCTTGGTCGTGAAATTGCCTCAGACAGAGACTTTTCCGATGAAACCGCAGCAGCAATTGATGAAGAAGTCCGCAACCTTGTTGAACAAGCGTATCGTCGTGCTAAAGATGTTTTAGTTGGAAACCGTCACGTTTTGGATCAATTAGCACAAATGTTAGTGGAAAAAGAAACTGTAGACGCAGACGAATTACAAAATATCTTGGCTAACAATGATGTCAAAATGGCTGCTTTAGCTTAATTTTAATTCACTTAAATTATTAATTTTCGGGTGGGTCTTGTACTCACCCATTTTTTTATTATGTACGATAATGTCTGTAAATTTATTGCAGAAATGTTTTCCGAAGATTTTGCAACTTGGTTATTAGGTGTACCTATTCCTTTAACTGAATTAAAACCGACTGAACTATCTTTACAACCGATCCGAGCCGATTCATTAATCTTTTTACAGTCCGATAATCTAGTTTTACATATTGAATTTCAGACCGAACCAAAAACAGATATTCCTTTTCGGATGGCTGATTATCGCTTACGTGTGTATCGAAAATTTCCTCAAAAAGAAATGTATCAAGTTGTTATCTATCTCAAAAAATCTAATTCAGAACTGGTACAACAAAACACATTTGAGCTAACCGAGTTAAGGCATCGATTTAATGTCATTCGTCTGTGGGAAGAGTCACCAGAACCATTTTTAAATAAACCTGGCTTATTTCCATTTGCTGTACTCACTCAAACCGAAAACCCAATTAATGTGTTAACTCAAGTAGCCGAACAAATCAATCAAATTTCCAACCGAAAAACACAAAGTGATCTAGCAGCATCGACTGCCATCTTAGCTGGGTTATCATTAAATCAGAGAGACATCAGACGAATTCTCAGGAGCGAAATTATGAGAGAATCAGTAATCTATCAAGAAATCTTAGCCGAGGGTGAACAAATCGGCGAACGAAGAGGCGAACAAATAGGTGAACAAAGAGGTGAACAGCAAGCTACCGAAAAAATTGCTCTTAATTTACTACAAGCTGGTATGGAAATAGAACAAGTTGCACAAATGACCGAGCTAACAATCGAACAAATACAAGCTTTACAATTGAGATTAGAAAATAATTAGATTAGCGTACAATATTACGAGTTAATAAAACATCATTCAATATGGAAACGACAGAATTAAAAAGAGAAATCGAACAAATCGGATCGCGCCTGGGGAAAACCCAGGACTATCTTTGACTTAAAATCATTAAAAGCCCAAATACAAGATTTAGAACAAGTTGCCGCACAACCAACATTTTGGGATAGTCCCGAAACAGCCCAAAGTACCCTACAAAAATTAGATGAAGCTAAATCTAAAATTGAACAGTACCACAAGTGGAAAAGTCAATTAGAAGATACTAAAGCGATCGCAGAACTCCTAGAATTAGAAGAAGATCAATCTCTATCTGAAGAAGCCGAAAACACCGTAACTCAGCTTAAACAAGAATTAGACCGTTGGGAACTGCAACAACTTCTATCTGGACTTTATGATGCAGAAGGAGCAATTTTAACGATTAATGCGGGTGCAGGGGGTACAGATGCTCAAGATTGGGCCGATATGCTACTCAGGATGTACACTCGTTGGGCAGAAAAACAAGGCTATCAGGTACGTCTAGCCGAAATTTCTGAAGGAGACGAAGCAGGAATTAAATCCGCTACGTTAGAGATAGAAGGTCGCTACGCCTATGGATATCTTAAAAGTGAAAAAGGCACTCATCGCTTGGTCAGAATTTCCCCATTTAATGCCAATGATAAGCGACAAACGAGCTTTGCTGGCGTGGAAATTATGCCCGCATTAGATAATGATTCAATTAAATTAGATATTCCCGAAAAAGACCTGGAAATAACAACCTCTCGTGCAGGGGGCAAAGGGGGTCAAAATGTCAACAAAGTAGAAACCGCCGTCCGTATTGTTCATTTACCGACGGGGATCGCAGTCAGATGTACTCAAGAGCGATCGCAGTTACAAAACAAAGAAAAAGCTCTTGCTATTCTTAAAGCTAAATTACTAATCATCGTTCAAGAACAACGGGCTAAGGAAATTGCAGAAATTCGCGGCGATATGGTCGAAGCTGCATGGGGAACCCAAATTCGTAATTATGTCTTTCATCCCTATCAAATGGTCAAAGACTTACGCACCAACGTCGAAACTAGCGATGTGACAGGCGTTATGAATGGGGAACTTGATCCGTTTATTGAGGCCTACCTGCGTGAGGGGCTGTCCCCGCCACGCCAGTCGCTACAACGGGGGTAACCCCCGCAACGCGCTGGCTCACCTGCGGGCGGGGCTTGTACGCCCCGTCACAATCCTGAATAATCAGCAAAACACGATTTAGGTTAACAAACTGTTACATTAGAATCAGTTCTATCTTTAAAAATACATCATTATGAGTGATACACCTATTGAGGCACCGACCACTGAACCAAATCCACCTTCTGAACCGCAGGCTAGTTATGTTAAACTCGCAATGCGGAACATGGTACGCAAAAGAGGTACATCTTTAAAACACTTTTTCCTAACCACAGCAGGTTTATTAGCTTTGCTAGTTGGTTTATCCTATCTCACTCGTTAAACTTATGACCGCTTCGAGTTCCACCCTGGCTATAGAAATCAATGTACAGGATGATTATTATCTTGAGTCATCTAGTCCCATTTCTGCCCAAACTTGGCAAAATTGGATACAAGATTGGTTTAATATTCTGTCTCCTACGATACAGGAAGCCAATAGCTACGAAGTTAGTTTGCTATTAACCGATGATCAGGGGATACAAGAACTCAATGCACAATATCGTCAAAAAGATCAGCCTACTGATGTCTTAGCTTTTGCCTCGCTTGAGACAAATTTTTCATTACCATCAGAAATTTTTTTAACAGAACCTTTATACTTAGGAGATATTATTATCTCAGTAGAAACCGCTAATCGACAAGCTCCAGAACATGGGTATACTTTTATACAAGAACTTGCTTGGTTAGCAGCACATGGATTTTTACATCTACTGGGGTGGGATCATCCTGATGAAGAACATTTAATCGCAATGCTTTCTCAACAGGAAACTTTGTTAACTAAGGTTGGTCTTTTGTCAGAGAATCAGTAATTGCTTTATGTTTAAATTTTATGAACTTGTATGAAATCTAATCTTAAAATGACCCAACCCTCAAAAGCTCAAGCATCTGCCGTTTCCTTTGTGCCGTCTCAAGAATCTTTTAAATCTAGTTCTTATCATGATCTTAATCATCTTAGAAACGAATATGCTTGGCAGGTGGCAACAAACTTAATTGTTAGTTTCCAATATGCTTGGGCAGGTGTGCGGTATGCTTTCGTAACTCAAAGAAATTTCAGAATACATACCTTTATCGGTGTTTGCGCGATTAGTTTAGCAATTGGCTTAAAAATTTCTGCCGTTGGAATTAGTATTATTACATTAACTTCGGCGTTGGTCATGGTTTTAGAATTACTCAATACTGCTTTAGAATCCATAGTTGATTTAACAGTTGGTCAGACTTATCATGACTTAGCAAAAATCGCCAAAGATTGTGCAGCAGGTGCGGTTTTGATTTCGGCATTAGCAGCCGTTTTAGTTGCTAGTTTTATCATCCTTCCTCCATTAGTAACTCTACTATTTTCTCCATTTTAATTAATTATCTAAAGGAGATTTTAATTGATTTTAGTCATCGATAATTACGACAGTTTTACTTATAATTTAGTGCAGTATTTAGGAGAATTAGGAACAGAATATACTGTTGCAAGTTCGATTGAAGTTTATCGAAACGATCAAATCGGTTTAGAAAAGATTAAACAGCTTAAACCCGATGGGATTGTTATTTCACCAGGGCCAGGCCGTCCTGAAGATGCGGGGATATCATTAGAATTAATTAAATACTTAGGCGAAACATTTCCCATTTTAGGCGTGTGTTTAGGACATCAAAGTATTGGTCAAGTCTTCGGGGGTAATATTATTTCTGCTCCTGTTTTAATGCACGGCAAAACCTCAGAAGTTTATCATAATAATCTAGGCATTTTTCAAGGGATTGATAATCCTTTAACCGCGACTCGATATCATAGTCTAGTCATCGAAAAAGAAACCATACCCGATGTATTAGAAATTACCGCGTGGGTCGAAGATGGTACAATTATGGGCGTTCGTCATCGTCAGTATCCTCATATTCAAGGTGTACAGTTCCATCCCGAAAGTATTCTCACTCAATCAGGTAAGGAACTTTTACGCAACTTTCTTAAATCTATTAGTTAACGCGCATCCTACTGTATCTTCTTATATCTAGACCTATGCAACGCCGAAAACTGCTTCAATATGCTGGAATTAGTTGTCTCTCGATGGCTGGCACCTTGGGAACATCTTCTATCATTCAAGCACAAACCAAACCCGCTAAAACAAACAGTGGATTAACCGTACAATGGTTAGGCCATACTTGCTTTCTCTTTACAGGGAGTGGTTATAGAATTTTAGTTAATCCATTTCGGGCGATTGGTTGTACAGCAGGCTATCGTTTACCCAAAGTAGAAGCAGATTTTGTTCTCATTAGCAGTCAACTATGGGATGAAGGGGCGGCGGAAAATTTACCTGGAAATCCTAAAATTTTATTTGAACCTGGTGTATACGAAATTAAAGACTTTAAAATCCAAGGTATCGCCAGTCCTCACGATCGTCAAGGGGGTAGACGTTTTGGAACAAATGTCGCTTGGCGTTGGACACAAGGCGGTATTAAAATTGTACATCTCGGTGGGGCCGCTTCCCCGATCACACTTGAACAAAAAATCTTGCTTGGCACTCCAGATTTAGCCCTTGTTCCCGTTGGTGGTGGGCCAAAAGCCTATAATCCTGAAGAAGCACAACAGGCTATATCCGTTCTACAGCCAAAAATTGTCATTCCAACTCAATTTATGACGGTAGCAGCCGATAAAAATGCCTGTGATTTGGTTTCAGTTGACGCATTCCTTAAACTGGAACAGGTTTCTGGAATGAACGTTCAAAAAATACCCAGTGATACTTTAAGAATTAGACCCTCTGACCTACCGAAAACAGGAACAGTCATCAGAGTTCTCAATTCAACCAATGCTCTAGCTCAAAAAAAGTGAACCGAATTCTCTAAAATGAGTGAGAGAGGAAAATTATTTAATTTAAAATATGGATACCAAAGCTTTTAAACGTTCTCTACAGCAGTCGGACAACTATCATCGTAAAGGGTTTGGTCATGAAGCTGAAGTGATGGAGGTTTTGAATACAGAATATCAAAGCAATCTGATTCAAGAAATTCGCAATAATCACTATCGTTTAGAAAGAGGTAATGTCACCATCCGTTTAGCCGAAGCATTTGGCTTTTGTTGGGGTGTAGAAAGGGCGGTAGCGATGGCCTATGAAACCCGTCAGCATTTTCCTGATGAACGGATCTGGATTACTAATGAAATTATTCATAATCCCTCGGTGAATCAACGTTTACGAGAAATGGAAGTGGGATTTATTGAAGTTAATCAAGGGGAGAAAGACTTTACAAAAATTAATCAAGGCGATGTGGTGATTCTTCCTGCATTTGGGGCAAGTGTGGCTGAAATGCAATTACTCAATAATAAAGGTTGTACGATCGTTGATACAACCTGTCCTTGGGTGGCTAAGGTTTGGAATTCCGTCGAAAAACACAAAAAACGCGAATATACGTCCATTATTCACGGGAAATTTAATCACGAAGAAACGATCGCTACCAGTTCATTTGCAGGAACCTATTTAGTGATTCTAAATCTTGCCCAAGCGGAGTATGTCAGTAACTATATTCTCAATGGTGGCGATAAAAACGAATTTCTTTTCTTATTCAAAAATGCTTATTCAGAAGGCTTTGATCCCGATCAAGATTTAGTACAAGTCGGGATCGCAAATCAAACAACCATGCTGAAAAGTGAAACCGAACAGATAGGCAAATTATTTGAACATACCATGCTGAAAAAGTATGGCCCTGCTAATTTGAATGATCATTTCATGAGTTTTAATACGATTTGTGATGCCACGCAAGAACGACAAGACGCGATGTTTGATTTAGTAAAAGAAGATATTTCGTTAATGGTGGTTATTGGTGGCTATAACTCATCGAATACGACTCATTTACAAGAAATTGCCATTGATTATAAAATTCCGTCCTATCATATCGATAGTGCTGCTCGTATTTTATCGGGGAATTGCATTGAACATAAACCCCTTGGTCAAGAATTAGAAATTACTGAAAATTGGTTACCCGAAGGTAAAATTACAGTTGGTGTGACTTCAGGTGCATCAACACCCGATAAAGTAGTAGAAGAAGTCATTGAAAAGATTTTTCGGGACAAATCATCAATATAGCTTTTCTCAAATAAGTAAGATACACATTAAAGGTAGGGGGTTTGGTCTCCAAACCCTTTAAATGTATCTCATTAAAATAATTTTAATCCTTATGACTTCGCTGTTGAGTGATCCTTTCTTACAACTGCCAACGGAAAATTCTGTACAGGTAGTTTGGTTTACTGAGTTTGCAGGAACACAGCATAATGTCGTCTATGGCGAAAACTTAGAACACGTAGTGACTGCGACAACCACTAAACTAAGTCGGGTTAGAGAAGATCACCAGTCGAAAGTAGAGACGTGGCATGACGAGTCTCTACTAGATAAGCGTAACATTTGGCGACATGAAGCAGAAGTAAAAAATTTGAAATCAGGTGAACGTCTTCCCTATCAGGTGGTTAGTCTTAATCATGCTGAAATGATTAAAAGTAAGATTTTTACCCTTTCTGCTTTACCAAAACCCCAAACCCCTCTCAAAATTTTACTGACTTCTGATCACCAATTAATGCCCATGACAGCAGCCAATTTACAGAAAGTGTGTGAAACCATTGGTAGAGTTGATGCGGTGTTTTTTGCAGGAGATTTAGTCAATATTAGCGATCGTGCCTCAGAATGGTTTGATGACGTGAGAGGAGGTGCGTTTTTTCCCTGTTTACAAGGTCATGCACATTATGAGTTACGATCTACCATTTATCAAGGTGGCGAAATTATCCAACACGCGCCGTTATATCCTACCATTGGCAATCATGAAGTAATGGGGCGTTTTTCGACGACAAAAGGCTTAAATGAACAGTTTTATGATGCTGTGCCGCGTTTTGGCTCAAATAAGGATAATTCTTTTAATACTGATACATATGAGGAAATTTTTAGTTTACCGAATAACAAAAGATATTATGCTGTCACATTTGGCGATATTCGGTTAGTGGTTTTATATGTGACAAATGTTTGGCGTTCACCTAGTTTAGAATCTAACATTAAAGGACGTTATCAAGAAGCGGAAACAGATTTAGATCATCCTGAAGCTTGGGGTTATGGGCAACATATTTTTGAGTCAATATCCAAAGGAAGTATTCAATATCAATGGTTAGAGAAGGAATTAAACAGTACAGAATTTAAACAAGCTAAATATAAAATCGTCATGTTCCACCATCCACCCCACACATTAGGGGCGAATATTGTTCCACCTTATACTGATCCAATCCAAAATATAGAAAAGGATCAAGATAGAATTGTGGCGATTCGTTATGAATATCCAAAAGAAAAAGATTATATTATTCAAGATTTAGTCCCATTACTTGAAGCATCGGGCGTTCATTTGGTTTTTTATGGTCATTCTCATCTCTGGAACCGTTTTAGAAGTCCCAATGGTACACATTATTTAGAATCATCCAATGTGGGTAATAGTTATGGTGCATATCTTGGAGACTTAAAAAGACCTATTCCTCCAAATTCTCCCTATGCTCCGACAGGAGATCCTAATGGACTTGATCCGATTATTCCCAATATTGCTCCAATATTCGACGAAAATCATCAACCGCTTCCTTATCTAGCGAGTAATGAGATTACCGCATTTAGCATTCTAGATACAGAAAAAGGGATAGTGAGTAGCTATCGCTTTGATACTCGCTATCCCTATTCAGATGTGATTCAGTTTGACAAATTTTCGTTAGTTACTACCATTCCCGACAAAAGCGAGAGTTAGACTATCATGGGCTAGGAAGTGTCCTAAATGATAGGCTCTTTCTTCGGTTTCGAGTAGGATTTTTTCATACATATAACGAGTTGCGCGATCGCCTAAACTTTCAGCTTGTGCCGCTAAACGGCGTAATAACTGAATAATCGCTTGTTCTGCGGCGAGATCGTGTTCCACCATAGATCGACAGTCAAAAGCACCATCTTCTTCGACTGTAAAACAGCATAATTCAGCTAATTTCGTAAAACTAGCCGCAGGAATTCCCCCTAAACCGTTGAGACGTTCCCCCGCATCGTGTGCATAACCTTGTGCTGCTTCGTATCCGTCTTCAAAGAATTGGTGTAAAGAATAAAACTCTGAACCTTCAACGACGAGATGATGCTTTTGGTACTGGAGGTATAGCCCCTGAAAACTTGCTAGGACTGCATTTAAACCCTCACAGACGGGTACTGTCACACTTTTATCTAATAAAACTGGATTGTCCGCCACCTCACCAAAGGCGCGGATTAAACCTTGTGCTGTAGCCATGTTAGTGTTCTCCCAAGGAAGGAATGGGCAATATATTCTCACTATCTAACTTTAATGCGAGTGCCTTGAGAAAGTCACTACAAATTTTAAGATTTCCTGACAATTTGCGTTAGATCTAAAGTTAGGATGCAAGAGAAGTTAAAGAATCTTAGTAAAACGAATGGAAAATTTACAGATCGAAAATATCTCCAGTTACGTCAATATTTTTATCGGTTTACTAGCGATCGTCGATCCCATTGGCGCGATGCCGATTTTCTTAAGTATTACTCAACCGAACTCCACTGAAGAAAAAAAAGCGATCGCCCGTCTTACTGCGCTTTCATTTTTCGTCATTTTGTTAGTTGGAATGGTACTGGGTGAATCGATCCTAGCCGTTTTTGGCATTAGTATCGCTGCGTTTCGAGTCGCGGGTGGTTTTGTTTTATTCACAATGGGGATCTCGATGTTAAATTCGGATCACTCAGAAGTGAGAACAGCTTCAGACGATGAGGAAATCATTGTCAAAAATCCTTCATCGGTTGCTGTCGTTCCTTTAGCCATTCCCTTACTCGCAGGGCCGGGATCACTCAGTGCCGTTATCGTCTATGCTCATCAAACAGGGAAAGTTTTATACAATGATATTGCGTTAGGAATTTCCATCACGTTAATCGCGTTACTGATTTTCATCACCTTTAGTCTAGCCCCAGAAATCGATAAACGAATCGGTACAACGGGGATGAATATCATTGCTAAAATTATGGGATTGATTACCATGTCGATGGCGGTTGAATTTGTTGCAGGTGGGATGAGGGATTTATTTCCTGGTTTACAAGGTTTACAGATGTAGGATTAGGTATATAAACTAGCAACATATTTCCCGTAACCATTGTATGAGAGGGTTTCTTTAATTTCCCAAGATAAACCTGGCCCTTGACCAATAAATTTTTCAGTCGCTTGTGACCATCTCGGATGGGGTTTTGTCGGATTTACATTCGCTTGGAAATCATATTCATTTGGTACAATTGTATGCCAATAGGTCGCAGGTTGTTGGTCAACAAACTCAATTTTCACGATCGATTTCGCGCCTTTAAAACCATATTTCCAAGGGATGACAGCGCGAACAGGTGCGCCATGTTGTTTCGGGAGATCATGACCATAAATACCCAAGGCCAAAAAGGCTAAATCGTTGGCCATTTCATCAATTGTTAAACTTTCTTGATAGGGCCAAGGTAAAGCCCCTAGATGAAAAGTTGGCCCTGGGATGGTTTTAGAGTCATAATAAGAACTGAAGCGGATAAACTTGGCTTGTGATGTGGGTTCAACCGCTTTGATTAATTCTTTCATCGGAAAACCCACCCAAGGCAACACCATTGACCAAGCTTCTACACAACGAAAACGATAAATTCTTTCTTCTAAAGGAAAACTTTTTTTAAGGTCATCAAGATCATAAGTTTTCGGCTTATTAACCAATCCAGTTACTTCTACTTTCCAGTTTTCGGTCGGTAAACTTTGCGCTTTTAACCAAATATTTTTGGTACTGCCGAATTCATAGAAATTATTATAGCGTCCTGCTACATCCTGTGGAGTAATCGGGCGATCAACTACACTAAAATCAGGATTTGTTATATAAGATTTAATTTTGGGTCGTTTTAAACTGTTTTCTAATGCAGTTTGGGAAGATGATGATTGACAACCCGTCAGTGAAAGAAAACTCGCCCCAATACTCGCACCCACAAAACCTTTTAAGAAAGAACGACGATTAAAATAGACAGTCTCGGAAGTTACTTGATTTTCCGATAGTTCCCAAATTTTAGGAGTACGAATCAAAACCATAAAACCAGCCTGTACCCGATGCCGATAAAATAAGCCAATATATCTAGCAATTATTTTACCGTCTTAGCCTGATTAATAATGGAAAAGTTATCTAATCAATCTATACAACACAATAAACCCCTGCCTCGCTTAAATATCCTGACCATGTTACGTTTAGGACTGTTTCAGATGGGTTTAGGGATTATGTCTTTATTAACCTTGGGGGTTCTCAATCGGATTATGATTGATGAATTAAATGTCTTACCCCTATTAGCGGCAGGTGCGATCGCAATGCACCAGTTTGTCAGTCCAGCCCGCGTTTTGTTCGGTCAGATGTCGGATGCTAAACCCCTTTTAGGCTATCATCGGACGGGTTATGTGTGGTTAGGGGCCGCTTTTTTCACCAGTTTATCGTTTATCGCGCTTCAAATCGTCTGGCAACTAGGCAGCAGTTTACAAACGAATGGCTGGAGTGTCATGACTTATACTTGGATCGGTATTTTAGCCCTTGCTTTTGCCCTGTATGGTTTGGCTTTGAGTGCGAGTTCCACCCCCTTCGCTGCGTTACTGGTTGATATTTCCGATGAGGATAACCGTCCTCAGTTAGTGGGTGTGGTTTGGTCGATGCTGATGGTAGGAATTGTCGTCGGGGCGATCATTAGTTCTAAACTTTTAGGCTCTGGAACGGAAATGGCTACGGGAGCGACAGTTGATATTGCTCAATTGCAAACCAGTATTAATCCAGTATTTATTTTAATGCCTGCGATCGTTTTCGGATTGTGTTTCTTAGCGACTTTAGGAGTAGAGAAAAAATATTCTCGCTTTGAGATGCGCTCATCAATGGTAGAACGAGAAGATCAGATTACTCTTGGTCGTGCGTTGAGTGTTTTAACCGCGAGTCGTCAAACGGGTTTATTCTTTAGCTTTTTATTGGTTCTCACCATTAGTTTATTCATGCAGGATGCCGTAATGGAACCCTATGGCGGTCAAGTCTTCGGCATGAGTATCGCCCAGACCACCCAGTTAAATGCGTTTTTTGGCATGGGAACGCTATTAGGGATTGCATCAACGGGTTTTTTAGTCTTACCACGTCTCGGAAAGCCAAGAACCACTAAATTAGGCTGTATTTTAGCGGCTCTGTGCGCGATTATAATCATTGCGGCGGGTTTTGCAGCAAGTCCCAGTTTATTGAAATCAGGTTTATTATTTTTTGGTTTGGCTTCGGGCATGATTACAGCAGGTGCCACTAGCTTAATGTTAGATCTGACGATCGCAGAAACCGCAGGAACGTTTATCGGTGCCTGGGGACTATCACAAGCCCTCGCCAGGGGATTAGCGACGATTTGCGGCGGTTTGGTCTTAAATTTGGGTCAGATCCTTTTTAAAGAGCCTGTCATTGCTTATAGTACCGTTTTTGTAGCGCAGGCGATCGGTTTGCTCATTGCGGTGAGTTTGTTAGGACGGGTGGATGTCAAAGAGTTCAAAGAAAATGCACAAGCGGCGATTTCTGCGATGATGCAAGGGGATTTAGATTGATAACTTTAATAAACGCTGATGGCAAGCTAAGATATTAGGTAAAACGAATGTCTTTTAGTAGAGGATAGGCTCGACTCATGGATGTCCCCATTTCTGACTTAATTGTACAAACCCTCATTAATTTTCTTAATATTTATTTAATTCTGTTGACGGTTCGGATTTTGCTGAGTTGGTTTCAGACAGCAGATTGGGCGGCTCAAGTTATTTCTTTCTTAAGTCCAATTACCGATCCCTATCTGAATATTTTTCGCTCAATTATTCCCCCGCTAGGTGGTTTAGATCTTTCTCCGATTCTTGCTTTTTTGGTTTTACAGCTTCTTCAAGGTCTTTTAGCTCCTTTAGCCTAATCACCTTTTAAATTAAGATTAACACTACCTGCAAAGCCAGAAGCTTTAAATTTTTCTAACTTCAAAGGTGTTGGTTGATTGGCAGGAACTGAAATCCTAATCTCAAAATCACTAACACCTGGGGGTAGTTCTGAAATTGCACCAAGACGTGAACGGTTTTGTAAAATGGGTTCTCCATTTGCATCTAGGATACGACCAAAAACATCGGCATCGTAAACCGTTTTACCTGAAGGATTTTTAGCTTTTCCAATGACCATAAAACAGTTAGCAGGTGCGCTAGAACCACCACTGGTTACATTTCCTTCAGCTAATTCTTTTGGACAATCTTTATAGGAAATATTGGTTAGTTCAATCGGCGTTAAAGCAAAAGCAGGAGAAACAACGAACCAACTGCCTAGCCATAGTAGGATCGCCATACTCGCGGCTACAATACGATTTTTCATGATTTTGATGCCTTTCTTAATAACTGACCCATTTAGCTTAAAAAAGAATGCTTTTTAAAGTGAAGTCATAAATCGATGATATCTTATGTCGCTCAATCTTTCCGAGATCAAAGTCATTCTAGAAGCTGCGATCCTACGCTGTGAACAAGTGGGATATCCTTTAACTGAGCAGCAAAAGTCAATTTTATTAGAAACGGTTTTAGAAAGTTTCAATCCCACCACAGAAAATCCTTTAGATCAATTGAGTATAGAGCAACGTCAAACTCTTCTAGAATTTGTCTTTGAACAAGAACAAAAAAATATTTCATGGAAAGCCAGTTTATTGAATGATTGGCTTAATAACAAAGATTCAGGTAACGTACAATTTATTCGTGAAACCTATGGACTCGGTTGGTTAAATCGCGTTCAACCCATTCACTGGAAAGAATATCTTGAACAATTACAGATTACTCGACAAAAATTACAAATCGGCGATCGTATTGAAGTATCTAACCGTCTTTGGGAATGGGTACAAGACAATGATTTATTAACACAAGACTGGTATATTTGTCAAGTGGTTGGCTTAACCGATGTTGAAGATGGGGAATCAAGTTATACTAATTGCTTCATCCGCTTTGACAATGGTGCAGAATTTGAAATTGAAGGGATTTATCAATGGAATCAAGGAAATTGGCGTTTTTCTAAGCCACAGAACTGATTAAGTGATTTATGACTATCTTTCGACTCTATAAACGATCTTTCGTTCAGATTAATATTATATTCTTATTTTTTATAGCGGGTGTCATTCTACTCGCCTACTCACAGCAGATCCCACCTGTCATCCTTTTTTGGCCACCCCCAACTCCTTATCCTCGCAGTCAATGGCTCTTTACCCATATGAATTAGCAAGTGTTTTAGAAGGAATTCCCAAACTCCTAAGCGGGGTTAATCTAGCATTATACTTCTGGGAAACTTGTCAGAAAGAGCTTTTACAGACTTTTAAGTTGGTTAAATCCTAACCATTCTTTTCTAACCCATAAAAATCTTCATCCAAAATTTGCTCAACCGAAAAAGGACAAGTTTGAGGGTATTCATCAGCTTTAGGAATACGCACACCCAAGATAGCATTTTGACTATCTTTGATGGCTAATTTTCTGGCATTTGGGTAAGCTGATTGAATGGCTGTATCAAGAGAAGATTTAAAAGAGGGTGAATCTTGTAAACTTCTCTCAATATGGAGACGATGTTCATTAATTGATTCATGCCATTTATTTTTCATCATCTCAGGTACATTTTGTTGTACTTTTAATCTCAGGAGATGTGTTAAGAGAAGCACTAAATTACTCTCCAAAGATCTTTTATCTGATTTACCTAAGTCTGCTAATTCCTCAATCAGATGATCGATATCCAATGCGTTAAAATCACGCTCTTTTAATGATGCGATCGTTTGTTCGATCCAGAGTTGAAAATCTTGCTCATATAAGGATTGAGACATTTTTAGATAACTCCTATCTAACTTAATTTAAGGAAGATTCATCGTACCTTGGCTGACTAATACAGAAGAACCACCTACGCGAACGGCTATAATTTGGTTATCTTGTTGATCTGCTTCTATCTTTAAGATACTGGGTCTACCCATTTCAAAACCTTGTTCAATCACCCATGTTAAGGTTTGATCAGATGAAGCGTCACGCATCGCTAGATATCCTGCAAATGCTGCTGCTGCTGAACCTGTTGCAGGATCTTCTACAATACCCATATTAGGGGCAAACATCCGCGATCGTACATCTGATCCCTTTAATTCGGGTTCAAAACAAAAAACATAGACAGCCTTAGCCCAAGCATTCGATAATAAATTTTGCCATTGTTCTAGATTTAGTTTAACGCGCTGTATTGCATTTCGGTTTCGTAGCGGAATAAATAAAAACGGTACCCCACAAGAACAGCATTGAGGGTAATATTCATTATCTAAAAGATCATCTACCTCTAACGATAGCATCTCAGCAAGCCTAGAAATAGGAGGAACTTCGGGCCCGACTTGAGGAAGTTGGGACGCAGTTAACTCGCTATAAATGGGAACTCCGTCTTGTATTTTGATTTTGACAGGGACTAACCCCACACCCTCTTCTAGATAAATCATGGTTTCATGACAATCTAGCTCCAATTCACCGATCGCCGCTAAGATATAGGCAGTTCCGACGGTGGGATGTCCTGCGAAGGGTAATTCAGTTTGCGGGGTAAAAATGCGGATGCGTCGGGTTCCTTGGGGTGTTTCTGGGGGAAAAACAAAAACCGTTTCTGAGTAATTGAACTCTGCGGCAATTTTTAGCATTAATTCTGTGGGTATACCCTCAGCTTGGGGAAAGACTGCTAACGGGTTTCCTCCAAAAATTCGATCTGTAAAAACATCTGCTGTGAAAAATTGATATTGCATTTTTAGATGCGATCAACTAAATTATACTAAAATTGTAATACGTCTTACTTTTCTCTCCTCATATCGCTAGATTTTATCCATCTTTGGGGATAGCAAAATCACCCAAAGATACGCTAACTTTAATTTTGTTCGGATTGGGAACAAGATACAGGTAACGAGCAACAGTTAACTGTAAGCAGTGCATTTAGTTTCTGGTAGTTCCATCCTATGAAGATACGCTTTAAAATTCACTGTATTTTCGGTGGTTGAGAACAAGGAAAGAAAATGACTAACCCAAACACTCCCCCAGAACCTCCTAATCGTTCAGTTTTCCTGTTACGCTTATGGCAATTTGCTAGACGACCTTCTACACTCATTATTGGGGGAACACTTGCTGCTTTAGGTGTAGTTGGTGTTATCGCTTTACAATACTTTGTCTATCAAAGATTATCCCCGTTACTAGAAGAACAACTAAGCAACACGCTCAAACGAGATGTTAATATTGGTGAAGTTGAGAACTTTTATTTATTGGGTGTTCGCTTAGGTGAAACATCGATCCCCACAACCGCAAAAAATCAAGATAGTTTAGATGTTCAAAAGATTGATGTAGGAATTAATTTACTTCCTTTTTTAATTGGTCGTCCCATTGGAATTAATGTAACATTAATCGATCCAAATATTTATTTAGAACAAAATGCACAGGGAAATTGGCAGCCATTTGGTTTAGAACTACCTGAACAAAGACGTAGAGAACGTCAGCTTTATTTTGCAGTTAATGTCAATGTCAAAGATGGTGATCTTGCCTTAAAACCCAAAGCTTTATCAAATCCGATTACTATAGCAGTTGATGGAACAGGAAAATATACTAAAACACAGAATCAGCAACTGGACTATGATTTAGCAGCCAAAGTATTAAATAGTAATATTAATGCGAAAGGAACGACTGTTATTGAAACAGGGACAAATGAATTACAGCTTGTTATTGAACAATTAGATTTAGGAAAACTTGCTACACTCATTCCAAATAGAAAAGATTCTTTTCAACTCAAGCAAGGACAAATTGGTGCTGATGTTTCTTTAGATATGCCTTCTTTTGATGAAATTCAAAAAACCGAAGGAAATGGAGAAATCAATCTTAAGCAAGTTGTGGCGAAACTTCCTCCTTTAAACGGATTACTTAGGGTCAATGCTAACTTTAGATTAGATGGCAAAACTTTAGTTATTAATCAAGGTCAACTTGGAATTGGAAAACTAAATGCTCAAGTGAAAGGGGATTTAGATTGGGAAAAAGGATATGATTTGGATATCATTTCTAGTTCTTTTGATGTTCCTCAACTTCTTTATGATTTAGCGGTTGATTTTCCAATTAAATTAACGGGAAAAGCCGATGCTAACCTCAAAGTAACAGGTTTAGTAGATCGTCCAATTATTTCAGGTATTATTGATGGTAACAAAGCTCTAAGTTTTGATAGGATTCCTCTTAAAGATGTCAAGGTGAGTTTACAAACTGATTTAGATCAGATTACCTTTCGGGGAATAGAAATTCAACCGACAGCAGGGGGAAATATTACAGGAAGTGGTGTCATTGGATTAGGAATTATTAAATCTTTATCCAATGATCAAAAAGTTGATTGGAAAAAAATGCCAATCAGTCTTAATTATAAAGCCAATTTACCAAGTCAAAAAATTATCAGTCCTTATGTGGTTCTTCCTGCAAGTACATCATTAGGTCAATTTGATGCAGTTGGAAAAGTTGGTGGAAAACTCGGTGCATTAGATGTAGATTTAAAATGGAAAATCCCTGATAACAATATAGAAAATAAAGTTGATCTCTGGGGTTCGGGACAAATTCAATTTGTTAAAGAAGATCTAAAAGTTAGAAATACGGTTTTAAAAACAGAAGATGGCACTTTAAATTTAGACGGTAATAGTAACTTCAAAACGAAATTATGGCAAGCGAATATTCTAGCTAATCAATTTCTACTAAAGCCGTTTTTACCGCTCTTGTGTCAGGAAGTTCCAACTACCTGCGATTATGTACAAGAAATCAATACCCTACGAGTTGAGAAAGCAAATGTTAAAGCAACAGGCAATTTAAAAGCAATTAATGCTAAGACCGTAAATGGAACTGGAACGGCTAATCTTACGATTAATAATGGTACATTAGCATTCAATAGTCAACTGTCGAAAGGTGTTTTAAAAACATCAGCGATCGCAAGTAATTTAGCTATCAATCCTTTTGTTCCTAAATTGACAGTTCCAGTCAGTTTAAAACAAAGTCGGATCAATTTTGCAGGGGAAATTGATGAAGTTTTGCAAGGAAAAATTCAAGGTTTAAATCGTTGGCAAGGAAACGGAGAATTTTTATTATCAGTTGATAATCGTCCTGTCACCGCAACCACTAAAATAAATCGAGGACTAATTCAAGCTTCCGCAACTGCATTAGAAGGATTTGATGTTTCTCCTTTTCTTCCAGATAATATTACAATTCCAGTCAGTTTAAGAAGATCACAAGTTAATGTTACGGGTTCACTTTCAGAAATCTTAGAACCCAAGAAATTTAATCCGAGAAATTGGCAAGGAAGCGGACAAATTAATTTATTAGTCGATAATCGTTCCGTACAGTCTAACGCGACTTTAAATCAAGGAATTCTCAATACATTTGTTACTACAGAGTCTGGAATTGATTTATCTTCTTTCTTACCGAATACAACCGTTCCCGTCAGACTGGGAAACAGTAAGATTAACTTTTATGGTTCCATTGAACCGTTACTTAATGGTTCTCTTGAATCTCTTAAACAATGGCAAGGAAACGGAGATGTACAACTATTAGTCAATAATCGTTCAGTTGATATTAATGCAAATGTTCGTCAAGGAATTGTACAAGCCGTAGCAAATACTTCTAGTTTCCCCCTCAATCCTTTTTTACCTGCTAATATTTCTACTCCCATTAGTTTAGCTTCGTCACGGGTGAATCTAACCAGTTCTTTGAATTCACTACTCACAGGGAAGATTCCCAACTTAAATACTTTAACAGGAACAGCCGATATTAATGTATTAGTTGATCGGAATTTAGTTAGAGCCGATGCTAATTTAAAAAATGGATTTATCGAAGCAGTAGCACGCTCAGGTCGATTATCATTATCTAAACTCTTACCTAATCTACCGATTCCTGTCAACATAACTCAAACGAGAGTCAATCTTACTGGAAATGCTCAAACGATTCTGACTTCAATTTTAAATAAGAAACCCGATTTTAGTAGTCTAACTGTTTTCGCAACTTCCGATCTTGCTGTGGCTAAAGGAAAAGTCGAAGCAGTTGCAAGACTCAGCAATAATATCTGGACAAGTAGCCTTAATGCAATTAATCTAAATACAACATATTTGATCAATGAATTTAGCAATCTTAAAAAACAAGCACCTCTTCCCCCATTAAACGCGAGTCTCAATTTATCAGGGAATCTCAATTCTTTCCTTAATGGTGATACCAGTATTCCCATTCAAGCGCAAAAAGTCTTTGTTAAACTCGGTGAAAGCTTTTTAGCAGCACAAGGAAGCTTTACACTTGCTAATCTACGAGAGAATCCTGATCTCACAAACCTTAGATTAGATATTAACGCAAGTTCTAATCTAAGTCGTTTACCCGTTGAAGAAATTTTAGCTATACTTCCCATTAACTCGCAATTTCTCCCCAGTGAAGTCAAACTCGCAGGGATTGGGAAATTTCAAGGGAGACTACAAGGAAAAAATCTTTTAACCGCATTAAACCAACCAGGAAGCATACAACTCAACGGGAATGTTAGTTTAGCTAATTTTAGTTTAAACGATCGCGTTTTTGAGTCTTCTATCAGTGGCACCATCAAAGCAGGGACTCAACAACAAATAGCGATCAATTTAAGAGGAAGACAGGATATTATTGCAGCAACACTCGATCCCTGTACTCGTTCTCAATGTATCGCACCCTATCTACCGCTATCCTTTGAATTCCAACAAATTGCCAATACCAATCAACCCATCATCGCAAAAGGAAGACGAAATGGAGATGTTCTCACTGCAACGATTCAAGAATTCCCCCTAGAACTCCTCAGAATTGCTCCTGGAACAAACTATAATGTTTTGGGTTATTTAGGTGGAACCGTAAATGCTGACTTTGCACTAAATTTATTTACCCTCGAAGGAGAAGGAAATCTATTAATCGATCAACCTGCGATAGGCACTATAAAAGGAAACACTTTACAAGCAAATGTAATCTATCGTAATAATATCGCTCAAATTAATGCTGCGAAATTAACTTTAGGTCGAAGTGTCTATGAAATTGCGGGTGCATTTAACACCAGAACCCAAGAAATACAAGGACAACTGAATATTGCACAAGGAAACGTAGAAGACTTATTTGCTGCATTGAGTGTATCAGATATTGAAGGATTATTGAGAATCTTACAAGTGCAACAAAGAGAATATGCGTCATCATCAACCGTAGAAACACAAAGCGTCGGAAATCCTAACGGGACAATTGCATCACAAATCAACTTACTTGCAATTATAGAAGAACAAATCCGCCAACTCGCAAATCAAAGAGAAAGAGGAAGTGTTCCTACTGAATTAAATATTAGAGGTCGCTATGACCTTAACTTTACCATTGCAGGAACCCTAAAAAATCCAGTAGCCAATCTTTCATTACAAGGCAACGGATGGGAATGGTATCCACAAGCCCCTTATCCTGATATTGTAGAACCATTGGGATTAGTGATGATCGATCGTCAATTTATCCCCATTAATGAAATAACATTACAAGCGGGTTTCAATAACGGAACACTAAACATCCAAACCGCAAGATTACAAATTCGAGATGCACTATTTGCCTTAGAGGGAAGTTTTTCAACCCGTCAAATCAGTAGTCGTTTTAAAGTCGATAACTTCTCATTAGATACAATTAGTGCTTTTGTCGAAATTCCAGGGGAAGTATCGGGGTCATTGAATGTCGATGGAGTCATTAAAGGCAGCTTGTTTAACCCCGCAGTAGAAGGAAACTTTGCTTTAATCGATAGTGCCATCAGAGGAAGAACCCTAGCACAAAATATCGCAGGATTTTTTAATTATACCAATGCTCGTTTTACCGTCCAAAGCGAGAGAACCGATTCACTAGCTTTTTATGCAAGTGTACCATTTCCCGTAATTCCAGACGATAACGATCAAATCGAAGTCAAAGCAAGATTAGGCACCGACGCTTTAGAATTACTGAATGTGATCACACAAGATCAACTTACGTGGGTTGGTGGTGAAGGTGAAATAGTTTTAAATGCAACGGGAAAACTCGATCTCACCAAAGGATTTACCCTTAAAGATTTCGTAGCTGATGGTAATATCTTACTCAATAATGCCATTCTTAAAAGTGCTGCTTTTCCTGAAGTTCTAACCGTCAATGGACTGATTAACCTTTCACCCGAACGCTTAGAAGTCAGACAATTATCTGGTACCTTTGCTCAGAGTCAGATCGTTGTTGCTGGAATTTTACCCTTTTTTGAACCCGCAGCCGCGAGAAATAATCCCCTCACCGTACAGATAGAACAAGGTAGAATCAAATTAGAAAACCTTTATGAAGGGGGAGTAGATGGTCGAGTTGTCGTTACTGGAACCGCTTTAAACCCAATTATTGGAGGTCAAGTCCTACTCAATAACGGTGAAATTTCCGTCCCCGAACAAAGACGAGACAATAATAGACAACCGCAACCCGTCGCAACTAACCGATGGTTACAAACCGCAAATCGACAAGCAAACCGAATTCCCGCACGATTTAATGATTTTCAGGTTTCTTTTGCTAATTTAAGAGTCGAACAAGATCTTCTCTATGAATTTAGCTTTGGTGGTGGTTTAACCTTAAATGGTGCAGTCAATAATCTGAGAAATCTTCGCGCTAATGGAGAAATTTTATTAGATAGAGGACGCTTTAGCTTTTTAGACACTCGTTTTCTCCTGAACCGTCGTCGTCAAAACCGTATTGTTTTTACTCCCACGCAAGGACTCCTAAACCCTGCATTGGATATCCAAATGAGAACCATTCTCACCGATTTCGCCGAAGCAAGAGGGAGTAGCGAACTAGCAAGACAACGACGAGCAGATAATAGTAATGAGATTCCTGATAATAGTTTAAATAGAGTACAACGGATTGACGTTACGCTAAGTCTAGAGGGCCAATTGAGTCAGCTTTTCCCAAGTTTTGGACGCGATGTTAACGAAGTCTGTCAAATTCGTCCTGCAAGTCCACCTATTCCCGAACAAATTAATTATACAGAAGCTCAACTTAAACAGTTAGTCAACTGTATACAAGTAGCAGCCTTCTCTAGTGGACAAAATACGCAATTATTGGGCAGTCCTTTAGTTAGCTTAAGCAGTAGTCCCCCCCGTAGTGAAGGGGAAATCGTGCGACTCTTAGGGGATCAACTGTTGGGTTTAGTCGAGTCGCTACAGGGGAAAAACACCGAACAACTCATCGAAGCAGGTGCAGTTCAGATCGTAATACCGTTACTGTTGCAAGGTTATGTCTATGATATTGAAAGTGCCGTCAGTAACCGCATTAAAGCAACAGACTTTAATATTTTGCCCTATCTCCAAGCAGTGTATCGCGTCGGGGATGAATCCTTTGTCCGCTTCTCCTACGACTACAATTTTAATGAGTTTTCTGTTCGATACGAGACAAGATTTTAGGAAAAACGTAACATCTTTGTATCGATAGTCATTTCTTATCAATCAGTTTAGTCATTCGGGATTATCCTTAATAATTAAGACCCCTGCAATTGTGGTGGAGTGTAGATCAATGGATAAGGTTGCTGATCAAATTGAAAAAACATGGCTGACTCGTGTAGCTGAAGATCAATTAAAGGAAAACGTACGACTTCCGATTGTGCAATGGTTAGTGGGGGAAGATCAAGAACGTTGGGAATTTTTGACCCCAGAACAGCGAAATTTAACAATTCAAGGTTTGAACTATCGCTATCAAATCCTTAAACAGCATTATTTAGATCGGCCACCGACTCAAGCTTATCGAAATCTACTCAACCGATTAAGTTCAATCGTATCACTCCGCCAAAAAATCAAAACTTGGGTGTCCATGAGTCGAGAACGACAACGCGCGATCGTTGATGTTGTAGCAGAAGTGATTCAAGAAATGTTGAAAAGCGATCGGTATTTACAAAGTCAAATGAATTGGATAGCGAGATGTACAATCGATGAAAAATTGAGAAATAATCTTCTTTTTGCCAGTTTAGAAGAATATAGTCGGCGTTCGATTAATAATCAAACCCTATTAATGTGTCGTTTTGTTAACTATTTACATCGTCAATCCCGTAGCGGTTTAACTCAATTGCCACAGAACGAAAATATCCGTATCCTATCAGAACAAGTCTTGTTTGATGAACCCGAAAACGCGATTAGTTTATTAGATCATCAAGCATTGAACCTTCATCAAGAACAGCAATACTGGGATGACATTCAAACTACCCGCAAGAAAGTCCAAAAAAGTTTTGAAGCTTATTTAGCCGAAAACTTGGGACAAGAGGCAGTAGACTGGTTAAAATTATATTTAGCGGGTCAATCACAAGAAGCGATCGCAAAAATCCTCAATATACCCATTCAACAGATTTACCGTCTTAGGGAAAAAATTACTTATCATGCCATTCGTGTTTTTGCACTCAAAGAAGAATCTAGCCTTGTCTTTGAATGGTTAGAAATTTCGCCAGAGAAACACAATTTAGGATTAACCCCTCAACAATGGGACAGCTATTGGGAACAATTAACCCCCTCTCAACAGCAAATTCTCTGTCAACTCAAAGAAAACAAAAACATAGAAGCGATCGCAAAACTGATGAACCTAAAACGCAGCCAAGTAATCAAAGAATGGACACAATTATATTTAGCCGCGCAAGAGTTACGAACTTCTTCCTAAATTATGAATTCATCCAATCAACTGAACATTAAAGATAGATGTGTTCATGTCTGTCAACACTCATCCTGTTTAAGACAAGGATCAGCAATAATCTTACTCGAATTCCAATTAGCCGATCTGCCTGAAAACGTTACCATATTACCTTGTGAATGTCAAGGTCAATGTAGCGCAAGTCCGACTGTTGTAGTAACACCCGACCAAACTTGGTACTATCGCGTTACCCCCAAAGATGTCACCAAAATTGTCGAACAACATCTTAAAGGTGGTGAACCCGTCAAAGAAAAGCTACATCCTCGCTTTCATAAGGGGCAGGCGCGGTGACAGGTGCGCCGCGTTTAATAGCCCCGTCCGACGCTAATCTTTAAAGCTACAATAAAACCATCGTTCAATATTGTGATAGCTACAGAAGTTTATTACTCATGGTCACTGCTGTTAAAACGAAAACTGAATACGAAGCAATCATCGGTTTAGAAACTCATTGTCAACTCAACACAAACAGTAAAATATTTTGTAACTGTTCTACCGAATTTGATAGCCCACCTAATACAAATGTATGTCCAATTTGTTTAGGCTATCCTGGAGTATTACCCGTTCTCAATGAAGAAGTATTAGCCTCGGCTGTAAAATTAGGATTAGCCATTAATGGTCAAATCGCACCCTACAGTAAATTTGACAGAAAACAGTATTTTTATCCAGATTTACCGAAAAATTATCAAATTTCCCAATTTGATCTCCCCATCGTCGAACATGGTTCACTAGAAATAGAACTTGTAGACAAAAAAACCAAAGAAGTCACCCGTAAAATTATCGGGATCACGCGTCTGCATATGGAAGAAGACGCAGGAAAACTTGTTCATGCAGGAAGCGATAGATTAGCTGGATCAAGTTATTCTTTAGTAGACTTTAATCGAACAGGTGTACCTCTGCTTGAAATCGTCTCAGAACCCGATATCCGTAGCGGATCTGAAGCAGCCGAATATGTTCAAGAATTACGCCGTATCGTGCGTTATTTAGACATTAGCGACGGTAATATGCAAGAAGGTTCAATGCGCTGTGATGTTAATATTTCGATTCGTCCCGTAGGTCAAGAAAAATTCGGGACTAAAGTAGAGATCAAGAATATGAACTCAACTTCTGCTATTCAAAAAGCCATCGAATACGAAATAGAACGGCAAATTGAAGCAGTGGAAAACGGCGATCGTATTAGACAAGAAACCCGTCTTTGGGAAGAAGGCAGCCAACGTACAATCAGTATGCGTTCTAAAGAAGGTTCTAGCGACTATCGTTATTTTCCTGAACCAGATCTTCCACCACTTGAAGTTTCAGCAGAACAACTGAACAGATGGAAAGCCGAAATAAGCGAATTACCCGCACAAAAACGCCATCGTTATGAAACAGAATTAGGATTATCCGCGTATGATGCAAGAGTATTAACAGACGATCGCAGTGTCGCCGAATATTTTGAAACCGCCATTGGTGAAGGTGCCAATGCAAAATTAGTTGCCAACTGGCTCACCCAAGACATCGCCGCTTATTTGAATAACAATAAACTAGCGATCGCCGATATTGCCTTTACACCCACTTCCTTAGCTGAATTAGTCAGCATGATTGAAAAAGGAACGATTAGCGGTAAGATTGCTAAAGATATTTTACCTGAATTACTCACAGAAGGCGGCTCAGCTAAAACACTGGTCGAAAAGAAAGGACTAATTCAAGTTAGTGATCCAAAAGAGATTGAAAAAATCATTGATGAAGTCATAGCTGCACATCCTGGGGAACTCGAAAAATTCCGTAGTGGAAAAACTAATCTAAAAGGGTTTTTTGTTGGACAAGTTCTTAAAAAATCTGGGGGTAAAGCCGATCCGAAATTGACTAATCAAATCTTAGATCAAAAACTACAAGGGTAAAAGACCGCTAGGGATTAAAATCCTTATCTTGTAAAGACGTGATATATCACGTCTCTACTTTGTTAATAAGCAAAGCAAAAATGTTAGCCTAGAATAAAACAGATCGAGAAATTTGTCAAAAATATTAAACTATGAACAAAGTCGTCGTCGGCTTATCAGGTGGGGTTGACAGTTCGGTAGCGGCTGCAACATTACACCATCAAGGATATGATGTAGTAGGTTTAACCCTGTGGTTGATGAAGGGTAAAGGACAATGCTGTTCAGAAGGAATGGTAGATGCTGCTTCTTTGTGTGAACAGTTAGGAATTCCGCATCAGATCGTCGATAGCCGCGATGTCTTTCAAGCCAATATTATTGATTATTTAGTATCTGGGTATGAGTCGGGAATAACACCCCTACCCTGTTCGCAATGCAATAAAGCGGTAAAATTTGGCCCAATGCTGCAATATGCCATAGAACAACTTGGAGTTAACCAAATTGCCACAGGTCATTATGCTCGTATTCAGTATGACCCAACCCGTCAACGCTATCAACTATTACGGGCAGTTGATCGCACCAAAGATCAATCCTATTTCTTGTATGATCTCACTCAAGATCTCTTAGCTGCATCGCTGTTTCCCTTGGGAAATCAAACCAAAGAAGAAACGCGACGTATTGCCGCAGAATTTGGACTCTTCACCGCCGATAAACCCGATAGCCAAGATTTGTGTTTAATTGAAGCACACGGATCGATGCGCGAGTTTTTAGACAAATATATTAAGCCCACAGAAGGTGATATCGTTGACCTAGAGGGGAAAGTTTTAGGAAAGCATACAGGGGTACATCACTATACGATTGGACAGCGTAAAGGCATTGGAATCGCTGCCCCAGAGCCTTTATATGTGGTCAAACTTGATCCCGTCATGAATCAAGTTGTCGTCGGCAGTCGGGAAAATGCAGGAAAATCAGATTGTATTGTCAGTCGGTTGAACTGGGTATCCATATCTGAACCGACTACACCCATTCGCGCCCAGGTGCAAGTCCGTTATCGAACTCCCGCAGTAGATGTGAACCTCATTCCGCTAGAAAATGATCATATTAAGCTGATTTTCGATGAACCTCAGTTTGGCATTACCCCAGGTCAAGCCGCCGTTTTCTATGATGGTGAAGTGTTACTTGGTGGTGGCATTATTGAAAAAGATCAATAAACTCTAGGGGTTTGGTCATTAAACCCTGACTATTAAACAGATTTTGGCCAAGTAAAATTAAATGTTGTGCCACCATCAGAATTAGATTCTAAATCGATCATTCCTCCTTGACTTTCCAAGATCTTTTTCACAATAGATAAACCGATTCCTGTATTTTCTTTGATATCGCGGGGATATAACGTTTGAAAGATCACAAAGATTTTTTCATGATATTCGGAGGGAATACCAGGCCCATCATCAGCAACCGAAAATTTATATAATTCTGGAAGTTCTTCAAAAGCGATCATAACTTTCCCTACATTACAATCATGATGTTTAATCGCATTACTAATGAGATTAAAAAAGACTTGTCTTAAAGGGATTTTGTAGGTTTTAAAAATCGGCAGTTCTGAAGCGACTTCAAATTGAAAACCATCTGGGAAATCAATACTATCAATAATTTCATTGACTAATTGTTTCACATCTACGGTTTCAATCGCGGTTTTAACACGGCCCACACGAGAATAAGCTAATAATCCATTGATTAACTCTTCGAGTCGGTGAACACGTCCTCGTAAGAGTTTCATTTGATACAGGGTTTCCCCAGTCAATTGCTCTTCTAAATCTTCTTCGATCCATTCCGAAAGACTAGCGATCGCTCTTAAAGGTGCTTTGAGATCATGAGAGGCCACATAGGCAAATCTGTCAAGTTCTTGATTTTGTTTTTCAAGTTCAATATTAGCCTTAGCTAAGATTGAACTCAAACGAGCTAATTCATCAGCGCGTGACTTAAGTTTAGCCTTTGCTGCTTCGGATTCAGTAATATCTCGAATAATAACCAACAACTGATCATCACGCTCTATTTCACTGACTGAAATTTCAATCGAAACAGTTGAACCATCTTTACGATATCCTGTTGTTTGCCAACGTCGGTCAGTTTCTAATAAATTACTGTGCCAAAAGTGAATTTTTTCGGCTTTTTCAGCTTCAGGTAAATCACCATCAACCATCAACACGGTTATATCTTTGCCAATCACCTCGCAGGGTTTATAACCAAACATTTCCGAAGCGGCTGGATTAAACGATTCTATTTGATTACGTCGGTTGAGAGTCATCACCCCATCAACCAGTTTAGTCGTAATTGTATTAATAAAAATATTACTTTCGCGTAGTTGTAGTTCACGTTCTCGTAAATCTTGATCTAATCGATTAAATAAATAGACAGCAGCCCAATAAGCAAACGCACTAACCCAAGCCGAGGCCCATTGAATTCCAGTCGTAATTCTTCGGACATTTTGTAATTTTATCTGTTCTTGAGCGAGTAAAGCGTGTTCTTGTGCCTGTAACTCTCCAATCGATTTCCGAATTGAGTCCATGACGAGCTTACCTTGATTAAGTAAAGCTTTATCTTGCTCTGTAAAATAGTTTACGGGTTGCTGTTTAAATTGTTTGACCTTTTGTTCAAAAAGAGCCATTTCTTGCTGAACTAACCTTTGAATTTCTTTCCATTGTTCAGCCTGTTGATGATTATCTTTTAAAAGACGATCAAGTTCTTTAACCGTATCGGGTAAAGTAGATTTAGCATATCGATAGGGATCTAAATAATCTTCGCGGCGACTAATATGAAAACCCCGTACCCCTGTTTCTGCATTCAAGAGTATAATCATTAATCGATTAGTTTTGTCAATGACTACCTCAGTATGATCGATCCGATCTAGTGTAGCGCGTCCTACTTGACGTGACCAAACCCAAGCCCCCAAAGTTGCCAATAAACAAATAGCAGGAATCGCAATAATAATTGCACCCCTGTAACTTATTGGTAATCTTGACCAAAAATTGCTATTTTTGAAAACGGTGAACGGATTAGGCATTTTTTAAATGTTAAAAAAATAAATTAAATATCAATCCCTTTCTAGCAATCATTAAGTCGTCGCGCCTTTAGGCCAAGTAAAACGAAAAGTAGCACCTTGATTAACATCTGATTCTAAAGTAATTGATCCTCCTTCCGATTCGATAATTTTTTTTACAATTGATAAGCCAATTCCAGTATTTTCGTTCCCATCACGAGTTTTAAGTGTTTGAAAAACGCCAAAAACCTTATCGTGATATTCAGGCGCAATTCCAGCCCCATCATCAGCAACAGCAAATTCATAGGCGTTACCTACATCTTTAATAGAAATATCAATCGTTCCATCGGGCCGCTCATGGTGCTTAATCGCATTGCTGATTAAATTGGCCAAAACTTGAGTTAATAGTAACCGTTTTGTCATTAATTGAGGATTAAAAGATGGAATAATAATCTTAAACGTTTCGGGAGGGGCTAGAGAATCAATAATTTCTTCAATTAAATCTTTGATATAAACGGGTTCTACAGCTACTTCTGTTCGGCCAGCACGTGAGTAAACTAATATACCATTGATCATATCCTCCATCCGATGAACTCTTTGTCGTAAAAGCAGCATTTGTTTTTGATTTTCTTCAGGCAATTGACCATCTAAATCATCTTCGATCCACTCCGATAAATTAGCGATCGCCCGCAAAGGTGCTTTTAGGTCATGTGAAACAATATAAGAGAATTGGTCTAGTTCTTGGTTCCTCTTGCGGAGTAGATTCGTAGTCTGCATTAAGACATCATTTAGAGCCTGTAATTCTTGTTCGGCCTCTTTCCGTTGGTTTATATCTTCTACTACTCCGATAAAATATTTAGGCTGTTTAGGAAGCACGGTTTCATAAACAAAAGAAACATTAATATTGACCCAGATCAATGAACCATCTTTGCGAATATAGCGTTTTTCTAATGAATAATTGTCAATTTCCCCAGCTAAAAGTTTATCGACGTAACTTAAATCAATATCGAGATCTTCAGGATAAGTAATATCTTGAAACGTCAGTTGCAGCATTTCTTCACGAGTGTAACCCACAATATCGCAGAGTTTTTGATTGACTCGTAACCACTGACCTGCCAGGTTAACGTGAGCAATACCGACAGCCGCTTGTTCAAAGGTGGCCCGAAAACGTTCTTCACTTTCTTTAAGATTTTCTTCCGTCTGCTTACGTTCAGTAATATCATTCAGCGTTCCCACCATCCGAACCCCATTACCATTAGCATCAAACAAAAAACGTCCCACTGCATCAACCCAACGAAGACTCATATCGGGTAGAACAATGCGATACTGCGCCTTAAACTCTTCAATTTGGTGGTTAAGTGCATTTTTAACAATGGCTTCTACTCGGTGTAAATCCTTCGGATGAACTCGGTTTACCCAATCTTCATAAATTCTGTTCGGGTGTCCAGGTTCATAGCCAAAGATAATTTCATGTTCGGGTGTCCAATACACTTGATTTGTACTAATATCCCAGTCCCAAGCGGCAGTATTAGTAGCAGTTAGAGCAAGGGCAAGACGTTCTTTAAGCTGTTCGCTTTCGATTTGTGCGGCTTTGGCTCGTTTCATCTCTGTATCAATCTGTTTAAGCTGTTCAGGACTCGGTGAGGCTAAAGCAAAAGGAATAATCGGATATAGTTCTACTGCCGTATAAACTGAGATCAGTGCGGTCATTGCTTTAACTGCTCCTGATAGCCAGTAAGTCGGAAACCAAAGCGTCCAAACTTCCATGACATGACTTGTACCGCAGGCTGCAATAAAGAAACCAAACAACCAAAAGAGTTTAGAAAATGGAACGTCTTGCCTTTGACGGACAAAATAAATTAACATAGTTGGAATTGAATAGTAGGCTAGAGCGATCATTGCATCTGATGCGACGTGCAAAGAGACTAAGCCCGTTTGCCAGAGATAACAATGACCATGAGGTATATACTGACCTAATAAAAAGACAGATGCTCCAAATATGGACATAGTAGTAATTTCCTAAAAGCGGACTTTAGAGGGAACAAAATTAATCACACCGCCGAAAGCAAAAATTTTTCCCAAATTATCACGAATAGCTATTCTATTTTAATCTTTTTAGATCTATCTTGAGGAGTAGTGAGTCAGTTTCTACCTCTGGATATAGTTCTTTCTGCTGGTAGACACACTGATCTGAGGTTATATTTATATAATTTGTAAAGAAACTGTTATAGCAATTTCTTAGGATAGATTAGAGAGTTAGATTACCCTAAGACAGATTGCAAAAGCCTAATAAAAGATCAAAAGTTGATGAAAAATTATGGATAAGATTCGGATAATAGTTATTGAAGATCATGAGTTAACCCGCATCGGATTAATCGGTGCTTTACAACGACGTGACGGAATACAGGTGGTTGGTGAAGCGAGTAATGGAACCCAAGGTCTAAGATTATTAGAATCTGTTAAACCTGATGTCGCTTTGGTAGATATTGGTTTACCCGATATTGATGGGATTGAATTGGTTCGACGTTTTAGAGCGTCTACGATGAACGAAGAAACACCCCCTGCTAAAATCTTGATGTTAACGATGCACAGAAGTCAAGATTCAGTTTTAGCGGCTTTTGCGGCAGGTGCTGATTCTTATTGCATGAAGGATGTTAGTGTCGATAAGTTAGCCGATGCGATTCGTTTTACTCAAGAAGGAAACCCTTGGATTGATCCTTCGATCGCTAATATTGTTTTACAACAGGTTAGACAATCTACCCCCAATGGTGAAGCGGCTTTAATCTCGAAACAAATTTCGATCAATGCGGTTGATGCAGATTATCAAAAATTGCTCACTGATGATCCATTGACTGAACGTGAATTAGAAATTTTAGATTTAATTGTTGGTGGCTGTAGTAATGCTGATATTGCAGGCAAGCTTTACATTACAGTTGGAACGGTTAAAACCCATGTTCGCAATATCTTAAATAAATTAGGGGCAGATGATCGCACACAAGCGGCTGTACGGGCTTTACGTTCTGGATTAATTCATTAATTAGGCGAGCTTTTATTCTACAATTGGAATTTTAATAATCATGCTTAAAAGAGGGGTTATCGCCAAACCCCTACCATAGGATTAATCACGGAATTAAACGATGAGTTTTAAAACATTATTTAGTTTATTAAAAGAAACTTTTCAAGAATGGCAAGAGGATAATGCTTCTTTATTAGCTTCATCTTTAGCCTATTACACCATTTTTTCCTTAGCACCTCTGTTGATTCTAATTATTGCCATTGTCGGGGCGATTTTTGGTGAAGAAGCAGCAAGAGGTGAAATTGTTAGCCAAATTAGAGGTTTAGTTGGGGTTGAAGGGGCGAAAGTCATTGAAACAGCGATCGCCAATTCTGCTCAACCCGAAACCAGTCGATGGGCTTCTTTTATTAGTGTTGTCGTGCTTTTTTTTGGTGCATCGGGTGTTTTTGGTCAATTACAAGAAGCTTTAAATACCATTTGGAATGTTAAAGCCAAACCAGGATTAAACATCACTAATTTAATTAAAAAGCGGATTTTATCATTTACGGCTGTCATTGGCATCGGCTTTTTATTATTAGTATCATTGGTGATTAATGCGGCACTTTCAGCTTTAAATCATTATCTCAGTGGCTTTTTACCTGGTGGTGATTTTGTGTGGCAATTCGTCAATTTTGCCTCTTCATTTGCTGTTGTGGCTTTTTTATTCGCTCTGATGTACAAATTTTTACCCGATGTTCATATTGCGTGGCGTGATGTAACTGTTGGTGCGATTATTACCGCTTTGCTCTTTACAATTGGTAAATCTTTACTAGGGGCTTATTTGGGAAGTGGTAGTTTTGGCTCAACTTATGGGGCGGCTGGTTCTTTAGTAGTGATTCTATTATGGGTTTACTATTCTGCTCAAATCTTGTTTTTTGGTGCCGAATTTACCCAAATTTTTGCTAAACGCTATGGCTCTCAAATTGTGCCGAATGATTATGCTGTGAAGATCAAACAAAACAAATAAAGTTTCTCTGCTTTCTTTTCTTATTGCTTGATGTTTGGGTGAGTCTAACTCACCTTTTTTATTAGTCAATCTTGAGATAGATAAATTGAATTTCGTCTCAATCTTTAGATAGATAAAAAAGTATAATTTGATAAAATTTTATACTAAAAAGATAGATGACTAATTTAATTTAACTTTTTAAAATAACAATATAAATTATCAAATTTAGGAGATTGTTTAAACATGAATTTACTGATGGAAGTAACCACTAATACAAATGCGCCTCAATATTCCATTTCTTTGGGTTTAGTTTTTGTGATCGGTTTTGTAGCTGCTGCTGGAATTGGTTCTATTGCTTGGTACAATTCCAAACGCCCTTTAGGTTGGGAAGATAAAGAACGTCCTGAAATCGTTCCCGATGTTCCTAAAGTTGATTTAGATGGACAATAAATCTTAAAAAAAACTGTAAAACCATTCCATCTAGCCTTGAAATCTAGGTGGAAATTTTTTGGTTAAAAATAAAACAAGTCGGGTGCAAATACCACACCCGATTTTAGGAAAATTGGTTCAGATCTGTTTAATTCGCTACAGGTTGCTCTGATTGATCCGAGTTTGTCTAAGCTTGTTGTTCAACCCATTTCTTGGAAAGGTTGCCAACGTATAATACCAAATCCGCTATAAATATCCCTCGAAAAGTTATGTAGGGGCTTGGTTGCCAAGCCCTTATCTAGAAAGGGTTTGGTCTCCAAACCCCTACACAGGTATGAAAAGAGTCCGATTTATACGGATTTAGGATAATAGCTATAATTGTTTACCTCCGATATAAATGTAAAAAAAGATTTTAGGTGTACTTACAATTGATATACATATACCTTGTTGTTCGACCAAAGATTTTAGCTCATTAAGCGATATTCGGCTCATCTGGTTACCTCCTAATTTCTTTTGTCCTAAATCAATCGTTACTGAGATACCTTCTTAACTTTTAGTAAAAAGAGAATCGTATTCAGGAGGTAACTGCGTTCTAAAATCTTTGACCTCACCTGCTGAAATAGCTTCCTCTAAAACTTCCATTACAACACGGCTATGTAAGTTAGCTTGCGACAAATCGACGCTTTCACGGCGACCCACCATTGTCAAAAATTCATCAAGAGTATACTTTGTTTCCACATCGGCGGTATCTTTAAGATAAGCGGCTAATTCTTGTGGTAACTGAGATGCTACCTTATACGGTTCATTACCCGCTAAACGTTCGGTAAGGGTTTCTAATACGGCACGAGTGGCTACTTCTGCTTCTTCTCTTGTTGTTAGACGCGCTCGATTTTGAACTTGTTTAATAAATTCATCATGTTTCATAAAATCTTGTCCTTTATTCTTTTGGTTTGTCATCCCATAGAAGCATTGAACGACCATTCAGCCTGAAAGCTGGGATCGACTTACTTCCATTAATGTGTTAGAAATCTTGCTTGAAATCCAATGACTCAGCTAAACAAGTGAGCTAATTTTTCGCTTCTGCAACTGATTCTAAAAAGTTGCTCTTATTAAGTCCTGTTTCTTAATTAACCTGAGTTTTGGATAAGGAGAAATAGCATGAAAGGCAGGACATAGGAGAAAATGCTCTCTCAGTTGAGAATTGAAGAATGAGAGAGCGAAAAATGATTGATACTATATTAACGGAGATGTTTGTCAAGATAGACGACTTCTGCTTATTGTTTGAACCACAATGGCAGAAAAGCTTATTACACTCAGGTGAAAAACATAGAAATCGAGCGGGACAACTATGCTTATCCGAAAAACTTACCATTATCGTTGGTTTTCAAGTATCGGGATTTCGTACCTTCAAAAGTTACTATCAGTTTATACAGCATTATCATCGCCGAGAATTTCCGAAATTGGTTAGTTACAATCGTTTCATCCAGTTGATGCCGAGAACTTTAGTCCCATTATGTGCTTATCTTCTCTCTCGTCGAGGACAAGTTACAGGAAGAGCGTTTTATTGACTCAACCAAAATTTCAGTTTGTCACAATCGTAGAATTAATCGTCATCGAGTTTTACGAGGACTAGCGCAACGAGGCAAAACATCAATTGATTGGTTTTTTGGTTTCAAAGTACATCTGATTATTAATGAGTGCGGCGAGTTGTTAGCTTTCCACATCACTCCAGGCAATGTTGATGACCGAAAACCCGTCCCTAGAATGGTTAAAGGTTTAACAGGTAAACTCTTTGGTGATCGTGGTTATCTTTCACAAACTCTATTCGAGCAACTTTTTGCTCAAGGACTCGAATTGTTTACCACCTGTCGCAGCAACATGAAACCTCGATTACTCAAACTCTACGATAAACTATTGCTTCGCAAACGTGCTTTAAGTGAAACGGTTAATGACCAGTTAAAAAATCAAGCCTACCTTGAACATACTCGTCATCGTAGTCCCATAATTTCATGATTAATTTAGTCGCGGCTTTGGCTGCTTATACTCATCAACCTAAAAAACCTCATCTTAACTTCTCTAATTCTGAGTTAGAATTGCTTTCTCTGTTTTCTACTTAAACAAAACTCAGGTTAAGTAATAAGTTATGGATCAATTGAACGGGCAACAAAAAACCTAGCTAGATGATAGCTGGGTTGAAATCAATCATTAAACATGAAAAGCTAATCTTACTGCCAAACAAAGACTTTAGCTTCGTATGGCCCTAAATCGGTGATTAATTCACCATTTCCTGACGCTACATCATAGTCAAGAGTCCATTCGTGCCACGTCCCATCCGCAGGAAAATTAGTGATGGTATAACCGCCTAAAAATTGATCTGAGAAGTTGGCAACGACAACCACTCTAGAACCTTCATCATTCCATCGAACATAAGCTAAAACTTTAGCTTCTGGGTTTTCATGGAAAAAGTCAATATTATCTGTTTGTAAGGCTTTATTTTCTTTCCGTAAAGCAATTAAACCTTTGTAATATTCAAAACAGCTACGGTTGAGGTCATTTTGCAGTAATGTCCAATCAATTTTAGATTGATCGATGGTTTTATATTTATATTCCCCAAATTCTTCACCCATCCAAATCATCGGAATACCAACAGCAGTCATTACCAAAGCAAACCCTAGTTTTTTACGGCGAAATGCGTCTTCATCGAAAATATTGCGATCGCCTAATTCTGCCATAATCCGATTATGATCATGGTTGGTCAGATAGTTAACAACATTCGTCAAACCCATAAAACCGCGTCGTTTTGGCTCGATAACGCTTTTGAGTTGTTCTAAATCGAAGGTTTCTCCCGTAATATGAGCAACAACGGTATGATAGAAACTATCTTGCCAACATCCGTCCATCGGCCCATCTAGATTAGTAATAACGGGGGTTTCAGGAATATATTCAGCTACACTATAAAAGGGTTTGGCTCCTGCTGCTTTTTTGCTTTCCTCGACCATCCAATTCATAAAATCGTAGTTATCGACGTATTTAGCTGCATCATAGCGAATACCGTCAATATGATATTCTGCAATCCAAAAAATAATCCCATCACCAATAAAACGACGTGCGGGATAAGTATCTAACTTTTCATCATAATGTTCATAGTTAAATTCTGGCCCCCAGTTTTCATCGGGATTTTTTGGCGAATGATGATACCAGTAATCATGATCGATTTGGGTTAAAGGTGCCGAAGATTCAGAATGATTATAGACCCCATCCATAATTACACGAATACCTCGTCCGTGACATTCATCGATTAATTGTTTTAAATCTTTAGTTGAACCGTAACTGCTTTCGGGTGCAAAATAGTGACGCGGGTTATATCCCCAACTATAATCACCAGGGTACTCTTTAATCGGCATCAATTCGAGCGTATTAATTCCCAATTCTGATAAATAATCTAATTTTTCTGTAACGTGTTTAAATTGACCTCTAGCATAAGGATCATCTTCACCCCCCGAAAAGTCAGCCACGTGCATTTCATAGATTACCATTTCGTGATCCGCAGGTAAGGGCTTATCATCGTGTTGCCAAACATAATCATCAACGATCGCTTCACCATCTTTAATTTTTATAATGGCATTTTCTTCAGAACTCATGCCATCGATATCAGGTGCATAGGGATCTGTTACTTCTACCCATTGTTGAGGTTCAAAAAACCAAGAGTTAGACTGTACTCGAAATTTATAGGTATAGACTCCATCTTCTAAATCAACCGTTGTGCGGAAATATCCATCTTCACCTTTTTCCATTGGAATTTCTTGCCAGTCGGAAAAAGAAGCCATTAAAACCGCTTTTGCATTATATGGAGCAAATAACTTAAATTCTATTGGTTTAGCCATAATAATGTTTTATTTTTGAGTAAATCGTTTGTTAATTGTTTTTATTATTGCTATTCTTAACTTTTTAGCCACCAAACCTAAGAAATATGACTTAAGACGTAGTAATATAGTTAATCTGTTTAAAAACACTATAAAATGATGAATTATCGGCTTTTTAGCTTTACTTCTTGAGATAGACAGTTTCATCAATACTAGGGTAGAGCGAATAATCAATGGGTTTATTCTATATTGAGGACATATAAATAACATAGGTTTAGAAAAAATGAGTATTGAAAAAAGAGCCAAAGCAATTGGAAAAAATCTTGAAGGTCAAGCACAAGAATTTTTAGGTGAAGTGACTGGAAATGATCAAGATGTGGCGATCGGACAAGCGAAACAAGCTGAAGCAGAAATTCGTCATCATGATGCAAAATTTGTCGATCAAGGAGCTAGTGAGACAACAGATATAGGAAACAGACTAAAAGCAACTGCTAAAAATCTTGAAGGAAAAGTACAAGAATTCGTCGGTGATGTGACTGGTGATCCCCAAACCAAAGCAGAAGGCCAAGCTAAACAAGCTGAAGCCAATTTACGTCATACCGTAGAAGACATCAAAGATACTTTTCGATAGATTGAATTAATGAAAAACATTAGATCAACTTAATGTAATCGGGTGGGCTTGGCTCACCTTTATTTAATGTCAAATATCGCTTGTATCTTGGCAAATACTGACTTTTATCACTCTAGATAATTTTTAGTTATATCTATCTATATATATAAATTTTTACTCCAAACTCAAAGCCTTGAGATAGATGATCCAAAGAAATAAATCGAGCATACTTTAATTATTAAATCAATAACATTTTTGGTAATAAAAAATTATGTCAGATCCTAGAGTTGCTGGTGATAAATATGATAGAGGGATAGTTCCTGCTGAAACTGCGGCTCGTGAAGAGCGCGAAGGTGAGGATTTTAAACATATTCCTGAAACAGATGATCCATCAATTGATACTACAAAAGGTTATACAGTAGACCGTGAAGGTTTATTAAATAACTACGCAATTGAACCCGAAATGTATTATGAAGAACCAGGGGATGCGGCAGCAGTAGAAGCTCAAGAAAAAGCAGATAGAAAAGCGACACTAGAAGATACTAATGATAATGATGAAACTGGACTATTAACCGAAGAAAAAGACCGACGCGGTAAAGGTTCAGGTATTATTTAAAATCAACTTTCTAAGACTCCATTGACTTTCAAAAATCACGTTTTACATGAGCTATCTCCACAAGGCACGAATTCCGTGTCTTTTTTCATGATTAATTAAAGAAATTTTTCTGGATTTAGCCAGCGTAAAACCTCATCTCTCAAACGATAAATATCACGGGAAAATTCTTTCTTAATCCATTGTCCAACGGCATCAAAAGGGGTAAAGATTTCTCCCGCTTTCCAGTCTATATCTTGACCTAGAGGTGTTAAATGATTACCTGGTAAATTAAGTAAAGCAATCATATTAGGGTAACGAGAATTTAAAATTGGATTTAAAATATTGGTCTGATCGATATCATCATTAGAAAAACGGATCAAAAGATTACGACGAACTAAATAATTTTCAGAAATCAGATCTTGAGTTTCTTCGGGTGAGGGAACAAATTCTAGATTGAGTGTCTTAACATCTAATGCTAAAGGTTCTATAAAAGGAATGGCACGTTTAACGGGATAATTGTTAAAAGAGATCAAGATATTGCCTTCTCGTTCAACCTCAAACAGACTCCCAATCAACAAATGCAGTTTACAACCCATACTATGCCCCATCCCGTAAATAGGAAGATAGCCCAGTTTAAGTTTACCAGTCGATTGAAGCCGTTCTAAAATGGATTCAAAACGATTGAGGACATTTAGAGCGATCGCCCTATGATCAAGGGTGTTAACAAATGGTGTGGCAACGACAGCATAACCAGATTTACCAAGATTTTCTAGAAGCCAACGATAGGTTATATTAGGTGCAGTTGCGACAAATGCTCCCCCTAAAAAGTGAATAATTCCGACAGGTTGTCGAGGAATTAAAACCCAACTACCCGAAATTTCTTGCCAATACATATTGATTCATTAAAAAACTGACCCCTTAAATATTATGGCGTAAAAAAATCTGACTTTGATTGACTTTCCTCGCATTTCTACTTTGAATGCCAATTGTATTTATAGATATTTTGATTAACCTCGTATATAGATTAGTACAGGATGAAGAAAAACGATGGAAATTAAAGAGCATTTTAAAATGGCGTTTTCAGCTTTAATGAGCAATAAATTGCGGAGTATCTTGACGATGCTGGGTATTACGGTTGGTAACGCTTCAGTGATTGCAATGGTTGGTATTGGAGAAGGAACACAACGCCTCACCGCAGAACAATTCGCCACTTTGGGGCCGAATGTGTTGTTTGTTAGTCTGACCTCTCGTAATATTCGCAGCACTTTTCCTAATGCGCGTCCTTTGGTCTTGGAGGATGCGGAAGCCATCGAAAAGCAAATTCCCAATATTGTCGCTGTTTCTCCCGAACTTTTTGGACAGTTTTTGCTCACTTATCGACAAAAAAATGCTCTGACTTCAATTGTTGGTGCTTCTCCAGATTATCTTCAAGTCAGAAACTTTCAAATCAAGAAAGGCCGTTTTCTTAATGATAGTGATATAAAACGTAATCATCGCGTTGTTGTTTTGGGATCGCAAGTCGCACAAGATTTATTTGAGCAACAAGACCCAATTGGTCAACAAATACGGATTAAAAATATTAGTTTTGAAGTGATTGGTGTCATGAAAGCGAAAGGAGCTTTATTTGGTTCTAATCAAGATAATCAAGTTTTAGTACCTCTAACGACGATGGCTAATCAATTACAGGGTAAAACATCAATATATGGTATTCGTTTGCATCTGCTATCGGTTTTGGTCAAAAATAAGAGTCAACTAGATGCAGCACAATTTCAAATCAAAAATTTGCTACGTCTTAGACATCAAGTTCATTTTGATGATTATGTGAAAGTGACGACTCAACAAGCAATCATGGATACCGCAACGAAAACCAATGAAGGTTTAACTAAAATGTTAGCAGCGATCGCTAGTATTTCTTTATTTGTTGGTGGTATTGGTGTGATGAATATTATGCTAGTTTCGGTTACCGAGCGAACTCAAGAAATCGGTTTACGCAAAGCATTAGGGGCAAAAGAACAAGATATCTTACTACAGTTTTTGATTGAAGCGATAATTTTAGCAATTACAGGCGGTGCGATCGGAACCCTGACTGGATTAAGTAGTATGGTTTTTGCCCAAACCTTTTCGATGATGTATACCAGTATATCTGTACCAGCTATTATAGTTACTTTAGGAGTTTCTGGAGGAATAGGTTTTATTTTTGGGGTAATTCCAGCGCAACGTGCCGCTAGACTCAATCCTGTAGATGCTTTAAGACGCTCCTAACTAAAAAATGCTGAATTAACCAAAACAATCAACCCCAATCTATTAGTAGAAAGGGGTTGATGGTTAGAAGATTAATCCTGGCATCGAGCTATTGTCCCGTGAGGCAACCCCCAAAGTATCGTGGCCGCTCCAAAGTTTCACTGTTCGAGTGCGGGATGGAATCGTAGTGGAGCCAATGGGCTAGAGACACCAGGAAGTGGTTTGCACCATCAAGACTGCACAAAAAAGATGAAGAGAAAAAATTTATAGATAAGGTCAAGCCCTCGGTCTGTTAGTACACCTTGGCTCCAGATGTTACCACCTTTCCACCTAGTGCCTATCAACGGGTGTTCTGCCCGTGACCTTACTGGATTAACTCCATGAGAGTACTCATCTTGAGGTGGGCTTCCCACTTAGATGCTTTCAGCGGTTATCCACTCCGCACTTGGCTACCCAGCGTCTACCGTTGGCACGATAACTGGTACACCAGCGGTGCGTCCTTCCCGGTCCTCTCGTACTAAGGAAGGCTCCTCTCAATACTCTTGCGCCTGCACCGGATATGGACCGAACTGTCTCACGACGTTCTGAACCCAGCTCACGTACCGCTTTAATGGGCGAACAGCCCAACCCTTGGGACGTACTTCCGCCCCAGGTTGCGATGAGCCGACATCGAGGTGCCAAACCTCCCCGTCGATGTGAACTCTTGGGGGAGATCAGCCTGTTATCCCTAGAGTAACTTTTATCCGTTGAGCGACGGCCCTTCCACGCGGTGCCGTCGGATCACTAAGGCCGACTTTCGTCCCTGTTTGAGATGTCTCTCTCACAGTCAAGCTCCCTTCTGCCTTTGCACTCTTTGGCTGATTTCCAACCAGCCTGAGGGAACCTTTGCGCGCCTCCGTTATCTTTTAGGAGGCGACCGCCCCAGTCAAACTACCCGCCTGAAACTGTCTCTTTCCCCGTTCAGGGGTTAAGGTTAGAATTCTAGCCTCGCTAGAGTGGTATCTCACTGTTGGCTCCATACCCCCCACAAGGGGTACTTCCATGCCTCCCACCTATCCTGCGCAAGCGAAGCCCGAACCCAATTCCAAGTTATAGTAAAGCTTCATAGGGTCTTTCTGTCCAGGTGCAGGTAGTCCGTATCTTCACAGACATTCCTATTTCGCCGAGTCTCTCTCTGAGACACCGTCCAGATCGTTACGCCTTTCGTGCGGGTCGGAACTTACCCGACAAGGAATTTCGCTACCTTAGGACCGTTATAGTTACGGCCGCCGTTCACCGGGGCTTCAGTCGCCAGCTTCAGGAGCAAGCTCCCTGACCGACTTCTTTAACCTTCCGGCACTGGGCAGGCGTCAGCCCCCATACATCGTTTTGCAACTTAGCGGAGACCTGTGTTTTTGGTAAACAGTCGCTTGGGCCTCTTCACTGCGACCACCTCTCGGTGGCACCCCTTCTCCCGAAGTTACGGGGTCATTTTGCCGAGTTCCTTAGAGAGAGTTATCTCGCGCCCTTTAGTTTTCTCAACCATCCTACCTGTGTCGGTTTCGGGTACGGGTGATTCAAATTAACGTGATCCGGGATTTTCTTGGAAGCCTGACATCATCTACTTCGGGTCCGTAGACCCTCGTACTCACGCCTCAGCTCAAGGTGTTTCCGCCACCTCTCACAGCCTTGAACGCTTGAACTCCTAACCAACATGGAGCTAGATTAGCCTTCTCCGTCCCCCGTCACAATTTGAATCGAGTACTGGAATCTTCACCAGTTATCCATCGACTACGTCTTTCGACCTCGCCTTAGGTCCCGACTCACCCTCCGCGGACGAGCCTTCCGGAGGAACCCTTAGGATTTCAGGGCATTGGATTCTCACCAATGTTTGCGCTACTCAAGCCGACATTCTCACTTCTGCTTCGTCCACACCTGCTTGCCGCTAGTGCTTCTTCCTACCACAGAACGCTCCCCTACCACTTGTACGTTCATACAAGTCCGCAGCTTCGGTACAAAGTTTAGTCCCGTTCATTTTCGGCGCAGGAGCGCTTGACCAGTGAGCTATTACGCACTCTTTCAAGGATTGCTGCTTCTAGGCAAACCTCCTGGTTGTCAATGCACTCCCACCTCCTTTACCACTGAACATTCATTTGGGGACCTTAGCTGGTGGTCTGGGCTGTTTCCCTCTTGACGATGAAGCTTATCCCCCACCGTCTCACTGGCTAGATGTACACCTGGTATTCTGAGTTTGACTCGATTTGGTACCGCTCTCGCAGCCCGCACCGAATCAGTGCTTTACCCCCAGGCTTAAACTCTAACCGCTGCGCCTCAACACATTTCGGGGAGAACCAGCTAGCTCCCGGTTCGATTGGCATTTCACCCCTAACCACACCTCATCCGCTGATTTTTCAACATCAGTCGGTTCGGACCTCCACTTGGTGTTACCCAAGCTTCATCCTGGACATGGTTAGATCACCGGGGTTCGGGTCTATAAAAACAGATATCGCGCCCTATTCAGACTCGGTTTCCCTTTGACTTCGGCATCTCCGCCTTAATCTACCTGTTCCTATAAGTCGCCGGCTCATTCTTCAACAGGCACACTGTCACACGTTGAATCGTGCTCCAATTGCTTGTAAGCAGATGGTTTCATGTTCTATTTCACTCCCCTCCCGGGGTTCTTTTCACCGTTCCCTCGCGGTACTAGTTCACTATCGGTCACACAGGAGTATTTAGCCTTACGAGGTGGTCCTCGCTGATTCACACGGAATTTCACGTGCTCCATGCTACTCGGGATCCAGCTAGCTCAGTTAAGTTTTCAACTACAGGACTTTCACCTTCTCTGGTGTAGCTTCTCACTACTTCGTTTAACCGCTCTGATACACGGTGCTGTCCCACGACCCCAATGGATAAATCCACTGGTTTAGGCTGTTTCCGTTTCGCTCGCCGCTACTCAGGAAATCGCGTTTGCTTTCTCTTCCTCCAGCTACTAAGATGTTTCAATTCGCTGGGTTGGCTTGTTTCACCCTATGGATTCAGGTGGTCATGTTTAAGGTTGCCCTATTCGGAAATCTTCGGATCAATGCTCACTTCCAGCTCCCCGAAGCATATCGTCGGTCGTCACGTCCTTCTTCGCCTCTGTGTGCCTAGGTATCCACCATCTGCCCTTTGTAGCTTGACCACTTAAATTGATTTAACTCAATTCAGTTCTTTAGTCCAATTACATTGGTGTCTGTGTATTTCTACCTGACAACGTACTATGCAGTTTTCTTGGTTCTTTTACTGGATTACAATCCAGCAGGCTCTCTAATTTATCACATCAGATGAGTTGCTGTGCTGTACTCCGGTTGAATGGATTGAAGATTAGGGGTTGGTGGAGGTTAGCGGACTCGAACCGCTGACATCCTGCTTGCAAAGCAGGCGCTCTACCAACTGAGCTAAACCCCCGTATGGTTCGCACTTCTGAGTGTGGAGTGGGCCATCCTGGACTCGAACCAGGGACCTCACCCTTATCAGGGGTGCGCTCTA
>ERZ1066124.56-NODE-56-length-109183-cov-26.320578_pt1 | contig 109183 bp, 94 predicted proteins | sample MGYA00382771_ERZ1066124 | MGnify/ENA primary metagenome ERZ1066124 (study PRJEB33369, sample SAMEA5778354) | biofilm metagenome | biome: Industrial cooling water; feature: Water cooling tower basin; material: Biofilm | place: United Arab Emirates | collected... | reverse complement strand
ACTACAACGGTCCGGCTTATCGCAAAAACGATTACGACAACAAGCTGGCAGCTGCCTACTCTCGATTCAACGCTTGAGCGATAACTGAGTGGCGATCGCAGATCGAAAAATGAGTATTTCTCTCTATTGATTTTTTTCTTTATCTCTTTACGCGCACGCGCGAGAGAAGTAAGGATGTTACAAGAATAATACAAATGATTACTTCTTCTTCCATAGAGAAGACCTAATTCTTACTTTTACCAAGGGCGATCGCGCCCTTTTTGGTTTTGTGAAAACGCGATCGCCGCTCCTACAAAACAGAGTACGGATGGCAGCCAAGCAGATAGCTGTAGCATCCAGATAGCGATCGCGATGATTAACAGCAGCAGAGGCAGCGATCGCAGAAACATTTTCATCAAGCTACTTTTGGGCGCAGTGCATACTGGCAGCTTTCTAGATACAGTAGCCGCTCGTACAGCTCCAGTGCTTTTTCTTGGCAGGCTAGCATCCAGGCTTCTAGCTCCGCGGCGGTCATGTTCCCTGGTTCTCCGGCGATGTCATCGAGGGACATTTTGCAGACTTCTTTAAAGCGGGTTTGAGTTTCCGAGCAGGTTTTGCGATTGGAGTCAAAAGTCATTGCGTTTATTTCGTTTGTAGATGCACTTAAGTGTAGTTTTCCCGATCGGCGGTTATTGGTTATTGGTTATTGGCTATGTTTTTCTAGCTCAGCTTTGATGCGCTTACCCATATTGCAGGTTTTTTCTTCTTGATCGCACAGCCAGTTGTAGTACGCAGCTAGGGCGTTGCGTTCTGGTGGCGAGGCGTTGATTCTATAGTCCTGTATCCAGCGTTTGGCGATGCGAATTTCTTTGAGGCGATCGCGTAAGTCTTGTAGTTGGGTTTGGGCGTAATTGTTTTGGTTCATTTTCAAAATGTACCCTGCGATGAAACCAGACTTAGTACATTCAGGGTACAAATTGCTGTAATCAACGGAGAGGGTGGGATTTGAACCCACGCTTCTTTTCAGAAGTTTCGATTTTTATACGGTTGTCCCCGCATCAGTCCTTCATCGCGAAACTCGAATACTACTGTTGTTTCATTACTCGTAACGCGATCGAGAGTGAAGGTTAGTCCTCGTTCAAAGGTTTGGGAGACATATTCAAAAAAAGCGATCGCCCGTTCCTTTCCTATATTTAAGCCGTGGTATTCTCCCGTCGGAAACCAGAAACTAAAGTCCTCGGTCAGCATATCGATAAATTGCTGCCATTCTGCTGTTGCCGATCCGTGTTGAAAGTGCTTAAACGCTTGCCGAGCAACTTCTAGGGTACGTTCTGATTCTGTTTTCATCGCCCGAATTGATTTTCAATTTATGGGGATTATAGGATTAAGTATTTGTGGTAAACAAACCGTGAAAAATATAATCATCGATATTATTGTTGCTTTTTCACTAAAAATGCTCGCTTCTAAAACAGCGAGTTTAATTACACAGTTTTTAACTAAAGCTAATGCACCTGATTTTTTAATCGAGTACAAGTGCCTGCGAGCAAAATTATGTCAATAAAGATATAAGAGCGTTTATGATTTTTCATGAATAAATTTACTCTTCTTCAAATTTATAACAGCAGATCAGATAAAACAAGACATTCTGTCTTCTGTCTTCTGTCTCCTGTCTTCTTCGCTCATACAAAGATGCGATCGCTACTGACTTCTACCCTCATTAGGTTAAAATCTTTTAGCACAAAAGCAAATATCCTCTAGGGTGGCGATCGTTTTAGCAACGCTTATGTTAGATTTAAATGCCCTAACGAACGATCCAGCAATTATCGGTTGGATTGCCTATATTCTGTTTCTGACCGTTTCTACAGCAATTTTTGCCCTTTTCAGCTTGGGGTTAAACTTGCAGTGGGGTTTGACAGGGTTGATTAACTTCGGTCTGGTAGCTTTCATGACTTTGGGAGCATACACGACTGTATTATTAAGTATGTATGGAATCCCCCTAGTAGTAGCAACGCTAGCCGGAGCTTTGGTAGCTGCTTTACTAGGATGGTTAATTGGTTTATCAACACTAAGGTTGCGAGAAGACTACTTAGCGATTGTCACGATTGGGGTATCGGAACTGATTCGCTTAATAGTCAACAATCAGGATTTGCCAACGCCAAATACTCCTACACCTGGAGCTTTTGGATTGCAAGGATATCCTCTACCTCTAACAGATTTTAACCCCAATGCGTTGATGAAATGGATTGCGATCGCCCTCCTCACATTGGTTGTCGGTGCGTGTTACTGGAAATTAGGGAAATGGGTGGTGAAAAGTCGTAGGGGCAGGTTTGTTGAATATAGCCGTGAAAAAACAAATAATTCTGAGGTTAAACCCGCCCGTACAAAAGTTAAAAGTCAAAAGTCGTTTGTGACTCGTTATTCACCACTCGTTTTGCGGATAATTGTTGGCATCATCGCGATGCTACTCATTTTCATTCCCTATGCAGCGGGAGTTATTGGACTGTACAACTTTACCGATTATGAAAAAGCAGGGTTGATGCTGATATCGGTATTGGTGTTAGCTGTAGTAGTGTGGCGGTTAGAAGTGCTAGCGCGATCGCCTTGGGGAAGAGTGTTAAAAGCAATCCGCGAAGATGAAGAAGTTGCTCGCGCTCTGGGAAAAAACGTCTTTTGGTATAAATTGCAAGCTCTAATGCTAGGTGGAGCGATCGCGGGAGTTTCTGGAGCTTTGTATGCTTGGCAGCAAACTTCAGTTTATCCAAACGATTTTCAGCCTCAGACAACTTTCGATGCTTGGATTATGGTAATCCTAGGTGGTGCAGGTAACAACTTCGGCACGATCCTCGGTGCAGTCGTTTTCTTTGCTTACGATAGCGCCACCCGCTTTATCCTACCCAAAATCGTACCTCTCGATGACGTGCGCTTAAGTGCCTTTCGGATTATGGTTATCGGTCTACTGCTAATGGTACTGATGATTTGGCGACCCCAAGGCATTTTGGGTAAAAAAGAAGAATTAACACTTGGAAAGTAGTCATTTGTCATTTGTCATTCGTCATTTGTAAGTGGCTAGCCACCGATTCCACTACTCACTACTCACTACTCACTACTCACTTCAATGGAACCAAAAGATCTAAATTCCCAACCAATACCATTATTATCAGCTAGTGGTCTGACTAAAACTTTTGGTGGGATTAAGGCTGTGGATAATGCCGATTTAGAAGTAGCACAAGGGAGTATTACGGGGTTAATTGGTCCCAACGGCGCGGGTAAAACCACTCTATTTAACTTACTGTCTAATTTTATCCGCCCCGATCGCGGCTGGGTGATTTTTGATGGCGCACCAGTCCAGCATTTATTACCCTATCAAATTGCCCTTCAGGGGATGGTTCGCACGTTTCAAGTAGCGCGAACGCTATCGCGGCTGACGGTATTAGAAAATATGATGCTGGGGGCGCAAAAGCAAGACGGGGAAAACTTTTGGCGGTTGCAATTTCAACCTTGGGCGATCGCTAAAGAACAGCAAATATTGCGAGAACAGGCGATGACGCTGCTAGAATCGGTGGGATTAGTGCATATGGCACATGAGTACGCAGGGGCGCTCTCGGGAGGACAGCGCAAGCTTTTGGAAATGGCAAGGGCGTTAATGACGCAACCTAAATTAATCTTATTGGATGAACCTGCGGCGGGTGTAAATCCAAAATTAATCGAACACATTTGCGATCGCGTTATGACATGGAACCGCGAAGGCATGACCTTTTTGATTATCGAACACAATATGGATGTGATTATGTCCCTCTGCGATCGCGTTTGGGTCATGGCAGAAGGGCGTAACTTAGTTCATGGTACTCCAGAAGAAGTTCAACACCATCCTCAAGTTTTGGAAGCATATTTAGGAAAATAATCTTATCAGTAATATTGCTGCATTAATAACTAATAACTAATAACTGATAACAGACGTTACATGCGATCGCTTTGTAGAGACGTTACATGTAATATCTCTACACTGACAAATTACCGATAGCCAGGATCTTCTTCTTCTAAACTAGCTCCTCCTGGACGCATACTTGGCGGATTACCAGGAGGTGGGGGCGTATTGCTAGACGGCTGTGTTTTAGGTGGGGGAGGAATAGGAATTGGGGGAGCGGAGATTGAAGGAGAAGGAGTTGGGGTTGAGGAAGTTGGAGGACGGAAAGTGGGAGTAGTGGGTGCAGAAGGAGCAGAGGGCTGTTTTTCAGTTTCTAATAAACCGAGTAATATTGCCGAACTAGTAAAATATTGACTCCAATTTTGAATGCGGGGCTGTTTTTGCCAATCAAAGCGAGAAACCTTAGCAAATAATAAAGGAGCTTCTTGTCCGTTGCGTTCGCCAAAAATGCGGACGGACATTTCGTCTAGCCTGGAATTTTCAGTAAATCCTTGTTGCGTCAACTTAGTGGCTGTTAGTTCTGCCTGTTGCATTAACTGAGCAAAAGATTGAGTTCGAGTGATATGGAGCGTGAAATTAATTTGCTTAGATTGGGTGCTTTGCAAAGTATGGGAATTGGGTGCAAAGTCTACAATCCGCGTTGGATTGGCTGCTGCGGGAGAGACAGCGATCGCCCAGCTACTTAAAATTGAAATTGTACCCAACATTCTACTAAAACTCATAGCCCCAGCCTTGATGAATGCAAATTCAATCTTTTAGCTCTTGAGTTACTCTACCGCTAAATAGTGGGGAGTGGGGGGAAGAGAGCAGAGGGGCAGAGGGGCAGAGGGGCAGAGGAGCAGAGGGGCAGAGGAGCAGAGGAGCAGAGGGAGCAGAGGAGATTAAATTCTTCTGACTCCTGACTCCTGACTCCTGTCTCCTGTCTCCTGTCTCCTGTCTTCACTGCTCACTGATTTAACGTTTGGCAGGATAAACAGCAACTGCTTCAATTTCTATCAACCACCCTGGATCGACCAAGCCAGCTACAGCTAGAGTAGAACGAGCTGTTTTAACTGGGTTTTCTGGATTGTTAAAAAATTGAGCGTAAGCATCAAACCAACCCTGATAGTCTACTTGGTTATCCATTGCTGGATCTGCAACTAGATAAACGCGCAGATAAACAACATCAGATAAAGTCAGTCCTACATCTGCCAGCAACACTTTAATTCGTTCTAAAATACCGATCGCCTGAGTTTTCGTATCGCCATAGCGATCGCGAGTCCGCAGTGGAGCATCAGGATTGATGACTGGTGGTACTGTACCGCTCGTCCAATAATAAGCTTGGTCTTCCGGTACGGCAACAGCTGATGCAATTGGCGACGTTGGCGAACCGTAAAAAACTACCTCTTTTGGTATAGCTGGTCGTGCTACAGCTTTGAGTTCGATTCCAAAAGCATACAAGCTGATAAAGCAGATACAAATTCCTACTAGCAACAAAGCACCAACTTTGCCAAACCGATTGATGAAACGTTTCATAGTTAATTTATGGGTAAAGGACAAAAATCAAAAGTCAGAAATCTTCAAGTCAGAAGTGTTTCACGCACAAATGACCAATGACAAATGACCAATGACACTCATAGAGCGGCAATCTGCGTAGAGACGAGACGCGCAGATTCAAAAGCACCAGCCATCCAGCCCGTGAGATAGCTGAGATGTTCGCCGCACAAATAGATGTTGCCATCTGGCTGATTCAGTCGTGGATAGTATGTCGTTCTGACATCGGTAGTATATTCTGCCCACCCACCTATGCTGTAAGGTACTGTTGACCAAAACAGCGAAAAACCATTCTCAAAGTGGTTGTTATATTGCGGGTGGATCTTACTGCCTTGTTCCAACGCCAAAGCTACTCTGTCTGCGGGGGCGAGAGTTCCTACTTTCTCTGCTGTTGCTCCAAAGTTGTAGTAGCCCAAAAGTACGCCTTTTTGAGACAGGTAGCCTGTTGAGGGATACCAGATCTGATCGATATCTTGATTAGTTTGGGTAATACCACCAAAAATGTCTTCGTCGTCTTCCCAAAAGCGACGGTTGAACTGCAAAGCACTCTTACCCGTAACCGCATATTCTACACTAGCGATCGCTTCTTGCATGTCAGGAGCGAAATCGGAGGGAATATCTTTGAGGACTGATAGCGGAATGTTGCAGATGCAATAATCGGCAGTTTCTTGCTTGACGTTACCCGACTTGTCTTTGTACAAAATTTTCACGCCATCGGAAGTCTTGCGAATTTCTGTCACCACAGCACCGTAAGTAATGAATCGCCCTACTTGCTTTTCAAAAGCTTTGGCGATCGCATCCATTCCTCCTACAGGTTCAAACATCGTCATTTGCTGGTTGAAGCCAAATTCAAATCCTTCGTCTCCAGCAAATCCCAACTCCAACAATGCACTAAAGTCGTAAGGATCGTCAACGACTCCAGGCGCGTCACCAGCACCTTGATATGTAGAATAACCGCGTCGGCTAGAACCTTTGTAGAACAAGTCTGGATCTAAACCGCCGTAGGTGCGGAGAAACTCGACCATCTTCTCCTTGTCTGCGACGGTTAAAGGTGCATCAACCGCATCTTTGCTAATTGCCTTGGCTAACAGTTCTGAGATATAACCCCGCATATCGGCGATCGCTTCGCGAAAATGAATCTTGCGACCGGATAACGACCCTGCATTTTCCCGATAGATATATTGCTGGCGACTGAGGTTGACAATAACTTCTAAAGGAACGCCTAGTTCTTTGCAGTAGTCAATTGTGATGTGATGATAGGGAATACGGGCAGGACCAGGATTGAAATATTGCCCGCGATCGAATCCAATCGTCTGCGTCTGACCTAGCGTATCGGTGAATTTGTCTCCAGTCCGAACCGTCCAGCAACGACCGCCAGACCGTTCTCTAGCTTCTAAAATTTTGCATTGGTAGCCGACTTTGCCCAATTCGTAAGCGCAAGTCATGCCACCCAAACCAGCACCGAGAATAATAATACTTTTACTACCACCCTGCCGCTGAAGTTGAAAAGGAGATTTTTGTGCTGTAGCTGGTTTTTCTACCAAATCTAAAGCTTGCATAACTGCATAGGTAGTACCAGCAGACGCAGCAAGCCTCGTGATAAAGTCTCTTCTTCTCACGTCTAATCCTCAATTATTTGGCTGCACAAAAAACTGCAAGAAAATGCAATTTATACATCAATTGCACTGCAAATTAACGTTAGAGCGAGTGAATCTTAATTGCAGCGTGATTTTTGCGACATGAATCAAAATATGGCGAATAACAGTCGAGAAGTGTATTTACAGTGACAGTTTAATTTTGAGTAAGAATGAGTTTTGTAAATAATATTTTGCACAAAAATGAGTTTTGTAACTGCCTGCGATCGCTGTAATTTTAGTTACTGAATTTCTGGTCAAAATTAGTGACTTTCATGAGTGGATTGATTTTAAAGAAATTGCTTCTACAGCTTCAAAATACTAAATTCTCTAGGTGAGCCGAGCAGAGGAGCGATCGCACCGTAGAGAATCGACGGATAATAGAATCAACAGCTAAAAAGTCCTGTGCCTTTTGCCCCCAGCGGAGGTTGCCTATGTCTGCGATCGCTCAAACTTCTTCCCAGCTAACTATTTCCTATCCGCTGTTACCTGAAGATTTTCCCTTACCAGATGACCCAGTGGAAAATACAGACCAGCCTTTATTGGCATCGGCTTTGCGCCAGCCTTTAACAGCGTTTCCCGATCTAATACAAGATGCCTTGGTGGTTTCTAACTTTGCTTTGTGTGCCGCGATCGAGCAACGTATTATCTGCAAAGCACCCGATTGGATGTACGTGCGCCCCGTAAAATCTTGGCAATTACCTCAACCTCGTCGCAGCTATACTCCTAATACTGAAGGGACAATTCCCCAAGTGGTGATGGAGTTTCTCTCTGCGACTTATGGCGAAGAATACTCGGTTGAGTTTACAGAAGGTGTAGGCAAGTGGTTCTTTTACGAGCAAGTGATTCAAGTGCCGCGCTATGTAATTTTTCGACCGGATACAGGGCGGATTGAAGTTTACGCGCTAGAGTCTGGACGCTATCAACTCGAATCGCCGGACGCATCGGGACGTTACTGGATTCCTGGCTTAGAGCTATTTCTGGGGGTATGGCAGGGAACCCATGAAGGCAGAACGGGTTATTGGCTGCGCTGGTGGAATGCTGGGGGAGAGTTGCTACTGTGGTCGGAAGAACGGGCGGAACAAGAACGCCAACGGGCGGAACAAGAACGCCAACGGGCGGAAAGATTGGCGGAACAGTTGCGTCAGATGGGGGTAGATCCAGAGATTTGAGTCATGCAATAAAGCGCGATCGCATTTTATGATTTGAGTTTGAACGGGAGGGGGCGATCCAATGCTTCTCGGTGTAAGATTCGATCCCCCCAACCCCCCTTAAAAAGGGGGGCTAAAATGGCTTTTTTCCCCCTTGTTAAGGGGGATTAAGGGGGATCTCCAAAGACTATGCACTCTAGAAGTATTGGGAGGCGATCGCCTATTGCACCTAAATCTAGCTGCTTCACTCGGCTGCGAGAATCGAAGACTCGCTGACGGGGTTCTCAGACGCAGCGATGAATATTTCAAACTCGCCGCCGAGGATGGAGGTTTTGCCTGCGAGGATCGATGACTCGCGCATGAGTGTGAAAGACTCGACGACAAGGATCGAAGACTCGACGACGAATATTCAAGACTCCCTAGCGAGGATCGGAGATTTGCCAACGAGTAATAAAGACTCGCGTATGAGTATAAAAGACTCGACGACGAGGATCGAAGACTCGCTAGGGAGTTTATTTGCAGCCTAAGTACCAGAAGCAGCTTTAGGGGATTTGGTTTTGATCGCCTTAAAGCGTTCGCCTAACTGTTCGGCAAGGGTTTTAAAACCAGGAGTCTTTTTTGCAGCCGTCTTTACGTAGTCATATACTGTCAAACTGCTGGTCATGGCTTCGCTACCGACTGCCATCAGGGTATCATCTACTTGTTCGGTGAGTTGCCGCATTCCAATTAAAAGTTCCGTCAGTGTAGCGGCTAATTGATAATCCCGCACAAATTCATCTAAGTCAAAACTGGCTGGCAGAATGTCGCGGTTGGACTGAGCGGCGGTGAGGCTATTTTTGACAAAGGCTAGACTTTTATCGCCCATTTTGACTAGCTTGCGGCGTTCTTCTACGCTTAAGGTAATCAGAAAGGGTAACTTTTGTTCAATTGTTTGCAGTGCGGTTTTGATTTCTTGGATATCTTTATCCGAGAGAGTGGCGGTAATATTTTGGTAAGCCATTGTCTGGTGTAGGTAGTAATTTTGGTGGGTAAAGGGCAATAAAGCCATGTATTGTTATCTTTCCCACTCGGTGAGGGCAATGTATCACATGAATCTGTTGCGGAATTTCTATTTTTCAAGTTGAAGATTACTCTGAATTCAATGCAGCTCATTTACAGTACGTAAGTTCCTGCTATATGAAATCAAATTTGCCTACACCCCCTCAAGAACCACCTACACCTGCTCAAGACCCTATTAGAAAAAAAATTGAAGAACTTACTAGCTTGGTGCGGTTGTTGGTTGAGTTAATTCAGAGCCGCAATTGGTTTAGTCTACTACTGCTAATTGATGCTGTACTGATTCTGGTTGGGACTCCAGGAGGGATTGTTGCCAAATTTCTAGAATTTTTAGGTCTGAAATTACCTCCAAATTATCCTACTTTCTTCTGGTTAACTGTGGGGGCGGTCTTCGTAGCTGCTTTAGTTGTCGCCTTACGGACGAAGCCGCAACAGAAGATAGTAGTTGATGTCTCGGAGCGAAAAGCTATTAAAGGCTTGCGAGCTTTCAGTTGTGATGATGCTGACATCTTTGCTCGCTTGCAGCGGGATCGGACTCTGCAAGAATGCCTTGAATTGGTCACGAATGATAGCTTTCGTTTTGGCATTCTAGTGGGAGAATCCGGTTGCGGTAAAACGTCATTTTTGCAAGCTGGTCTTTTACCAAACTTATTATCTCCAGAAAACAGTCATCGCGGCATTTATATTCGGTTTGCAGACCGCGATCCGCTTGACACGATTCGTAAAGCCCTGGTTGAGCCACTACAACTCTCAAAGGAACAGCTCGACCGAGCGGATTTTTTGACACTCCTATCTCAGGGAGTTGCAGCATCTAAGCCGCTCGTGCTAATGTTTGACCAGTTTGAGCAATTTTTCGTCCACTTTAAGCAAAAACAGGATCGCGAACCATTTGTAGCAGCCTTGGCAGAATGGTATCGCAGCCCAGACCCCCTACCAGTGAAAATTTTAGTCACTATTCGGGGCGATTTGAGCGATCGCTTGGTAGAACTGCACCACGCCTTGGGCTATTCCCTCGAACCGCAAGATGTTATTCGCCTAGAAAAATTTACCCCGAATGAAGCTGCGAAAATCCTGCGGGCGATCGCGGAAATTGAGCAACTTAAATTTGATGAAGGCTTTGTGACAGAATTGGCTGAACGAGAACTTGCTAGTCGAGAGGATGGGTTAGTTTTTCCTGTTGACTTGCAAATTCTCGCTTGGACGATCGATCGACAAAGCGCAGACGAAATACGGGCTTTCAATCGGCAGGCGTTTCAGAAGATTGGCGGTGTTGAAGGCTTGTTAACTCGTTTTCTAGAGTCCGCTCTAGAAGCGAGGGTTACACCAGCCCAGCGTCAGACTGCGGTGAAAGTGTTGCTGGCGCTAACAGATTTAGACCGTCACGTTCGAGCTGGGGTACTAACAGTAAGAGACTTACAGTCAAAGCTAAGAGAAACGGTGAAACCCGATGAGGTAAAAGAAGCCACAAATTGGCTAGAACGGGGAGATGTGCGGCTAATTACGCCAACCGATCGGGATGGTACAGTTGGGTATGAACTAGCTCACGAACGAATCGTTCCTGCATTGATGCGGTTAGCGGGGAAAGAACTATCGCAGGTTGACCAAGCTAATCAATTGCTAGACCGACGAGTTAATGAATGGCTGGGCAACCATTACAGTCCCCGTTATCTCTTGACTTGGCAAGAATTCCGGTTAATCGAACGGCAGAAACCTTATCTAATTTGGGGAAGCAATAAAACACACAAACAAAGACTGCTATCTAAGAGCAAGCAGCGTTTCAATCGTTGGATTGGGTTTATTGTTACATCATTACTCGCGATCGCGATTGCTATATCTTGGCTGTATAGTCCTTGGGGACAAATTTGGCAAGTTAGGCGGGAACTGGCACAACTGAGTATGAGTAGACGTGTCTCAAGTCAGTCTGCTGCCAATGCTGCAATAGCCTTCGCCAAGGATAATAACTTGGCACAGGCAGTTAAAATTAGTCAAGACTATATTTCAGATCCAGATTCCAAAGCATGGGCAATAAGTGCGATCGCTGGGGTTTATGGAGAACTCAAGCAGCCAAAAGAAGCGGCGGCGCTACTCCAGCAAGCCCTCAACAGTGCTGGAACAATTGACCAGCCAGATTACAAAGCATCGGCAATAAGTGCGATCGCTGAGGCTCAAGCAAAACTGAGCAAATGGAACCAAGCGCGTGAAGTAGTTAAGCAATGCCCTTCGGATGATTGCAAAATAGCGTCCCTTACTAAAATACTGACCATCCATGCTGAGCAGCAAAATCCAGCCTTAGCAGAAACTTCGTCGATAGTGAAACCATCTAATATATAGTGCCTTCCCAAAAACCACAGCCTTTGGAAAAAAAGTGATGACACTACCAAGTGCGTCGCCTCTTCAACCCACTAAATTAAGATCTAATTAAACTAGGAGATGGCGATTGCGCCCCTTCAATTACACAAAAAACCGACTTACCGCACAATTAAAATTAGGTAATAATGGCGAACTCAATTCATCATTATTCAACAGCGTTGCTATCAATCTTAAAGTGGCATTTTCGCGACGATAGACTTCAACTTGCTGCAACCGCCAATCAGCAATCCAATATTCCTGTACTCCCCGCGAAGCGTAAAGCTTGAGTTTAGCTTCTCTATCTCGACGCTCATTATCTCCACCAGGCGATAACACTTCTACCACTAACTCCGGTGCGCCTGTCAAATGTCCCGCTTCGTCTAGGAGAACTGCTAAGCGATCGCTACTAGCCCAAACCACATCTGGTATAACATTATCGGATTCTGTAAACAAAACTCCAGGATTTATAGTTACTTCCCCTGAACTACTAGCTAGCGACCAGGTTTTTAACGCCATACCAATATTGAGACAAGTTGCTTGATGTCTCCAGTGAGGCGCTCTAGTCATGAATAATTCTCCATCGACAATTTCGTAGCGCGTGCCTTCGTTTTCTGGTAAGAGGTCTATGTCTGCCGTCGTCCACCGCACCCCTTGAGTTACCTGGCTCATAGCAACAACTCCTTCTGAGTAAGCTTATATTCTAAGATATGCGGAATAATTGTCTGAGAGATTTCTATTGCGATCGCATTCTCTAGTTTCACCCAAACAAATTGTTGAGTAATTCCGCCGTCTGCTGCGGTTTCACTAAAGTATTCGCACATAATATTCCCGAAGCAGCAACCGCAGGTACGCCAATTCCAGGCATGGTACTGTCACCTACACGATATAATCCAGAAATCGGCGTATGGGTACTAGGAAACATACCTCGGTTAGCAGCGATCGCCGCTCCATAAGTCCCTTGGTATCTTCGTAAATAATGCGCGTGAGTTAACGGCGTACCAATTAGTTCTAATACTACCCTTTGTCGAATATCTGGAATGACTCGTTCTAAAGCACGATATAAAGATTGCGATCGCTCTTTTTTCTGTTCGTGATAGTTATTATCCCTTTGCCAATTTTCGTGCGGTTCTAAAGTGTAGGCGTGAACTACATGATGTCCTGGGGGTGCAAGACTAGAATCCCATACGGAAGGAATGGAAATCATGCAGGTGTTACCAGGAGTCGTAATATCTCGTTCTGCATCGTGTACGACAACGTGATGTCCGGTTAAATTCTCCAACCCCTCTGCTTTAATACCCAAATGCAAATGCATGAAACTATCTACTGCTGGAGTAGCTAAGGCTGTTTGCCGATAGGATGCGGGTAAGTCTTGCGGCTGTAATAATTTGCCGTAGGTGTCCCAAATGGAAGCATTGGAGATAACAATTGGTGCGTTGAGGATTTCCCCCCGTCGCAAGCGCACGCCCGTAACTTTGCCAGATTCTACCAAAATTTGCTCGACATGACTGCCCAAGCGCAACTCGCCACCCCAGCGTTTCAACCCGCGTACCAAGGCTTCAACGATCGCACCACTACCCCCAATTGGATACTCTACGCCAGCGCCAGAGCGTTCGCCCAACATAAAAGCAACTTCTGGGGCGATCGTTCCATGTGCTTTTAAACCTGATAGTAGAAAACATTCTAAGTCAATCAGTCGCCTCACCCAGCGATCGCTCACTTCTCGATCCATGACTTGTCCCACAGAGCTTTGGACTAAACTCAAATGGGGTAACATTTTGACTAATGAGGGCAAGCAACGCCCAATTAAAGTGGGGATCAGTTGCCAATCAGCCCGTAATAATATTGTCGGAATGCCTTGTAAAGCATCGTGTAAGGGTAGCAAGCGGTGAATAAATCGTGCTAATTCTTTTGCTCCTTGGGGGGTAAATTGTCCTACTGCTGCTAAATAGCGTTCCTGTTGGCTGTATACGGGTAAAGTTCCTTCAGGGAAATGGTAGTGTCCCAAGGGATCGTAGGGTACGGCTGGGAGGGTTTCCCCTAATACTTCCAGCACTTGACACAGGGGGTTGCGGCTGCGGGAATCGTTTAAACCGCAGTAGAAGGAGGGACCAGAATCGAAATGAAATCCCTGACGAGAAAAACTATGGGCTGCACCCCCAGCGATGGTATGACTTTCACAGACAGTGACTCGTTTGCCATAGCGGGATAATAATGCAGAGGTAGTTAATCCGCCAATGCCGCTACCAATTACAATTACATCAGTCATTGGTTATTTGTTATTGGTTATTTGTTATTGGTTATTTGCCTAAGATGAGCGACATAAGATTAAAATGTTTTCTTTCGTCTTTTAGCATTTAATATCGAGCCATATTTTTTGATTTGAATTTAGTTACTATGAATCAGTTGAGCTGGAAATAAAGTAGCTATATTATTCTATGCCTAACTGAATCTTAAGTAATGCTAAAAGTTTTAATTGAATTTTGGCGATCGCAAATTTTTGCGTTTTTATTTCTACTTGAGTCATGAGACGCGCCACGATCGATAAACCACTTCGATCGCGATTGCATTTAACAAATGACCAATGACTAGCGACCGCTTTGTTGAGTATGCTGAGAATATTGGCAACAAAAGTTTACAAATAAAATTTACAAATATGAGGTACACCAAATCTCTGCCGTGACTCGATCGAGTTCAGCCTACTAACGAAATGGTATAACAAAGATCGCGCTGACCTATACAAATGGGTAGGTACAATTGAATTACAGTCGGAGGTTTAATGAAATAAGCCAAAATGGATCGGTAAAGACTCAAATTCTAAACCTGTTGCCTGTGGGGTAATGGACTAAACTGTGGAAATATAAAACAAACGAACAGTGAAACTAGCCGCAATAACTTCACAATCTGCTAATGGCTGAGCCAATCATCGAACTCAAGGGCGTAAGTAAATCTTTTGGTGGCAACGTAGTTTTAGATCGAGTCGATCTCACGATCTACAAGGGAGAAGCTTTAGCTATCATAGGTCCTTCCGGTACGGGAAAATCGACTATCCTGCGGCTGCTAGCGGGATTGTTGGCTCCAGATGAGGGAGAGATTTACGTCAGAGGACAGATGCGAGAAGGTTTAATCGAGGATAAGCCAGATCCGATTGGGATCGGCATGGTATTTCAACAAGCAGCTTTATTTGACTCCCTCACGGTGGAGGAAAATATCGGTTTTTTCCTGTATCAACATAGTAATTTATCGCGCCAGAGGATTCGAGACTTGGTAAACCACAGCTTGGATATGGTAGGTTTACCAGGGATTGGCGATCGCTATCCGGCAGAGTTATCCGGAGGGATGCGTAAGCGGGTAAGTTTTGCCCGTGCGATTATATCTAACCCCGACAATCCTAGAGATCGCTCTGAAGTTTTACTCTACGACGAACCGACGGCGGGACTCGATCCGATCGCGTCAACAGTGATTGAGGATTTGATTCGTCAGCTACATTGTATGACGGGGGTTTGTAATACTTACGCGATCGTCACCCACCAAGACAGCACCATTCGCCGCACAGCCGATCGCATTTTGTTTCTCTATCAAGGCACATTTCAGTGGGAGGGAACGGTAGATGATGTTGGCAGAACAGACCATCCGATGATTCGGCAGTTTTTCAGTGGCAAAGTAGAAGGACCGATTCAAGTCATTGGTTAGTAGGGACGTTGTGATGCGTCTTTGTGAGTGAATGGAGGAGAATATATGCGATCGCGTGCAGTCAGGGAAGGTTCGGTTGGTTTGTTATTGTTGCTAGGAGTGGGAATATTTATCGCTATCTTTCTGTGGATTAGAGGCTTAACTTTGGGTGAGAGAAGCTACAGCTTCACAGTTGAATTTCCTAGAGTTAACGGGTTACTAGAAGGAGCAGCGGTAAGATATCGAGGAGTAACAATAGGTAGAATTGCTGCGATTCGTCCGCGAGTCAATGGCGTGGAAGTTACAGTTGAAGTTTCTCCGGCGAATGTGGTGATTGCTCGCGATGCAATTGTAGAAGCCAATCAATCAGGGTTTTTGGGTGAAGTTAGCGTAGATATCACCCCACAAACGGAAATTCCCGCAGAACAAATCACCGCCAGAGCAATCGATCCCAAATGCGATCGCGCTTTGATTGTCTGCAACGGTTCCCGTCTCAAAGGTGAAATTGGTGTTAGCACTGACGAATTAATTCGCTTTACCACCCGCTTTGCTAGCGTTTACAGCAATCAAGAACTTTATGACAATATTAATGCGGCGATCGAAAACACTTCAATCGTTGCCGCAGATGTGTCTCGACTCACGCGCGAACTAACAACTTTAACCAAATCGACGCGACAACAGCTTAACACTCTGGGGACTACGGCAAATCAAATTACAGCCACGACAAATAAAACGGCTGCTCAATTTGGACAAACAGCAGATCAAGTGCGATTGACAGCCGCGCAAGCAAACGATTTGATTGCTAATCTCAACCGCCTCGTTACCGAAAATCGTACCTCTCTCGTCACGGCGCTAGACAATATTACTCAAACTAGCAAACAACTGCGCTCTAGCGTGGAAACTCTAACACCTACAGTTAACCGCGTTACCCAAGGACAGCTAGTAGAAAACTTGGAAACTCTCACAGCTAATGCGGCTGAAGCTTCGACTAATCTACGCAATGCTTCTAAAGCTTTAAATAGTCCCAATAATGTCTTGGCGCTGCAACAAACCTTAGATTCGGCGCGGGTGACATTTCAAAACGCACAGAAAATCACGTCCGATTTAGACGAACTGACAGGAGATCCTTCTTTTCGAGACAGCATTCGCCAACTGATCGAAGGCTTAAGTGGTTTAGTCTCTTCCACCCAGCAGGTAGAACAACAAGTTCAAGTAGCCAAGACGCTTGATTCTATGACAATTGCCGTAAAAGATAGACAGGGAGAGAATTCACAATTCACAATTCACAATTCACAATTAAGTCCGAACTCCAAATTCTCCGCACTTGTTACTCCTAGAACGGAGACTCCTCAGTGGTTGCTGCAACTCAAGGAAAGCGTAAAACGAGATCGGTGAAATGAATAATGGGCTGGTAAAATATCCCTAGCCCCTAGCCTCTAGCCTCCAGCCCCTTCAGATTAGCTCCAATCTTCTTCATCCCTCCCCGCACCTTGGTAGATAGAGCTAGTTGCATGAATTTGGCGGGTTTTTTCGTATAGAGTATCTTCTGTTAAACCCCACTCTTGCATCACTTTGTCTAAATCTACTTGAATGTCTCTGGCTCCAGGGAAGCCGCGATAGCGAATTCGCAGTCGTGCTAGTTCTACTAAGTTGTAATCGCTGATAGGATCGGCTTGTAAGCGATCGACGATCGCGCGATCGCGTTTGTATAAAGGGTGTTGTTGGTCTTTTGTTTCTGTCATTTCTCAGTGAGTAGTGAGTAGTGAGTAGTGAGTAGTGTTTAATTGTGAATATTGAATTGTCTCCCGACTCCCCACTCCCCTTAAAAAATGGAACCCAAACCAGGGACGCTGTACGTAGTTGGAACGCCAATCGGTAATCTGGAAGATATGAGCTTTCGTGCCGTGCGGATTTTGCAGTCGGTAGATGCGATCGCGGCGGAGGATACTCGCCATACGGGAAAATTATTACACCATTTTCAAATTAAAACACCACAACTGAGTTACCACGAACACAATCGCAACAGTCGCATTCCTGAAATTATCGCTCAGTTACAAACAGGTAAAGCGATCGCCATAGTTACAGATGCGGGAATGCCAGGAATTTCCGATCCTGGATCTGAGTTAGTCCAAGCTTGTGTCGAGGTGGGGATAACTGTCGTCCCAATTCCTGGTGCGAGTGCGGTTATTGCGGCTTTGAGTGCGGCGGGTTTACCTACAGATCGGTTTGTCTTTGAAGGATTTTTGCCAGCTAAGGGCAAACCCAGAGGCGATCGCCTGGAGTTTTTACAAACAGAATCCCGTACAATAATTTTCTACGAAGCTCCCCATCGCTTGCGTCAAACTTTACAAGATTTAGCAACGGGATTTGGCGAAGAAAGACAAATTGTGTTGGCGCGAGAACTGACGAAATTACATGAAGAATTTTGGCGGGGGAAGATTAAGGAGGCGATCGCCCTTTACCAACAAAAAGAACCCCAAGGAGAATATACTTTAGTAGTAGCGGGGATGGAATTGATACAGCCGCAGCTATCGGCAGTAGAAATCAAGGCAGAATTACAAAAATTGATTTTAGCGGGAGTATCGCGATCGCAGGCTAGTCGTCAGTTAGCAAAGGCTTCTTCTCTATCGCGACAGCAAATTTATCAACTGGCGTTGACGATTTCTGATGTATAGCATACTTCTGCCTTCAAAATCTGATTCGGTAAAAATCGCGATGTTTCGCTGGGTCAGCTAAGCCAAGCTAGGAGTAGAAATTTATTGTACTGCGATCGCCGATTATGCTTAAACTTATTGGATTAATTCTGCTTCTAGTTGGAATTTACTTTCTAGGGCAAAACATACTCTTTACGACAAGCTATAGTTTCTACAGCTATGGTAGATTACCTGCATTCGGTTCTGTTTTATCTATCATCGCTGGTACAACCTTTCTCGTGTTTTTTCGGAGACAAACAGGTAATATCGGTTGGATTCTTTTGGGAATAGGTATTGTGCTAGTTTTTCTCAGTGGTGGAGTAATATTAAGACCAACTAGTTTATGGAATTTTTTTCTTGGTTTTGCTGCTTTAGCTGGTGGATATCAATTACTTAATACGGGTAGATTGAGATTTTAGTATTAGGGTGCGATCGCGATCGCACCCCTATTTTTTACTCGATCCATTCTAGTAATCCTAAAGAGGTAATACTACCTACCAAGTGAGTACCAATTAAGTTGACATTTGCTAGAATTACCAAAAGATCTAGCGAACGAATTAAGTTTTGACGATTATATACTGCAACTCCTTGAGGTACGGCTAAAGATTTTGATAATACTGCGATTGCACTGAATTCAGATGCTACAAAAGCGATTAACATGCCGATAAAACTGATAATTAAACCAATTTTTAAAGCTTGGATGACTTCTTCTTTTCGAGGATGAATGGTGCGATCGCTTGATTGCAAACGTCTGGCTAAGCTTCGATCTCTAAAAGCCCAAACTATACTAAAGCAGGCAAGTAACACGCCGACAACTGCTAGAAAGATACTAAAATTAATACCTATACCATTAGGTGTGTCGCCAACATTACGGCTAAGAATGGCAAATATTAAAGCGATTCCCGAAGTACTGGCTAATGCTAACTGTATCCAAAAGGTAAACCGACTAACGACGCGAAAGGCTGCTGCAAATCGCTGTTTAGTTGGTGCAGGTAAAGAGTCTTTTATTAGTTCGGACATGAATTTCTCCAGCCAATGTATTGTACCATTGTTATAAAAAAGCTTTTGGTAGAAATCATCAACCAAAAGTTAGTGATTCGGATAATTTTACCTACAATGATATATATCGTAGGGGCGGGTTCACCGATAATTTCTGTATTCGTGCAAAGATATTTGTAAACCCGCCCTTAACTAGGGTAATTGCAAAAGATCTATTTGGGTGTCGCGCATCAGCGAAGCGAAGCCCGAAGGGCGTTAGGCGCAAAGGCGCGAAGAAGAACGCAAAAGAATATCGTCGAATAAGCTGAGTTTTATGTCAAGGTTAACTGAGGCTTTAGAATCTTTCTACAATCTTCTGTGTTTAGAGTATCCAGAAATTGCTGCTTCTCTACAACCAGGATTAACTCGGTCGGAAATTGATGAAAAGGTGAAAAATCTACAATTTTCATTACCTGAAGAGGTTTACGAACTCTATCAGTGGCGTAATGGAATGCAGCAAGATATCCGTTTTTATATACGAGGTTTCAAGAACAATTTATCTGCTTATTTTTGCTCTTTAGAAGAAGCTTTGAGTTTAGATTATGTTATGAACTCTGATTATTTAACAATATTTTAGCTTTCTCTTGGATATGGAGCAATATTTTTTGCTGTCTCGTTAGGAAAAAAAGAAAGCTTCATAGCACATTATTATGCAGAATGGGATATAGGAAAATATGACTTCGATCGCAAACGGTATATTCTTGACAAAGATACAATATACCCAAGTCTGACAAATTTGATATTAGTCGTAATAGAGTGTTATAAAGATGCTATTATAGCAAATTCCGGTCAAGATTTAATTTATATAGATAAACCGAGATTTGAGCAAATTCATCTCAAATATAAGATACAGAATTAAGGTGGGCGCTGCCAACCCTACTTAGAGGGTTTAAAGTTAGAAAACTCGCAAATGGCATTGAAGGAACAATATCGACAGTGATAGCCAGGATTGGGAGGAAAGATCTTACTGAAATTATATGGATTTTGTTCGTAGTTATTAATGTCTTGTTGATGCCGTAGAGCCAGACTTGCCAATTGATTTTCAATTGCGTCAAGTTGACTGGGAGTAACGCGAATTAGCGCCGATTTTTTACATTGTTCTAAATTATAAAACGAGGCAACTGCTGTATATTGAGGATATAAATAACGGGCAGCAACAAGATATACAAATGCTTGCCTTTGGTCGAAAATAGATTTACCTGTTTTAAAATCGATGATATGGAGCGTTTTATCTGATTCTGTTAATATACAGTCCATTGTGGCATAGAGCCGAAAGCGATAATTTTGTTGTTCGATCCAAATTGGCTTGGGGAAACCTTCCTCTCCGCTAGTTAATTCAACAATTTGTTTTCCTGCTAATAGAGGATGGCTATGATAATTTTTGAGAATCTGCGTTACCCGTTGCTGAACTTGTACAGTCAATTTACCGAGTTTGAGTAACTGCGCGACTCTTTCTACACCGTCAGGTTGGGTGAGAAATTGGCGATGGCGATGGAACTCGTAAACGCCTTTTTGCGCTAATAATCCGATGCGTTGGGGAATGCTAGCTTGGGTGAGTAACGATTGAACGATGGGTTCTTTCTGTTTGGCTTTAATAAAACCCCGCTTCATTTGGCAATGCCAGCGTTCTTGTCCGGCGGCTGGGACAATTAATGACCATAAGTGATAGCTAACAAAGGGTTGCCCAAGAATTGGCATCTTACTTAAATGAAACAACAAAGATTCGGACTAGATTCTAATAAGGGGTTTGAAGCAATCGGCTTCTTGTACTATGAGTGATGGATATAGGGTGGTAAGTCGTGAGTGCCAGTAACGGCAAAGACAAAATAAAATTTGGTACGGATGGATGGCGGGGAATCATCGCGGACGATTTTACATTCCCCAACGTTCGGCGGGTGACAAGGGCGATCGCAAGTTACCTAGAAACTGCATACACTAAAAGTAGACCAGTTTTAGTGGCTTACGACACCCGCTTTCTGGCAGAAAAATTTGCCCGCACCGCTGCCGAAGTCTTAGCAGAATTGGGATGGAGTGTGAAAATTACCGATCGCGATTGTCCGACTCCGGTAATTGCTTATAATGCCCGTTACCTAAACTCGGCAGGGGCATTAATGTTCACTGCTAGCCATAACCCTGCACCATATTGCGGGATTAAGTATATTCCCGACTATGCTGGTCCTGCTACGCCAGAGATTACTGATACAATTGTGGCAAATATTTTTGGTATGGAGGATGCTCCACCAAAACTTATCCGTCAAGACAGAATTTCTACTTTTAATCCTCAGCCGGAATACCTCACATTTATCTATTCTCTAATTGATGTCGAAAAAATCCGACATGCTAGGTTGAGAGTGAAGTACGATGCCCTTTACTCGACTTCTCGCGGCTACTTAGATACAGTATTGCAACATTGCGGTTGCGAGATAGAAACTTTCCACGCTTACCGAGATGTTTTATTTGGTGGTGGAATGCCGGAACCGAAGGGCAAACAGTTATCTCAGCTAGTCGCAGCCGTACAAACAGATGCAGCCGATTTAGGACTAGCCACGGATGGAGATAGCGATCGCTTTGGGATTGTAGACGAGTTGGGCAATATCTTAACGCCGAATGTCGTTTTGCTACTGCTTGCCCGTCATTTAATTGAAAATAAGGGTAAAACTGGGGCGATCGTCCGTACCGTCGCCACCACAAGGTTATTAGATAATTTTGCGGCTAAATATGGGTTGCCTTTGTATGAAACTCCGGTAGGATTTAAGTACATCGGTGAAAAAATGCGCCAAACCACTGTCTTAATTGGCGGCGAAGAATCGGGTGGTTTGAGCGTTATCGGACATATCCCCGAAAAAGATGGGATACTAGCAAATATGTTGGTAGCTGAAGCGATCGCCTACACGGGTAAGCCGTTGAGTCAGCTAGTTGCAGAAGCGATTGCTGATGCTGATGGTCCCCTGTACAACCATCGCCTCGATCTGCACCTCAACGATGCCCATAAAGCCGCTATAGTCAATAGTTTTACCCAAAATCCACCACAGGCGATCGCAGGGCTTGCCGTCAAAGAAATTGGTCGCAAAGATGGAGTTAAACTTTATTTAGCAGATGGTAGCTGGATACTGTTACGCCCTTCGGGTACGGAACCCTTAATGCGCGTATACATGGAAACCGACTCTCTCGCCAAGCAAAATCAAATCGTCATGGAAATGGAAAGATTAATTTGGCAAATTGGTAATTGGTAGTTGGTAATTGGTAGTTGGTAATTGGTAGTTGGTAGTTGGGAACGCGGTAATTGGTAACTACTCTCTCAGTCTTCCCTGAGTTCCAACTCCGACTTCCGACTTCCGCGCAAACGCGACTTCCGACTCCCCACTCCCCATTCCCCACTCCCCCATTTATGAAATCCCTCGCTAGTCTTCTCACTTCTTCCGTCGTCGCTGTTTGGATCGTGGCGATTTCGATTTTGTCTATGCAAAATGCCGATCCGATTCGGCTAAGGTTTCTGCGCTACCAAACGATTCAACTACCAGTAGGTTTTGTTTTGGCTGTTAGTGCTGGGGCGGGGGTGGTGGCGACGGCGTTGATACAACCTTTATGGGGTATTGGAGGTACGTCGGCGCGATCGCTGGAGGAAGATATTGAAGACGAGTTTTCTTTTGATGAGTAGATTTCTTGGCAAAACGAAATCATTCTGACAAGTGAATTTCATTTAAGCTAATTTCTTTGTATGATGGCTTGCTGGCTTCTGAGACAGAGCCATTGTGGACAGATCCATTATGGTAGGTTTTGGCGTATCGCTTTTCCGGATCGACACCTTTAAAAGTTGGTGGTATCCAAACGCGAACGACGAGTAAAGCAGCTAATACTAGTAAAAAGGCGCAAGCAGCTAAAATTTGGTTCCAGGGGACTTCCAAAACTCCCCGCACGATCACTTCTCTGAGTACCGATACGATCGAGACTTCCACCATTACACCAATCGATACTCGTTGTTCCTGTAGATAAATAATTAGCAGTCGGAACAACTCAACCAGAATCAGTAGAAACAGAATATCAGCCGCAATTTGGTGAAAGTTGAGGGGAGGTAGCAGCATGAAAAATATTCCCCGTAGTTGAATTGCCATCACGCAAAACAAACCAACACACAGGGAGATGACAATTAAATCCTGAATCGTTTCCAAGCTACGCACGATCGCACCACGATTCATAAATTCATACCAATAATTCAATGGATTTTTTAAGGGCTGATTCATGTCAGGTTCCTCCGCTATCCGTGCGGTTAGTTCGTTGATTACGCTTAGATTAACTTATGTTTTGCAAAATTAAGTTTTAAAAAAATTATATAAATAATTATGACTCGCGATCGACACCAACAACTACTACTATTTGCAGAAGACAGGCAACCGTTGCTGCATTTAGTCTCTGGAGAGATCTCTGGTTAATTTTCTCTTGGAATAGACAAGCTGAGTGCAAATTGCTACCATTTTTCGCACATCTGCCTTTAGCAGGATTTGCGAAATTATGTGCGATGATTTCATGGAAAAAGTTTGTTTGAGGTGTAAGTTGCATGAAAGCTCGATATCTATCATTTATAGGTATGGCGATCGCAGTAACGTTGAGTGGCGGTGCTGCTTGGGCGCAATCAAGTACTGTACCGAAAGAAATCAAGCTTTCACAGGCAGATAGCCCATCGCAAAATCAAACTCAACCGACTCAACCTTCGCAATCTCAGCCACCTGCTCAACAGCCAGCTCAATCGCAGGTAAGCCAGAAAGAACTGCAACAATTTGCCAATGCAGTTAAGAAGTTGCAACCCATCCAAGAGAACGCGCAAAATCAGATCGTCCAAGTAATTCAGCAGGAAAATTTGAGCGAAAAACGGTTCGGAGAAATTTACCAATCGCGGCGAAATCCTCAAGCCCAACCCACAGCTAAAGTTACTCCAGAAGAAAACAAGAGATTTGACCAAGCCAACGCTAAAATCGAAAAAATCGAGCAGTCAACTCAAGGTCAAATGGAGCAAGCCGTCAAAGGCGAAGGTCTGGATATCCAACGCTTCAATCAAATATTTCTCAGCTTGAGACAAAACCCTGAAATGCTGCAAAAAGTACGGGAGCTGATTAAATCTTCGGGCTAATCAGCGCTCGGTGGCTAGTGGCTAGTGGCTAGATAAAGATTCTAGTCACATGAGTTTTACAGACATTCCTCCAATTCCAACCATTGTGGCTAGTGGCTAGTGGCTAGATAAAGATTCTAATCACTAGCCACCAGTCACTAGTCACTTGATTAAAGCCAATTCCCTACCAAAACGTAGGGTGCCCAGTATACCGGATGGCGATAGCGGGGATTTTGTAGTAGAGATAGCTGGGCGCGTCGAAGTGCCTCGGCTTTCGTGACTTCGGCAGTAGATAACTCTTCGTAAAACTGACTCATCAGGGGTACAGTAGCCGCATCGCTTACATACCAAAGAGTTGCCAAGGTGCTACGCGCTCCAGCTCGCACTGCTACCCCAGCCATACCTAATGCAGCCCGTCTATCTCCAGCAACGGTGCGACAACCGCTTAAAACAAGTAATTCGATCGCGTTCGATCGCGCTTGCTCTGGATTGGGTTCGCGCACTCGTAAAAGTTCGTCTAACTGTTTGACATTGATCGGTCCATCCCAAGCAAGGATGTATGTCTGATCGGCTTGAGAGCCAAATTGAGCGTGACTGGCAATGTGGACGATCGAAAAAGGTAGAGTTTTAATCTGATTTCTGAGCGATGCGCTGGTGAAATTTTGATTCAGCAGCTCTTTTCCAGGTACTTCCGAGCGAATTCGATTTAGCTCCAATGCTACGTTAGTTAAAGCTGGATAGTCTCCACGGGGTTCGGTCAATCCCGCAGTTAAAGCTCGCAAACGTTCTTGACTCAAAGGCTGGGGCTGGAGCAATTCTAGGCTGGGTGCGATCGCGATGCTGTATTTTTGAACGAGAAACTGTTTGCCGTCGTGCAGAGCTGCCATTGGTAGTTTTTGCAAGGAAATATCCAGCACAAATACCAAAGTTTTCACCCCACTTTTATCGATATCGGCGGTGGCGGGTCGAATTAACCAATCATAGACTTGTTGGGAGAGAGTCAAAAAGTCTTGAGAGTAACGGATGACCAAATTTTGCCGTAACTGGTCGATCGCGCTTTCGACTTGAGTGCGCGGTAGAGCCGTGGCGTAGTGACGCAAGGGTTGCTTTGGTAAGCTGAGGATAACTTCTAAACGATCTTCTAAAATGACCGGATAGATTACAGCCGCTTGGGGATCGACGCGATCGATTTGCGTCGGCTGGGTATCTAAACAAGCTGCGCGAAAGAAATCTACAAGTTCGGCAGCTTTGAGGGATTCAAAGACAGTACGAGCTTGGCTGAGATTGTCTTGGCTGGGTTGAGTCCCATCATCTGATTGCAGTAGCAATCCGACAAACTGCCGATACACGGGTTCTACACTTTCGCGGAAAGAAAACTGGACGCTAGGGTTGATGCTCACCAAATCGTTGCGAAGCGACTGGAGCGTTTTTACCGCATCACCATAAGCCGCGATCGCACCTTTGTTATCTCGATCGGCTTGCAGCAGCCGTCCGAGTTGCCATTGCCAGCTATAAGCAATATCTGGTGCGTCGATAGACTGGGTAATTAACAGTGCTTGCTGAGTCAGTTTTTTTGCCTCTGCCAACTGCCCAACCTGCTCGTACAATCCGCCCAAACTACCCAAAGCATAAGCTTCAGCCCGCGGATCTTTCAAACTCCGCGCCTGTTGTACGGCAGTCGCTAAAATTTTGGCAATTTCTTTGGTTGAGTGTTGTTGGTTGAGTGTTGTTGGTTGAGTGTTGTTGGTTGTTGCTCCTCTTCTCTCCCTACTCCCCACTCCCCACTCCCCACTCCCCAAATTCATCAAACTATCGGCAAAGTTGATATGGGCGTAAACTGTAGCTCGACTGGGGGGTAGTTGCGCTAGTTGAGTCTGGATCTGAGGAATCAATTCTCGTGCAACTGAGTCTGTCTGAGTTTGACTCAATAGTTGCAGTCGATTCAACTGGGCTTGAAGTTTGGTATTAGCAGTAGGAGCAGACTTCTCTGCTTGTTGGTAGTAGTCTAAAGCAGCCTTGGTATCTCCTTGTACGTTGGCTGTGTTGCCTAAGCTCAATAGCGTTGCGGCAATTTCTGGAGGCGAGGGTAAACGTTGAGCAATTTGCCAACTCTCTTGTAGGGTTTTGCGAGACTGTTCCAGATCGCCAACTTGTTGTAAGACTTCTCCTAAACTCCGCAAACTTACAGCTTTAGTCACAGAAGCAGGGGTATCGCGTAGAGATTGATTGATGTCGGTTAATCTCGTCAAGGCGCGGCTGTAAAGTCCCATTGCCCGTAATGCCTGGACAGAATTAATCTGGCTGCGAATCTCTCCCGCTTTGTTACCAACTTGAGCGTACATCGCTGCCGATCGCCCCCAAGTATCGATCGCTGTTTCCGCTCCTCCTGTCAATAATTGCAACCTGGCTTGAATATCTAATGCTTGGGCGAGAACTTCTGGATTTTGGATTTTAGATTTTGGATTTTGAATTGGGGTTTCTCCCCTTGCTTCCTCTGCTCCCAACAACTTAAGGCTCTCATCGATCGCCTGTTTTGCTTGAGTCCAAGAGCCGAGTTGTTGATAAGTTAAAGAAAGATTGCTTAAAGCTAAGGCTTGTTTGAGCGTATCGTTCTTTGTTCGATAATCTTGCAGTGCTTGTTGTAATACATTGACTGCCTCTGCATACTTACCCGCGTCGTAAAATGTTTTACCTTGTTGCAAGCGATCGCCCGTTTGTGCAATTGGTACTGACTGGCTGGGAATAGTCGCAGATGGGGTGGGAATTTTGGCGATCGCTGGTACTTGTGTTGTCAATAGCAATGCTATTAAAGCAAGCAAACCATAGACTATTCGTTTTCTATTTAAATAGATTGGCTCTAGTTTTAATTGAAAATTAGCAAAAACAGTTTTCTTTCTGGTCGAGTTCTTCATACCATTGATTTCTAAATGAAATAACGCCGTTATTCGATGTAATAAGCGATTTGTAGGGGCGCACAGCCGTGCGTCCCTACAAATATATTTTGCTCCCTGCCCATCCTCGCGAAGAATCGAATAGGTATAACGAAGGAACTAGGGGGAATCGTACCATTTGCAGCTCGAAACCAGTATTAATAAGCCATAAATTTTACGAGCCATGACATGATATTGCAGGTGCATCATATCGGCGATCGCTCGCTTGCGGTGCAGCAGTGAGGATCGTATTGCCATCGCGATCGAACTGCCAGCTAGAAGCTTCAGTGATGGTTTCTACGGGGGGATTGGCTGTTGTAGTAGTTGCTGTTGGGATAGTTGGCTCTACTGTTGCACGGTTGCTAGTTTTCGGTGATATTGCCCAATCAGTGAGTATGGCTTCAGTGCTGAGTTTATCCCCTGGTGCGGGGGGTAAGCCACCGCGTCCAGTGATGGCGAAGCGATTTTCTGCCCCAGATGGACAGCCTGCTGCGACTAAAGTGGAAGCATCAAATAATCCTGTCGGTAGTTCTACAATGTCGCGGCTGGGATCGATATCAGCGGCGTTAAAGGTGACAGTACCACTGAGGGAAGGATTGGTTTGAGAAATCGCTGTAATGTCATTACTAGGCAAGCGAGAAGGGTCTAACTGTATCGGATCGTCAGTTCCTAACAAAGTCTGGAGTTCTTGACGAGAGCGCGGGATCAGCCCAAAAATACTATCAGCTGTAATATCGACCCTACCACCACTGCCACTGAAAGCATTAGCAGTGATGTCGCTGTTGCCGTTGGAATTAGCAAGAATGAGGGGAGAGTTAATTGTAATGTTGCCGCCATTACCAGGCTGTTGTGATGCGCCTGCTGTAGTCGAGATTTGGCTGTTGTTGCGTAACCGCAAGCTTTTGCTAGCTCGTAGTCGAATGTTGCCACCATTGCCTGATGTCGATATAGCACCAATGATACCTCGATCGAGATCGAGGGAACGCACTTCTACATCAATATTGCCTGCTTCTTCTTGAGTAAATAAAGTGCTGGCATTTAATTGAGCGCCATCAGCTAAGGACAGCGATCGCGCAGTGATGCGAATGTTACCTCCTTTGCGCTCGCCTTGCGGTTGTGGTATTAGCTCGAACAACCCTGGTGGCAACTGAACCGAAGCTGGTAGCTGAGCTAATAATGACCGATCGAGCTGAGCTAAAGCACTAACAATTTGGCTAGGTGAACCATCAGCATCTGTCCCTTCCACAGAGACGCGATCGCCAGCCACGATTGTCACACTACCTGCATTGCCTCTGCTAAAAGAAGCAGCTCCTATAACTGAGCCACTACTGATAACAACAGAATCAGTAGCATTAATTTGAATATTACCTGCATTTCCTTGTCCTATAGTTGAGCTTAATAGTTGCGCTTTGTCAGACAAAAACAGCGATCCCGTCTGAATATTTATATCGCCTCCATTCCCCAAAGCTGTTGGTAATACATTACTTCTAACTCCGCTACCACTACCTGTAATTGTCACTGCATCCGTGGCGCGAATATTCACACTGCCAGCATTTCCTCGTCCAAAAGTATCAGTATTTAATTGACCGCCGTTAGTTAAAGATAGCGATCGAGCATTGATACGAATGTCTCCACCAAGGCGATCGCCTTGGAATTCTGGCAGCGATCCCAAAAGGTTGAAGACTCCACTATTCAAACCGTTAGCGGCAAACCCGTCGATAGAAATAGTATCGCGAGCATCAATCGTGATGTTGCCTGCATTTCCTGGACTGAAAGTGCTGGTAGAGATCCCACCACCATTGGTTAGAAACAAAGAGCCTGTGGTGACATTGATATTACCGCTATTACCCGTGCTTTGCTGTGAAGTGCTAAAGACCCCAGTTGCAAACCCAGACCGACCTATACCATCAATAGAAATAGCATCGCGAGCATCAATCGTGACGTTGCCTGCATTTCCTGAACTGAAAGTACTGGCTGAGATGACAGCACCATTAGTTAGGGACAAAGAACCAGCGATAACATTAACATTGCCACCATTATTACCAGTGCTTGTGGCTTCCATCGTGCTACGGATACCGCCAGGAAAATCTACACTTCCACTATCAACAGCAATCCTGTCTCTAGCATCAATTGTCACGCTACCTGAGTTACCTTGTCCGAAGCTGGAAGTAGTGATTTGCGCTCCATTATTTAGCGATAGCGACCTAGCATTAATAGTTATATTGCCACCGTTGCCGATACCGAATCGATCGACTTGGCTGAAAATTGTACTCTGGTCTAAAGAAATTCCATCCCTAGCAGTTATATTCACATTCCCTGCATCTCCAGTACCCAAAGTGCTAGCAGAGATTACACCACTATTCGTCAGGGACAAAGAGTTGACTTTGAGATTGATGTTGCCACCTCTGCCCGTGCTGCCTTGTTCCACATTGTTGAAGATACCGCTACTGAAAATCCCTTCTGGAAACTGACCCACACCGTCAATAGTTACAGCGCCTTGGGCGTTGATGTCTATATCCCCTGCTACAGCACCGACTGAACCTTGGTTTCTGAAGATGCCCGTGATGATTTCACTGCCTTCAGTCAAACTTAAGTTATTGGTATTAATGGCAATACTACCGCCACCTCCAGCCCTCGTATCCATCCCAGCTAAATTTGTTAGTGATATATCTCCTAGAGTTAGATCTGTAGGAAAACTGAAGCGAAAACCACTGTTATCTGGACTGATTCCTATGACTCCTGGGGCAGCAACTGCACCTAATTCTATTCGTCCACCTTTAGCAGTTAATCGACCACCATTCAAACTGATGTTGCCACCAAATAATCCTATAGTTCTCCCAGCGCCTAGTTGTAACCCTGCACCGCTAGCACGGTTGATAATACTTCCTGGATTTGTGCCGAATTGCAAACCTATAGGTACGCTGACAGTTAACAGTGGCGCACCTGTACCTGGCGTAGCACTAAATTGAGTGCCATCGGTAAAATTGATGCTTCTAGCTGTCGTAGCAATGAAGGAGCCACCAATATCTAATCTGGCATTCTGACCGAAAACGATGCCGTTAGGATTGAGTAAAAATAGATTCGCCGTACCCCTTGCCGCGATCGCGCCGTCAATGTCAGAAATGGAGTTACCTGTAACTCTGGTAATAATGTTTTGAATATTTGGAGCATTTTCAAAAGAGGCTATACGCCCGTTTTGCACCGAAAATTGCTCGAAGCTGTGGAATAAATTCGTGTTTCGCGTCGCGCCACCAGTAATACTATCAATACCGTTACCTGTATCGTTAACAACTGAATTGTCGCCACCTAAGCTGTTGTCTGGGGTAATTTGGGCGATCGCTCTATCTTTCCAGCAGGCGATCGCGCTGCCTACGACTACGCCAACTAATCCTAACCGCACTACCTCGCGCCAAAAAATTCGCGTCATTTTCTCTTCCCGCTGTTTCTGCTGACTGTACCTAGGAAAATACTTAGATACTCAGCATTAGTTCGTATAAAGAGATATTGCCAGAAAATTACGCGTCGTAGAGTTAAGAAAGCTTGCAAGGGCGTTGGCGAAGCTGAACGAAATTATCGCGCCACCAGTTTACATTTGAATCTTCGATCTAGGAACTAGGGCAAGAAGTCGGTGTTACTTCCAAACTATTGGGTGATGTTGTATTATTGCTAGTCAGAATTATTGCGCCATTGCGATCGTATTGCCAGGACGACGCTTCTACTATAGGAGTAGGTGTAGTGTTAGCTGCTACTGGAGTAGTTGTTTCTACTGGGGCGCGGTTTGCCGTTTCAGGTGTTTGCAAAGTTGCCCAATCGGTAAGGAGAGCATCAGAACTGAGTTTATCCCCAGGTGCGGGAGGTAAGCCACCACGTCCGGCAACGGTAAAGCGATTTTCGGCTCCAGAAGGACATCCTGCTGCGACTAATCCCGATGCATCGACTAATCCCGTAGGTAATTCTACAAGATCGCGGCTGGGATCTACTTCCAGTGAGTTTAGTTGTATCGTGCCAGCAATTCCTAGTTCTGAACTGGCAGTAATGTCATTAGTATTTGGAGTTTCTGTGCGGCGCGGCAGGATACCAAAGATACCTTGTGAGGTAATTTTGATATTGCCTCCTGTACCAGTAAAAGCATTAGCAGTGATGTTACTGTCTTCATTCAGCTCATCGACAAGAGCTGCAATGATTAGGGGAGAGTCAATCGTGATATCGCCACCATCACCAGGCTGTTGTTCTGTACCTGCTGTGGTTGATATTTCGCTACCATTACGTAATGTCAACCTTTTGTCAATTCGTAACTGAATATTACCCCCATCGCCTGACGCAGATTGGGCAAAGATGTAACCGCCATTAAGGTCAAGAGTGCGAACGCCAATAGTGATATTGCCTGCATTCCCTTGTCCGAAGTTACTAGCATTAACTTGAGCGTCGTTGGTCAGTTTCAGAGATCGCGCTTTAATAGTAATATCACCTCCTTTACCGATACCCCCTTTTTCCACGTCGCTAAAAGCTGCGCTGGAAAATACGTTTCCCACGCCGTCGAATCCCACGCCATCGAAGTAGACAGTATCGCTGACCTCTATGTCGATATTACCTGCATTCCCTTGCCCGCCACTGAGAGTTGAGGTTATTAGCTGTCCGCCGTTGGTCAATGACAGCGATCGCGCATCAATAGTAATATTACCACCCATACCTTTGCCTCTTTGTCCCACACTACTGAAAATTGCACTGTCATCTAGGGAAATGCGATCCTCAACTGTTATAGTGATATTACCTGCATTTCCTTGACCGAAGGTGCTGGTAATCAATTTGCCGTCGTTGGTCAAATCTAGCGAGTGCGCTTTGATAATAATATTTCCACCATTACCTCTACCTTCTTGTCCCACACTACTAAAGGCAGCACTCGGATATTCACCTACAATGCCATCGAACGAAACAGTATCGCTGACATCTATGCTGATATTGCCCGCATTGCCTTGGCTATAAGTGCTGGTAGTGAGTTGAGCACTATTGGTTAGAAAAAGCGATCGCGCTTTGATGTTGATGTCACCACCCTTGCGGTCGCCGAGTACTTGTCCTGTGGGGTTGTTCTGGATCAATCCCAAACTGCTATCGATTCCTTCTGTGACGAAAGCCACATCGCCGTCAGCAGTAATTGTTATATTGCCCGCATTGCCCGTACTAAGGGAATTAGTTTTTACAATAGAGCCGCCACTAAAAGATACAGAACTATTTGGATCGGTCGCAGTGATTTGAATATTTCCTGAGTTACCTTGTCCCAAGGTACTAGTATTGATTTGCGCTCTCTCAGTCAAATCTAGCGACCTTGCTTTAATATCAATTGTACCGCCATCGCCCACTGCTGTAGAAGCTACCTGACTAAAAACTCCACTTACAAAGTCTTCTCGTACTCCAGAAAAAGTAGCGGTATTGTTTACGACCATATTGATCTTACCTGCATCGCCCAAACCAAACGTGCTAGTAATGATGGAAGCGCCATCTTTGAACGACAGCGTTCCGGCTTTAATATCTATATCTCCTCCCTTACCTTGGGCATTGCCGCCTACAGTGGTGGAAACTCTACTGGGTCTACCAGTGTTGACTCCAATGCGATTTCTACCACTGGCATCGAACAAACCAAGCACGTCAATCACTATCTTGCCACCGTTACCACGTCCGCCAGGTACTGTACTTGAAGCTTCGCGCACTAGAGCTTGAATTTGAGAGCCATCAGCTAAGGTAAGAGATTCCGTGTTGATATTGATAGTTCCACCATCTCCTACAGCTCCAGTTTCTACATTATTAAAAATATTGCTATTTGATAGAACAATAGTATTGTCAGCTCGTACAAATATATTACCTGCGTTGCCTTGTCCAGATGTGCTGCTGTCGATTTCCGCCCCCTGCGTTAAAGAGAGCGATCGCGCTTTGATGTTAATGTCGCCAGCTTTGCGATCGCTCTGCAACTCCTGGGTAGTGGAAAACAGTTCAGAAAAAATCCCACTTGCAAAAGTTTGCTCTCCTTGGGCAGTCTGTACGGTACGCGCTCCATCTATAACGATTCGATCTCCAACATCAATTGTGATGTTGCCAGCACTGCCTCTACCTTCAGATACAGTATTGATTTGAGCGCCATCACCCAAAAATAGGTTGCCAGTATTGAGAGTGATGTCACCACCCTTGCCAGTGCTATTAGAGTTTACGTTGCTGAAGATGCCACTTCTAATATCTGGTTCGGATAACCCAGTAAAAGTAGCAGTATCGACAATTTCAAGTTTGACATTGCCTGCATCTCCTTGACCAAAAGTATTGGCTAAGATTTGCCCACCATTGGCCATAGTAAGCGATCGCGCTTTAATATCAATGATGCCACTATTACCTTTACCTGTCTCTTCCACCGTGCCAAAAATCGTACTTCTGTCTAAGAAAACTCCATCTCTGGCAGACAGATATACATTGCCTGCATCACCAGTTCCAAAGACGCTTGCAGAAATCACACCACTATTAGTCAAGGACAAAGAACCAGCGTTAATGTTGATATTGCCACCTTTGCCCGTACTGCCTGTTTCTACATTGTTGAAGATGCCGCTACTGAGAAATCCCTCTGGAAATTGACCCACACCATCGATAGTTGTGGCATCTTGGACATTAATATCTATATCTCCTGCTACCGCATCAACCGAGCCTTGATTTCTGCGGATGCCAGCAGTCAGTTGACTACCCCCCGTTATGCTTAGATTGCGGGCATTAACAGCAATACTACCGCCGCCTCCAGCTCTGACATCAACAAACGCTATGTCTGTCAGCGATATATCTCCTAAAGCTAGATCTGAAGGAAAACTAAAGCGAAAACCACTATTATCTGGACTGATTCCTACGACTCCTAGGGCGGCGACTGCGCCTAGTTCAACTCGTCCACCCGCAGCAGTTAACCGACCGCCTTCCAGGTTAATATTACCGCCGATTAAACCCAAAGTTCTATCAGTATCTACCTGCAAACCCTCATCGCTAGCACGATTGACAATTTCCCCTGCACCAGTACCAAACTGCAAACCCAAGGGAACGCTGACAGTGAGTAACGGCGCACCTGTATCAGGGGTAGCACTAAACTGCGTCCCATCGGCAAAATTGATACTACTAGCTGTAGTAGCTACAAAAGAACCACCAATATCTAACCTGGCATTTTGACCGAAAACTATGCCGTTGGGATTGAGTAAAAATAAGTTAGCTGCACCATTGGCTCTAATCAAACCATCAATATCAGAAATCGAGCCGCCTGTAACTCTAGTCAGGATATTTTGAATATTTGGAGCGTTATCAAAAAAAGCCGTTCCGTTGGTAGGAACAGAAAACCGATCGAAGCTGTGGAATAAATTTGTCTCTCGCGTGGTTCCACCTGTAATTGTCTGGACACCGCCACTTGCACCGCTAACAGTAGAACCCAAAGTAGCATCTGGTACAACCTGAGCGATCGCAGTACTCCCAAAAGCAATTGCACTCCCGACGATCGCACCAACTACCGCTAGCCGCACGCAACAGCGACCAGCAAATGGAGACATTTGTATATACATCTTGTCTTTATAAATATTTAGGATAAATCGATGGTAAATGCCAGATGATGGATAACTATAAATATTTACCGTGAAAAAATAAAGCCTTGAAATCTAGAGAAAATGCGATCGCGCCCCTTTCCCATACTCTAAGTACCAAGAGCGATCGCAGTCCTCCTTACTTACTTTGTCAAGGCAAAAAATATACCAACTTTCCCTCCGAACGGAAAAATCAGTAAACTGGGATACCGAATTGCTCGAATTAAGTCAGAGAAACTACTAAAAGTATCGTCGATCGCTTTTTTTCAACACCTACACCCATTTCAGGAAAAATTCCAGACAACTTTGTAGTATTTACAATAAATGAACGATCGCAACTTTCAATTATGGGAAAGCCGTATTATAAGAATAATTAAATCAACTCGTCCCGATTGGGAGTGCGATCGCGTCGTTTGTATCCTCTGGTTTAGTTGAATTTCTATCCAGAAAAGTTAAACAGTATAAAAAATATCTGTCTGCGGAGAACTGTAATGAAGATTAAACCGTGGCTGAAGTACGTAATCCCCATTCTGGCAATTGGTTGTTTTGCTCCCGTAGTCCCTGCAACAACGCAGGCTGCACCCGCCAAAGCAACTCAAAATGTCCAGGCAACCGATTATGACAACTTCATGCGACAAGGCTATCTTGCCACTGCTCAAAGAGACTACGAAAAAGCCTTGATCAATTTCCGCAAGGCTCTAAGTCTCCGGCAAGGAAACCCCTACGCTACCAAAGCGATTAACAATATTAGTAGCTATCTCTCGCGACGCGGCGCAGCGACAATTTCCTTCGTCCCACCAGAATGGGGCGCACCAGGAAACCGTGTCGGTGGTGCAACGCGGGGCTGCTTTAGCGGTAGACAGGCACTCACAGCCTTAGTTCCCAATACAAATACAGGAACGACGCTCGCCGCTCAACCGACCTTATCATTCTACATACCTGCAAATAAAGCCGAGCAGTTAGAATTGGTGCTGCTTGACAACAAACAAAAAATTCTGCATAAATCTACCGTTGCTTCGCCAAAAGCACCTGGGATTGTCAGTCTCGACATGGCTAAAATTCCTGGCGCACCATCTCTAGAGACGGGGAAAAACTATCAGTGGTACTTCTCCATGATCTGCGATCCGAAAGACCGCTCGGCAGATGTAGTAGTAGATGGCTGGATTCAACGAGTCGAAGCCGATCCGATTTTGCAAAGCGAAATCCAGAAAGCCAAACCGAGCGATCGCGTCTCTTTATACGCTGCCAACGGCATTTGGTACGATACTGTGGCGGCGATGGTAGCCAGCCGTCAGTCCGCACCTGATAACTCAGTTCTGACGCAGGAATGGTCGGATCTGCTCAAATCAGTAGGATTGAGTGCGGTGGCTCCAGCTCCAATCGTATCGCTCAACTGATAGTCCAAACAAATTTATTCTGTCTCTTGTCCCTAAAGCACCCCATAGTTACCATAATTATGGACGTGCTTAGGGAATTATTGCTGATGGTCTGTTGCTAAGTGAGTAGTGAGTAGTGAGTAGTTAGAAGAATTTAGCACTAGCTACTCACTAATGATGAATGACTAATGACCAATAAGTAGGAAGCAAGGAATAAAATTAAACTGACACTTATCAATTACGTATGACTTCTATTACTTATTACTACTACTCACTACTCACTACTCACTACTCACTTTCTAACGCCAGAGCTGATGAATCAATATAAATATGCGTTTATTCTCCCAAGCTCATCAATTGAGTCGCTTACGTAAGGTTGCAGTGGTGATATCACCCATACTAGTTGCTAGTGTGGCTGTCTGCGGCTTAGTAGTTGGCGTGCGTCACTTGGGACGAGTGGAAGGATTAGAGCTAAACTATTTCGATCGCTTCACTCAATTACGACCCGACGAAGGTTCCGATCCGCGTCTACTGGTAGTTGCAGTCACGCAGGATGACATTCAGGCACTGGATCGCTGGCCCGCTTCCGATCGCACTTTAAACCAACTGTTGCAAAAACTGAATCAATATAGTCCTCGCGTCATTGGCTTAGATATTTACCGCGATTTACCTGTAGAACCAGGAAATGTCGAACTGACGACGCGCTTGCAGGTAAATGACAATATTGTTGCCGTGTGCAAGGTAGGAGATGATAAAGGCTTGGGAGTCTCGCCACCTGCGGTAGTACCTAAAAATCGATTGGGATTTAGCGATTTGGTTTTAGACCGCGATGGGGTAGTCAGGCGTGGGTTACTCTTTATGACCCCAGAGAAAACTTCTAAGTGTCCCGCTAACACTTCCTTTAGCTTGCAATTGGCGCTGAAATACCTCAGCCAACAAGGTATTCAAGCACAACTCACGCCAGACAAGAATTTAAAGATCGGTAACGCAACTTTTCCAGCGATCGCCAGTAATAGCAGTGGGTATCAAAATATTGATGCTAGAGGATATCAAGTCTTAATCAATTATCGCTCTCCTACTGCCGTCGCCCGACAGGTATCGTTGACGGACGTGCTTTCAGATTCAATTAACCCTGACTGGGTGGAAGATAAGATCGTGCTAGTTGGCGTAACGGCGACGGAGATCAAAGATTATTTTTATACGCCCTACGACCTCAGCCAGCAGCCGGAAACGAAAGGAAAAATGGCAGGCGTACTCGTCCATGCTCAGATTTTAAGTCAATTGCTCAGTACGACATTAGACGGGCGATCGCTATTTTGGCATTGGTCGGAAGCAACGGAAATGCTTTGGATTTGGGGATGGTCGATATTAGGTGGTGCGATCGCTTGGTACGTACGTCCTTCTTGGCTGCTAGGAGTTATTGGAGCCAGCACTTTATTAGGATTGGGTAGTATCTGTTTTGTCTTTTTTCTCTACAATGGCTGGATTCCCCTCGTTCCTCCTGCACTTGGTTTAGTTGGGACGAGTACGGCTATAGTTGCTTATCAAGCCTACTGGAAAGCGCGGCAAAAGAAAGCAAAAACCAACGAGTCTGCAACAGAACAATCTTTTTCTTCCCTCACCACAGCTGCAACAACTCATTCAACCCGATCCATATTAAAAGAACGATACCAAATCGTGCGTAACATCGGTGCGGGAGGATTCGGTCATACCTATCTGGCTGAAGATACGCAGCGTCCAGGTAAACCTTATTGTGTCGTCAAGCACCTGATTCCATCTACCGATGAGAGATACATGCAACTGGCGCGGCGGTTGTTTCAATCCGAAGCCGAAGCTTTAGAAACGCTGGGAAGCTTCGATCGCATCCCTCAATTACTAGCTTACTTCGAGCAAGATCGACAATTCTACTTAGTAGAAGAATTTATCCAAGGACATCCCTTAAGTGAAGAATTGGTTTCGGGTCGGCGTTTGTCCGAACTTGAAGTGGTAGCACTACTGAAGGATATTTTAACCGTTCTCGACTTCATTCACCGTCGCAACGTCATTCATAGAGATATTAAACCGAGCAATATTATTAGAAGACAACTCGACAATAGCTTAGTTTTAGTTGATTTTGGTTCTGTAAAACAGCTGCAAACTCAAATCACCATGGCAGAGGAAAAATACACCGTGGCGATCGGTACAATGGGGTATGCTGCACCAGAACAGTTTTTTGGTAAACCCGTCTTTAGCAGTGATATTTATGCCCTCGGTACGATTGGGATTCAAGCTGTAACGGGAGTTCCGCCGACAGAATTAGAAGAAGATCCCACAACTCATGAAGTTATTTGGCAACACCTCGTTCCGGAAATCAACGAAACGCTGGCAGTTATTCTAAACAAAATGGTGCGCTACTATCCCAGCAATAGATTCCAATCAGCTACCGCAGTCATGAAAGCGTTGGAAAGCGTGATGTATTAACGTAGGGGCGGGTTTTGAGCAAAAATTTACAGTTAAGGAAGAAAGATCGTTTGCTAAACCTGCCCGTACAATATTTCTACTGCGATCGCAATATTTCAACCTCATTCAATATCGCTGCTAGCTGTGACAACTCATCCACATAAGCTGGTGATACGTAAGTCAACTCTGGTACGGCACTTCCTGCACCACCGACAATCGCATTTAGTTCCGATTCTTCTATTTCGGCTAAATAATCGAGCTTATCTAACTTTTTTAAAAATTCATTCTTTTCCGAAAGATTCATATCTCGTCCTCCGGTTTGTTCATATATTTGAGTTTATGACGATCTGGCATCCGTAGTCAATTATTCATTTTCTAACACATCTGTACAGGCGGGTTTACCAATTATCTTGGACTCCGACTAGTATTTCAGGTGAAACCACCCCTACAACTTCTGATAACTGATAACTGATAACTGATAACTGATTATTTCGTTTCCATCCAATTTTGTCCGGCACGAACGTCAACTACAAGAGGAACGCTAAAATCAACTGCTGTACGTTCTAACGCTGTTTCCATTGTAGTTTTAATTTGCGGTTGTAGTTCTTCCCATTCTTTGGGAGGAATCTCAAATACTAATTCGTCATGAACTTGTAATAACAAACGCGCTTGGTAATTTTGCAATAATTCATGCAATCTTACCATGGCAATTTTAATAATATCAGCACTGGAACCTTGAATTGGAGCGTTAGCAGCCGCCCTTAGCAACCCTGCATCATAAGCGGATAAGCCTTTAATGTTATCTAAATCGATTTCTTCTGGCTTGACATTTAAAAGTTGCCGCAAGCGATCGCTCGTAAAATTAAAATAACGCCTGCGTCCCAAAATTGTCTCTACATATCCTTTAGCGATCGCCTCTTTTTGGATACCTTGTAAATATGCAAATATCTTGGGATATGTCTGGTTGAATTTTTCAATAAATATCTTACCATCTGCAGCTTTCATTCCCGTTTCTCTGGCAAATCTTTGCGCCCCCATACCATAAATTACGCCGAAATTAATAATTTTTCCTAAACGACGTTGTTCTGAGGTGACAGTCTCTTGTTCAAATAGTAGTTTTGCCGTGACTGTGTGAATATCTTCATTATTTTGATAAGCCGAGACTAAGACTGGTTCTTGTGTCAAATGCGCTAAAATTCTCAATTCAATTTGAGAATAATCTGCTGCTACCATCAACCAGCCTGATTCTGGTAGAAAAGCTTTGCGAATTTGTCGACTAAACGCAGTCCGAATTGGGATATTTTGTAAGTTGGGGTTAGAAGAAGATAATCGCCCTGTAGATGTTGAGGTTTGATTAAAATCTGTATGCACTCGTTGCGTATCTGGACGCACCAAGGCTGGCAAAGCATCAACATAAGTAGATTTTAATTTTGCCAAAGTACGATATTCTAAAATTGCATCTACAACTGGATGATCGCCTTGTAATTTTTCTAGCGTTGCTGCATCTGTCGAATAACCAGTTTGAATTTTTCGCGACTTTCTGCGGTCTAATTTTAATTTGTCAAACAAAAGTTCGCTGAGTTTTTTCGGTGAGCCTAAATTAAATTTTTCACCAGCCACAGCATAGACCTTTTCTTCTAACCCTGCTAAATCTATTTCAAGTTGTTTGGAAAACTCTTGCAGGTAATTCGTATCAATTCTGATACCTGTATATTCCATTTCTGCTAAAACTGGTTCTAGGGGTTGTTCTACCTCTAATAGCAGTTTATGCAAAGCTGGAATTTTTTCTAATTCCGTCCGTAATTTGGCGACTAATTGATACGTAACATAAACATCCATGCCGCAATAATTGGCAACGCTGTTAATATCAATATCGGCAATCGTCTTACCTTTGGGAACTAACTCTGAATAGCTAGTTGTACTTAATTTCAAATAGCGGTCGGCAAGTACGCCTAGATTACGAATCACGTCTGAACCTGAATTTATGACGTAACTTGCTAGTAACGGATCGAAGACAACCCCAGCTAATTTGATTCCTTGACAGCGCAGAACCAAGCGATCGAATTTAGCATTTTGTAATGCTTTCGGATAGCGATCGCTCTCTAAAATTGAACGTAGTTGTTCTAAAACCGTTTTCTTATCTAAATTCTTACCGTCGCGATGTCCAACGGGAATATACGCCATCTCATCTAACGCATTTCCCCAACAGCAGCCAATTCCAACTAGTTCTGCATCCCGTGGTTCTAAATCTGTAGTTTCCGTGTCCCAAGCCACGGGGTTAGCTGCATTGGTGTATGTTTGCAACCTCTGAACTAATTCTGTCAATTTATCAGGAGTATCGATAATCTGCGGCTGAATTGGCGACTGCGATTGTTGTTGCGCCGCCTCTGTATCTTCTGCACTGAAAAACCAAAGATCTTCGCTTTCGTATGTTGGTTCTTGAATGCGGGAGTCGGTAGGGGAGATCGGCTGTGCGTCCGTACTAGAGTCGGATTTGTCTCCCTTTTCTTCAAAATCGCCGCCAAATTGCTGCTGAAGCTGGTTGATTTTTCCTAAGAAAGTTTTAAATTCTAACTTTTCTAAAATCGGTTCAAGGATGGTGCGATCGAAGCCTTTGAGTTTACAGTTATCTAAATCGATTTCTAACGGTACTTCTAATACAATCTGCGCTAAGTGGCGGGAGTGATAAGCTGCTTCTTTGCCTTCTTCTAACTTCTTTTTAGTAGCACCTTTAATTTGGTCTATGGAAGCGTAAATATTGTCCAAATTATCATAAGTGCTGAGGAGTTGTACCGCAGTTTTTTCACCGATTCCCCTCACGCCTGGAATGTTATCGGATGGATCGCCGCACAAAGCTTTAAAATCTACAACTTGAGACGGCAATACGCCCATTTTCTCTCGTACTTGTTCTACACTAAATTCAGCTGTACCAGTGTTATTGCGCTGAATAAAAGCCGTACTGAGATAGAGGACGCTAATTGCTTTTTCGGGATCGACGAGTTGAAATAAATCGCGATCGCCTGTTAAAATCTTTACCTGATACCCAGATCCACTCGCCCGTACAGCCAGAGTTCCCAAAACATCATCTGCTTCAAATCCTGGGGCAGTCAAGATTTCTACAGCCAGTCCTGCTAATAATTCGTGTAAATTTTTTAGATCGGGGACGAAATCTTCTGGTGTCCCAGGACGATCTGCTTTGTAGGTGTCGTCGGCTTCGTGGCGAAATGTCGGCAAACCCAGATCGAATGCGATCGCCATTGCTTCTGGCTTCTGGGTAGCCATTACTTCTAGCAAAGATTTCAAAAAGCCAAAACACACACTCGTCGGAATACCACTCTTCGTCCGCAGTCCGCCATCTCGTCCTTTGGCAAAAGCAAAATAAGAGCGAAAAGCGAGAGAATGCCCGTCCACTAAAATAAACGTAGGGCGCTGTGGCGTGGTGCTGTTAGCAGGTGTAGAATCGGATGCTGCTTGAGTCATAAGCTTATTCTAGCGATTTGCCCAGGTTAGCATGGGTTTTCCATACTAATATAATTAGCAATAATTTCCGGTTGTTCTACTTGGGGGACGTGACCGCAATTTTTCAACCAAATCAGTTGAGAATGGGCGATCGCATTTTTAAATTTGATTGCATCGTCCACACCTAACGTCTCGTCTTTATCCCCCCACAAAATTGTAGTTGGCTTATCGACTTTAGCGATTTTATTTGCAATTTCCCCATAACCGCCGCTTTTAGTAAAACTTACCATTGCCTCCGACCAACCAGGCATTTCTGTATGCAATAAAGCACAACGGATCGCATCGATTTCAAATGGAGTTAAATTTCCCAAACTAACGCCCAAATTCAGTGCTTGTAATTTGCGCTGTCGCCAAAATTCTACAGCTAAATAATCGAGAGGAAAAAACAAAAATTGTCCTAGGGGAAAATCACCGCTAAAACCCACACTGTTAATTAATACCAGTTGTTTTACAGCTTGAGGATATGTCAGGGTAAAGTCAATCGCCGTCGCCCCTCCCATCGAAGCACCCACTAATATAATTGGTTTGTCGATTGAGGTTTTCCAAAAGCAATAGAGATGAGATTTAATTGTTTCTGGATTGTAGACAATTCCCTGTAAGCGATCGCTAAAACCAAAACCTAACAAATCGACTGCCCAAGTTTCATGTTGCGCTGCTAACAATGGGATGAGGCGGCGAAACTCCAGTACCGAACTATCAAAACCGTGCAGTAATAAGATTGGTCTATTACTCTCACCTTGCCGGACAAAACTCGTAGCGATCGCCCCTGAATGTATGGGAGTTGCGATCGCCCGCCGTTCGATCCTTCGCGCCAGATCGATTGATTCAGGCTGCTGAAGAAGCCTTACTTGAGATGGCAGAAACGAAGGAAACATTTCAGTTAAGTGAGTAGTGAGTAGTGAGTAGTGAGTAGTGGTAATTGGTAATTGGTAATTGGTAGTTGGGGTAATCGGAAGCAAGAATTAACTGGTCACTAGTCACTGGTCACTGGTCACTGTTCCTAGCCTCCATGAGTAACTTGCGGGGCGCGACCGTAAAGTTCGGTGAAGAGTTTCAGGCGATCGCCTAATTCTTGAGACAGCATATGAGGTTGATAGCGCCACGCCCAATTGCCTTCAGCTTGACTGGGAACGTTCATTCTCGCTTCACTCCCCAAACCTAAAATATCTTGTAAAGGGATAATGGCTTGATTTGCCGTAGTACTAAAAGCTAAGCGAATCAAATCCCAGTGGATACCATCAGGACTAGTACAGCCTAGATACAGTAAAAGTCTTTCTTTTTCGTAGTCAGAAGCGGTGTTAAACCAACCTACACTCGTATCGTTATCGTGGGTTCCCGTATAAACTACGCAGTTGCGGGAGTAATTAAATGGTAAGTAAGGATTAGCAGGGTCGGAACCAAAGGCAAATTGTAAAATTTTCATGCCTGGAAATTCAAACCGATCGCGCAACTCTTCTACTTCTGGGGTAATAATTCCCAAGTCTTCGGCTAGTACGGGTAACTTACCTAACTGTTGGGCGATCGCTTCAAATAATTCTACCCCTGGCGCTTCAATCCACGTCCCGTCGATCGCCGTAAGTTCGCCTTCTTTAACTGCCCAATACGACTCAAAACCCCTAAAGTGGTCGATGCGGATAATATCGACGTAATCTAACATTGCCTCAAATCGTTGCACCCACCATTTGAAGTGTTGCTGTTGCAACGCCTCCCAGTTATAGACGGGATTGCCCCACAACTGACCCGTGGCGCTGAAATAATCTGGGGGAACTCCCGCCATCAGCGCCGCCGCGCCTGTTTCTGCATCCAAACAGAAAATTTCTGGGTTCGCCCACACATCAGCACTATCATGGGCTACATAAATTGGAATATCGCCAATAATCTGAATCCCGTGCATGTTGGCATAGCGTTTCAGGTTCGACCACTGCTGGAAAAACTCAAACTGAATGAATTTCTGGTAAAAAATTTCGCTTTCTAGCTGCTGCCGCCATCTTTCCATTGCTTCCGGCTGACGACGCGCAATTTCTGGTTCCCAGTCGTACCAACTCTTACCCTCTAGGGCATCTTTGAGTGCCATAAACAAGGCATAATCGTCTAACCAATAAGCTTTAGCTCGACAAAAGCCAGCAAATTCTTGTTGTTGTAACTCTGAGGCGCGATCGCGAAAATGTTCGCAGGCTTTACGCAATAAAGGAAATTTGATGTCAATAGCGCGATCGTAGTCTACGCGATCGGCAGGAAACTCAGGCAGATTAGCAAAATCCTCTTCACTCAGCAACCCATTTTCTTGCAATTGTTCGGGACTAATTAACAGCGGATTTCCCGCCATTGCCGAGTAGCACATATAAGGAGAATTACCATAGCCCGTGGGTCCCAAAGGCAAGACCTGCCAGAGTTGCTGGTAACTATTACTTAAAAAATCAATCAAACGGTAGGCAGCTAAACCGAGGTCGCCAATACCAAAGCGACCAGGTAGGGAAGTTGGATGGAGCAAAACACCAGCGGCTCTGGGAAAAGTCGGCATAGAAATGGAGTGGTAACAGCAGGCAATAGCCAAAAATTTATCACGCCAGAGCAGGGATTTATCCCTATCTATGGTTAAGATTTACAGTAATTGGGGAGTGGGGAGTTATTGTAGGGGCGGGTTTAGCAAAAGATTTACAGGCTAAAGCAAGAGATTTGCGCTTCATACCCGCCCGTACGGGAGTCGGGCAAGAGAGTTGAGGCAGCTAGGAAAAAATTTAATTCTGAATTGTCTTCCTTGTCCTACCCCATTCCCCACTGCCCATTCCCCATTCCCTAGTTAAAGCACTCGCGCCCGTAGCAAGGCTGTTGGTAGAGAGCAAAGCTTTTGTAAGTTAGGAACATACGCCCTTTTGCGAAATACATCGTACTGGTTGCGTTCGATCCGATCCAAAATCTGACTGTAAAGTATCAAAGCCGACCATACAGGCAAGCGGGCATTAGGAGCTAAGTAGCCGATCCCCTTTTCTGCCTTGGCATAAAACTCCCGCGTCCGGCGGATTTGAAACCGCACGAGTTCTCGCCAGCGATCGTCAACTACATAGTCGAACAGATCTTGCTCGGTGTAGTTAAATTTTGCTAAATCTTCTAAGGGTATGTAAATCCTGCCTCGCCGTGCATCTTCCCCAACATCTCGGAGGATATTAGTCAGCTGGCTAGCAATTCCCAACGCGATCGCTTCCTCTGTGGGAATGTACGGTTCTTTATCCTGGTTCCAAGCCGCCGTGTCTTTTGTGGTGTCTACACCCATTACCGCTGTTGACATCAAACCCACTGTTCCAGCAACGCGATAGCAGTATAGATGCAACTCTTCAAAAGTTTTGTAGCGACTCCAGCACAAGTCCATCCGTTGTCCGGCAATCATATCTCGAAACGGCTGAATCTCTAGTGGGAAGTTTTGCAAAGCATCAACCAACGCCACATCATAGTCATCTAGTGGATGGCCCGCGAACACCGATTCTAGTTGCTGCTCCCAGCGATCTAAAGTTTCTAGTGTAGTAATAGCAGCAGCCGGACCATCAACTAATTCATCAGTGCGGCGACACCAGGCATAAATCGCCCACATAGCTCGCCGACGCTTCGCCTCTCTCATGAGTAGCGTGCCAGGATAAAATGTCTTGGCATACTTCGCCGTGATTTGGCGACAAAGTTCGTAGGAATCCTCCACAGAGGCAAGCTTTTTCATGCACGGGGGGGAATCAGGCAATTGCAGCATTCGTTGCAGGCTGGGTATTGGTCGTTGGTGTACTAGTTGGGGACGTGCTAGTAGATCTAGAGATCGCCTGCGCTGTCAGCTTACCAGAAAGTACAGCACCTTCCATACTACCTAGATAAGGTTGCATGGTGTAACTACCGGATAAGTAAAAATTGCTAATCGGTGATGTTTGGGTGGGACGATGTTGTTGTCGTCCAGGGATTGCTGTATAGACAGAGCGAGGCGTTTTCACGACATGGTATTTTCGTAACTGCGCTGGATTATCGCTGCCAAAGTGTTGCGGAAACAATTTTTCTAGCTCTGTTAAAGTTACCTGTAAAATCTCTTCATCGGATTTATTAATCCAATCTTGAGCTGGAGCCAAGACTAATTCCAGCATCGAACGGTCGGCATCGGCGTATTCGCGACAAGTATTGCTCATGTCGGCATAGACGCTCAGTAGTGGCGATCGCGAGAATAATAATTGGTCGATTCCAGTCAATTTGCGATCGAACCACAACTGAATGTTAATCACGGGTACGCCTTCCAAGCCATCCAATTGCTGAAAATACTGCATTTGCTTCCAGGGATTTGGCAGTAATTCTTTCAGTACGTCTACAGATGTGGCACTGACGTACAAATCTGCTGTTTCTACGTAGTCTGCTGCACCGTTCAACCCCCTTATAGCAAATCCCTTCACCGTACCATCAGGATTTAGCAAGATTTCTTTTAAAGGCGCGTTTAACCGCACCTCGCCACCCCGCTTGGTAATGTAATCTACCATTGGCTGACACAGGCGCTCTGTAGGCGAACCATCCAAAAATGCCATTTTTGAGCCATCTTTTTGCTGTAAAAAGCGGCTGAGCGCCGTCAGCAGCACGACGGCTGAGATTTCGTCAGGATTGATGAAATTGAGGGACTTAGAGGCGGCGATAAAGATGTCTTGTTGCACGTCTTCGCTTACGCCTTGCAGCTTCAACCACTCGGAAAAAGTATACTTATCGGTTTGCTCCACGTACTTTTGTCCCCGCAGCATCGCTGGGACTAGTCCTTTAGCAAGTTGAATTTTTTCGCCCCAAGTCAGCATGTCGTTATTCCGCAGAATCGCCACAATGCCGTTAAAGGGAGCTGGTAAATTAGGAAAATCAAAGCGGCTGTAAGTCCCTGGTTTTTCCGGTTGATTGAAGATCATCGTGTGTTGTTTCCACTGCAAGCGATCTTCAATTCCCAATTCTTTCAATAACTGCAACATATTGGGGTATGCGCCGAAGAAGACGTGCAACCCCGTTTCATACCAGTCGCCATCTGCATCTTGCCATGCTGCTACTAATCCTCCTAGAACGTCTCTGCCTTCTAGAACGATGGGAGTGTAACCTGCATCAGTCAGATATTTAGCGCAGGAAAGTCCTGCGAGTCCTGCTCCAGCGATCGCTACTCGCATTAACTGTTATTGCCCTTAAAGTGTTTTTCAGCATTTACTCGGTCTCATTATACTTTGCATTCCGTTACATTTGGTAGCTTTTTTTAGTGGGGAGTAGGGAGTGGGGAGTGGGGAGTGGGGAGTGGGGAGTGGGGAGTGGGGTGCAGGTGTGCAGAGGGGCAGGTGTGCAGAGGGGCAGGTGTGCAGAGGGGCAGGTGTGCAGAGGGGCAGGGGATCTGAGGAGATTAAATTCTTCTGACTCCTGATAACTGATAACTGATAACTGATTCACTAGTCACTCTCTAGATGGAATCTTAAATTTTGATGAGGTGTAATTATTAAATCCAAGGTGATTTTGTAGTTGTCTAGTCTCAGTTGCAAGCTAATAGCTGTTTGCAACTCAATCGAAATCGCTGATAGACTGGATAAAATGAAATTTTAGGTATCGCCGAACTAGAAGCAGCAATTTTTTCAAGTTACATTAACAAAATTTAACTATGGAAGCCCAAATGCAGCAACTCGAAAATTCAAATACTAACCCCGCAGAGGAAACAACTGCATTAAGCACTGTGTCATCAGATTCTCAGTTTTCACCTGTCGATCAGTCGGTCAAGAAAGGCGAGTGGATTCTATCCCAGATTGTGGTGTTTTTGTCCAACATGTTTGGGATCTTGAAAGATTTCTTTAACAGATACAGACAGGCGATCGTCAGCATATTGATAATTGTGGGAGCGATCGTCGCTCTGCGTGTTGTGCTGGCGGTTATGGATGCCTTGAATGACATTCCTCTGTTGGAACCTACTTTTCAGCTGATTGGAATTGGCTACACGACTTGGTTTGTCAGTCGTTATTTGCTCAAACCTTCAAATCGGCAAGAATTGTCACAAAAATGGCAAGAGTTTCTAGGTGAACTAGAAAGATAAACCGCTCGCTAGAAGTCAGAAGTCAGAAGCCAAAGAACTGATGCGATCGGCATTTGCTGACGATCGCTCTGGCTCTGTTTCTGCTCTGCTGCACTGACTCGAATACTAATATTTCACTGTCTCAAAGCCTGCAAACACGTTATTTCGTTTGCAGGCTTTAAGCATTTTGTAGCATTTAACACAGATTATTTTGAAGCTTTGGTAAATTATACTTCTTGCTTTTGGCTCCTAACTTTCGTGACAAACTAACTTTTGTCACAAAATCGTTGAGCTTTGTTTCCGAAATCGCTATCCCTAAAGTTGAAGTTTTCAATAGCGATTGACAAAATACAATTGAGTAATAAATTATACTCAGAGTTGGGCGGTCGTTTTTGCAGGATGCACTAGCAAACTCTGTTATAAAATGAAGCGATCGCTTCTGAATTAGTGCAACCGCAGCACAAAATAATACACAGATTATCTTCCGAACGTAGTTTATATAAGCAAAAAAAGTTGGAGGTGCTTCATGAAAGTTTGGAATCCGCGATCGCTACTGTCTAAGTCTACTAACAATGGTGCAGCAACATCGTCAATCTTAGAAGATGCGGTTGAGTTTGCCGAAAATCCAGAACCCCGTTGTCCGTGTATTTTACTGCTCGATACTTCTGGTTCTATGAAAGGGGAACCACTGGATGCTTTGAATGAAGGCTTGCGTACTTTTCAGCAAGAACTCGATCGAGATAGCTTAGCAAAAAAACGAGTTGAAGTAGCGATCGTCACCTTTAACAGCGATGTGGAAGTCGTACAAGATTTTGTCACAGCCGACGATTTCAACCCACCCATGCTGAAAGCTAAAGGCTTGACGCACATGGGAGAAGCAATTCTGCGGGGATTGGAAATGCTTCAAGTTCGTAAAGCGTTGTATCGCGAACACGGAGTTTCCTACTACCGTCCCTGGCTGTTCCTCATTACTGATGGCGAACCTCAAGGAGAGTCAGAGGAATTATTCGAGCAAGCCACCCAGCGAATTAGAGATGATGAAGCAAATAAGCACGTCGCCTTCTTTGCTGTTGGCGTAGAAGCAGCCGATATGAGCCGCTTGAGTCAAATTTCCGTGCGCGAACCCTTAAAACTCAAGGGACTAAACTTTAAGGAGCTATTTGTCTGGCTTTCTGCCAGTATGCAACAAGTTTCACAGTCAGCTCAGATGGACGAACAGCTACCCTTACCGCCTGTAAATTGGACTGGGACATAGAATCAGGGCGCTTTCTTGATGCGCCCTGACTTACAATATTGCCTGCAAACGTTGTACTAAATGTGCTGCTGGCAATAAATTTTCTATCCTTTCTTCCTCAATTCGCCCTGCTAATTGTCCATTTTTGAAGACTAAGAGTGTGGGTAAAGCGTGAACTTGATATCGATCTGACAAGGCTGAATTTTGCTCGCTATCAATTCTGACGATCTGTAGCTTTTGCTTCAGATACGCGATCGCCTCTGCTAAAACTGTATCTAGCAGTCGGGAAGGACCGCACCCAGGAGCAGAAAATACTGCCAAAACTGGCGATGCTGAATTGGAAATCAGGTCTTTTAACTTAATTTGTTGTTCGAGTGCCATAAATAATTTTTGCTCCGCGTCTCTAATACCAGATCGGTAACGTATGCAACTTCGCTACTGCCGATCGCAAAACGTAACAATATTTTGCTCAGTCTATATGGTAGCTATCGCAGCACAAAAATCATCACTCATAAGATAGATTTAATCTACTAATTAGATTCTAATTAAGACAAATCTATATAAATCTTTCCCAGTTTAGGCAACACTTCTTTCACACTACCCACTACTCACTACTCACTACTCACTTAAATCAAGACAAAGCACTCTTAAGTAAAACAGTAATTCCATTCGCGATATACTGTACGGCTAGAGCTGCTAATAAAACTCCTAAAACCCGCGTGACTACATTTACTCCAGTCTGTCCCAAAATTCTTGCTAAACGGGGAGACAAACAGAGAAAAATGTAAGCAGTTAACAATACAACCGCGGCGATCGCTAGTACGGTAATTAAACCGAGAGTATAACTGCTAGCCTCATTTACCAGAATTAGCACGCTAGCCAAAGTTCCAGGCCCAGCGATCAGGGGAATTGCTAAGGGAAAAACACTAATATCTTGTCTGAGTTGCGCCTCTTTTTCTTCCGCTTCCGTTTCTCGTTCCCTTTGAGCAAACACCATATCTATGGCAATTTTAAATAGCAGTACTCCAGCCGCAACCTGAAAAGCTTCAATACTAATATGCAAGTAATTGAGTAGCAAGGAACCAACCAAAGCAAAACCTAAAACAATTCCGCCAGCTACCAAAACAGCTTTACGAGCAATCTTAACCTGTTCTTTTGGCGAACGATTTCCTGCTAAAGTCACGAAAATAGGCGCTAAACCAATCGGGTCAATAACGACGAACAAAGTCAGAAAAGCTCTAATGATAAGTGAAGACACGGGGTATTATTGTTACTCTCGGCATTTTGCTTCTTTTCTCCTACTCATCATAATATCTAACAATATGCTTTGCGCCTTTGCGACTTTGCGTGACCTAAAATTTTGCTTTCGATTAATATTGCAACCAAAATATTTTAAATTGAATTGTAGAATCAGAAGTTTTTAATTATTAAAAAAAAATGTAGGACGAGCGTTTGCCCATCCTACATTTATGGCTTATTCTTGCATGTTCTAGCTAGCAGAAGAAAGCATTAACTCTTTAGTTTCGACTTTGCTAACTCTAACTTCACCATCAGCATCAACATCAACCAAAGCCGTGTCGCCGTCGTTAATTCGACCGGATAACATAGCTTCAGCCAAAGAATCTTCTAACAGCCGCATCATTGCTCTACGTAACGGTCTAGCACCGTAGCTGGGATTGTAGCCTTCATTGACAACTTTATCTTTGAAACGCTCAGTCACTTTCAGGGTAATAGAACGGTCTGTCAAACGACTAGAAATCTCTTGCAGCATGATGTCAGCAATTTGCTTGACTTCAGCCTTATTCAGTTGACGGAAGACGATGACCTCATCAAGGCGGTTAAGAAACTCAGGACGGAAATGTTGCTTGAGTTCTTCTTGTACTAGGTTACGAACGCGATCGTATTGTGCCTCAGCGCGATCGCCACCCAATTCAAATCCAATCCCACCGCCACCTTTCTCAATTACTCTCGAACCAATATTAGAGGTGAGAATAATCAGCGTGTTTTTAAAGTCTACCGTGCGTCCCTTGGCATCGGTCAAACGACCGTCATCCATGATTTGCAACAGCATGTTAAACACGTCAGGGTGCGCTTTCTCAATCTCGTCGAATAGCAACACAGTGTATGGTTTGCGGCGCACGGCTTCCGTTAGCTGTCCGCCTTCATCGTAGCCAACGTAACCAGGAGGCGAACCAATGAGTTTAGAAACAGTATGCCGTTCCATAAACTCCGACATATCTAAGCGAATCATTGCTTCTTCCGAACCGAAGAAATAAGCAGCAAGAGATTTTGCCAACTCCGTCTTACCTACGCCAGTGGGACCGGAGAAGATAAAGCTAGCGATCGGACGATCGGGATTTTTCAATCCAACTCTGGCTCTGCGAATCGCTTTAGAAACAGCTGTAACAGCTTCTTCTTGTCCGATTAAACGCTGGTGCAGGGTATCTTCTAAGTGCAACAGCAACTCTGATTCGGATTCTGTCAGCTTGCTGACTGGTACACCCGTCCAAGCGGCGACGATTTGAGCAATGTCTTCCTCGTCCACTACAGGAACGCTAGCATTTTCGGCTTCCTGCTTTCTATTTTGGGCGATCGCCTTTAACTGTTGCTCGATTTCCAACTCGCGATCGCGCAGTTTCCCAGCAGTATCAAAATCCTGCGCTGAGACTGAAGCCTCTTTCTCTTTCGCCACCCGCACTAATTCCTGTTTAAGTGCTTGAGTTTCGGGAGATTGCTTCGAGTTGCGGAAGCGGACGCGAGAACCTGCTTCGTCAATCAAATCGATCGCCTTATCGGGTAAAAAGCGATCGCTAATGTAGCGATCGGACAGTTTAGCAGCTGCATCCAAAGCTAGATCGGAAATCTTGAGTTGGTGGTGTTGCTCGTAGCGATCGCGCAACCCAAACAAAATCTCGATCGTTTCTACTACGCTAGGCTCGTCTATCATTATTGGCTGGAAGCGGCGCTCTAAAGCTGCGTCTCGCTCGATGTGCTTGCGATACTCATCTAGGGTAGTGGCTCCCATGCACTGCAACTCACCTCTAGCCAAGGCAGGTTTAAGCATATTAGCAGCATCGATCCCGCCTTCGACACCACCCACGCCAATTAAGGTATGAATTTCGTCAATAAATAGGATAATGTTACTATTCGATCGCACTTCATCCAAAACAGACTTGATCCGTTCTTCAAAGTCGCCGCGATAGCGAGTTCCGGCAACTAACAAACCCAAGTCAAGGCTATATACCTGCTTGTCTGCCAAATTAGCGGGTACGTCGTTGTTAGCAATCCGCTGCGCTAAACCTTCTGCGATCGCGGTTTTACCAACACCAGGTTCGCCAATTAAGACAGGATTATTCTTCGTGCGCCTACCTAGAATTTGCACGGCGCGTTGAACTTCGGTTTCGCGACCGACTACAGGATCGAGCTTACCTTCAGTCGCTAACTTCGTTAAATTCGTGGCAAACTCATCTAGGGTCGCTGTTTTGCTAGGAGCAGTACCAAAACCTCTACGTCCTTGTCTGCTGCTACCAGCAACATTTGCGACTTCGCCCAACTTCTTAATCGTATTGCTACGGGCTTCGTCTAAATCGACTCCCAAGTTTTGCAGGACTTTTCCAGCTACGCCCTCTCCCTCTTGGAGTAAACCTAACAATACATGTTCGGGACCGATGTAGTTGTGTCCTAAAGTACGTGCTTCTGTAAAAGCTTGCTCGAATACGCGCTTAACTTTTGGTGTAAAGGGAATTTCAGCCATCGCCGGACGATTCCCTCGACCGATAATTTTTTCAACTTCGGCGCGAGCCGCTGGAAGAGTCACACCCAGCTCGGTTAAAACTTTCGCTGCAATTCCCGTGCCCTCTCCAATCAAGCCTAATAGAATTTGCTCGGTTCCTACTAAATTGTGACCCAGGCGACGTGCCTCCTCCTGGGCAAGCATAACTGCTTTAATCGCTTTATCAGTGAAATGCTCAAACATAACGGGCTTCCTCTACCGAGCTGTTTGAAAAGGTGAAGAGATTTTCACTTTCACCTCCTCTACATAAACTTTTATGTAGTTTCTTCCGTTAATGTATCCTTCCTAAGTACAACTCTGCATTGGTAATAGCCGTAATGCCAAAGGCGTAGTAGCCACCCTATTAACAGTGAGCAGTGAGCAGTGAGCAGTATCAGTTATCAGGGAACACAGAACAACCACTACCACTTTCCCACTTCCCCACTCCTCTATTCATTACGCACCACTACCCACTACTCACTACTCACTACTCACTACTCACTAACAAAGAGGCATTTTCACCATGAAGACAGTACCAACTCCGACTTCGCTTTTGACATAGATTTGTCCGCCGTGGAGAGCTACAGATTTTTTCACAATGGCAAGCCCTAATCCCGTACCAGAAATATTGCCGACGTTGCTAGCCCGATGGAAGGAGTGGAAGAGTCGATCGCGATCGCCTGCTGGAATGCCGATGCCTTCGTCTTGAATGCGGAAAATTACCGTTTGTTGCTGACTAGCGATGTCAAAATAAACACTACCACCATTGGGAGAATATTTAATGGCATTTGAGAGTAAATTGGCTAGAACTTGCCGCAAAAGTTTTTCATCCATGTAAGCATTGGCAAAATCTCCCTGCGTGCGAAAGATAATTCTATGAGCGGTGGTGGTAATCTGCATCCCTTCCACCAGTTCGCGGCAAAATTCGATTAAATCTAGGGACGATGGATTAAATTCCAGCTTACCTGCATCTGCTTTACCAATTAAAAGGACATCATCTAGCAAACCAGTCATATGTTTGACAGTGGTGATGATGCGTTGAAAATGGTGGCGTTTTTTCTCCTCTGCCCATTGAGAGCTATAGTCTTCTAGTAACTCTGCTGAAGATAAAATTGTGGTTAATGGCGTACGAAATTCATGTGATGCCATCGTGACAAAGCGAGATTTCAGTTCGTTGAGTTCTTTTTCTCTAGCTAAGGCGTACCTGATTTCTGCTTCGGCTCGCTTGCGCTCGGTGATATCGCGCACGATCGCCATCACTTCATCTTCTTCGCTTAAAGCAATTCGCGCTTCGTAATCTCGCGGTTGCTCGTCTAGGATTAATCGATACTCGTACACTTGAATTTCGCCTGTAGCGATCGCTTGCTCGACGCATTCTACCAGGGGCTGAGCAACTGCTGGCGAGAACAGATCTGATAATTTTTTACCAACTAAATCGGCATGGGCAGCAACTAACCAATCATCTTTTGCTGCTTTGTAATTGATTAGAGTTCCATCCTGGCTGAGACGAAACATGGAATCGGGAATGGCATTCAATAGAGCGCGGTTAGTCGCCACACTAGAACGCAAAGCATCTTCCATCCTCTGACGTTCGGTAATTTCGCGGCGGAGTTGCTCGTTTGCCCGTCTTAACTCTGCGGTTCGTTGTTCTACTCTCAGCTCTAGTTCGTCGTATGCTTGTTGTAGTAAAGTTTCTACCCGCTTGCGTTCTGTAATATCTCGGATAATAGCCAGCACTTCATTCTGTCCGCTAACAACAATCCGCGCCTCTTCCACGCGAATTTTGTCGTTAACCTGAAGTTTATACTCGAAAAGCTGGGGTTTACCTGTCTCTAAAGCACAATGGACGTAGCGCATCCGCTGTTGAGCAACTTCAGATGGCAGCACGTCGTATTCGTTTTTACCTACCATTTGACTGCTATTGAGGGAAAACTCAGTGTCTTTGGCTGGTATGTAGTCTAAATACGTCCCATCTTTACCGATCCGTAAGATGACATCTGGAATTGCTTTGAGCAAAGCGCGGTTTTTGGCTTCGCTTTCTCGCAGTGCTAATTCTGTGTGCTTACGGGCGGTAATATCGACAATATAACTTCTAACTAAATCGTTTTCTGATAAATATTGAACGGATTGCTCGAAGATTTTGTCAAGAACTTCTATCTCGCGCACGAAAAACGTTTCTTGACAATTTTGCACTCTTTCTACTATTCCAGCCAAAATGGGATGCTGAAGTTTGGTAGCGTGAAGATCGGGAAATTGAGCGACAGCGGCAGGGTTAATGTAAGTAATATCGCCAGTTAGATCGAACTCTAAAATTGGATTTGAGATCAGTTCGGGAAATGAGGCTAAGCGAACGAGTACTGATTCTTTAGAGCTAGCAAACTCGATATTTTCAATAATTTGTGTGGGAGGGCTAAGATTTGAACCAGAACTCAGGCTGCCAGAACTAGAATCCAGTTCGCGATCGCTACTACAGTAGTAAGTAGCCCTCACATCTCCAGCAAATTCAACTTCATCACCGTGTTTCAAATCGTGTGAGAAACAAGATTTTTTATTAATGCGGACACCATTCGTGCTGGGCTTGCCCTGTAGATTGCCATCAATGATGCGAAAAAAATGATTGGCAGTACCAGGTGTTGTGACGCGCAATAAGATGGCGTGCTGGCGAGAGACAAGCTTGGAGTGCAACACAATTGAGTTAGAAGAGTCGCGCCCTAAAGTACAGGTAGTAGCTTCCAAGACAATTACGCGCTTACCAGCGTTATCTTCGATTTCCAGCCAATGCTGAGTTTGCTGTGTTTCTTTCTCTGGCACTGTTTTAGAGCGGCTTATCTATGGTGGTACTCATAGTTTGCCCATTTACAGCGACCAGTTATCAGTGACCAATGACCAATTACTACTCTTGACTGATAACTGATAACTGATAACTGATAACTGATAACAGTTATTTTTCTTCACCTTCTACGTACATTGGCGGTTCGATCGCAAAGTTGTCTAGCCTGCCAGACTCATCGACAACATAGCCATCTGTAGTGGTAAAACCTTCGCCTTCTTCTTCTTCCTGTTGCTTGAAGGCTTCGAGCTGGTGTTTGCTCAATTCTGTTGGAGTATTTGCCGGAATTTCCGCATCAGGAGGGTTGACTGCTGTAGTTTGAGCAGTTTGTACGCCTATATGCTCGTTTCCTGGCGCACCTCTACCAGGTTCGGCGGCTCTGGGATCTTCTTGTTGCATTGGACTTACAGCAGTTTCAGAATCCCGTGAGTCTTCTTTTGGTGGTCTAGCTGGATCGTTAATCATGTATTTTACCCTCCAGATTTTTGTTCGATCGCAGTTTGGCTCTCATTGCTAGCACTGCGATTGTTCTTCATGTTTTTACGACAATATCTAACTTCGTCTTAGCTTTGTCTCTTTCGCGAGAATTAAAATTTCTTCAGCGTAGGGTAGAGATTGTGTTGTAGAGACGTTACATGTAACGTCTCTACATTTCAAGGCAATATCTTTTCTACCCATTCGGTAAAACTAGGAATCGTCCAGTGGCGAAAATCTCCTTCTACTTTGTCATAGCCTGCGATCGGCGCAAAGACGTTGTTAGGTGCATCTTCTGACTTAACTTCCTGAGTCCGCTGTCCTTGAAAGCCTACTAGTACCAAGAGAGTATCTACTAAAGACGGCGATAGCCTTTGCAGCAGATCTAGTACTCTGCCTACGTCTCCTACAATATAATCGCGGGTAGGATGTTCGGCAGCGTAGAGGATGGCATCGGCAACAAGACTCGGTTGGTAATAAGGAGGTATACCAGTGGGTTTTACTCCCAGCTTAGTTTTGACTTTGTTGTAGTAAGGAGTGTTAATGACAGCAGGTAAGATGCTGGTAACGCTGATGGGTATTTTTTCGTGTTGTAGTTCGACGCGCAGAGCTTCGAGAAAGCCTTCTAAGCCATGCTTGGCTGACGAATAGGGACTTTGCAAGGGTAGCGATCGCCTACCTTCTACTGAGGAAATGTGAATCAGCGCCCCCCGTCCTTCCTGTTTCAGATAAGGTAAAGCTGCCATTGCACCGTAAACTTGTCCCATCAACACAACGTCAATAACTCGCTTGAATTCTTCTGGCGTAATTTGTTCAAACGGGGCAAGAATACCTGTAGCCGCTGCATGAACCCAAGTATCGAGTCTGCCATAAGTTGCTACTACTTTATCGGCGATCGCCTTTACTTGGTCGAAGTCGCTGACATCCGCCAAAATATATGTTGCTTCTCCTTTTGCCGCTTTAATTTCTTCTACTAAGGAAATCAATCCTGGTTCGCTACGGGCAGCAACTACTACTTTTGCTCCTTTTGCCGCAAATTTTAGGGCTGTTTCTCGTCCAATTCCACTAGATGCCCCGACAATTGCTACAACTTGTTCCGCGATCGGCTTGAGTTTCGTCACTGTGTCTCCTTTTGATGATTTTTTCCACCTTGCATGGTTCAACAGGTAGGAAAAATAATTTGGTCGAATTAATAAGTTTGAACTTTTATTAACTAGGCTAATTAGACTTCAGGAGTGGGACATCAGCCGAAAGATTGACCGCTCTAATATGTCTACAGGTTGTCAATGGTCATTTGTTGTTGATGTTCCGATCGATGACGACTCTGATGAATATTGCACGGCTGACGAGGGATTGTTAAGTTAAGCAAATAGTTTTTGAAAGTAAAATAATTTATGCCATCCCTCTCAGGTAGTAAAAGTGAAGCGATCGCTAAACAAAATTTGCAATAACTGAATGTACAAAATATTTAAATGAACTAACATTATTTTATCTATAATTTTGTGTTTCAAATGCTTTAAACGATCCTCTAAGCAGTAATAGCTCAAAAGCCAATTAAAAATATTTTCTCAAAAATTAATTTTATTTTAATAAAATGTTTCTTCTATATGCCTAGGCAGGGCATTGCGTTCGCTAAATCGAAAAAGTTTACTGAAAGAAACAACTGAATTTATTGTTTTATATCTGTGCATACAAACATAGATATTGACAGTAGACCCAGTGTCTAAAAAAATACTGAATGAGGAAGCGATCGTGAGGAAGCAACTAAGTAAATTGTTTTTAGCTTTGGCTATTTTGCCAATAATTAGTCAGCCAGTTTTTGCTCATGTTATCTGGGTAGTAAGAGGTGATGCTCGGGGAGAATATGAAATTTTATACGGGCATCCAGAAGAAGATAAACCCGAACCATATGATTCGATTAAGTTTCAAGAGGCTACAGCTTACAATAGTTATGGATTTCCTCAACCGTTAGAAGTCAGAAGAGAATTTGAAGGCGTTACCCTAGTTTCTCCAGGTAACGTTGCTGTCATTACTGCCGTGAATAACAATGGCTACTTCATTGTTAAAGACAATGAATATACGAATGTCTTTCGTCCAGATGCTTTAGCAGCTAACAATGAAAACACCGAAATTTCGCATACCTATAAATATACCAAATCTTTCTTTCAGCCTACAGGTTTAATCACCCAGCCATTCGGAATGAAAATGGAAATCGTCCCTTTACAAGATCCATTTGACGTTGGTGCAGGAGGTTCGTTACGAGTGCAAGTATTATTTGAAGGTAAGCCCGTACCAGAGGCAACAGTAGAATACGAGGGCAAAGAATTCCCGACGAGCGATCGCGGTATTGCAACAATTACTTTGACACAGCAGGATGTACAAATTATTGAGGCAGAGTATAGAGTTCCTTCTACTGACGATCCGGCTACAGATGAAATTTCTCACGCGGCTTCGCTGGCAATTCAGAAATAACCATTGTTATTGGTTGTTAGTTATTGGTTATTAGTTGTTGGTTGTGAGTCATCTAAACTGATAACTGATAACTGATAACTGATATATGCGAGCAATGATACTGAAAGCACAGGGCAAACCGCTAGAAGAAGCCCAGTTACCAATACCGCAGCCTAATGCTCAACAGGTACTCCTTCAGGTTCGCGCTTGCGGTGTCTGTCGCACTGACTTGCATATTGTAGACGGAGAATTAACCCAACCCAAACTTCCCCTCGTACCTGGACATCAAATTGTCGGTAATGTCGTCGCAGTTGGGGAACAAGTAAAGCAGTTTCAAATTGGTAGTCGCGTTGGCGTTCCGTGGCTGGGGCATACTTGCAATTGTTGTCGCTATTGTTTGAGCGGACGTGAAAACTTATGCGACTACGCCCAATTTACGGGCTATCAAATTGATGGCGGTTATGCCGAATACGCTGTAGCTGATGCCCAGTTCTGCTTTTCCATTCCTGAAGGCTATCCTGACTTGCAAGCCGCACCGTTATTATGTGCCGGACTCATCGGTTATCGTTCTTATAGAATGGTGGAAGATGCAGAAAGAATTGGTTTTTACGGTTTTGGTGCAGCTGCCCATATTTTGATTCAACTTGCCCGCTATCAAGGGCGAGAAGTCTATGCTTTTACTCGTGCGGGAGATGTGAAAGGGCAAGAATTTGCTTTAGAATTAGGTGCTGTCTGGGCTGGTGGTTCAGAAGAATTCCCGCCAGTACCTTTAGATGCAGCAATTATTTTTGCCCCAATTGGTTCTCTAGTTCCGGCTGCTTTACGTGCGGTAGTTAAAGGCGGGGTGGTTGTCTGCGCGGGAATTCACATGAGTAACATTCCTGCCTTTCCGTATGAAATTTTATGGGAAGAAAGGGTATTGCGATCGGTTGCGAATTTGACGCGCCGCGATGGAGAAGAATTTCTGGCTTTAGCGCCACAAGTGCCAATTCGGACTGAAGTTCATCCTTTTCCCTTATTACAAGCCAATGAAGCTTTAGATGCCCTGCGTAGTGGCAAAATTAATGGGGCAGCTGTCATTGTGTAGGTCGCGCTGTGGGAAGCGGCTCAAATTCGTAGATGCCACCGTCTGCCATCAGTGACAGAAAGAGATGACCATCCTGGAGTACGTACGATCGCACAAACCCCCAATTCTTGACGATGCGATCGTGGAGAGAACCTGGCGGGCGCTGGGCGCGCGTGAGCGCACCAAACTGAAGTCGATTGGGTTCGGGCGATTTCCAAGTGCCACGTCATCCATTTTCTCTTCAATGCAGTGTATTTTGGATAACACGACACAAGTAGATAGCTTCAACCTAAGTGAGTCAAGCCAGTAGCTCAAGCCAACTATCCTTCTTCCCATCGCTTGCAGAAGCAGGCGCTCAACGGCATCACTTGTCAATTACTCTATACGTCGCCACACTACCAACGACTTTTGACACGGAAATTTTTAATAGTCCAGTTGTGGGCGATCGCTTCTTTGATGCCCGTACCTGCACCCGTGACGATCGCCACCTTTCCTTCTAAGCGTCTATCCACTGTACATTTTCCCTTCAGTTACACGCTTGTTTCTCACTCTTGTGAAATAACGTTGCCTCTTCCTCTGTCTGTAGTCAGGTTTCCTACTTATGTCTTCAGCAGGGTTAAGTGAGGTAAACGTCTTTGCTAACCTGCAAAAGGCTAGTGAAATTTCGCCTCTGGTGGAACTTATTTTAGCTATCAATTTTAGGAGGGATGAATATGACTTTTACTCAAAGTAACGACCAGAATCTCAGCCAAATTGTTTCTTCTATTCAACAACTAAACGTAGATGACCAGTTAGCTTTGTTCTACTTCATTTATAAAAAAATGGGTGATTCTATCACTCCAGCAGCTCCTGGGGCTAGCACTGCTTCTGCCGATGTAGCTGAAGGTTTATTCAACCAAATTAAAGAAAAGTCTCACGAAGAACAGTTACAATTCCAGCGAGATTTAATTAATAAGGCAGATAACGAGTACACGCGGATGTATGGTTCGATGAGTGACACTACCAAACTATTATTTTGGTATCGTCTGGCTCAAGGTATGGATAGTAATGTTATCAGCCCCATGCCTCCGAATTACGAGCTTTCCGAGCAGTCGAAAGGAATATTGGAGCGGCTTGAAGGTATAGACTTCGAGCAACAAATTACGTTGTTCCGCGACTACGTATCGCCAATGGGTGCTGAACCCAAGCAAGGCGCAGAAGTATAGATAGCAAGAGGGTGCAAAATCTTGCACCCTCAGATAAATAAACAGAATTTAACAACAAAGAGGACAACATGACATCTGCAAATGTTAACGATCTCAAGCCACTAGCAAAACAATTTACTAGCTTGGATATCGACGACCAACTAGCATTAATGGCGTTAATCTATAAGGAAATTTCTGGTTCCATTCCAGCAGACAGCTTGCCAACAAACTCTAATGATGTCCAAAAGATTGTAGGCAACGTGCAAAAAATGTCTTCTGAAGAGCAGATAAATGCTCTCCGCGATCTGTTGCCAGCCAACAAAACAGATCAAAACGAAACTACTCTCGATCCCAACCCTGCTAAAGCATTGCCTGAATTGTTGCAAGGTAAATCGGAAGTTCCGACAGGGGAATATGGCAAGCTGAATCCAGAATATAAGCTAGCAGTTTGGTATATTTTTGCCCAAAAATTGGGTAGTGGTATTGTAGCCCCTCCCAACGACTACAGCCCCTCACAGGAAGCAATGCAGGTGTTCAATTCCCTCAAATCTATGGGGAACGAGCAGATGGCTAATTTTGTAGTTAAAGGTATGGAAGAATTGAGTTCTAACATCACCGAACCGCCAAAGAATGCCGAATAAGCGATCGCTTAACTCAGCTATGGTAGTTCTATTCGATTTGGGAAATTCAAGAGTAGGGTGGGCAATGCCCACCCTTCTACATATGAACGTCAAATTAGTACTTGACAAATGACCATGACGAGTAACTAATAATAGCCACAATTTAAGATTGACCGAAGAAGAAGACAGGAGACAGGAGCGTGATGACAGAATGTCTTGTAATCGGGCGTGTCTCCTGTTATAAAACTCTTATGCAAGGGGGATACAAGCTTACCTTTAATACAAACAATTATGTCGAGATACGTAGTACAGCGGGCGGATGTGGAGGTTTCCTCCACATTTAAGCCGCGTAGAGACGTTGCAGCAGCTCACTTGGACAATCCCCTGTATTTATATAGGGGTACTCCTGTCTCCTGTCTCCTGTCTCCTGTCTCCTTTGAAAAATCATTTAGCGTTGCCAATGCTACTCCGGTTAGATTAAAACATACGAGGTGGCAGAATGGCACAAGATTTGATCCAGATAATACTTTGGTGGGTTGTTGGTGGCTGTTTGCTTGCTATTGTCGCTGTCTTGGTGATTCTATACTTTCGCGGCACGTTTCGCGATCGCGTGGAGTACAAAGTCAAAAATGCTCCTTCGGCTGAAGATGCACGCTTTCCCCTTGCCTTAGCGAGTTTATCCAACTCTGTTATTACCAGCGGATACTCGACAAATTTTTGGTTGGAATCAGAACAAATTAACGGCGCACGACTGGAAGCCATCCGCAGTGCTAAACAGACAATTCACTTCGAGACGTTTTTCATGACGCCTGGACGCAGGGCGAACAACTTTGCCACTGCGATCGCCGAAAAAGCGCAAGCAGGTGTTAAGGTACAAGTTATTGTCGATAAATATGGTGTTAAGACTTTACCGCAGCGTTACTGGAAACGATTAAAAGCTGCTGGTATAGAGGTAAGATTTTTCAATGATTTTAACTGGCGATCGCCCATCGATTATTTTGCCCGCAGTCACCGTAAGTTATTAATTATTGACGGCGAATTTGCCTTGATTGGCGGTGCAGGTATCTCGGATTATTGGGATGGCAAAGATAACATTGATGGAGAACATCCCTGGTATGACTTTGAAACGCGGCTAGAAGGCGAGGTTGTCGCGGTGTTGGCAGGTATGTTCATGCAACACTGGACTTACGTACACGGTACTGCCGATCTATCTACTACGGTTTCTCGTCCTGGGGTGTCGAGCGATCCAACAATGCTCGTTACCGCAGGCGACGATCCTTCCTATCGTTCTGCATCAGTCAAAGCTTTATTTCAAGTTAGCATTCACGCCGCCAGACAGCGCCTCTGGATTGCTAGCCCCTACTTTCTTGCCGATCGAGCCATTCGCAGTGCCCTCACAACTGCAAAAAAGCGGGGAGTTGATGTAAAAGTGCTTACGAACGGAATTCGCTCCGATAAAAAATTTGTTTATTTCGCTTCTTGCGAGCAATATCGCGATTTACTTGCTGCTGGCGTGGAAGTTTATGAATATCAACCCAGTATGATGCACGCTAAAGCATTATTATTAGACGATTGCTGGCTCAGTACTGGTAGTGCTAATTTCGATCCGCGTAGTTTTTTTCATAACGATGAATTAGATATTTCTACTTCTGACATCCGCTTAGTAAAAAGAATCGAGCAATTCCTACAACAAGGATTTGCTAAATCTAAGCAAGTCAGTATGAGCGAATGGCGAAAGCGCCCTCTTTGGCAAAGAGTTGTAGCTAGAATCGTCCTCTTTTTTGAATCTCAGCTATAAAAAATTAAAGGCGAATTGTATTCGCCCAAACCTCAAATTTTATTCCTCACAAATGCGAAATTTCTAGATATTACGCACTACTGCAACGTCGTTAAGTTTTGCAGGTAGGACGATCCCGTAATATAAAGCGGCAACTGCTGTCAAACCATTCAGTAAAACGTTACCACCAAAAATCGGCATTAATCCAAATACTGTATTGGCTGCGGGTATCATTCCCAAAATTGCAATTAAGATGTAAGAAACCGCGAAAAAGCGGTTAAATACACGCGCGCTACTCGCACTGGTATATGAAGCAATACCAAAAATTCCTACAGCAGCATGAACTAAATTGTGTAAGAAATTGGTAGGAAATATACCAAATAAGTAGCCAAAACCAGCAGAATATGCTCCAGGTGCTACATCAGCTGGAATGTAGGAGGCATTTGTTCCAGGTACGCTGAGTAAAGCTGGAATAAATCCAGCAATACCGAGAATTAAGAAAAGAATTCCGATAACTAGAGCGCAATAACGCTCTGCCATGTTTAATTTGTCCATTTTCATGACATCCATACTTGCTATTTCTCCTGTCAGTAATTACCAGTCTTTTGTCTTCAAAAATCAATCTCTATATTTTCTAATTCAACTTATATAATTGCGATCGCACTCTATCCAAAGGTAGGAATGAGATAATTCTGCTTTGCTCGGGACATGTTAGCAAAATCACCATAAATTTATCTGTAGAAGGGAAGATTTCAAACAGATAACCATAGAAGTATGAGTTTAAATATTGGTTGTATTGCATCAGTTGTATTGCATTAGTTCTATTACTAATTACACGATCGTTCTTAAATCCCGCATCAAAACCATAATCCTATCTAAAGTCAACTCTGAATTAGGGAAGAATTGAGAATTGAAATTGTCGGTTGCAGAATTTTAGGATTGCGCCTATTTGGATATCTTCAGATCTGGAATGAAATAGCGGATTGATAATCTACAATTCTCTGACTCCAAAGGCAGCATAGCAAAGGGGTTTGGTTCTATAGCCATCTGCCCAATTGGTACTGACAATTGCGATAACGGCGCTGGAGGGAACGCACCACGCACCACTCCCTACTGATAACTGACCAAGTTGTGTAAAATCTATACAGCCTGCATCCACAGCTGATTGTGTCTTATCAGCCTAGTATTACTCTTTGTATCAATTCCAGTGACCCCCAGCATCCGCACGTCCAAGTTGGGGGAAACAAGTTTTGTACGACTTGCGGCGCGGCGATCGCGTTGCAAAATCGTTATATTCCGCTCAAAAAATCAGGAACGGGCGGGTTTGCCGTCATTTACACCGTTTGGGATCTGCAAACTCAAACCGAACGAGTGCTGAAAATATTATTAGAAAATTCCCCTAAAGCAAAGGAGTTATTTCAGCAGGAAGCAGCAATTTTGCAAAGTCTAGACCATCCTGGGGTTCCTAAAGTCGAAGCAGACAGCTATTTTTCCCTGCCAGCAGGCAATTCCAATCCTAGAGAACTATTTTGTCTAGTGATGGAAAAAATCGACGGGCAGACTTTAGAAGTTATACTCGATCGCTACCCTCAAGGTTGTCCAGAAGAGATGGTGCAAGACTGGTTCGGGCAAGCTGTAGAGATTTTACAGGTATTGCATAGCAGGCATATCATTCACCGCGATCTCAAACCCTCAAATTTAATGCTGCGTCAACAGACAAATCGACTCGTGCTGATCGATTTCGGCGGCGCAAAAAAAATGCGATCGCGGCAACGTTCGGCATCAACAGATAGTTCGACGCGGCTCTATTCTCCTGGTTACAGCCCCCCAGAACAATCTTTGGGACGAGATGTTGAACCAGCCGCAGATTTCTATGCTTTGGGTAGAACGACGATTGAATTGCTGACGGCGCAGTCTCCTTCTGAGTTGGAAGATCCGGTGACGAAAGAGCTACGCTGGCGGCATTTAGTGCGAGTTAATCCAGTATTTGCAGAACTGCTCGATGAATTAGTCCAGGAAGATGCCCGTCTGCGCCCAACTAGCGCCAAGGCAATTGGAGAAAGGTTATTACATCCTCCAGATAAATCGCAGCCATCGGTATATCAATCGATGCACCACCTAGGTTTGAATGGTTGGAAGCGATCGCAACTGATAGCTACCTACCTGACTCACCGCTTAGCGCAAGCTAGCAAAGCACGAGCGCCGCAAGTTGTCAATCAATTTCAGCGCGGTATTGCTCGCGCAACCAATTTTCTCACTCAAAAACCCAAGCAGCAATCGTCAACATCGGCTGCTCGAGTAAAAAATACTGCTTCCCCAACGCGCGGCTTGAAGCAAAGCAACCGCCAGCAACCGCAACTAGTTTCTCACATCGGTAGCAGCCTAGCGAGTACAACTCGCTCTCTACTGCAATTTACTACCCAGGTAGGGCAAGCTGGTATAGATACTATTAGGGCAATTGTATGGGGTGCGATCGCCTCTGCTGTAGGTACTGCTATCGGCTTTGTCTTTGCCTATTTTTCTCCCCTAGGGATTACAATCAATAGCTTGTTGGTACAGTATTTACCTCAACTGCTAGCAAACTCGCAAATTGCCACAGAAGCAGAAATTATTGTATTTGCAACTGCGGGTTTATTTACAGCTGGAGGATTGACCGCATTAGGAGTTTTTGACCAACGGCGACGCTATTTCATTTCTGCGGTGCTGGGTACTAGCGGCTACGCTTTGAGCTGGTTGTGTTGGTTGTTAATTACGCCTTACGCTGGAATTTGGGGGGTGTCAGCAGCCGTGTGTTTGGCGATCGCTTTTCTAGTTTCTGGTTTGGGTTTGCGCCGCCATCGCTCTTTTCATACTACCGTTGCAGCTGTTGGTACGGCGATCGCGCTGGTGATTTTAGTCCAGCTCGATCTTTTCCCAGCCCTAATTTTTCATCTCAGCCCCCAACCCAGTTGGTTCGAGCTTCAGGTGTATGTCACCTTTTTTAGCGCGATCGCGGCGATTTCTGGCTGCTGGCTGGGAATTAGCCACTACATAATCATTCCTTGTTGGCGCTGTTTGGGTTGGCGCTGATTTGGGGACGCATGGCGATGCGTCCTCATAGAAACGATTACTGCTGACACTCGCGAAACTGTCGCGCACCGCCGCCAGTAGGACTATTTACTGGAATGGATTCGCAAAATATTGCGGCTCTATCGGTGTTAGAGTCAGGAGTTGATGTTTGCGATTCAGGGGCAGTTGTACCGCCAGGATCGGGGCTAGTTGTAGCATCGGGACTCGTTGTTTCAGGTGTACTTGCATCGGGAGTAACTTCAGGCGTAGTTGTTCCCTCTGGACTCGTACCAGGAACGGGGGTAGTTGCATCGGGTGCAGTTGTATCAGGTGCAGTTGTATCGGGTGCAGTCGTATCGGGTGCAGTCGTATCGGGTGTAATCGTATCGGGTGTAGTCGTCCCTTCTGGACTCGTACCAGGCTCAATTGTCCCTGCTGGTGGAGCTGTTTGGGTATCAGGAAATGGTGCTTCTTGAGTTTGAGCCTGCAAGATTGGTGCTTGTGGTTTTGCTTGTGCCGAGAAACCGCCTACGAGCAATAGAACGAGAACAGAACCACCTGTCAAAAGCTGCTTGAACATATTTGCTGTCTCCTTGGCTTTGGCTGCCGTGCCAGAAATCTCAATATCGCTAAATATTTCTAGCCCAGTTTGGCAATTCTAAGTTTGTTGCCACATGTACCATAATGCAGATTTTGTATTTTTGGCTACCGATGTAATAATTGCAAAAATATCTGTAGTAAAAAATACTGTTGACTGCGGACAGTTATCTTGTAGCTGTGTTGATTTTCTCACAGTAAGTATGAAAAGCTACCTGGCGATCGCCTTTTGGCATCATCGCATCAGTAATAGCTAGATAAATAAGGTTATTACTATAAGTTATGGATAAGATTCCAGGTTAAAAACGAGAATGAGTTTCTGAGAAAAACTCCAGGCTAGTAGTAAGTCCGGTTCAGAGGAGGTAAAGAAAGGCACTAATGCCCGTGCAGTACTCTACAATTTCAGAAACGTCCATCACCAAATAAACCGATCTATGGTGAATCGTCAACGCATTCAACCCGAGCCAGGTCAAGAATCAGTCTGGGATTACCCCAGACCTCCCCGCTTGGAAGATACCAGCAAGCAGATTCAAATTATTTTCAATGGAGTCGAAATCGCCAACACTCGTAACGCCAAGCGCGTACTTGAAACAAGCCACCCTCCTGTTTACTATATTCCCCCTAGCGACATCAAAATGGAGTATCTTGTCAAAGCACCTGGTTCGAGTTTTTGCGAATGGAAAGGTCGAGCGGGATACTACACTCTTGTTGTCGGCGATAAGCAAGCAGAAAATGTGGCTTGGTTTTATCCCGACCCAACACCAACTTTTGCCACTATCAAAGATTACGTAGCTTTTTATGCCCATGTCATGGATGCTTGCTATGTTGATGGCGAAAAAGTCCAACCTCAGCCTGGGAATTTTTATGGTGGCTGGATTACTAGCGACATTGTAGGACCATTTAAGGGTAGTCCTGGTACTTGGGGTTGGTAGTTTGTAGATCGTTCGCTAGAACTGAATCATCAGCTAGGCAGCCAATACCGTAGCGAATCGCAGTTCACGTAGAATTCAAGTCGAGGTACTCCGTGGTACAAAGCTTTCGCCCAATTCCTAACAAACCAAAAAGTGGTTTAATCCAAGTTGCCTCGAACATTTGGACGATTGAGGCAAACAAGTGCGTCTGCTTCCGTCCCCCAATGCAGCCCCGCTATCTCTACACGCATCGTTCAGTCGTTATTCGCCTCGACGACGATAGCCTTTTCATTCTTTCTCCAATTCAACTCAAACCTGATATCCGTGCCGATATCGATATGCTTGGGGCTGTAAAATACCTTGTTTCACCTAATCACTTACACCACCTGTACCTCGGAGATTGGAGCCAAGCGTATCCTGATGCCAAACTCTATGCATCACCACGACTAGCTCTAAAGCGCAAGGACTTAACCTTCTACAAAACATTGTCTACAAATATGCCTGAACTCGAATGGGCTGGTCAGATCGAGCAGTGCATTTTTGGGTCGGGAAACGGATGGTTTGATGAGATTGTTTTTTTTCATCGGAGATCGCGCACTATAATCTTTACCGATCTGGTCATGGACTTCGATCCATCGACCTTTTCATCTATTTCTCGCGTTACCACTCGATGGAACCAAATGTATCAGCATACGCCGCTTGGCGTGCAGTTCGCACACATTTTTGACAGAGCAACTTTGCGTGATGTTCTTAAGACTGTTCGTGCTTGGGAGCCTGAACGCGCAATAGTTGCTCACAGCCCCTGGTTGTGTGTAGAGCGGAAGGAACAGGTCGCAAACTTCTTGGACTCTGCCTTCGATTGGCTCGCTCCGCAGCCTCTAATTGTTGAGGGCATGATGGCTATGGCAAGGTTTTTAATACTTCTACTAGTTATCCTGCCAATTCACGCACTAATTGTGTTTACTGCCGATATCGCCTATCCACGACTTATAAAACAGGATGGGAGCAAATAAAAACTTCCCTTGCCGATATCCTGTTGTACAGCAGCCTAACCTTATCGTTCTGGCGAATATTTTTAATTCAAAATTCAACAAATTTGCTGGGTATGAGGGTGAAAAAATTGCTCGTGCGATTGCTACTCAAGGCATGAAATTCACATTTGGTTGATGATTTCCAAACTCAACGCTTCAAAATTTTTAACCTAATTGTTTAGTCAGTGTTGCTAGCATCTAAAATGTTCGTGCTTAGTAATGTTTATACTCAGCCACAGTGGTGAGGTTTCCTATGTCCGAGCTGGAAATCGACGCAAGCCGAGAAGAACGAATCGATATGGAAATAGTCGTCGATGCCTACGATGAAGAGGAACGCAGGCTAGGCTGGTATTACTATCTCGATAATAAAGTGAAATTTCCTTTCAAAGCCATCTGGATTTCTGAGGAGCGTCCGACTGACTCGGAAGATGAAGTAGAAATTGAAGGTGAAGAAGTCGATGTTGTCGGTATGGCATCAGAAGAAGAATGCCAAGATGACATGTATGTAGAAATTGTTTACCAAGAAGAGGGTACGGAAGATACTTTTGCTGTACCTTTATATGATGTCGTTCCCATGGAAGTTGATGATGAAACGTTAGAAGCGATCGAAGATTGGTATTATTGGGTCGATCGCGGCTACGAATGGTAATAAATTAGTGAGTAGTGAGTAGTGAGTAGTGAGTAGTGAGTAGTAACCAGTAACCACGCACCACTCTCTTACCTATTACCCATTACCACCCTTGTTTTCTACTTACTGCTGTAATAAAAGGCTATTTCCTTATCCTTGAGCGGTGTAAAACCAGCGTCGAGCAACATTTGGTTGAGTTCCGCTTGGGGAATGTGCTTCGCTCCAATACGCACGATCCGCGATCGCATCGTATTTGAAACACTGCTGCGTTGTCTTCCTGATTCTAACCCCATGACTTGATGGTAGAGTTCCAACTTGACAGAAGGAATTGGAGAGCCATCCAAATCAATTCCAGAAGCGATCGCGCGATCGACGGCATCTGCTCCCAAAGTGTTATCTATTGATGTTTCCGCAGACATTGCTATATGAGAAGATCTACGGATGCATTCTACCAAGAGAGATTGGCAAAATCAAAACAAAAAGCATCGGTGGAATTTTTTCTGTTACAAATGGAAAAAATTTCTGCTTGAATTGCGCCACCTACGTCTTACTTCTCGGCATTTTCCATCTAACCTCAAGCCAGCCACCCACAAGCGCCACTATGTCAGACTCTCTCAAACCCCACTCCAACGACCGTTCGTTGCAAAGAGCATTGACTAATAGGATTGTAGACGAGTACTTCGACCATACTGAAAGCTGGTTGCGTGCCATTCTGCGGATGTCTATCTTTTCTCTAACACATATTGACGGACACTCAGCCATGGTAATTGAATGCCCCAACCAGGCTGTGGCTAGGCGGCTCAGTCGCAAAACAACTCCCTTACAGCAAGTTGTCTCTTGTATCAGCAGCAGTTATCCGTACAGCCACCGCGTCTTGATTTGCTATCAAGAAGCCGATCGGTCTAGCTGGCGTTGTTTTGATACCGATACTAATACCTGGAAAAGCTGGGACTTGCAAGCACCCGCCGCAACCAGCGATTAGTTATCAGTGGAAAGTGAGTAGTGAGTAGTGAGTAGTGAGTAGTGAACGAGAAGGAGTCAGAAGCCAGGAGTCAAGAGTCAGGAGAATTTAATCTCCTCAGCCCCTCAGCCCCTCAGCCCCTCAGCCCCTCGGCTCTCTTTTCTAGCCCCTCTTGGCGTTGCTAATCCACTCAGCAATGCCCCTATCACTTCGCCAACCCAAAACCCAGTTGTACTACCTTGCCAGATTGCCCCTGGTGTCACCCAAGCTTGACAAATTTCCTTTCCTCCCCAAGCGTATTGTTGACAGTTGTGCTGGTGTACCCAAATGCTAATTTGTCCACCCGCGATCGCACCTACACATCCCGCTCCTAGAGCCACAAGGGTACAAACTATTATTCGCTTTCTTTGGTCATTGGTCATTAGAATAGATTCCACCGCAGGGTAGAGGTAATTTTACTTGTAAGACCAATAAACTGTAAAGATTAATATGTCTAATCATTCATTTTGGTAATTCTATTAGGTTTAGAATGCTGATGCTCTCTTGCGAACCTTCTACTGTAAAAGTCTTAGTAGTAGACGATCATGAGCTAACTCGTCTCACCCTAAAACTAGCGATCGCTCACCAAGAAAATTTGGAATTAGTAGGATTAGCCAGTAACGGTAAAGAAGCTGTAGAAATGGCGCAACGTTTTCATCCAGATGCAGTGGTGCTTGACCTGCAAATGCCAGTTATGGATGGTTGGAGTGCTGCTGCCAAGATTAAAGATCTAAAGCCAGAAACGCAAATTATTGCTTATTCTTCTGTAGAAGATCCGAAACTACACGATCGCGAAGCAGTGGCTTATTTTGATGCAGTGTGCAAGAAAGATATTGCTACTCCAGAGTTGATAAAGCTGATTAAAGAGTTGAATCAACAACAGGAAGCGAGCCGCAAATAGCGATTTAACAGCAGTGGTTTCATTAATCTTACTATTGGTTGCCTCAATTTGTAGCAGCTAATAGATAAATTGAAAAACAAAAAACATAGTGCAATAGCACTGGATAGCGATCGCTAAAGTCGGCTTCCGGTGCTATATTTTTCAGAAGTTAAGCGGATAGATTAATTAATTGTGCTATCAGGAAAAGTTCGCTTAAACTCGTCAATTAAATCGTCCATTTCTTCTAAAGCTTGATTGACATCTATTCTCAACGTTCCTAAGTTGGGCTGTTCTAGTAAACGCAGCAACGATTCGCGTTTCCCTTCAACTAAGGCAATTCTTGCTTTCAAGGTTTCAATATCCATCATGTCGTTTTTTGCTGATTCTGCCATTATTGTAGCGGAGAAGAAGGGAGAGTCGCGAAGCTGAGGGAGAAAGATACACGCGCCAACAACCAACAACTACCAATTACCAATTATCCACTATTTAGTGATTTTGCGGGATTGATTCGCCAGAGTCTAGGTGCTTGGCAGTAAAAGCAATTTCTCTAGCTGTCTTACCCAAATTCAACTTTCCAACTAATTTGTTTGCTTGAATTTGACTAGAAATCGCGATCGCATTTACAGCCGATCCTACAGGTCGATGACAGATTGCCGATAAAGGTACGTTACCATTTAATTGTAAAACGCGATCGTTTAGTTTTCCTGTGAGAGTCGGTCTTTTTTCTCCAACTCTAGTTTTGCGTGAATTAGTTTCTGCTAGTAGTAAAGATCCGTTTAAGTAAACACCTGATTGTTGTAAATCTAATACTAAATCAGAGAACTCCAGACAATCAGGCAAGTTTTGCTCGAGCGATAAAAGATAGCGTCCTTGAATTGATTTCTGCGCTTTGAGATTAGCCTCTCCATAAGTAGATACAATTTTAAATAGGAGTAAAACCGAACCAATTGCAATACTGTAGAAGGCTAAAGATTTAAGATTGAAATGGTTTTTCATGGTAATGGGTAATGGGTAATGGGTAATGGGTAATGGGTAATTGCTCCCTCAGCTCTCTTCTTCCCTGTTAACTGATAACTGATAACTGTTAACTGATTACATCAAGGTGAGAACTGACTTGACTGTGGCGACGGGTGATTAATAGAGAAGATTGACACTGAATTGCTAATTCATCTGTATACCTGCCTAAAGTTTGACGTTCGATACCCCAAGCGCGGCTCATGCCAACTATGGTTAAATCGGCGCGGGCTGATGCTTCTATTACTGCTGGAATCGGTTCTGAAGCTTCTTTTGGTTGAATTAAGGAAACGCGATCGCGAACTTTTTGCGGTAGTTGTTGCATAATGTCGCGTAACTCGTAGCTGAACTCGCTTTGTGCCTGTGGTGTTTGTGTCACTTGCAGCACTGATAAGAATGCGGTGTCGTAATTTGTTAGCAGTCTCAGAGCGATGACTAACGCCAAGTCATCGTGAATATTGCCTACATATGGCACTAGCAACGATTCTAAGCTCTGTTTGCCGCGATCGATGTATACGGCTACGTCTACTGGAGCAAGGCTGAGAATTTGACCGACGCGCCCGCCTAAACGATTGTTGCTAAAAGCGGGACGATGCCAGCCGACGACAATTAAACTGATGCCGTCAAGTGCAGCAATCTCAGTGGTAGCTCTAGCAACGTCGTTACTAACGCGGACGATGGGATGAATTAAAGAGCGAATCGGAGGCGGTTCTAAAGTTTGGATCAGTTCTTCTAATTGTTGGTAGCGTTCTTGAATTAACCTGTCAGCCCCTTCTGGCGTGCTTTGGAAGGCGTAATCTTCTTCAATTTCGATCAAACTGAGTGGATGGACGACAGCGGCAGGCGATCGCTCTCCGGCGATTGTTGCTGCCAATTGCAGCAATCCTTGTTGGGTGCTGGGATTTGCTACTGGTACTAAAATTCTATACACCCCAGTTACAGGCTCCGCACTGCTTTCTGGCTGTGGTTCTGGTTCCACCAAGTCCAACTTAATCAATCGTTTTGGATACGTCCATTCCAGTAATGGCGAAGTCATAAATGTTGTCACCAATGCCATAATCACCAGCATGGTAAACAGTAAGGGTGAAATCACACCTAGGCTCAAGCCAATATTAAGGACGATCAGCTCTGTCAAACCACGGGTATTCATCAACCAACCTAATGCTGAGGCTTCCCGTTTGTCGATGCCGCTGACGCGAGCCGCGACATAAGTACCAATATATTTACCCGCGATCGCTACGGCTAAAACCATCAAACACAGCAGCCATAATTCAGGGCGGTTGAGCAAGCCAATTTGCGTCCTAATGCCGCTGTAAGCAAAAAAGACGGGGAGTAAAAAGATGAGGACAAAATCTTCTGTTTTCTCGGCAATCTCTCTGACCAAATCGTGGTCTTTGGGCATGACTGCACCAACCAAAAAAGCCCCAAAAATTAGATGAATGCCAATTGTTTCAGTAATTAGGGCAGAAACGACTACACCTATATAGATCCATGCTAAGAGGAACTGCGTTAAGCGTCCGGTGCGACGGTAAAGTTTCACTACGTATCGCAAAAGCCAGCGTCCCACGGTCAGCATAAAGGCGATATAAATTATCGCTTCAACAATGGTCGGTACAGCCTTGACAAAATCACCTTCTTTTGCAACGGCGATCGCTACTGCCAAAACGCACCAAGCCGTGACATCATCCACCGCCGCACACGTCAGCGCCAACGTTCCCAAGCGCGATCGCTGCAAGTTATTCTCGGTAATAATCCGCGCGAGGACTGGAAATGCCGTAATTGACATTGCTGCCCCTAAAAATAAGGCAAAGGCAGTAAAGGAAACGCTACCATCAGATACTAGAGGATAGAGAATTATAGCTGAGAGCGTCCCTAAAGAAAAAGGCACTAAAATACTGACGTGAGAAGTCAGAATAGCTATATCTAACTGTCCGCTTAGATATTTAGGATTTAGCTCTAAGCCAATCAAAAACATGAAAAAGATTAACCCAATCTGAGACAACACGTTTAAGTAAGGAAGCGTCTCAGCCGGAAACAGTGCTGCTGCTAAATCTGGGGCAATCAGACCGAAAAGCGAGGGTCCCAGCATAATTCCCGCTAGAATTTCGCCAATCACCAGTGGTTGCTTGATCCAGCGACATCCCAATCCCACAATTCGCGAGAGGGCAATGACGATCGGCACTTCAATTAGAACGAGAATTACTGCGTGCATAATTTCCTCCAGCAGCAGATGCCCCTACGATGATCTTTTAATCATCTCTGTAGTGTCAACTAATTTTAGATTTTGGATTTTGGATTTTGGATTTCGGATTAACTTTGCGATCGCCAGTCAGCAGCATTTCAATTTACTGCCGTGGCACGCGCCAGACATCGATTGTGCCGTTGCCAGTACCGCTGACTAGGGTTTGTCCGTTAGGACTGAAAGCGACGGCGTTAAAATATTCTGCATTGCCAGTCACGTAACCAATTAAGGTGCGGTGTAACGCGCCTGTCTCTAAATTCCACAGATGGACAACGCGATCGCTACTGTTGCTTGCTAGTGTTTTTCCATCGGGGCTGAAAGTAACAGCAGTTACCGCACTGGAATTGCTCTTCAAGGTACGAATCGGCTTACCAGTACTCAGATCCCACAGTTTAATTATCCCATCACTGCTACCGCTAGCAATTTGTCCGTTATTGCTCGTTGCAATAGAAAACACGTTACCAGCACCACTGAGAGTCCGAATTAATTTGCCCGTATTCAGATTCCACAACTTAATCGTCTCGTCGCTGCTACCAGTGATAAGAATTTGTCCATCTGGACTAATAGCAACAGAATTGACATCGCCGGAATGTCCGTTTAAGTTACGCAGCAGTTGACCTGTATTTAAATTCCACAGCTTGACAATTCCCCCATTGCTACCACTAGCTAGGGTTTGCCCGTCTGGAGCGATCGCCACCGAATTAACATGGTTTAATCCGCCTCTGAGCGTCCGAATCAGTCTACCCGTGTTAATATTCCATAACTTAATAGTTTTATCACCACTGCCACTAGCCAGAATTTGTCCGTTTGAAGTTGTGGCAAGGGAATGAACGTGTCCTGAATGCCCTGTTAAAAGACGTTGTAGTTCGCCCGTGTTAAAATTTCTAATTCTAATCGACCCATCGCCGCTACCAATAGCGATTAGCCCATTTGAGCTGAAGGCTACGGAATTATAGTTGGCGAAAATTGGTGCGTTTAAACTTAATGGAGCCGTATGAGCATCACTCGAACCTCCCCTGGCAGATCTTTCTAGTAGTAAACTGCTGGGTAAGCTCCGCATTACCGCAAATAAATCGGCTGGAAACACACCAAATCGAGTGTACGCATAAATTTGAGTTCCCAATAGAAAGAGTAGAAGTGTCGTACCACCTGCAACTAAGGCGCTGAGATGGCGCAGAGGTAATCTAATTGGTGGTAGCGATCGCCTGCGGGTGGGAGTCGAACTGAAGTGTTGTAATTGTCGTAAGTCGTAAAGTACTTTATCTGCCGATTGGTAGCGATCGCTCATTTGGGAGCGCACCATCTTGTCTAAAATTGCTGCTAAATTAGGTGAAACTCGAGCGCGATCGCGCCAAATAATTTCCCCGTCTGCATCTTCCCGTAATTCGTTCGGCGATACTCCAGTCAAAGCTTGAATTGCCGACATCCCCAAGGCATAAATATCGCTGGCATAACGCGGTCTACCTCTGGCTTGTTCGGTTGGCATATATCCTGGCGTGCCAATTACCCGCGTGAAAGTGACTTGTCCGTTACCAACAACTATCTGAGTATTAACTTGCTTGACTGCGCCAAAGTCAATTAAAATTGATTTTCCATCTTTGTGTCGTCGAATAATATTGCTGGGTTTGATATCTCGATGAATGACTTGACTCTGGTGGACAAAATTTAAAACTTCTAATACATCGACAAGTAGATTAAATACTTCCGCTTCTGGTAATTGTTGACCGTCTGCAAGTAATGTACTCAGTGGATAGCCTTCAACGAGTTCCTGTACTAAATAAAATTCTTGCTCGTCAGTAAAATAATCTAGTAAGTCTGGAGTATGCTCGTGTCTGCGACCCAAACTTTCTAAAACTTTAGCTTCGGAATCAAATAACAGTTTTGCTTCTCGTAACGTATCTGGGTCGTTACTTGCGGGTTTCAAACGCTTGACTACGCACTGTCTTTTCATGCGACGCAGATCTTCGGCAAGGTAGGTTTCCCCGTAGTAGCCACGTCCCAATTGGCTAATAATGCTGTAGCGTCCGTCTAGCAGTGTACCTAGCATTGGTCGAGTGTGTTTAGCCGATCCAGCAGTAGAGCGTCCATGTTTTTAATCCATATTTTTAACAAGGAGGCGATCGCAGTCAAAATAAAATTACGTCTTCCATCTGCTCGCTGTCATCTGCCCTCTGCCTGATTTCTACTTTGACGAGGCTAATTTATCGGCAATGCGCGTAGTTTCTGGCAAGCGATATTTTGGCGTACACTGCAAAACATAATCTATGGCAGTGGGTAAACTAACTCGATGTCCGCTAGAAATATAAAGTGGTTTTGTACGAGTTCTGGTTCTGAGTACTGCGCCAATCGTTTCTCCTTTGTCAATTAACAGTTGCCAACTACCTCTTTCCTCTGAGACTTCTTGGTGTTTGCCAACTAGTAAAGACTTTGCCACACCTATAGTTGGAATATCTACAATTAACCCCAAATGACAAGCAATTCCGAAGCGGCGCGGATGAGCAATTCCCTGACCGTCACACAAGATAATATCTGGTGTAATCTTAATTTTTTCCAAGGCATCGAGAACGGCGGGAACTTCTCGAAACGATAAGAATCCTGGAATATAGGGAAAACTTGTCGGACGACGCGCGATCGCTGTTTCTTGTAGTTCTAAACTGGGAAAACTCAGCACGGCAACTGCGGCACGACTTATCGTACCATCTGCCTCAAAACCCATATCTACGCCTGCCACATATTTTACAGGTAGCTGAATTTTATCTGTAGTAATAATTTCACTTCGTAATTTTTCTTGAATAGCGATCGCTTCTGCGGTAGTTAAACTCCAAGTATGGCGTTGATGAATCTTCATGAATTAGCGAGTAGTGAGTAGTGACCGAAGAATATCCTTATATTAAGATTTTCAGTAATTCTCCCCAATTCAAATTACACCAGTAGTTAATAAACTTAGTGAGGAGTGGTAATTGGTAATTGGTAATTGGTAATTGGTTAGCAGTTAACAGTTGACTACTTCCCACTACTCACTACTCACTACTCACTTTTTATGAAAACTAGCGATTATCTTAAAACAAGTTTGCCTTTTGCAGGCGGAGTTATTCTATTGATTGTGGCATTTATCTTTCGTCCCTTTGCGATCGTTAATGCCGGAGAAAGAGGTGTAATGATGCAATTCGGTAAAGTTCAAGCAGGGATTCTTGATGAAGGATTACATCCAATTATGCCCTTTGTTACTACTGTCAAAACTTTGAGCGTTCGCGTCCAGACAAATAGTTTTAATGCCGATGCTGCTTCTAAAGACTTGCAAAAAGTCACTACAGAACTTGCTGTTAATTGGCATATCGATCCCAACCAAGTTAATAAAATTTTTCAACGAGTCGGTGACGAAAAACAGATTGTTGACGGTATTATTACTCCCGCTGTTTCAGAGGTACTCAAAGCGGCAACTGCCAAAAAAACTGCTGAAGAAATTATTACTAGAAGAACAGAATTAAAAGCAGAAATTGATGATGCTCTTAAATCTCGCTTAGGAGGTTACGGAGTCATGGTAGATGATGTTTCTCTAGTTAACTTTTCCTTCTCGCCAGAGTTTAGCAGGGCAATAGAAGCCAAACAAATTGCCGAACAGGAAGCCAAACAAGCAGATTTTATTGCTTTGAAAGCTGCAAAAGAAGCACAAGCAGAAGTTAACCGTGCCAAAGGACAAGCAGAAGCACAAAGATTGCAGCGACTCACTCTCACTTCAGAGTTATTACAAAAACAAGCAATTGAAAAATGGGACGGACGCTTCCCCACAGTCATGAGTGGTAACGGCAGTTTACCCTTAGTGAATATCAATCCTGCTGCTTTGGAAACGAAAAAGTGATTGGTAGTTGGTCATAGGTAACGGGTCATGGATAATTGGTAGTCGATTTCTGATTTCTTCTGCTGAGAGCGATCGAAGAGCAATATTCACAATTTCCTCAAAATAGCAGTTTACACTCACGATTGGAAAGGCGATCGCATTTGCTACTGAGAGCAACTCATCCTCACGACTGAAGCAGAGGCTAGTTAACCACCGTAGTCTGAGGAGGCGAGCCTCAGAGCGGATGTTACATCTATCATACCAAAGGGAAAATTTAAGATGGCAACTGAATTTGGCTGGGAAAAAATTGACGGAGCAGAAATTATTCAAAGCCTAACAGCAATTGCGATCGCACCGATAATTCTTCCTCTAGCTGCCACAGTGAAACAACCTTTTGTCCAAGCAGCTATTAAAGAAGGAATTACCTTATCGGAAAGATGCAAAGAAGCAGTTGCAGAGGCAGTAGAAGAAATTGAAAATATAGCAGCGCAGGTAAATGCGGAATTAATTGTCGAAAAGCAAGCATCGTACCTACCAGAAACAACACCTAAATACGCTGCAAATGGTAGATCTGAAGTGGCAAAAGACATGATGAACGTCGCCCACGATCTCAACAACGATGTAGCGAAAATCACTAGTGGCGCGCTCGATCTGCGATTACTCGTGCCTGTAGGACTGGGAACGCTAGCTGTCACGCAGTTACTCAAAAAAGGACTACAAATCGAAGAAATTCCTTGGTATACCTTAGCTTGGTATGCCTTTGATTCTTTCGTAAAACTCAACGCAAAAGAAGAGTAAGTTTAAAACAGAGGCTAGAGGCTAGAGGCTAGGGGCTAGGGTAAGAAAAAAGCTACTGACAAATAACAAATGACCAATGACAAATGACAAATAACAAATGACAAATGACCATTCAAATTTTACATGCCCTTAAAGGGAGAGCTAGATATAAAGTGCGGGAACTGTACCGTTGTCCGGCACTGAAAACTCATATAGAGCGATCGCTGTCCCAGCAAGTAGAAATCGAATTTGTCTGTGCCAACCCTTTAACTAGCAACGTATTAGTAATTTGCGATCGCACCTGCAATCCTACAGAAATCGCTGAATTAATCGCAGCCAGCGTATCTGACTATCAGCAAAAGTCAGTTACCACTTACCAGTTACCAATTCCCCACTCCCCACTCCCCACTCCCAGACAAGAAAACTGGCATTTAACACCAACTGATACAGTCGTAGAGATATTAGATACTTCCACAACCAAAGGGTTAAGCAGCGAAGTTGCAGCAGAAAATCTTCAGAAATATGGGGCAAATGCTCTCTCGGAAGCAGAAACTCGCTCCGATTTGAGTATTTTAATCGATCAGTTTAAATCTCTACCAGTCGCTTTATTAGGAGTAGCGGCTGGGGTATCTGTGATGACAGGGGGATTGGTAGATGCTTTAGTAATTCTGGGTGTCGTGGTGCTAAATGGGGCGATCGGCTATGCTACCGAAAGCCAGTCAGAAAGAATTATCCATTCCCTTAGCAGTCATGCCCAAACTTCAACTTTAGTCTTGAGGGACGGTAGCACAACAGAAATTCCCACAGAAAATGTAGTCAGAGGCGATATTTTAGTCTTGAAGCCTGGTACTAATATTGCTGCTGATGCCAGACTTATTGTTGCCGATAATTTAAGTATTGATGAGTCAGCTCTAACAGGGGAAAGTATACCTGTAAATAAGCTTGCGGTTGCTTTGGAGGGTGAAGATATTTCCCTTGGCGATCGCATTAACATGACGTATAGAGGGACTTTAGTTACTGGCGGACAAGGCTTAGCGGCGGTAGTCGCTACGGGTAAAGCCACCGAAATGGGCAAGATCCAACAGCTGGTAGGGGAAGCAACAGCGAACCAAACCCCCTTATCAAGACAGTTGGACGAAGTTGGCAGTCAACTCGTTACCCTCGGTATGGGAATTTGCGGTTTTGTCTTTGGTATTGGTATCCTACGGGGCTATGGTTTTCTCCAAATGCTTCAGTCGTCAATCTCTTTAGCAGTGGCGGCGGTTCCTGAAGGATTGCCGACGATCGCGACTACCACCCTGGCTTTGGGTATCCAAGATATGCGCCAGCACCACGTCCTCGTCCGCAGTTTGAGTGCAGTAGAGGCTTTGGGTTCGGTACAGACGATTTGTTTAGATAAGACGGGAACGATCACCGAAAACCGCATGACCGTGGTTGAGGTACATACAGATAGCCGCTACATTACTGTATCGGATGGGCAATTTATTGCTCAAACCGAACAAGTCGATCCCTACAACTGTGATGAACTGTTGAAGCTGATCCACGTTTGTGCCTTGTGCAATGAAAGTCAAGTCAATTCAGAACCAGATGGAGAAAATACAGATCAAAAATATACAGTTGAAGGTTCGGCAACGGAAAACGCTCTAATTTACATGGCGATTAGTGCAGGGGTAAATGTCCCCCAACTGAGGCAAAAATACCCATTGCTACAAACTAACTTGCGATCGGAAAATCGCAGCATTATGAGTACAGTTCATGCTACCCATAACAGCCATAAATTAGTTGCTGTTAAAGGTAGTCCAGCGGAGGTAGCGCAAATTTGTCGATGGCGGGTAAAGGATGGGCAAGTCATTCAATTAACCGCAGAAGATAGGCGATCGCTGGAAATTGAAAACGATCGCATGGCAGGAAAAGCGTTGCGGGTTTTGGGTGTTGCCTACACTTATATTGATGAGACTCATAATGGAGAAAACGTAGAAACAAACCTAACTTGGTTGGGTTTAGTAGGCATGATCGACCCCGTAAGAAACGGAGTCAAGGAGTTGATGACTCAGTTCCATCATGCGGGAATTGACACGGTGATGATTACCGGAGATCAGAGCCAAACAGCCTACGCGATCGCTAAAGAATTAGAATTGAGTCGCGATGAGAAATTAGAAATTCTCGATTCTAATAACCTCAACAACCTGACTCCCGAAGCCCTAGCAGCCGTCTGCGATAAAGTAGACGTATTCGCCCGCATCAGCCCCAGTAACAAATTACAAATCGTCCAAGCATTGCAAGCAGCCGGACAGGTAGTAGCAATGACAGGCGACGGTATTAATGATGCCCCTGCACTGAAAGCAGCTAATGTTGGTGTAGCAATGGGCAAAAGTGGTACTGATGTAGCGCGGGAAGTTGCCGATATTATTATCGAGGACGATCGCCTCGAAACAACAATTATTGCCGTCAGTCGCGGGCGAACAATTTACAACAACATTCGTAAATCCGTTCATTTCCTCTTGGCAACAAATTTAAGTGAAATTATTGTCATGACTACCGCTACTACCTTTGGTATAGGCGAACCTTTGAACGCTTTGCAATTGTTATGGTTAAATTTAATTACCGATATTTTCCCTGGGTTAGCATTAGCTTTAGAAGCGCCAGAACCAGATGTTTTGAGTCGTCCGCCGCGCAACCCAGACGAGTCGATTATCAAAACTTCAGATTTTGGCAGAATTGCATTTGAATCAGCCAATATTTCTTTTGGCACGCTGGCAGCTTATAGCTACGGGTTGATGCGTTATGGCATGGCAGCACCGCAAGCCAGTAGCCTCGCTTTCTTGACACTTACAACAGCACAACTCCTGCATACATACAGCTGTCGTTCCGAACAACATAGCGCATTCAGCCAAACAAAATTGCCTCCCAATCATTACTTAAATGCTGCGATCGCAGGTTCTTTTGCTTTGCAATTACTGGCGATCGTTTTTCCACCACTACGCAGTTTATTACGCCTCGCCCCCATCGATCTCGTCGATACTGCCGTCATCGCCACTAGCTCTGTACTACCCCTGATTGTGAATGAAGCGACAAAGCAATTGCAGCCAGAAGAAACTGCAAATGGCGAATCATATCAAGGTGCAATGACGGAAGCAGTTGCTATTTAATTGGTAATTGGTAATTGGTAATGGGTAATTGGTAGTTGTTGGTTGTTATTCTCCCCCAGCTCCCCCAGCCTCCCCACTCCCCACTCCCCAATCTTATGAAACAAGACTTCATGTTTACTTCTGAGTCTGTCACCGAAGGGCATCCCGATAAGTTGTGCGATCGAATTAGCGATGCGATCGTGGATCGATTTTTGCAGCAAGATTCTCGTGCCAGAGTAATTACAGAATGTGCCGTGTCTACGGGAATTGTTTTTATTGCTGCTCGCTTTGAATCGAATGCCAATGTCGATTTCACCACCGTAGCTAGACAAGTTATTGATGAAGTAGGCTACGAGCATAAAGAATTTAATGGCAAAACTTCTAGCATTTTGACCAGCTTGCGGGAATTACCCGTCGATCGCGATCTCAATTTTGATGAAAGTCATTTATCGGATGAAGAGATCGAGAAAATTCCTGTCAAAAACCAAGCAACAGTTTTTGGTTTTGCCTGCAATCAAACTCCCGCGTTGATGCCAATGCCAATTTGGTTGGCACATAAACTAGTAAGGCGATTGAGCGAAGTTAGAAAGCAAGATCTGCTGTCATATCTAACTCCAGATGGTAAAACTCAGGTTGGGGTAGAATATCGCGATCGCCAACCTTCTAGAATTCACACATTAACTCTAATTGCCAGTCAAAATAAAGCGAAAAAACCCGAACTAGAGCAATTACAGGACGATATTTGCGAAACTGTAATTAAACCTGTATTTCAGGAAACGGAAATCCAACCAGACGATAAAACCAGAATTTTTATTAACCCCGACGGACCTTTTATTCGTGGCGGTCCCTCTGCTCATTCTGGCTTAACAGGACGCAAAAATGCGATCGATACCTATGGCGAATATTCCCGTCATAGTGGCGCTGCTTTAAGCGGTAAAGACCCTTTACGGATCGATAGAATTGGTGCTTACGCTGCTCGCTACGCTGCTAAAAATATCGTTGCCGCAGGGATAGCTTCTGAATGTGAGGTACAGCTAAGTTATACAATTGGATTTGCTCGACCTGTCAGTATTCAGGTGGAAACTTTTGGTACGGGTAAAATTTCAGATGAAGAAATTACCGTCCTTTTAGAGAAACATTTTGAATTTCGTCTAGCTGGCATCATCAAGCAATTTAATTTGAGGCAAATGCCAACATTGACTCAAGGTGGATTTTATCGTCAACTCGCCGTCTACGGTCATGTAGGTAGGACAGATATTGAACTTCCTTGGGAAAAAACAGATAAAGTAGATGTGTTCTAGCAGTCATTTGCGATCGCGACAAATGACTAATGACTAACGATCGCTCAAAAAACTACTTTCTTTTGCGAGTAAAGATTATCGCAATAGAGCGTCCAAGCTAGACCAAATAAACTAGATAAAGTTCCCGCGATCGCAGCTTTTACACCCCATCCTATGGGTCCAAACCAATCGTTAATTTCGCTTAAGATTGCCGTGCTAACTTTAGCAACGACATAGGCTGTTCCCATCGCCCCAATAGTAACCATGCCCAATTCTGCTAAGATTTCTAACAGATTTTTCTGCGATAGGTCTTCCTCAAAATAGATTTTCCAAATTAAAGTGTACATGCCAATATCAGCAGCAGTTAAAACAAACTGTTTTGGCATTTCTGCACCTGGAGAAGGGAGAGCCGAGACAGCTCCACCACTAGCAGCATAACCCGCGATCGCCAGAACTGCTTCAATTCTCTTTTTACCTTGTAGATCCACGATTATCTCCTTAATGATTGGTCATTGGTCATTTGTAAAGAGTAGATATTAATCACCGATCGCTGATAACTGATAACTGAATTCACAAATTCTCTGGATCTTCTCCCAATTCTCGCAGCCGTGCTGCTAATCTTTCTGCTCGTTCTTCAGAGGTTAAATAGCGATTTCCTTCCAAGTCATACCATGTCAATACATGTTGCTGTATGCCTCCTAAAATCGTTTGATGCCGTCCGATTCCTAAACCCACTTCTGCCATCTTATAGGGTTCACCAATTTGCAATTGATAAACTCCATTTACCAATTTATAGACTTCAAAGGGTTGATGTCCATCTCGCCGCCAGAACTCAGAGTTATAAATTATGTAATATAAAACTCCTAATTTGGCATAAATCTCCATCTTTTCGTCATACTCTTCCCCTGGAGTCCAAGAGACGATTTCTAGCGTTAACACTGGTACAATATCGTTCTCTTCCCAAACGACATAGCTTTTTCGCGATTTACCTTGTTTTTTGCGTTCTACTCCTAAACTCAAAAAGCCATCTGGGACAATAGGAATTCTGGGATTAATTCCGGTGGTATGATAAATTCCCATATCTACCCCAAAAAACCAATCGCTCCGATTTGCCCAGATAGTGTTGAGTAAAAATAATAAGAAATTAGGGAGAAAATTTTGGTCTTCGTTGTCTACGGGCGTATCATCGGAACAAGGTAGTTCGGCACTGGTTGGTAATGTTGGCTTGAGGTCGGATTGTGTCATGATCCCATCCTATAATTACTTTCATTGCCGATTGGTACTAGTCTGGCGATCCGATCGCATTCCTGCTTGAATTGGGTCGAATCCTGGGGGAAAGTGAGTGGTATCGGGGTCGTAATCTGCTTCGCGTAAGTCTGCTGTTTCTAGTTTGGCGTGGCGTAAATCTGTACCAATCAGGATTGCTCCGCGCAAATTGGCTCCACTAAGATTTACTTCGTTGAGGTTGGCATAGCTAAGATCTACTCCTCTCAAATTCGCGCCGCTCAAGTCAGTTCCACTCATTTCGGCATAACTCAAGTCTGCGCCTTTCAGATTGGTGCTTCTGAGGTTAACTGTACTTAGCTCAATGCTTGTAAAGTCGCGTTTTCCAGCTGCATATTGGCTGAGGAGTTCGGCTGCATTTGTCACGGGGTTGGGGATGACTTCAGACATAGACGAATCTTACAATTGTCAAGTTAAAGGTTTTATTTATAGTTTAATGAATAGTTTGTACTTTGGAAGAATTATGTCGCGCATCAGCCGTAGGCGTTAGCGATAGCGAAGGCGAAGCCGTTAGCGTAGCGTTAGACGCAAAGACGCAAAGGATAATTAGAATTTTTACAATTTGAGACAAAAATGATAGTTAAAAGAATAACAAGGTTCTCAGCGTGAGAAATAATTGATTTATGCTATGGTTCGTTTCAATAAAACTTATGATAAAAATTCATTCTGAAAGTTTGACAGACTATGCAGATATTTTTGAGGTAAATCGACTTGCATTTGGGCGAGAGAATGAAGCGATATTAGTCGAAGATATCCGCCGCTTACCTAATTTTAACTCTGCTCTATCTTTGGTGGCAATTGCAAGCGATCGCCTTGTCGGACATATTTTATTTAGCGAAATTGCGATCGCTGCTCCGCTAGGTGATGTGACAGCATTGGCTTTAGCACCACTCGCTGTCCTACCTGAATTTCAGAATAAAGGTATCGGTTCTCAACTTGTCCGCGAGGGATTGCAACAGTGCCAAAGTTTAGGATACAAAATTGTTGTAGTTCTGGGTCATCCAAACTTCTACACTCGCTTTGGTTTTGCTCCTGCGATAAATAAAGGATTGCGATCGCCTTTTCCTGTTCCAGATGAGGCATTTATGGTATTAGAACTCGTACCTGAAGCATTAACTGGAATTAGCGGTATGGTTAAATATTCATCTCCGTTCGACTGTGTGTGAAGCAATGAAGCAAAACACAATTGTCACTTTGTTACAAGCATATACGCAGCTACAACAGATAGCAGCCGAGTTGTATGAAGCAGCAGAAGCAGCGTTAGAAAATAATGATTTTGATGATGCCAGTTTACCTGCCAGTAGAGCGGATAAACTTTATGAAGAGGCAGAAAATTTAGACATATTGATTTCGGAACTGGAGGGAGAATGAAGACAGCCGCACAGTTAAAGACTCGAATCAAAGAACTTGGTAAACAAGCAGCCCAGTTAAGCCGCCAAGCAGTGGAGGCTAGCAAAATCGATCGCGAACGAGGTAGGGTTTTAATGCTTCAAGCCAAAGAAGCAAGCAAGCGATATCAAACTCTGATTCAAGAATTAAAACGACAGCAGCAAGCATGAAAAATGGGCGTTCTCTAGTTCCTAGCCTCGCTTAAATCCCGTGACTCTTACCAATTACCCAATGACGGCGGAAAAAGCGCGATAAAGCTGACTCTTCTAAGGATAAATAAATCGGGCGACCGTGGGGACAGGTACGGGGGTTACGGGTGCGCTGCCACTGGTTGAGTAGCGTTTGCATTTCTTCTAAACTCAAAGGCGTACCGTTGCGGATAGCACAACGACAAGCAGTAGCTACTTGAGCCGCTTGTAAATCTCCACCCAAGCTTAACTCTACTAAAGCATCGGCGCAGTCGTCTCGCTGTGTCAGCATTGCAGGGGCGCTGCGGATTGCCCACAGGCGATCGCCAAAGGGTTCGACTGCTAAATTCAACCTTTGCAACTGAGCAATTTGAGCTAGCGAGAGATGATTTAAAATTATTGGCGGTTCGAGAGGAACGAGTTGCCAGCGATCGCAAAGTTCCTCGTACAACACTCGTTCGTGGGCGATATGCTGTTCTACCAGCCACATGCCCCCAGGATGTTCTACCAAGATGTACATGTTGTGTATCTGGGCGATCGCTTTGAGATAGTGGTAATTGGTAATTGGTAATTGGTAATTGGTGGTTGGTAGTTGGTTGTCTCCCTTCTCCCTTTCTTCCCGACTCCCATTTTCCGCAATTGCCCGACTGGTACTATAGATTCCTTTTTCTTCGGCAACTTTAATTAATTGAGACACCCGCGCATTGTGAGCTGAGTCGGACACGCTGCTACTATTGAGCCGCAGCACTTGTTCTATAGCACCTGCTATCTGTTCTTGCCAATGATTCAAGTGATGCAGATAGATTTCGGTTTTAGCGGGTTGGCGGTTCCAATCGATCTGCCAAGGTGCAACTTGCAGGTGCAGAAAACAAACCGGATAGCGATCGCGGGGTAACGTTCGTGCCGTTGCTGAAAAGATAGTTTGTTCTAGCTCAGCAAACTTGACCATCCTACCATTCACCGCCACCCTTACCCAGTCTGGACGATGGCGATGACAGCGATCGGGTAAACCGAGAACTAGTTGCAGGGATGAAGGAGTGGGGAGTGGGGAGTGGGGAGTGGGGAGTGGGGAGTGGGGAGTGGGGAGTGAATCAATTTTAGATTTTAGATTTTGGATTTTGGATTGTGCTTCTCCTCCAGCTCCTCCAGCTCTCTTCTCTGCTCCCCCAGCTCTCTTCCCCGACTCCCCCAAAGGCGTTGGTACTTCTAACTTAAGATACTGTAAATCGCTCAAATGTACTTGACGCAGAATTTGCGGTAATAAATGCTGTGTAGTGGCTCCAGGCGAGAGGGTAAACCATTCGCGATCGTTTTGCCAGACTTGCCAGGTAACGTGAGGATGGCACAGGGCAATTTGCTGGATCGCATGTTGTACCGCTCTCATTTGCTGGCTGGGAGAGGGCATTCCCTGACGGCGTTCCACCCAAGTTGTAAATAAATTGGAGACGGTGACAACTGTACCAGGGGCGATCGCTACTGCTTCTGTCTCGATTGCTTCACCGCGATCGCTATACTTCACGCGCCATCCGTCACAAGTCTCAACCGCACGACTCAAAATTTCTAATTCCGACAGCTGGGCAAGACTATGTAGTGCCTCGCCGCGAAATCCCAGACTCGTCACTTGCCACAAATCTTCACAAGTGCGAATTTTGCTGGTGCTATGGGCAGTGGCACACGCTTGCAAATTCTCTAAATCCATGCCACAACCATTATCAGCAATGCGAACGCGCCACTGTTGCGGATAAAGGTAAACAACTATTCGCGTGGCTCCAGCATCAATAGAGTTTTCTGCCAGTTCCCGTACTACGGCAGCTAGAGAATCGATCGTCTCTCCAGCAGCAATTAGATGCACGACCTCAGTAGGTAAAGGTAAAATCCCAAGTTTCATAAGATCTAGTCTAATGGAGGGGCTGGGGACAGTGACCAGTTATCAGTTATCAGTAAGAGCGTGAAGACAGGAGACAGGAGACAGGAGCCAGGAGTCAGAAATTTACCACTCACTACACCCTACACCCTATACGCTAGGCTCCATTCACTTTTTTATAAACATTTTCTGGGATTTGTTCTTAGTGGTGACGAAATGTGGTTCGATGACTGTAGATAGGTGTTGAAACCTCTATTGCAACAAATTTTACTCACAAATACTTACAAATATGGAATCAACTGAGAGTGGTAAGCATATGGCTGAGTGCCACTTTTTGAGTTTGCTACTCTATCTTTTGTAAGATATTTTGAACGTTCTTTCTAGAGAAAGAGCGTTTCAAGTTGTGTTTGTTGGTAAATTACAAAACAATGCAATTTGGAAGGAAATTATTATGAGTAACAATCCTTTGGGGGGCGTGATTCCGCCACAGCCACCCATTGACGCTCAATCAAATGCTCACGCACTAAAATCTCGTTTGGAATGGGGCGAACCTGCTTTTACAGTCATTGATGTGCGCGATCGCAATGCTTACAACGACGGGCATATTATGGGTGCTATGCCCATGCCCATCGATGGATTGGTAGAACGGGCAAAACCTGCTTTGGCTATAAGTAGAGATATTTATCTCTATGGTGAAACCGACGAGCAAACTGCTGATGCAGCTCAACAACTTCGTAGTGCAGGATTTGAGCATGTGTCAGAACTCAAAGGTGGTTTACCAGCATGGAAGGCAATTGGTGGACCAACCGAAGGTATAGTTGAATCGCAAACTCCTCCTGGTGCTGACGATTATAATGTTGTCGCCCGCGTGCAAAATCATTTAGAAACTCAGCAAAAAGACGTGTAATTTGTTCGCTGCTGAGCGATCGCGTTAAGTAACCCAGGTAATAAAAATTACTCCCACTTCAACACAACTTTGGAGTGGGATATTTATTGAGAATTTATCATCGTGAGAATTTATCATCAAACGTTAAAAAACTTAAAGCGCATTATTGCAATTTGTAAAATTGATTGTTACATTGCAGTAAAAGTCATGAAAAAAATTGCGCCCAACGTTTTTAGATATGTTTTTAGGTATAATTTATCGTCATCCCCCATTGAAAGCACGGTCTTTAGTTTATGACTTGAAAGCACGGTTGGATTGGGGTGCGCCAGCATTGACAATTATTGACGTGCGCGATCGCAGTGAGTTTCAAACTAGCCATATCTTGGGGGCAATTTCTATGCCACTCGATCGATTAGCTAAGCACGCCCTTTCTAGCCTAGAACTGACACGAGATATCTACATATATGGCGAAACAGATGAAGAGACAGCCCAAGGCGCGGCTTATTTGCGATCGGTTGGCTATGTTAATGTCTCGGAACTGCGCGGAGGCGTGGCAGCTTGGAAAGCTGTAGACTTTCCAATTGAGTCGTTCGCCTACTAGTGAGAAGGCTGTTTTCTCCTGATGCAATTGCATGGTGCAAAATTGGCGATCGCGGCTCTAAAATACTCTACAGTGAAATGCATGAATGCAATCGATTTAGGAGTCGCGACCGTGCCAGCAGCAGTAGGAGTCATCGAAACTTTGGGGTTTCCGGCAGTGCTAGCCGCAGCAGATGCAATGGTGAAGGCGGGTGAAGTCACCCTCGTTTACTATGGTATTGCCGAAAAGGGAGAATTTTTAGTCGCAGTTCGCGGTAAAGTAGCAGAAGTGAAAACATCTGTAGCAGCAGGGATTGTGGCTGCTGAAGAAGTATACGGCGCTCAAGTCATCGCCCACTATATCATTCCCAATCCCACAGAGAACATAGAAACAGTACTGCCAATTCAATACACTCGAAAAGTGGAACAGTTCCGCACATTCTAGAACGAGGCAATCGCAGTGGCGATCGTTTACTAAAAGTTATTGTTCTTAAAATAGGAATAAATATCTATTGACAAATGAGAAATGACACAAAGTGCTTTCGCTCTGTCAAAATATAGGATGAGCATTTATAGAACCTATTTCTTAAGCTCTATACTTGAAATTCTTGACACGATCTATTTGGGGAGATAGCCAGAGTGCCACAGGCAGTTGGATCGATTGAAACAAAAGGTTTTCCGGCGGTGCTAGCCGCAGCAGATGCGATGGTGAAAGCCGGACGAGTAACTTTAGTAGGTTATATCAGAGTTGGTAGCGCCCGTTTTACTGTTAACGTGCGGGGTGATGTCCAAGAGGTTAAAACTGCTGTTGCAGCGGGAATTGATGCAATAGAAAACGTATATGGAGGTACGCTCGAATCCTGGGTGATTATTCCTCGTCCGCACGAGAACGTAGAAGTCGTGTTACCAATCGGCTTTACTGATGAAGTCCTACCCTTCCGCGACTCGGTGGAGCGACCATTCATTCAAAGGTAAAGAGAGAATTGGAGACAAGGAGATAAGGGGGAATTTGGAACTTATCCTCTCACTACTTACCTCTTGCCCCTACTCCCTACTCCCTATTCCCTACTCCCTCATTTTGTGACTCGCATTTCAATTATTATTCCGGCGTTAAATGAAGCAGGTTGTATTGAGCATACTCTGCGACAGCTAAGCGTTCTCGAGCCTCCAGCATGGGAGGTGTTAGTTGTCGATGGTGGTAGCGAAGATGGCACGGCAGCGATCGCCCAAGCTGCGGGTGTGCGAGTTTTATTATGCACCGAAAGGGGACGTGCGATTCAAATGAACCAGGGGGCAAAAGCTGCTACTGGGGAGATTCTTTGTTTCCTACATGCCGATACCTGGGTTCCCGCCGATTTGGTAGGGATAATCGAGCAGACTTTAGCAGACCCTAGAGTTGTGGGTGGGGGATTTATTTCTCTGATGGTAGGTTCTGACAAAACCCGCTGGTGGATGTCTCTGCACAACTTTCTCAAAACTTACTACGCGCCGTTACTGTTTCGCCCCCATTTATTTTTTCGGGGTTTGAGGTTACTGTTTGGCGATCAGGCAATCTTTTGTCGTCGAATTGATTTTTGGCAATGTGGCGGTTTCGATCGCACCCTCACAATTATGGAAGAAGCCGATCTCTGCTTGAAATTAGTCGGACAAGGACGCATTCGGCAAGTCAATCGCATCGTCCAAAGTAGCGATCGCCGCGTTGCCCATTGGGGCTTTTGGCAAGCGACAATAATATATTTGTACATTGGTTTTTTGTGGGGGTTTGGTATTTCCCCCACATACTTAAAGCAACTGTATCGGGATATTCGGTAATTGGTCATTTGTCATTGGTCATTTGTCATTGGTAAGAGGCGAAAGCATTATGCGCGGTTTCTTACTTCCGACTGCCGACTTCCGACTGCCGACTTCGTGAGTTGTTGGCGAGCAGTGAATTCTTACCTATAATTCTTACCTATACGCTACTCTCTTCTCTCCCCCAGCTTCCTCAGCCTCCTCAGCTCCCCTAACTCTGTTTTCTCGGGTGACTACCATTTCTACTTGAGTAGGTGCTGAGACAAGACCTCTACGTACGGGTTGTACGGGACGGCTGTTGACTAGCGAGAGTTCTAGGTTAGACAAGATGGTGGCTAAGACTAATTTCATCTCGAACATAGCAAAGGCTGCACCAATACAGCGTCTCACGCCGCCGCCGAAGGGTAAATATTCGTAAGGAGAAAACTGTCGTTCCAAAAACCGTTCTGGCTTAAATTGCTTTGGTTCGGGATAGATATCTTCGCGTTGGTGGGTGAGATAGATACAACCTACCAATACCGCACCTGGATCTAATTGTTGTCCTAAAAGGGTGACAGGCGATCGCACGACTCTAGGAAAGGTGAGCATTCCGACAGGATAAATTCGCAGGGTTTCGGAACAGACGGCGTTGAGGTAGGGTAGCCGCATCAACATATTCTGGGCACTTTGGTCTGGGGTATCGCCTAGAGTGTCCAGTTCTGCGAGCAACTTTTGCCGAACTTCGGGCAGTTTGTGAATCCAATATAAAGCCCAAGTCAAAGCTGTGGCTGTGGTTTCGTGACCTGCAACTAACAGCGTCATCAACTCATCGCGTAATTCCTCATCTTTCATCGGTTCTCCTGCTTCATCCCGCGCCGCCATGAGCAAGCTGAGGATATCAGTCCGATTGGGATCGGGATTGGCGCGACGTGCTTCGATTTCCTCGTCTAGCAATCGATTGAGTTGCTGCTTTTGGCGCAAAAAGTTACCCCACGGACTCCACGCACCCAAATCTTTTTGTAAGATGGGAAAGAATAAGAGGCTGGCTTTGAGCGGAGAATTCGTTAACTCCAGCATATTGTAGAGGAGTTGCTCGATCTGTCGGTAGCGTTCCCCTTCCCTCAAACCGAAGACAGCCTGCAAAATTACGTTGAAGGAAATGGCTTGCATCGACTCCCGCACCGAGAAAGACTGACTTGGTTTCCACTGACGGATAACTTGTTTGGTAATCTCGGTAATAATTTCACCATAAGCCTTCATCCGATCGCCATGAAAGGGAGGAACCATCAGTTGGCGTTCGCGGCGGTGGCGATCGCCACTCTGCATAATTACGCCATAATCTCCTAGTAATGGGGCAAAAATTCGGTTAATTTCTCCAGGCGCGTCGAACTGCTTGTAAGTATCGTTCGTGAGTATTTCCTGTAAGAGTTGGGGACTGCTGACGTAAACAATGGGGCGATAATTTAGACCTACCTTGAGAGTAAACCAGTCGCCGTAGCGTTGAGCGCAGGACTCCATCAGAGCAAAAGGGTTAGCAATCCACTGTAGCAGTTGGACGAGCGGTAGAGCTTTTGGACCTTGGGGTAGGGACATAATTTCTGTTGGTGAATCTCTTTTATTATTTACATCAGCCTAAAGCAGCCAAATTACAGAGAAAACTACTACAGAACAACTTCTATAGAGAGAACTACTGTACTGGAATAAATCTACCGCAAGCAGATGTATATTCAACCCCGATCGCCTTAAACTTTCCTAGCGTTTCCTACAAATTGCGATCGCTATGGTGGATATTTACATTCTCGATTTGTTTGTGATTGGGCTATTACTACTAGCAGTCACGCTTGGTTCGGGTTGGATTTCCCGCTTACCCTTTTCTTTTGCCCTGATTTATCTAATTGTGGGAATTATTCTCGGTCCCTACGGTTTTAAGTTAGTGCAAGTACAACCAAATGCCGAGTTTTTGCAACGACTGACAGAATTTGTCGTCATCGTCTCCGTATTCAGTTGCGGCTTAAAAATGAACCGCCCTTTACAACTACAAGCATGGCAAATTACAGCCAGGTTGATTGGGTTTCTCATGCCGATTTCAATTGTAGCGATCGCGGCAGTGGGACACTGGTTGTTAGGAATGGGTTGGGGTGCAGCCGTGTTGCTGGGTGCAATTCTTGCCCCTACCGATCCCGTACTTGCCTCTGAAGTACAGCTAGCAGATATTGACGATGAAGATGAATTGCGTTTTGGTTTAACTTCCGAAGGGGGTTTGAATGATGCGCTGGCGTTTCCTTTTGTCTATTTTGGACTGCACTTATTAAAAGACTCGAATCTAGATAACTGGTTTAAACAATGGGTAGCGGTAGATTTAATTTGGGCGATCGCATCTGGAATTGTTGTGGGAATTGCCGTAGCTAAAGCGATTACTTGGGTCGATCGCAAGTTACAAAAACGCCGTCCCGCAGATGTTTTGATGGAAGATTTTGTTGCTTTAGGAACGATTTTAGTTACCTATTCCCTGGCAGAAATTGTTAACGGTTACGGATTTATTGCCGTATTTGTCGCCGGATTAGTCGTACAGCGCAACTACACAGATCCAGAAAAACGCCATTCGGAATTAGAATTCGTCGAACGGATTGAAAAGTTAATGGAAGTCGGGACGATCCTATTATTAGGGTCGCTGCTGAGAGTCCAACCTTTGCTGCAAAATCTGGGAGGTTCACTGATGGTAGTAGGTTTATTACTCTTTGTCATCCGTCCCGTGGGAGCCTGGGTAAGTACTATTGGAGCCAATCCTCCCGTAGAATGCGATCGCAGTCGCTTACATCCTGCTAGTCGCTGGTTATTCGGTTGGTTTGGTATTCGGGGTGTTGGTTCTTTGTATTATCTCTTCTATGCCTTTGGTGAAGGTTTAAAAGACCAACCTGCCGAACAAATTGCTTGGATTACTTTCACTACAATTGTCATTTCTGTAGTTTTACACGGAATTAGTGCTACTCCTTTAATGAATTGGTACGAGCGCAGAATTAGAGGTAAAAGTAGAGGTCAAAAACATGCTACTCTACCCGAACAGAGTGAATGAATAAAATGTAGAGACGTTACATATAACGTCTCTACATTTTTACTATTTCGCTATTTTTTCCAATAACCCTTTGGCTTGGTCTTTTAAACTAGTTTTACCTTCTTGTGCTTGAGCGTCGATATTTTTGATATTTGCCTTGAGATTTGGATCGAATTTCTGGTTAGCATTGCCTCTGGCTTGCTTAGCTTCTTCCATTAATCCTGTAGCTTCGCTATACTCGTAAGCCCGCTCGATCTTCTCCTGGGGTGTCGGCTGATATTCTGGAGGAACGAGTTTTGTCTCTTCAAAAGTAGCTGCATAAGCAGGTGAACAACCAGTAATTGATATGCCAAAAAAGCCCAGGAAACTAATTAAAGCGAGTAATAAAAGTTTTCGCAATACTCCTTGTTTTAGAGCAAACAAAAGACTCTGCATAACAAATTCTCTCTCAAAAATTGACGATGAGAGCAGCTTACATTTACAGCCAGATCTATTCCTTCTATCAAAGGACACAATATAATCCCTACTCCCTACTCCCTACTCCCTGCAAAAGCCATTCCTGCTGAATTTGAATACCGCGACTTTCTAGAGTTTGTTCAAATAAGTCTGTGGGTAGGGCTTGTTCTACAGTCCACACTCCAGGGTGTTTGAGTTTGCCTGATAATAGAAGTTGGGCGATGCTCCCAGTACCACAACCAGCCGCGATCGCCGTATTGTGATGTATTAATGTCGAACAATATCCCTTTTGCTGTCCGTCTTTTACCCCCGTTACCTCAGAACGAATTGCCACTCCAATCCCGCTGAAACGATTGGTCACGTCGGTCATATAATGGCTGACGTGGGATAGAAATTCGATTGCACCGCGTTGCTGCATCCAAGATTTGGGGAAGACATGGGCAGCAATCCAAGTTAGATGATTGTAAAAATCGGGAACGGAACCAAATTTGGTAATTACGGTTTTGACGGGAAAGGCTTCAGGTAAGGTAAAAGCTTCTGGCATATCGAACCAGTAAACGCAGGATTTACCATAGGGTGCGGGAAAATCTACCGCTTGGCGATCGCTATATGGTTTAATCTCCGTCCATTTGCCATCGATCCAAGCGGTAAAAGGCTTCTGCAACCCTAAAAATGTCGTTCGCATCACCGTCACGCCAGCACCCCCAGAACCCGCCACTAGGTAACTGAGATGGATGCGTTCTGGCTGGTCTAATTTTTCTACTCCCTGGCGTACCATACTGTTTGAGATTCCAGGGAAAACGCCTGTATTGACAATTGCAGTCACCCCTGCTGCTTCCGCTTCCGGACACAGAGCTAACACTTTGCGGGTATAGGAACGATGATCGCTGACATCTAAGTAGTTTACGCCCGTTTCGATGCAAGTTTGTAAGACGTTAGCATCGCGATAGTGGAAGGGTCCAGCGCAATGGATGACAAGATTAGAAGTGGCGATCGCTTCTCTAAGTTTATCTTTGTCTGCTAAGTCTAAAGATAGAGATCGGACTTGCGAACCTATATATTGAGAACCTATATGCTTGCTAGCTGCGGCTGCTGCTTCAGCGTTGCGGCTGGTAATGGTAATTTCTGCTGATGTATGGCTGGCGATGTCTTGGGCGACACTGCTACCAATCCGTCCCCGTCCGCCAAGAATCAAAACTCGGTCTGTCATCGATCCAGAATTATTGCTCCTCCTCTATTTGAGCAGATTTTCTGTCTACTTTTCCTCAGTAATAGGAATGAATTTAGGTTCATCCTAGTTGTTACCCCGCTAGCTAAATAACCCATGCGATCGCCTTTTCTATATGGGGACTGGTGAGTGCGATCGCTGTTTTGTCGCTAAAACTTACAATTGACTAAAAACCAGTCACAAATGACAACTCCAATACGGAAAGCTGTAGCGAATAATTTTGCAGACAAGTTTATTTATTTACATGGTTTTGCCTCCAGCCCTCACTCGGCTAAGGCAACTTATCTGCGCGATCGCTTTACTGAAGTTCAGTTTTCCTTGTGCGTTCCCGATCTCAATCAGGACGATTTTTCTCATTTGACAATGACGCGGCAGTTACATCAAGTTGCCACCCTGCTACCATCACCTCCTACACCCGTCACAATTATTGGTTCTAGTTTGGGTGGGCTTACCGCAGCTTGGCTAGGACAAAAATATCAGCAAGTTCAACAGTTAGTATTACTCGCACCCGCCTTTGAATTTCTTACCCATTGGCTGCCACGTTTGGGATCGGCACAACTTCAGCAATGGCAGACAGAGAAGTACTTACAAACTTATCACTATGGCGAAAAGCGCCTGCTGCCCTTAAATTACAACTTCGTCCTCGATGCCAGCCAATACCGAGAAGTAGAACTTTCTCGTCCCCTCCCAACCCTCATCCTCCACGGCATTCATGATGAAGTGATTCCGGTGCAAGCTAGTCGCGACTTTGCCCGCCACCGTCCTTGGGTTCAATTAATCGAACTAGAAAGCGACCACGCTTTAGCTAATGTCCTACCTGAAATTTGGGATATAATTAAAACTTTCTGTCAGTTGTCAGGGAGTCGGGAGCGGTAAGAGCGACTTCACCCAAAATATTTGTTTAGAGCAAAGTTTTTTGGAAAAACCGCCCGTACAGGAGTTGGGAGCCAGGAATCAGGAGTCAGAAGTGAGAACTAGTTTTTCTGCCTCAGCCCCTTTTGCCCTCTCAGCCCCTCCCTCAGGTCTCTTCTAGTCCCCAGCCCTTAGTTAGATGCTGCCTTTTATCCGCTCAGATCTGGTTCAATTCAACGCTTACAAACCCCATCCGAACAGTGCTTCTGGAAAAGCTGTCGAGTCATCAATGCCGCTCGATCGCCTAGATACGAATGAAAGTCCGTTCGATCTACCCCAGGAATTGAAAGAAAAGCTGGCTTGGATGTATCAGCACGAACTGGAGAGCAACCGTTATCCCGACGGAGGACATGCTCAACTTAAAAGCGCGATCGCTCAGTATGTCAATGAGTCAGCGGCATTAGATAATTCTAGTTTCACTAGCGCAAATATTTCTGTTGGAAATGGTTCGGATGAATTGATTCGTTCGCTGTTGATTGCGACTTGCTTGCGGGGAGAAGGAGCGATTTTAGTTGCCAATCCTACCTTTTCAATGTATGGGATTTTAGCTCAAACTCTGGGTATTCCCGCGATCGCAGTGGGGCGAAATGCTAAATTCGAGATCGATCTAGATGCAGCAAAATTGGCGATCGCAGATCGGCAAAATCCTCCGATCCGAGTTGTGTTTGTCGTGCATCCTAATTCACCTACAGCTAATGCTTTAACTGCGGCAGAATTGGAGTGGTTGCGCGGCATTCCAGAGGAAATTTTAGTTGTTATTGACGAAGCTTATTTTGAGTTTAGTCAGACAACTGCTGCCAGTGAATTATTACAGCGATCCAATTGGATTATACTGCGGACATTTTCTAAAGCTTTTCGTTTGGCAGCGCATCGGGTAGGATATGCAATCGCCCATCCAGAATTAATTGCGACACTGGAAAAAATTCGCTTACCCTACAACTTACCTGCATATTCTCAAGCAGCCGCTGCGATCGCACTCCAAAACCGTCACGACTTATTGGCAACCATTCCACAAATTTTGTCTGAAAGAAGTAGGCTGATGCAAGCCCTAACTGCTTATCCCCAGTTCAAAGTTTATCCGAGTGCAGCTAATTTTATTTTTATGCAATTGCAGCAAGATGCGATCGCTTCAGCTCCCGATTTTCTCAACCAATTGCACCAACAGTTACAAGCTAGCGGTACTCTAGTCAGACAGATTAGCAACGGTTTACGGATTACTGTCGGTACGCCAGCAGAAAATGCGCGCACTTTAGAAAGAATGCGATCGGTCGTACCATCTCAATAAAACCGTACCCTGCTTTTTGCTATTACTAATCAAGCAAACTTTTCCCACGCTTGAGTCACAATTTCACTCAGCCTGCGCCGCTGGCGATCGTCCAATAGGCTATCATCTGCTAGCAGTTGAGCGGTCAACTGATCTAAAGATTGCCCTTGGGAGCGGACAAACTGAATCACGCCCGCGATCGCGGTGGCTACCAATTCATCGCTGATTGGTTTTTGTCGTAGGTCAATAATTTCTTCGGGGCTGGTTGGAATGGGATAATGCATGGCGGGAGTTTACACAAAGAAAAACTGTTTTAATAAATCCAAGCAAAGTTGTAAATTTTTTTAAACTTGTTCTAAGTAAACTTAGTTTTGGCAAGTTTAGCCTAGGCTAAACCCTTGTCACCTCTGTCCAAATCGGTAGTTCACCCGTAGCTAAAAGCGCCAAGATGAAAGAACTCTTGTACATTGAAATCCCCACACCAGACACAGCCGCCGTTCGGAGCTGGTTGCAAGCGTTTGAGCCAGGAATCGGGCAAAAAGCGATCGCGCCTGAAGGTTTTCGCTTACAGATACCAATAGATACAGCGATAGAAACAAATATTTCAGATCCGACTGGAAAAAAGCTAGGGGAGATCTCCGCTTTTGTCTGGTCCGTACAGCGCACTACATATTTAAAAATCTTCCGTTGGGCAGATTTCCCTCTACCAGGAGAACGACAAATTCTGCAAAGTCTTGTTACACAGATTAGAAGTAAGTTTCCCCATCACTATCCCGTACCACCAACAATCGATCTATCCCAGCAATCTATTTTTGACGCGCTTGCTCCCTACTATCCCCTCACCGTCAAGTATTTTCAGCAAATGCCCAATGGCGCATACGATCTCCAACGAGTTTATTGGTGGGAACAGAAATGGCGTGAAGGGGTACAGAATCCGCAGCAGCCGCGTCAAGTAATTTTTTCAGGAGCAAAAAATTATGTAGAGAGGTTACATGTAACTTCTCTACAACCGACATACGACCTGATCTACATTGGTGGCGCGTTGGGTGTAATTCATGCGACGGTGATGGCACAGCTGGGTTATCGCGTGTTGCTGTTGGAACGTTTGCCCTTTGGACGGATGAATCGGGAATGGAATATTTCCCGCACGGAATTACAAAGTTTAATTGACTTGGGCTTGCTGACTCCCGCAGAATGTGAAAGCGTTATCGCACGAGAATATAAAGACGGATTTAATAAGTTTTTTGATGGTAACAATCCACCTCGCTTACAAGCGCCAATTCTACACACTCCCACGGTGCTAAATATAGCCTTAGATGCGGAAAGACTACTGCGATTGTGTGGGGAGAAGTTAAAAGCTGCGGGAGGTGAAATTTGGGATGAAACTGAGTTTTTACGTGCCGAGGTCGAGCGATCGCAAACTTTAGTTCAAGTTCAGCATTTACCCAGCCAAACTCAAAAACAAGTCAGCGGACGTTTACTAGTAGATGCGATGGGAACGGCTTCCCCTATCGCTTGGCAACTAAATGGCGGTCGTGCCTTTGATAGTGTCTGTCCGACAGTAGGAGCGGTCATTACTGGCGGCTTCGAGGCTGGGGTGTGGGACGCTCAGTATGGCGATGTCCTGAACAGCCACGGCGACATTTCACGGGGACGGCAGTTAATTTGGGAATTATTCCCTGGCGCAGGTGAGGAAATTACAGTTTATTTATTTCACTACCATCAGGTGAATCGAGAAAATCCTGGCTCTTTGTTAGAGATGTACGAGGATTTTTTCACGATTTTGCCAGAGTATCGCCGCTGCGATTTAGATAAGCTGGTCTGGAAAAAACCGACATTTGGTTATATTCCAGGGCATTTTAGTATTGGCAGTCGCGATCGCACTGTTGCCTTTGACCGTCTGATCGCGATCGGCGATGCGGCTTCGCTACAATCTCCGCTCGTCTTTACTGGTTTTGGTTCCCTAGTACGGAATCTCAGCCGCTTGACGGTTTTACTAGATACGGCTTTGAAGCACGATCTGCTCAGTGCTAGCGATCTCAACCAAATTCGCGCTTATCAAAGTAATATTGCCGTCACCTGGATGTTTTCTAAAGGCATGATGGTTCCCACTGGTAAATTTTTACCGCCAGCAAGGGTTAACTCAATGCTGAATAATTTCTTTGGACTGTTAACCGACGAACCTCTAGAAGTTGCCGATCGCTTTATCAAAGATCGCTTTGATTGGTTTACCTTCAATCGTTTGGCACTAAAAGCTGCCAGAAAAAATCCAGTTTTGCTGCTCTGGATTTGGGAATTAGCTGGAGCTAAAGATCTGCTGCGATGGCTCCTGAGTTACGTCAACTTTACTTGGAATGCCATCCTGAGTCTTTGCTTTGGTGGCTGGTTGCCGAGTTTCTTACGCCAGATCCAGCCGTGGTTAGAACCCCGCTATCCCAAATTGTGGCTGAGGCTGTTGGCACAAAGCTATGCCTTAACAACAGGTATGGGAAGACCCCAACTAGCGATCGCCCCTCGTCCCCGCACGACTGTAATTGGCTCCCAAGATGTGGTTAGTAGTTAGGGAGTGGGGAGTGGGGAATGGGGAATGGTTGTTTTTCACTACTCACTACTCACTACTCACTACTCACTCTCACTACTCACTTCTGCTTGGGTGGAAATTTCGGTAATTCAATTGATGCTAGCGATTTTCTACCTTTAGGTGGATGCCAGGGGTAAACGACTGGTGAGGGCCAATTCAGATTGACCTGGTTCTGAGGTTGAGAAGCATCTGGCTGTGGTGGTGACGCTTCTGGCTTGGCTTCTGGTCCGGTTTCTAGTTCGCTATCTGGATGCGATCGCGCTGTTGGTTCTTGGGACGCAAGATTATCGAGATCGAGTGCAGCCGTATCATTAGCCGCGATCGCTTCTGCTGGTGCTTCCTCTTGCAACAAATTGAAGAAATCGTCTAGGTCTACTTCTTTGCGATCGGAAAAGAAGAAACTTTGAGTTTTAGAATTGTTGCTACTTTGCAGATCGAAAGATCCTGTACTCGGGGTGGAGTTGAAACTGTAAGGCGATTGGCGATCGCTCAAGAAGTCTTCTGCCGTCCACTCATTGAATGAGGATTCCTCTTGTCGATCGCGATCGAGCGATGGAGATTGAATCGACCAAGGAGTAATTGGTTGCGGGTTGGGAAATAAAGACTGCGTTCTTAAACTGCTGGAATTGTCCTCTGGAGTTAAATCGCTGGTGGAGGTGGGTGATTCCGTACACTTTTCTAACGCTACTTTTAACTGCATGGTATAGCGTTGCTGTCGTAGCAAACGAGATTGCAAATCGCGGCAAGATGTTTCTACTTGCATCAGTTGATAAGATTGCTCGTTATATCTAGACTGTACTAAGGCACATTCCCGCTCCATTTGGGCAATCCGTTCTTTGCTGGCGTTGAGATCGTCGGTGAGGGTTTCAACCAAAATTTTCTGGCGCTCGATGGTTTGCTCTGCTGCATCTAGCTCGTAGGATAAACATTCTACTTGCGATCGCTCAACTTCTTGGGCTTGGATATTTTGAGCGAGCTTCAACTCTGCCTCACGCGATCGCGCCCTTTGATGTTGTAATTCATTTTGGCTATCTTCCAGCGATCGCTCTAACTGAATGACTCGTTCTAATAGTTTTGTATTAGAACCGCGCATCTCCTGAATGAAACCAAACAACGTAGTGACTTCTTCGCTAGTTAAAGATGTTCCACCATTCTCTGCCGAGTCCATCCAGCGAGCAACGGATGACCAAGAACCTGTGGCGGAGTTTTCTGGCTCTACAGACACATCGCAGGTAACGGCAGCGCGATCGTCCCCTGGTACTTCAGGTGTAGTTTCATGGCAATTTGCTGGAGATGCTTCAGTATTGGCATCACAGTTAGCAAACTCACAGTTAGCAAACTCACTATTGGCAACATTAAACCACTCGGCGAATGGCGCACTATTGACTTTTTCTGCTTCACTCATGGTCTTGTACCCCGCTGTAAAAACTCTTGACTGCCCCGATACCAGACTTTCTATTATTCATCTACTTTTAAAAGATTTTTTTAAAGATTCAGACTTTCTTAAAAAAATAGATTTTCTAAACGTAGGTCAATGCTTCAGTATTTATACTGATAGTTTTTTTTCGCAGTCCATATGTAGAAATATGAAATAATTTGGCGAGTTGTTACTCTCATTTTTATCCTGTAGCTATCTTACCTCCACCACCTCAATTGAAGAAAGAGTCAGTTATCAGTTATCAGTGAAGAAAGGAGACAGGAGCCAGGAGCCAGGAGTCAGGAGTTAGAAGTTAGAACTAGTTTTTCTTCCTCAGCCCCCTCAGCTTCCTCAGCTCTCTTTTCACGCACCACGCACCACTCACCACTCACTACTACGCAGCTAATATCGTGCCGTGCGACGGCACGCTCGCTGCTTCACTACTCACTACTCACTACTCACTTCCAAATGACCAATGACAAATTTTATTTTCCTTATCGAACTTGGCTGGGAGTTGCATTCGGTAGTTTAGGATTTTGGCTCTTGTCCATACCGACGATCGCTAATCCAGCGGCAGCGGCAGCAAAAATTTATATTTCTTATGGCGCGATCGAACGGTCTATTTCTGTAAATTCTCTGGAAGAATACGCTACAACAGGTATCATTGACGACGATTTAGCTATCTATGCAGCATATGTTAGCCCAGGACGATTGTTGCAATTGCAGCGAGTTTTACTAGCGCGGATCGATTTGAGTCCAGTTGCAGTGTCTCAGTTTCTTTATACTCCGATTGGCGCAACCCTGTTAGAAAGATTAGGCGAGGTCATCCAAACCGAATCTCGGCAATCGGGATTTTATGCTCTGCGCTCGGCGCTCATTTTAGCAGCAGCCGATCCAGAAGGTTTAAAGCTGCTCAACGTATTGCATAAATTTCCTACGAATGTTCGAGTCAATATGGGGCGGATGCTTCAACTTGCTGAAGCTTTAGAAACTCTGATCGGTCAATCTCGCAGAGCGATCGCTTTAATTTCAGAAAATTCAACAGTTGCAGCCGCTCAAACACAAGGAATAAATTTTTCTCAATTACCAGATTTGCGATCGCCTGGACATTTTAGTTGGAGCAAGCAAACCTTAAAACTAGTAGATCGCCGCCGCAGTCGTGCTTTTGTTGCCGATCTTTATTTACCAAGGAAGCAGAGAGCAGAGAGCAGGGAGCAGGAAGGAGGACAAGGAAGCAATTACCAATTACCAATTACCAATTACCAATTACCAACTACCAATTACCAAAATTTCCCAGTCATCGTCATATCTCACGGTTTAGGAAGCGATCGCACTAGTTTTATTTATTTAGCCGAACAACTAGCAAGTTATGGTTTTGCTGTGGCGGTTCCCGAACATCCAGGGAGCAATGCCGAACAATTACGATCTCTATTTTCCGGTCAAGCAGCTGAGGTAGCAGAACCAAACGAGTTTATCGATCGTCCTTTGGATGTGAAATACTTATTGGATGAATTAGAACGGTTGAATGCAGCCAATCCCAGTTGGCGGTTGAATGTAAACCGAGCAGCTATTATCGGTCAATCTTTTGGCGGTTATACTGCCTTAGCATTGGCTGGCGCAGGCTTGAATTTTAACCAACTGCGCCGAGAGTGTGACAACCCTCAAGATGTCTGGAATTTATCTTTGCTGCTTCAGTGCCGTGCTTTGGCTTTGCCTTTGACTCAGTATAATTTACAAGACTACAGAATTAAAGCCGCGATCGCGATTAATCCATTTACAAGTAGTGTTTTTGGGGAATTAGGGCTGAAAAAGATTCAAATTCCCGTAGCGATCGTCAGTAGCAGTGCAGATACAGTTGCTCCTGCATTACCAGAACAGATTATTCCCTTTGCTTGGCTGACAACGAAGCAAAAATATTTAGTCTCCATCGATCGCGCCACCCATTTCTCGACGATTGGTGAATCAGCGGCTGAGGACTCCGATCCGATTCCCCTACCCGCACAAGTTATTGGTCCTAATCCGGCGATCGCGCGTCGCTACGTTAGTGTTTTGAGCGTGGCGTTTATGGAAACTTATCTCGCTCGAAATCCTCAGTATCGCCCTTATCTCAGCTCCTCCTACATCCAAACTATCAACCAAGCACCGCTAGATGTTAGCCTCATTTCATCCTTGCCACTAACTCAACTAGCAGATTCTATTTGCGCGGTTGTCACTGCTCAACAGAATTTCTGTCCCCAAGCATACAGGCGGGGGAGAAACAGTAGTCAGTGAACAGTTATCAGTTATCAGTAGAAAGGAGACAGGAGCCAGGAGACAGGAGCCAGGAGCCAGAAGAATTGAATCTCCTCTGCTCCCCTGCCCCTCTGCTCCCCTGCCCCTCTGCTCCCCTGCACACCTTGCCCACCAGCACACCAGCTCCCCACACCCTGTCATCGCGCACCACTACTCACCACTCACTACTACGCAGCTAATGTCGGCGAAGACGCTTCGCCGCCCACTGCTTCACTACTCACTAACTCTAGTTAGAGGTCAAAAGGCGATCGCGCTTGTTAACTTTGGAATGAGTAGGAAAACTAGGAGTTAAATGGTAATGGACAGAACTTTATTAACGATTTTGCTGTTGGGTCTGCTACTCAGCTTCATCGTAGCGCCCTTTTCTGGCTTAGCCTTGCTGATGATTTTTCTACTAGCTGCCGCATTTATGTGGGCAGGCTGGACGCTTTTGAGTATTCTAATCCGTGGTAAAGCGAGTGATAGTAATTCTTAGTTACGTAATTTGTTGTTACGTAAATTTGTCACGTAATTAACTTGTAATTTGCGATCGCTACTCAACCGTTCATGTCACCAAAGCGACTACAAAAAAGCGACTACAAAAAAGAACGATAAATTTCACTTTCTAACGTACCGCTAAAATATCCCTGTCCGATTGGTGTTTTCTGCCAATCTGCCACTGCTTCATCTGGCGTAACTTTAGTTATCGATACCAATTCTGCACGAATTTGCTGAATGAGTTCCTGCTCTGTGAGTTTGGTATCTCTCGATTTTGGTGTAGACATGGAAGTGCGAGCGATCGACATTATGGCTTATCCCTCTTGCACCAACGATTTAATATTTATTTCCTCATATTGTCAGGCTATAACCGCGCCCGCGTTCGTCAGCTTAAAAATTCTTTATAAAAACTCGGAAGTAGGGAGTGATAACTGATAACTGATAACCGACAACTGACAACTGATAACTGAAAAAAGTGTCACTGGTGTTGAGCTGAAGAGGTAGAACGTGAGTTATCTAAATTTGTAGATATACTCATTAATGCCCTTGAAAAGCTAGGGCGTGGTGCGCGATTTAACTGTAAATTGCAAACTGTGGAATTGTAAATTGTTCTAGCCCCTAGCCCCTCCAAGCTCATGCCCGTATACTGCACTCAAGGTCACGAAAACTTGCCTGAAAGTCGTTTTTGTATGCATTGCGGCGAGAAGCTGTCTCTTGCGTCTGGGAATGGCTTGTCTTCAGGACAAATGTTAGGCGATCGCTATTCGATCGTACGCTTGCTAGCACAAGGCGGTTTTGGACGCACCTATTTAGCAAAGGATACCAATCGCTTTCAAGAACTGTGCGTTTTAAAAGAATTTGCCCCGCAAGCGCAGAGTAACACCCTCTTACACAAAGCAGCAGAATTATTTGAACGAGAAGCAGGAGTTCTTTACAAGTTACAGCATCCGCAAATTCCCCGTTTTCGCGAATTATTTCGCGTCAAAATTGACGACAAGGAACGTTTATTTCTCGTCCAAGATTACGTTGATGGGGAAACCTATCGCAGCCTTCTAGATGAAAGAATGCAGCAGGGAAAATGGTTTAGCGAGACAGAGATCGTTCAACTGTTGCGGCAAATTCTCCCCGTATTAGATTACATCCACAGTGTAGGAGTCATTCATCGGGATATTTCCCCAGAAAATTTAATTTTACGCGCTAGCGATCGCCTACCGATGCTGATCGATTTTGGCGGTGTCAAACAAGTTGTCGCGACTGTCTCATCTGCCAAGCCTGGTAAGGAAAAGCATACCGCTACGCTACTGGGAAAAGTCGGCTACGCGCCACCCGAACAAATGCAGCAAGGGGTAGTGTATCCTCATAGCGATTTGTATGCCCTAGCAGCTACGGTATTGGTGTTACTCACGGGTAAAGAACCGCAAGAATTAATCGACGATCGCCACCTCACATGGCACTGGCGGCGCGAAGTTAAGATCGCGCCCATGCTGGGGACGATATTAGATAAAATGCTATCTCCTCGCCCTAGCGATCGCTATCATTCCGCCCAACACGTTTTACATCTATTACAGCAGCACAGTGCTGCCGCGACACCCGTACCTACTCCAATGACGGTAGCAGTTCATCAGTCGCCAGCTGCCGTTGCTGTTAAGCCAGCGATTAATCTTCCCAAACCAGTTATTAATATTCCGAAGCCAGTCATTAACTTTTCTCAGGTAATTAACAACTTTCCTAAACCAGCGATTAATTTCCCCAAACCAGTTGTTAACTTTCCTCAGCCAGTTTTTAAAATTCCTAGTGTTACTTGCTTCAAAACCAAAAAACTCTGGTTGGCATTACCAATAGGAATTTTATCTGCATATATGGGTTGGATAGTAGTGAGTGGCTGGTTGCAACTTCAATCGACTTTAACTGAGAAGAAAACGCCTCAAACGCAAAAGGTGATTGCTAAATCTCGGTTTTCCACTGCCGAACAGCGACGCAAGAATCAATTGCGCGATCGCCGCCAGCAAATGGGAATAAATAATAAGTATTATATTGCTTTAGTAGACCAAGTTTTTTGGGAAAGATATCCTCAGTATAAAGGTCGTCGTCTTACTGCTAATCCAGAGGATGCAAAAATTAGAGCCGAGTGGGATAACGTAGCTGCGGAATGTTTAGATTGGTTGCAATTGCTGCCAGTAAAAACTCGCAAGCGTTTGGGTAGTTACTCAAAACAAGATCGATCGCGTTGGCAACAGCAATTATATCAATTAAACCTGAGTAATAGAGCTTTATACGATTTAGCTGATGCTGCTTTTTTACAAATGTTTCCCCAGCAACGGGGACAAAATTTTATGAACAAACCGATTAATCAGGTTTGGTACGCGATCGCCGAGGAGAAATTACAAGCTATTTTAAATGGTAATGCTTATGAGAAAATTGAGTTCGATGCTGAAACTAGCGAAAGACAAGTTAGGGGTAGGTTGAAGTCAGGCGAAGGCAAAACTTTTGTTGCCGAACTGACAAAAGAGCAAGTGATGCAATTAGAATTGGAAGCAGAACCGCAAGTATTAATTTCAGTTTATTCTCCTACAGGTAAGATTAAACTAATGGAGGATTCTCGCGATCGCACTTGGGATGGTAATTTACCAGAATCCGGTTTTTATGAGTTTGTGGTTGTATCTACTGCTTCTGATAAGAGCGATTATCAGCTTAAACTAATAGTTAGCGAGTAGCAATCTGCATTCATGTCAATGTCAATAAAATTTTTGTGGCGATCGCTATTATATAACACTGCATTCGCGGCTACTATGTATATCGTTGCTGGTTTGTTTCTCTACTTTCAGCAAACGCGATTTATCTTCTTTCCTCGCGCTAGTATTGACACTACCCCAGCAGCTTTTAACTTACAGTATCAAGAGGTATGGTTGCCTGTAAAAACGGCAACTAATAAGGTAGAGAAAATACATGGTTGGTGGATACCTGCATCATCGCCTAGTAACAGAGTATTGCTATATTTGCACGGTAATGGAATTAATATTGGCGCAAATGTTGCCCATGCCAGCCGATTTCAGCGTATGGGTTTTTCGGTACTGCTTCCCGATTATCGCGGTTATGGTTTGAGTCAGGGTAATTTTCCAACTGAATCGCAAGTTTATCAAGATGCACAAGTGGCTTGGGAGTATTTAGTTAAGCAGAGAAAGATTCCACCTCAGCAGATTTTTATTTACGGACATTCTTTAGGTGGTGCTGTGGCGATCGATCTGGCGGTGAAACATCCAGATGCGGCTGGATTAATTGTTGAAAGTTCTTTTACGTCTGTGGCGGATATGGTAAATCATCAGCAGATTTATCGCATTTTTCCAGTAAGTTTACTTCTACATCAGCGTTTTAATTCAATTGATAAGGTGGGCGCTTTAGCGGTGCCAGTATTGTTTATTCACGGTACTGCTGATTGGCAAGTTCCTGCTGGTATGAGTCAACAATTGTATGCATCTGCACCGCAACCAAAGCAAATTTTTTTGGTTCCAGAGGCGGGGCATAATAATACTGCTGAAGTTGCAGGGAATCAGTATTTTCAGGTGGTGCAGCAGTTTGTCAAAAAATCAATTTGAGCAACGATGTTATTGTAGGGGCAGGTTTTACCAAAAATTTCTATCTCTCACAAATACGTCACATAAACCCGCCCTACCAGGATATGTATTAATGTCACCGAAGAAGAAGACAGGAGACAGGAGCGTGATGACAGAATGTCTTGTAATCGGG
>ERZ1066124.55-NODE-55-length-109491-cov-26.506579_pt1 | contig 109491 bp, 107 predicted proteins | sample MGYA00382771_ERZ1066124 | MGnify/ENA primary metagenome ERZ1066124 (study PRJEB33369, sample SAMEA5778354) | biofilm metagenome | biome: Industrial cooling water; feature: Water cooling tower basin; material: Biofilm | place: United Arab Emirates | collected... | reverse complement strand
GTCAGGAGATAGGGGTCAGGAGGTAGGGGTCAGGAGGTAGGTGTCAGGAGATAGGGGTCAGGAGGTAGGGGTCAGGAGGTAGGTGTCAGGAGATAGGGGTCAGGAGGTAGGGGTCAGGAGGTAGGGGTCAGGAGATAAGATTCTGAATTCTGAATTCTGAATTCTGAATTCTGGATTCTAAATTCTAAATATCAAATACGTTCCCCCTAATCCTTCTACAATAGTACGTGTGTTTGCAATCATCATTTTTTGATAAGTATCGCTTTCGCTACCCTTGGCGCCTAAATTATTCGTAAAAAGCGACCGTTCGGATACTCTGACATTTGCTTGTTTAGCAACGCTTTGAACTACTTGAGGATTTGCGGCATTAGTTATAAAAATAGATGGTACACGGGTCTTTCTAATATTAGTGACTAAAGGCTTTAATTGTGGAGAATTTGGGTCTTCAGAAGAGTTAATAGTTAAAAACGCTGTTTGATATGTAAGTCCATAAGCTGTTGTATAGTAGCCCATTTGTACATTATTGGTAATTAGCGTGCGTTGATAAGATGGAATACTAGCAATTCGCGATTTAATCCATTTATCTAATGCAGTTATGTGATTTTTGAGTTTATTACTATTATTCGTATACAACTTAGCATTTTGCGGCGCCACCTTTTTAAGGTTATTACTGATAACATCTACCATTGCAGTAGTATTTTTTGGATTGTGCCATAAATATGGATTAATTTGTTTTTTGTTGCCTTGTTGAATACTCAAACGAGGTTTAGGAACTGCGACTTGGGCAACTGCTATTTTTGGTGCCGGGTTTTTACTGACTTTGATTGTATTAAATATACCCGATTCAAGATTATAACCGTTGTAAAGAACTAATTTTGCTCTATCAATAGCTTGACGGTCTTTTAGTTGTGGTTGATAGTTACGAGGATTCGTATCTGATGGAATAAGGCAATTTATATCAACTGTGTTTCCTGCGACTTGCTTTGTAAGGTCACACAATACACTTGTAGTTACGACAACTAGAGGAAGATTCGGTTTTTGCGTATTTTGCGGCGCCGTTGTTCTAATAGTTAAAGATGTTGTATTATTAACATTGTTTTGATTGCTACAAGCTGATAATAAAATCTGAAGTGTTAAAAGCGATATCAGCAACTTCCCCATAATTTTTTAAACTTTTTTAAACTACAGTTTAATTATATTTACGAGGTATTGTAGCAATTAAAAACCTGGTTTATTTAAGAAACCAGGTTTTTTAGCATAAATTTATAAGTTATTCTTATAACAAACTAGAAAGTGATAATTTGCCTTCGAGTTGAAGTTTAGCTTTAACACAAGCTGAACAGCTACAACCCATCGCATCATTAATAGGATTGGATTTTTGTGAGAATTTTGGAGTAACCGTTGCTTCATTCGGGTGACTGGATACTAGTTCAACCCGTTGGTATTGAGCAGGTTGAATAACTTCTGCTGTTGCTGGACTAATGAGAAGCAGCGAAGCTAGCAATACCGGGAAAGTAAATAAAATCAATTTAGTCAACTTCATGGTGTAGACCTAAACAAGGCATTTGTGATAAAGCATAACGAATTCGCAGCAATTAGTCATTAATCGCAAGCTACGTGTAAAGACTTTTTTTTATACAGTTTGGTTCCTTACTTGCCAAAACCTTGACCACGCGAGGATTTTGCCCAAATTATAAATTTACCATTATCAGTTCCTGCTGCAAGGAGTTTACCTTCTGGATGCCAAGCTAAACAAGAAAAACCCGCTTCGGTTGTAAGAACTTGAGAAACTTGTTTTGCTCCCTTCCATAAACATAACCATCCATCACTAGCAGCAGAAGCTAGTAGAAAACTCTTTGGTGCAAACTCAATACCCTGAATAATGTCAACGTGGTTAGTTAAAACTCGTGCTTCCCATCCTTGAGATTCGTCTTCGAGTTTTTCCCACACTACCATACCTTCGACACTCGATGTTGCAAGTAATGGGGCGCCGACTGGTGTATTAACATCAGACCAAGCAACTTGTCGAATCTTACCAGGGAAACCGCGCATTAACCAAGGCTCAGAATTACCCCATTCCATTACACCCACAGAACGGTCCATATTGCCCGAAGCCAAAAATTTTCCATCTTTTGACCATGCGAGTGCAATACTAACTGTAGGCATTTCCCATACATAAGGTTCTTCGTTCCAGTTTTCACAGTTCCAAACCCTAACACCTTGATTTCCACCAGCAGCCAAATTTTTACCATTGCTAGACCACCCCATACCTAACGGAGAAGAATCTTCAAAGTTGAGTGTAGCGACAACTTCGTTTTTAGAAGCATCCCAAATTTGGATGTAGCGGTTCAAGCAAAAAGCTAGCTGGTTGCTGGTTGGGTTCCAAACAAGCTTATCTACCCAAGCAGGAGCATTTTCTAACGTCGTAACTATTTCACTTCCTTGCCAAATAGTCACTCGTCCATCTTGTCCCCCAGCAGCTAAAAACTTACCATCATAAGAAAATTTTACACAGTCAACAGACTTACCCGTAGCAGCTTGCAAAATTTCTAATTCATTATTCTGCCATAAAGCAACTTCTCCCGCAGCAGAAACAACAGCAAGCCTAGAACCAACAGGCGCCCAAGTCACAGACGTTATATAATCTGACAGCGTTGCAGTAAATTTAAGGTCAAAGTCTTTTACAGTTGTTGATGTACTCATAAATATTGCCAGGTGCGCGTAAAATTATAATAATAGATTTTGTGCTATGATTAAAACAAAGAAAGTTATTTTCCGCAAAAGAATGTAGCTCAACGCATAGAGAAATTTATAGAAGCTCAAATCAAAAATTTTAAAATTTCAAAAATAAAATTTCCATAAGCTCAATCGCAAGATTGTTGATATTTAGAGTGATTGAGTCATTTTTAACAAAAATGAGGTCAAAATGCAATTATTAAATAAATCTTTTCAAGAGCTATCTAGTCCTGTAACTAGAATCAGCCAGAAAGATGCTGTGATATATAACAAGCAACTTATGCTCAGTAATTCCACCTGTCCTAGCTGCTCTTATACTTTGCTTCGCCATATCAGCTTGAGAGGAGTTTACTGGCGTTGTAGTCATTGTTACCAAGAAATGCCTTACATAAAGAAACCGGGTTTCTAGAATTTGATGAAAACCAATCTGTGAAAATAATGTTCGACCTTAACGCTTTAATTCAATTCTCAAGCACTTACTGTATAGGCATTTGTGCCTTTCTAATTCCAGCTAATTTGCTTGCTACCGCATCGACAATAATTTTAACACTGCTACATCGTCCATCTGTTCAAATTTGGCAATCTGCTGCAATTGCCAGTGTCTTTGCTTCACTGATGATACTGCATGTACTTGCTTGGTTTATGATTGGAGTAGTCATGGCGCCTACGTACATTTTATTAAGTTTGGCAACTATTTGTGTATTAGCTAATTTCGGGGCAATTCTTGGACACAGGCACTTGGTAAGTGTTTATAGTTAAAATAAGTGTGCCAAACTAATTACAACAATATACTTAACTCCTTGATTTGAAAATGAGCAAATCAAACCAACCTAGGGATTTTGATGCAGTACTTAGTGCAAAAACGGCGCCTCCTCCTATTGATGGTATTGTATTAGGAGGAATTCTTGGCACCAAAACTCGTCTATTAAGTCCAGATATCAAAGTCCGTCAAACTGCGCTTTCCGAAGCAATAAATTATGGTGAACCTGGTTTAGACCTAGTAATTCAAGCATTGCAAGATGAATCAAAGCAACTTCAACGCACAGCTTATTCTTTATTAAGAAAAAGAGACGAAGAAAAAGTCAAGCAAGCGTTACAAAACTATAAACCTTGGAATCTCGAAGAGCGTTTACGACGTTATCCAGGATATAGGGGAGACAACGTATCGATATTTGCAAATCGACAAGTAGAAAATTTTGTTCCCGAAGTCGGTATTACAAACCCAATTAATACAGCATACGCATTACGGTGTGAATACGACGAAGAAGAAAGTGCAGTAGATAAGTTAGAAGAACTGTTACAACATCCCTCTTCTGGTACACTTAAAGCTTTAATTATAGGCGCCTGGAGTGGAGAAGTCACCGATTACAGTTCGAGTGGTATTATCGAAGCGTTAGTTGCTGCCTCGAATAAACTTATAAATCTTAAAGCACTATTTATTGGGGATATTCACTATCAAGAATCAGAAATATCTTGGATTTTACAAAGCGATGTTAGCCCAATTTTACAAGCATACCCCAACTTAGAGATATTACAAGTTCGCGGCGGCACTGGTTTAGAATTTAGTTCAGTACAGCACGATAACTTAGAAGCATTAATAGTTGAAACAGGTGGATTAAATGCTGATACAATTGCTCAAATATGCGCTTGTAATTTCCCAAACCTAACACATTTAGAATTATGGTTAGGTTCAGCAGAGTATGGTGGAAATTCATCAACTTATGATTTACGACCAATACTAACTGAATTAGTATTTCCCAACTTAATATATTTAGGTTTGCGAAACAGCACATACTCAAATGATATCACCGAAGCTGTAATTAATTCATCCTTGATAGAGGAAATTAAAATTTTAGACTTATCAATGGGAACACTTACTGACAAAGGTGCCGATGTTTTACTCACAAGTCTAGGAGTAAGACAGCTTGACATTTTGAATATTAGTGAAAATTATCTTTCTGATGACAAAGTTTCTTTACTATCTTTACAGCAATCAAGAGGTAATTTTAACGTTAGTGTCATGACGAATGAGCAAAAGAAAGATGATTATGAAGAAGAAGATTATCGTTATTGTTCGGTAGCTGAGTAGTTGATCCCCCCTAACCCCCCTTAGTAAGGGGGGAACTGGAATAAAAAAATTTGTAATTTGTAGAAACAACTAAAAATAAAAAAAATTTTTTATAAAAATCTATAGCCCCCCTTATTAAGGGGGGTTGGGGGGATCAAAATTATTACTAATAAAAAAGATGTCACAACAACCAAGAGAATTTGACGCAGTACTTAGCAACTCCTCATCTCCAAAAGAAGGCGCCGTATTAGGAGGACTCGCAGGTGTAAAAAGTCGTCTAAATAGTGCAATACTCGAAGTACGAATATCAGCACTAACTACTGCGTTAAATTACGGTGATGCAGGTATAGATTTAATTATAAAAAGCTTACAAGATGTAGAACAAGTCCAACGTTACGCTATACAAATACTACTACATAAAGGCGGCGCCAAGGGTAAACAAGCTCTACTAGACTACGACCCAAAGCTGTTTTTTACAACTTTACAGCATTGGGATATTCAAACCTACAACCCTCAACTTAGCATTACACATACAGCCTATAGCATTAATCTAAATCGTATTCAAGGCAACAAACCAGACAAATTTGACTTAACTCAGTTGCAAACCTTTATTCAAAGTAATCAAACCACACAAATAGAAGCCTTAGCATGTAAAATGTGGGATGACTACTGGCAGCATGACACACAATATAAAGATTTTAGTAACGTTTTGTGCGGCGCCTCTAATAAACTACCAAATTTAAAAGCCTTATTTATAGGAGACGGAGATGCACTAGAAACTAATTACATGAAATCTCGGCTTTTACTAGGTGATAGCACACCAATATTAAAAGCATACCCAAATTTAGAAGTATTACAATTTCGGGGCGGTTGGGGTTTGAAATTTGACAAAGTGCGACACGAGAACCTAAAAACCTTAATAATTCAAACAGGATATACATTAGTACAACCACAAACCCTAAAAGATATTGCCAACCTCGACTTACCAGCACTCGAATATCTAGAAATATGGCTTGCCGAAAGCTTCCACTACCCACAAGATATAAGTACCGAACAACTGGCGCCTATATTATCAGGCAAATTTCCCAACTTAAAATACTTGGGACTCAAAAGTAGTGAATACTCAGATAATATTGCCACTGCAATAGTTAACTCACCCATACTCGAACATCTTGCAGTACTCGACCTTTCCCAAGGAACCTTAACAGATTTTGGCGCCGAAACTCTACTAAAATGCCCAACCATAAACCAACTTCATACCCTCAACATTTCAAACAATAAACTTAGTGGGCGCCAACTCCAAAAACTATCTCAACTAAATTGTAAAGTAATTGCACAACCCCAAGACAACGGAGAACGACAACAAGCCTTAAATTAACATACTACAAACTATAATGTCATGCTGAGGAACGTAAACGGAGTTTTCCCGCAGGGTAGCATCTAAAATGTCATGCTGAGAAACCAAGCATCTACACGTCATGCTGAGGAACGAAGCATCTAAAAGATTTTGACGCTTATTTAAAAATCAAGTTATATCCATTTACAGATAATAAAGGTAGGTTGGGTGTAGTGAAGCGAAACCAACATAACGTAAAACTGCTTACTAACAACGGTTTAGTCCCACAAGCGGAAATCATTAATTTGAAACTGCCTTAAATCGTGAATTGCAGCACTGAATCGAAAAGTATCAGTTTCGCAACAAGCGGAAATCATTTGCATCAACAGGTAATTGCTCCATTTTACTCACCCTTGATTTAAGCACCCTAACCAATGCACTAATGTAGATGCTGTTACATCGCGTTCTACAGCATAATTGTTTTCTAACCCATGATATAGATAAGCTTATACCACACATACATTATTGCGCCTGATAATGTTAAAATTAAACGCTGGATACGCTTAGGCAAGTGGGCTGCGAAAATTCATGTAAAAGTTATTAAAATACCTGTAGAAGCCTTTCTGTAACTAAGCTCTAACTGGTGGACTTTCAAATTAATGACTTCCGCTTGCGGAATTGAAACCACCGATTAAGGCATCTGCAACAGCAGAAAATCGATGAAACGGCGCCTGTATTAAATAGCAATTCATGAAAGCATTTCTGCTATTCCAATAAATCAAATTAATCACGACACCAACGATAATTCCTCAACAGGTACTGGTGTTAGGAGATTATTTAGTTTTGCAAAGTCGTCTTCAATATTTTCGACTATGAAAGGATTCCAAATACTTAAGTGCGGCCAGCAATTTAACCATATTACTTTGTCACCTACTTTTATTACTGCTGTTTCTTCAATAGTATTATTAGGAACATTTTCTTGTTGTGTATAGGTTTTTTTCAATCCTAGAATGTGCGCTTGTTCTTCTTTGTTGAGTAACTCCCATGATGCTATACGTGTTGGTTTATCAATCACTAGGGCACGGGCAAATCCGAGAATTGCGGAGGTTGTACCATTTAATGTATTAAATTTGTCCAAAGATACTGGTGTATATGTGTTGGTAAGCATGGTAGATTAGAGTTAATGTTATTTTTGTTTGGTCAGTTGGCTGCCTATTCGTGTAGCCAACTACATTTATTAAACAATGAGTGAAATTTTTAATTTCACCTCTGTTACAAAAATTAACAATTTGATTGCTTGTGTCATCTGTATTGACTGTGAGCATTGGAATTTAAATAGATGCAGTATTTGTTGGAGAAACAATGAAAGTAAAAGGAGCGCTGCGCTGGAAGTTGAAAGTGGTGATGGATAGGTGCCAGATAGGCACCGTACAGCTTGCTGAGTTTTTGAAAGTCAGTAGGACTGTTGTGAGTAAGTGGCGTTCCTACGAGTACATGCCCGAAATCAATGAGAAACGCTACGTGCAAATAGTGGCGGCAATTAACGAACTGTGTGATATCAATGGCACACCGAAAAGAAAAATAGATTTGTGGGATTTAATTGAATTTTGTCCGGATGAATTGCGTGATTTTGATATGCTTGATTATAATTATCCATCGGGCGACGCGCGCAAGCAACCTTCTAAGGATAAAAAAAAGAAGAATCTTGAAGAGGATGATACTAATAAAGGAGAGTCAATTGCCGCTTGAAATCCAAAAAAACTCAAGCATTAGAACGGGCAGGGATGCCCATTCCACAATACATGCTTAATTAATTTTTTGGAATTTCCTAGGCCGCTGATTTTTGTATAAATACTTCAGCAACTCTATCGAGTTCTAAGTCTGATAAATAATCAACAGTCCAGTTGCTAACTCGTTGTAGCATGTGAAATGGGTAGGTATTAGCAATTCCCACTACTTGCATTCCTGCACTTTTAGCAGCTTGAATACCAGCAGGAGTGTCTTCGATAACTAAACATTCGTTTGCTTGGAGATTTAAATCAGGGTATTCTTGATTCAAGCGTTCTACTGCTAAGAGATATCCGAATGGGTCAGGTTTGCTGGTTGTGATATCATCGCCTGCTACTATAACTGAAAAGTATTCTTGTAATTTACCCCGTTCGAGTACTATTTCAACTTCCTTACGAACGGCGCCTGTTACTAGTGCTAATTTTAAACCTTTTGAGCGTATTTGGAAAATTATGTCATCTATCCCAGGATACAATGGCAATTTTTCTAGCTTATCGAGTTCATTCAAGTATAAAACTGCTTTTTTTTGTATTATTTTATTCAAAGAATCTTCAGTGAGGATTCGACCGCGATTATTTAGTAACTCTCGTAAACAAACACGATCACTGCGTCCTAAACAAACTTGTTCAAATTCACCCTTTCTTAGATTTGTGACGTTTTCACCAATGAGTATTTCTTCGACGAGTCGCTTGTGAATTGACTCGTCGTTTATTATTACACCATTAAAATCAAATAGAACCGCTTTTAAACTCACTGTTTTTTAGTGTTGAGTGCTGAGTGCTGAGTGTTGAGTGCTGAGTGAAATAGTACAGCAATGAGGCGCCTTTTGTCATTTGTTATTTATTACAATGTTGAAGAAGCCTGGTTTCTTTTGGTTTTTATGGGGAAACCAGGTTTCTAGGAGTTTATGCTGGTGAGGGAAAGCCTTGTAATCCTGTATCATCAATAACTTGTGGTGTATAGGTTCGCACGTTTTGATTTGTGGCAGTTTCTCCGTTGACTATGGGTTTTACACCACTTGTAACTTGATGTATTAACAGAATATCTTGCGTTTGCACTGCCTCGAAACCAGCAGCACCCATCCAAGCATCGACACTACCCGCACTAAAATCATGGATGTATGGTTCTTCAAAGATGTTGTGCAAAAATCCTAACTGGCGCATTGTTTTTTGATTACCGTCTAGAACTAGTACTTGTCCTCCTGTAGTCAGCAAGCGGAAGCATTCACGTAAAATTCCTACTGTTACCGCAGGTGGTGTTTCATGAAATAGTAGTGACGCTGTAATTAAATCAAACGATGCATCTGGAAACCCTGTTTTTTCTGCATCAGAGTGGCGCCAGTTGATATTTAGTCCTGCATCCGACGCTTTGTGTTGTGCCCTCACCAACATATACGGTGATAAGTCTAAACCAATTACTTCTGCTTCTGGGTACGCACGCTTTAACATTATGGTACCCGTACCCGTTCCACAACCTATATCAAGAATCCGTCGTGGTTGTACACGTACTGCGTCTATTAAACTTTGACGAACCCATGTTTCATTCGGTGGTACTACATACTGTGTTATTGGGTCGTAGGTAACTGCGGCGCCTGAAGTGAGGTAACCACCCTTTATTCCGTGAAAATTTTGGCTACTGTAATATGTAGGCGTAATTACATCTGGGCGCCGGATGTAGCTGCATTCTTTTTCCCAGTCAACACTATCGTTATATTCACGTAACGCTTTCTCGTCTATTAAAAGCCTGAATACAGGTGATAAAAACTTTTCCCAGATTGTATCTTGACGTGTTGTCATAGGGTTTTTAGGTTTCCTGCACTGCTGTGTAGACAATTACTTCTCTTAAAAATTGTAACGGATGTCTCTAGATTCTGCTTGACGTTGATGTTTTTGCGTACTACATTGTAATATATGGGCTGACAATATATAAAGTAAGGGCGGGTTTACGACGATTTAATTCAGTTTTAGGATATCTGTAAACCCGCCCCGGAGGTTAATCTAAAATCTAAAATTTAAAATCTATGGCTTACGAAAAATTAGAACTTTCTACACCTACACCTGTTTTATCTTGGGCTGGTCATCCTCTAGGGAAGGATGAATCTAAAATGGCGCGAAATGTGGCATCGCTACCGTTTGTTTTTAAACATGTAGCGTTGATGCCTGATGTGCATTTGGGTAAAGGCGCCTTAGTTGGCTCGGTAGTTGCGACAAAGGAAGCTGTCATTCCTGCTGCCATTGGTGTCGATATTGGTTGCTTTGTCGGAGATACGCTTATTCCTTTAGTTGATGGAAAATATTATCCAATTAAAGAACTTGCAAACATTGATGATGAATTTATAGTTTATGCTTGTACTCCAACCGGAAAGATTGTAGCAGCAAAAGCTATAGCGAAACTAACAAGAAAGAATGCGCCTCTGGTAAAAGTAACTCTGGATAACGAAGAGGAAATAATTTGTACTCCAGACCATAAATTTATGTTAAGGGATGGCACTTATCAAGAAGCTCAAAATCTTAGCTCCGGTACATCCTTAATGCCTTTTTACTCCAAACTAGATAAAGATGGTTACACCTTAATTTCTCAACCTTACTCAAGCAGATGGCAGAAAGCACACTGGATTGTGGCAAGAAGCGGATTGATGGGGGAAATTCCACACTTTGATGGGCAAAGAACTGTGATTCACCACCGAAATTTCCAAGAATCCGATAATCGACCGGATAATTTGCAATTTATGGGAAACAGAGACCACTCAGCTTACCATCGCAGTTTGGTTGAGCGCAATCAATCTTGGCATTCAGAAGAATTTGAAAGCAGACGACTTGCCGCAATTGCTAAAAAAGCACAAACACCAGAAGGATACGAGTACTACGCTAATCGGGGAACTGCTAATATCCTTAGATACATGGAACTGCGACCAGAGCATTTTAAAGAGTCTGTTGCAGACAACGGGGAGCGTGGAAAAAAATACTTGGTTGGTTATAACCAAAGTGAAAAAGGTAAAGCAAAATCTAAGGAAATAGCTAACCGATACTACACTTGCGAAATTTGTGGTGTTGAGGTAAAGAGTCCAATTGGATTACACAACCATAGATTATATAAACATCAATGTAATCACAAAGTATTAAATGTAATTACTTTAGATTACACTGAGGATGTTTATTGCTTGACAGTACCTGAGTACCATAACTTTGCTTTAAAAGCTGGTGTTTTTGTTCATAACTGTGGGATGTCGGCTATTAAGATGCCATTTAAGGGTAATAAGCTTGAAGGTAAGCTTAAAAAGATTCGTCTGGATATTGAAGCGGCTATTCCTACAGGTTTTAACGAAAACAAAGACGTTGAAAAAGCTGTTGTTAATTGGCAACATTGGCGCCAGTTTAATGATTTGCATCCAGGTGTACAAGACTTGGAAACTAAAGCAATGCGTCAGTTAGGTACGCTAGGTGGTGGTAATCATTTTATTGAGGTTTGTATTGATATAGATAATCAAGTTTGGCTAATGTTGCATTCTGGTTCACGTAATATTGGTAATAAGCTTGCTAGCTGTCATATTAATACAGCAAAAGACTTAGCAAAATTAGCGGGTAATAATTTGCCTGACCCAGATTTAGCTTACTTTATTGCTGGTACACCTGAGTTTGAAGCTTACTGGCGAGATTTACAGTGGGCACAAGAATATGCCAAGATGAACCGCGATGTGATGATGGCAGGGTTTAAGCGAATTATTGAGAAGCATTTAGCAGGCGGTAAAGTCACAAAACCTTTACTCGAAGTTAATTGTCACCATAACTATGCTGAAAAAGAAGTGCATTTTGGCGAAGAAGTTATTGTAACTCGTAAAGGCGCCGTGCGCGCGCAACAAGATGATTACGGTATTATTCCTGGTTCAATGGGAGCAAAATCTTACATTGTTAAGGGTAAAGGTTGTACTGAAAGTTTTTGCAGTTGTTCCCACGGTGCGGGTCGTTTACTATCTCGAAACAAAGCCAAAAACGTTTATACACTCGATGATTTAATTAAACAGACTGAGGGTGTAGAATGTCGTAAAGACGAAGATGTTTTAGATGAAATTCCCGGCGCCTATAAACCGATAGAGCAAGTTATGAATCAACAAACAGACCTTGTAGAGGTAGTTGCCACTTTGAAGCAAGTTGTATGTGTGAAAGGATGACTCTAAGAAATTTGGTTTGTTTGTAATTAATAGAATTAATCCCCCCAACCCCCCTTAATAAGGGGGGCTTAAAATAGTTTTATTTTCGCACTTTATAAGCAGTTTAAAAATAATTCTATTCCCCCCCTTATTAAGGGGGGGTTAGGGGGGGATTTTATTTGTACCAATATTACACAAAATATGAGAGAATCATGTGGGTCAAAACTAACATCCGTGTAGTTCAGACTTGCAATAAGTATAAATGCTCAGAACAGTTTAAAAAATGTCTGAAAATCGGCTATCTACAAATATTGTAGGTTTGGATGAAGTTTTAGAGGGTGGTTTTATTGCTAATCGCGCTTATCTATTGCGTGGTGGGCCAGGTACAGGTAAGACGACGTTAGGGTTACATTTTCTCACGGCAGGCGCCGCTAAAGGAGAACGAACTTTATTAATTACATTAGCAGAACCTGGGGAACAGATTTTAAAAAATGCTCAACAGTTAGGTTTCGATACTGATGGTGTTACTTTTCTCGACCTGAGTCCAACTTCAAACTTTTTTGCCGAGGTGCAAACCTATGATATATTTTCTCCAGCAGAAGTAGAACGAGAACCGACGACGCAAAGAATTGTTGAGCAGGTAGAAACTCTCAAACCTCAACGTGTTTTTCTTGACTCAATGACGCAATTACGCTATCTTGTCAGCGATGCGTTTTTGTTTCGCAAGCAAGCATTATCGTTTCTACGTTTTTTGATAGAACAAGGTGCTACGGTATTATTTACTTCTGAAAGCAGCGAAGAGGCGCCTGATGAAGATTTACAATTTATTAGCGATGGAGTAATTAATCTAAGTTTTTCTAACCAAGAACGAACGCTGTGTGTTAGCAAATTTCGCGGTTCTAACTTTCAGAGTGGTTCGCACTCAATGCGCTTGACAAAAATAGGAATGCAAGTGTTTAAGCGCTTAATTCCAGAAAGTCACCGACAGGAGTTTATCAAAGAAACAATTCCTTCAGGAGTGGTGGAAATCGATGAATTATTGCACGGTGGGTTAGAGCGTGGAACTATTACAATTTTAACAGGCCCTAGTGGTGTGGGTAAAACTACACTGGGACTTCAGTTTATGAAAGAAGCAGCAGGTAGAGGGGAGCGTTCGGTTGTCTACACATTTGAAGAGTGGAAAGAAACGCTATTACATCGCTGTGAAGCAATTAATATCCCTGTTCGCATTATGATGGAACGTGATATACTTTCGATTGTTCAGGTAGAACCATTACATTATACCCCTGATGAGTTAGCAGATTTGATTCGCCATGAAGTCGAAGTCAACTCTGCAAAAATTATCATGATTGATAGCATCTCTGGCTATCGTTTGTCAGTGCGGGGTGAGGATTTAGTTAGCCATATCCATGCGTTATGTAAGTATTTACAAAATATGGGTGTTGCAGTATTATTAATCAACGAAGTCGAAAGCATTACAGGTGAATTTAAAGTAACGGAAAATAGTATTAGCTACGTAGCTGATAACATTATATTTTTACGTTACATAGAATTTAGAGGAGAAATAAGACGCGCAATTGGGGTGCTGAAAAAACGGTTAACTGACTTTGAGAAAAGCTTGCGCGAGTTTGAAATTAGCCGCTATGGGATAAAAGTTGGCAAGCCACTTACAAATTTACGTGGTATTCTCAAAGGTGTACCTGATATTTTAGATTCGTCCGATTTAAAATAACCGTCGTTTGTGTAGCTAGTGGTGGCAAATCAGCACATGAGTCGCATTCTACTTTTATTAGAGCATACAGAGAATCGGCGCCTGCTGTCTGAATGGTTAGAGCGTTACTACGAGGTAATAATTGGAGATGCTGCTGTACTGACACGACAAGCAGTTCCCTTACTTGATGATAAATTTGACCTTTGTATAGTAGATGGTGTTGCATTAAACCATCTATGGGAATGGATACGGGCAAGAAAACAAGCAGAATACCCAGTATTTCTACCCTTTCTCCTCAGTACAATTTGTTCAGATGTCAAATTGTTTACTCGTGATTTATGGCAAAGCATTGACGAATTAATTACAAAACCCCTTGAAAAGCGAGAATTACACGCGCGTATAGAAATACTTTTACGCTCACGTCAACTTTCGTTAGAGCTTTATCATACCAATATTAAATTACAACAGGAAATAGCCGAGCGCGAACAGGCACTATCATTACTGCGTCAAAGTGAACTGCGTTTTAGACGTATCGTACAATCGAGCATTGTTGGTATTGTTATTGCCGATTTTAATGGTAGTATTCACGAAGCAAATGATACTTTTTTGCAAATAATTGGTTACACACGAGAAGACCTAGAAGCTGGTAATATTAGCTGGATTGACATGACACCAAGCGAGTATTTACCACTCGATGAACAAGCAATTGAGCAAATCAAAGCAACGGGTGATTATACCGTGTATGAAAAACAATATATTCGTAAAGATGGTAGTCGCGTTCCGGTTTTGGTTGGAGCAATACAAATTGAACCCGAACAGCCAAAAACTATAGCTTTTATTCTTGATATTACAGAACGTAAAATTGCCGAACTCGAAACCCAAAAAGCTTTAGAACAAGAAAGAGAACTTAACCAACTAAAATCACGCTTTGTCTCAATGGTTAGCCATGAGTTTCGTAATCCTCTCAATATTATACAAGGTTACGCTTCTTTACTCGAAAAACAAGGCGCCGATTGGTCACAAGAAAAACAAGCAGAAGTATTACAAAAGATAAGAAAATCTGTTAATAATGTAGTTGGTTTATTAGATGATGTTTTAGTAATTAGTAAAGGAGAAATTACCAGTCAAGCATTTAATCCGACTACAATAAATCTGACGCAATTTTGTCAAAACTTAGTTACCGAAATGCAATTAGTCGCCAACCCCAAACACCAAATTTTCTTACTGGCGCCAGAACAAGAAATTCAAGTTAATTTAGATGAAAAAGCGTTACAACAAATTATAACTAACTTGCTATCAAACGCCATAAAATACTCACCGCAAGGAGGAGATATATTATTTGAACTCGCTTACTATGATAAAGCAATAACATTTAAAATTGAAGACAAAGGCATTGGCATTTCTATAGAAGACCAGCAAAAGTTATTTGAGTCATTCTACAGAGCCAAAAATGTCGGCAATATTCCTGGTACCGGATTAGGATTAGCAATTGTCAAGCAAGCAGTAGAATTACACCAAGGTGAAATAAACGTAACCAGTAACCTTGGTACCGGTACAACATTTACAATCACAATTCCTATTGATTCACAAATGTAGATATGCAAAAGTGGAATGGGCATCCTTGCCCGTTCCTGATGAGCGGGCGGTTCGGGATGCTCCGAACTTTGCCAGAAGAATAATCTCCTGGCAAGTTCTCTCCACCCCACAAGAAATAAGTGGATATTTTTATTTGGAAATTCCTTAACTAATTATCCTTCCCAAATTTGTAGTTGCCTTGATGCTGCAACAAAGCAGTTAATAATCTTTGGTTGATATAGCGGTATCAATTACTGAGTTAGAATAGAAACCAAAAAGCTGAGTAACAAGAGGAAGCACCTTACTACAAGTTTGCACAAGCTCTAAAATTAAACGCAGCAATACTCAAAACCGATTACCAAAAACTGATATGTCAAAACCATTTAAATTTGTCCCGAAGTTAAGATGGAAGTTGTCAATTCTATGGATGCTTGCTACTGGTTTTACATTGATGTGTGTGCCTTTGACAAATGGCTATGCATTTATAGCACTCCCTTTTGTACAATGGCTACTGCTAAAAATTTATGTGGGTGAGCCTGGACTATGGATTTTAGCAACGTTTTTCGGTGGAATCGCAGCATTCGCTAGTTTAATTGTCGCTTTGTTTTTTCTCCCTTCACGATATTTAGCAGCAGCAGTTGCAGGGGCTGTATTAGGTTTCGCACAGTCATTAGTACTCAGGCGCCTTTGTTATAAGGCTAACTGGTGGATTCTTTCAAGTTCGTTAGCTTTGGCTATTGGAGCAGGATGGGTTATAGATATTGATTTTCCAACATATTTTAAATTTGGTGGTTCCAAACCAAGTCAACAATTGTTGGTAATTATGTACTTAGCAAGTGGGCTTATTGGTGGCGCCATTAAAGGTGGAACACTTGGTTGGCTGATTGAAAATCACAAGAAGGATAATAAAATTAACGCTTGAACTTGCTTGGCAACCGAAAATTGGTTAGTTACTGTGGTGTTTATTTCTCTTAAGAGCCAAAACTTTTGACATAGACAACTACTCCTCCCTCTGTGTTCTCTGCGTCTCTGTGGTAAATAAAATTACATTGACGACTGCACAGGCGAGATGCCTATGCTACAACCGCCAAAATTAATGACACTGAAAAAAACGACGCGAGGAAGGTATATTTATGTCAGAACCAGAACAAATAAAAGAATACAAACAGCAATTACTCACTGACTTCAATTCTCGTACCAATTATGACAAAGGTAGATTTTACATACCAATTGCCAAGCGTTTAATTGAAGTTGCAAACCTGCAAAACGCGCGCATAATATTAGACGTTGCCACAGGTACAGGAATAGTAGCATTAGCAGCAGCAGGAAAAGCAGGTGCCCAATCCAAAGTAATTGGTATAGATATTTCTGCGGGGATGCTAAGTAACGCTCAAGAAAAACTAGCTGCCTCTGGTTTACAAAATGTAGAATTTATCGAAGCTGATGCTGAATTAATAGACTTTGAGCGAAACAGGTTTGATGTAATATTATGCTCTCTAGCAATTTGTTATTTAACTGATATCCCTACAGCTTTACATAAATGGCATAGTTTTCTCAAACCAGGTGGAAAACTTGTATTTAACGCTTGGACTGAAAACGCATTTACAACCTCTATATTATTTCGAGAAGTCGCAGCTAGATACGGTATTAATGTACCCAACCCAAATGCACCGTTAGGTACACCGCAAAAATGCCAGCAATTATTGTCAGCAGCAGGTTTTCAGAATAAAAATATTATAATTCAACAAGAGCAATTTGGCTGGTACTTTACCCCTGATGTAGACATAGCACAACAAATATGGGAAGTTAACGCTAAAAACGTTTTTGGCTACCAAGTACAACAACTGGCGCCAGACAAACTGCGAGAATGTTTTGCAGAATATATAAAAGAAGTCCAAGCATTACCAGTTACTGAAAAAGGCGCTTGGTGTGATGCATCAATATTTTTCGTAACAGCAGTAAAAATATAATAATCAAATGTAGAGACGTGATTAATCACGTCTCTACAATGTCAATCAAGTTATTAATTTCGTGACAGCAAAATCTGAAAAAATACTAACTACTAACCTAATTTTACTTTGCGCTTCTTAAGTGAAGTGGCGCCAATAAGACCCAAGGCAGCTAAACCAAATGCTGTTGTAGGTTCAGGAACAGATTTAGGAGGTAATCCACTTAACTCTCCTACTGTAGAGCGAGTGCGGAAGATAGTATAATTGGTGTTTTTAGAAGTTCCTCTTTGTTGTCTATCGGCAGTAGTAACATTAAGAAATTGAGCATTTTGGCTAATTCCTGCAATCTGTCCCCAAGGACCAGTGCTACGAATATTAGCTCCTCGGTTTATGGCGCCAATCCAGTTTCCTGTTTGGATTTCTTGAGCTAGTTCTCCGTTCTTTGGAACATTTCCTTCAAATTTATCACCAGCAGCTAGGAAACCCTTATCACGGTCTTCGATTTTAACTGTGTTACGTAGACTAAAGGGGTTAGCACTTTTGCTAATCATGTACTCCCAGTCAGTCGCTTTACTCAAAAGATTTTTACTGACACCAGACTGACCTGTGGAAAAATTAAATTCACCAAGCCAAGTCTCATCAACGCTTTGGTCATCCCACACAACCATATATAAATAATCTTGTGAGTCAACGTTAAATTTCCAACTTTCTGGGCGAGACCAATTATACGTTCCTTCACTACCCTTTGCTCCTAGTTCGTTACGTCCAACAAAGTTCAAAGAATTTCCATCTTTATCACCGTAGAAAAACCCATAATGATTATCTGCGGTTATTGTTGCGCTTCCTGTAAGTGATACAGCCTTCGCTTCACCCGCACTGCCAATAGCTAAACCAACTGAAAGTACTGTACCAGCAACCAAGCTTTTAAATAGTTTAGACATGATGTTATCCCGTGTTCTTAAATTTATTTGATACTCATAAGTTGGCACATGAGAATAGTTATCGTGTTGTATTTTTATCAAACTTTGCAGAAAGAAAATATTTCAAATGACTTGTATAAAGATGGATTCAACAATTTATGCTTACAAGCTGTTTTATAGAGAATTTTGATAGTATTTCTAAGTATTAATCCGGTATCTAAAAATTAATTTGTATTAGTTATAAACTGATTCACAGTAATAATACTATTCAGTTCAGGTATTATCGAGCTATGTCTTTTGACAGCGTGAGAAAATCTCTGTAAATTCATAGAGAGGTCAAGAATATGCTTGCGTAAATTACTTAGCCAATGATTTTTTTAACAGCGCACAAATATAATCAAATTTAGAGATGTTACATGTAACGTCTCTTGAAAAAGGTGTTTGGTGGGATATCACTACTTTTTTAGCTACTGGTCGTAAAGCTTAGTTGTTAATATAAGATCAGAGTAATTATACCTATGAGATAGCTTTATGAGACCGCAACGCATTGAACCTCAACCTGGACAAGAGTCAGTATGGGACTATCCACGTCCACCACGTTTAGAAGATGTCAGCAAACATATTCAGATTATTTTTAATGGTGAAACAATCGCTGATACCCACAATGCAAAACGAGTTTTAGAAACTAGCCATCCGCCAGTTTACTATATTCCACCTGCCGATATTAAAATGGAATATCTTATTAAAATGCCTCAATCTAGTTTTTGCGAGTGGAAAGGAGCAGCAGGATATTATACACTGCGTGTAGGTGATAAAGAACTGCAAAACGTTGCCTGGTTCTATCCTAACCCCACACCTAAATTTGAATCTCTCAAAGATTATGTAGCTTTTTATGCACACCCAATGGATGCATGTTATATAGATGGCGAAAAAGTGGCGCCGCAACCAGGTAATTTTTATGGTGGTTGGATAACCAAAGATATCGTTGGACCATTTAAAGGCATTCCCGGCAGTTGGGGATGGTAATAACTATCTTGTGGAATGGGCATCCTTGCCCGTTATTACATATCTATATAAGGAGGCGGGCAGGGATGCCCGCTCCACAAGAGTTTCTCCATAAGAGTTTATCCACAAAAGTTTATCCACAAGAATAAACTATTTTTGCCAACCTAGTTTAGTTGGTTGTTCATATACCTTTTTTAAGGTGTTTACATCTCTTGTTGAAATTAGTGGTGGGTTACGGACTTGAGAAAAGTATAAGGCGTCGCTTTGTAATGGGCTATGTCCCCAAATACCTAATGCGTGTCCAAGTTCGTGCCGCGCCGCAGCAATAAGATATTCACCCGTTTGACTCGGACTCAATAAAATACTAAACCTATGGTATAAAATATTATTTTTTGTATACAAATTATATGTTGTTTGTGCAGAACGTGCGCGTGGTGAGAAGTGGGCGGTGTCGGCTTCCGTCCCGCCCAACTTCGGTGGGTTGCCTTGAAGTGGAGGCGCCTTTCTTAAAATTGTAATATCGGCTGACTCTGATTGCTCAACTATCTGTAATGGTAAATAAGTATTCCATTCTTGAACTGTTGATGAGACAGCATTTACCCATGTACTAGCTTGATTCTTATTAAGATTTTTTGGCGTTTCGATGTAAACCTTAACAGGAAAATTTGACCAGACTAAGTATCCTACTTCTGTTGGTTTCACAGCATCAAAATAATCACCGCTGTTTTTCACGTCTTGCCAACGCATGAGTGTTGACGGTAAAGGATGTGTAAGTGTTGAAGGTGTTTGCCCAACAACAATAAACTGCGAGTTAATTACAACTAGCAGCCAAGTGGTTGATAATATTCCTAAAAATATAAATATGCGGGTTGGGATATTGGGTTTAGGGTTACGGTTATAGTATTTTTGTTCCGTTCCCATTGCCCTATCCTCCCTTATAATTCTTTACTAATTATTTAGGCAACCAACCAGCGCTTAACACGACTGTCAAACCCATAAATATAGCAGTTAATGCCCAAGTGACTCGGTTAAGAGTACTTTCAGCACTTTTGGCACTGCTAAATAATTGAGCTTGTCCACCAATGGCGCCAATACCATCACCTTTAGGACTGTGAAGTAGCACCAAAATAATTAAGCCAACAGCAGAGAAAGTCCAGATTCCTTGAACAATATTAGTGACGGTCATGACCAAAATTACTTATCCATAGGTTAATGAATTGTATAGACGCGATGAATCGCGTCTCTACTATTCTACATTCCTACTTGTGCAGGTGTGCGGTTGTTTCGCACTTCGTAGTCAGCAGATACTACTAGGGATTTCCCAGTCATTTCTACTGGTTGGGGAATTTGCAAAATTTCTAAAATTGTTGGGGCAATGTCCGCTAGCTTACCATCTGAGCGTAAGTTAACATCTGTACCGTGTCCAGGAATTTTTGCTCCTTCGCCTTCGACTAATATAAGGGGTACTGGGTTTGTGGTGTGGGCAGTCCAAGGATTACCCAAATTGTCTAACATATATTCTGCGTTGCCGTGGTCGGCTGTAATAATTGCCGTGCCACCTGCTTTTATTACACCCTCTAGCAGGCGCCCCACACAACGGTCTACTGTTTCAATAGCTTGCACTGTGGCTGGAATTTGACCTGTATGCCCTACCATATCTGGGTTGGCATAATTTATTACCACTAGTGAGTAGATTTGCTTGCTTATCGCAGAAGTCGCTACATCGGTGAGGGCTTCGGCAGACATTTTAGGCGCCTGGTCATAAGTTGCCACCATTGGACTCGATACGAGTTCGCGGTCTTCACCTGGGTAGGGGTCTTCTAAACCACCATTGAAGAAATAAGTTACATGGGCATATTTTTCAGTTTCGGAAGTGCGGAACTGTTTTAAACCCCGGTTTGATATTACTTCCCCCAAAATGTTACTAAGATTTTGTGGCTCAAATGCAACACTGACAGGTAGTTCAGGGTCGTATTGAGTAAAAGTCACAAAAGACAGTGGCGCAATTAACTGTCTCTCAAAATTATTAAAATTAGGACTCACCAAAGCTTGAGTTAGCTGCCGCGCGCGGTCAGGGCGGAAGTTAAAAAATATAACACCATCGCCAGCTTCAATTGCTCCAGATGCTAACCGCACGGGAACAATAAACTCGTCGGTTATGTCGGCAGCATAAGAAGCCTTGACAGTTTCCATTGCCGAGAGTCCATTACCCTCACCATCAATAGTCATCACATCGTAGGCAAGTTTAACTCTATCCCAACGACGATCCCTGTCCATTGCGTAGTAACGACCGCTAATTGTCGCTATTTTACCAACGCCGATACGGTCTATGTAATTTTGAATCAGTCCTACTGCTTCTACACTCTCTTTAGGTGCAGTATCACGACCATCAGTGATAGCGTGAATACAAACTTGAGAAATACCTTGTGCTTTAGCTAAGTCAAGTAGTCCAAACAGGTGGCTAATGTGGGAGTGTACACCTCCCTCAGAACAAAGCCCGACCATATGCAGTTTGCCGTTTCGACTCAGGACTTCCTGACAAATCTTTATTAACGCTGGATTTTTATTAATGGAACCGTCTTCTACCGCATCTGAAATGCGTACTAACTCTTGCGGTACCACTCGACCAGCGCCAATATTCAAATGACCAACTTCTGAGTTACCCATTTGACCTTCTGGCAAACCGACGGCTTTTCCTGACGTGCGAATGAGCGTGTGCGGATATGCCGACCATAGGCTATTCATGACTGGAGTCTTAGCCTGTGCAATTGCATTTCCTTTCGTCTCCTCGCAGTAGCCCCATCCGTCTAAAATGACTAGCACCACGGGAGCAACAGGTGCCTTGGTCATAATAAAACTGCCCTTTACTTTTTGTAATATCCGAATAATACCACTGCTACCTGCCATCGCAAGTGAATTTCTGCTTATTAGCTTCTCTTATTACAAATATCTGTTTTTTTAGACATTTTTTAATTATTGAACACCTGTAGACATATTTACAATCTTTCAATACTGTCACCAGGTAGATGCAATTTATTCATATCTTGCTTGACTGTATCGGCGCCAACTGTTATGTAATAATCTCAACATTCTTCAATCATATTTTCTAATACAAATCCCTGTAACCAATTAGTAATTTCAAATTTGTGTTTAGCTAACTTGTGACAACTGCAATAAATTCTCATTAAATTCTCATTAATATATTTTGTGAAATATAATATCTTGTAGAATACAATATTTTGTGGAATGGGCATCCTGCCCGTTCCTAAAAAATGATAAAAGGCGGGCAAGGATGCCCACCCCACAAGATTCTGATTCCACCCTACAAGAGAAATGATTTCTATAACAACTTTTACTTTTTCTTTGCGGTAGATTTAGCGCTTTTAGCAGCTTTTTTAGCAGCTTTTTCTTTCTCGATATCAGCCAGACGCGCGGCTTCTTTTTCTTCTTCAAGCTTGCTGAGATAGTAATGGTAATCACCCAAATAAACACGAAATTCACCATCGCGAATTTCGACGATTTTATTTGCTATCTGCGAAACAAAATAACGGTCGTGCGATACAACAATTACGCTACCATCATAATTTTGCAGTGCATCTTCGAGCATTTCCTTGGCAGGAATGTCTAAGTGGTTTGTCGGCTCATCTAGAATTAATAAATTCGCTGGACGTAGGAGCATCTTAGCTAATGCCAAGCGTGCCTTTTCACCACCGCTTAATGCTGAAACATTTTTAAATACAGTGTCACCACTAAACAAAAATCGTCCTAAAATTGTCCGAACTTCTTCGTTTGTCCAAGTAGGCACTTCGTCATGGATAGTTTCCATAACGCTTTTACTTAAATCAAGTGCTTCTGCTTGGTTCTGTTCAAAGTAACCAGGAAGAACATTATGGTCACCTAGTTTTACAATACCTTCACTCGGCGCCTCCATTCCCATAATCAAACGTAGCAATGTAGACTTACCTGCACCATTGGGAGCTACGAAGGCAATTCTATCACCGCGCTCAACTATTAAACTGGCGCCTAAGAACAGAATTTTATCGTCATATGTATGTGTCAACTCATCAATAATTACAACTTCGCGTCCGCTACGAGGTGCAGGAGGAAACTGGAAGTGTAAAGTACGTACTGAACTTGTAGGCGCCTCAATACGTTCAATTTTATCAAGTAGCTTTTCTCGGCTTTTCGCTTGAGTACTACGAGTCGCACTAGCACGGAATTTTTCTACAAACGCTTGTTGCTTTTCGAGTTCTTTTTGCTGACGTTCAAAAGCACTAAGCTGCGCTGACTGATTTTCAGCTTTCTGTTGCAGGTACGAAGAGTAATTACCTAAATATGTAGAAGAAACACCACGTTCAGTTTCGACTATTTGAGTACACAAACGGTCAAGAAACTCCCGGTCATGCGATACTATCACCATCGGGGTAGTAAGTTTCTTGAGATAACCTTCTAACCACTCAATAGTTTCCAAATCTAAGTGGTTTGTAGGTTCGTCCAGCAGTAACAAATCAGGTTCTTGCAGCAAAATCTTACCTAAACCCATTCGCATTTGCCACCCACCACTGAAAGCGCTTACCAAACGCTCCCCATCTTCGATTTGAAAACCCATTTCTGGTAGAATCTTACCTATGCGCGCATCCAACCCATAACCATCGAGTGCTTCAAACTGACGCTGTAACTTATCTAATTTATTAATTAATTTATCGAGTTCTTCGGGTGTGGCACTTTCCATCTCGCGCGTTACTTGTGCCAACGCCAACTGTACTTCGTTTGCTTCCTTAAATACAGTCCAAAATTCTTCGTTAACTGTGTGTGATGGGTCTACCTCAAACTCTTGGTTAAGGTAAGCTATATGTAAACTCGAAGGACGAACAATTTCACCCGAAGTCGGCTCGACTTCACCTGTGATAATCTTAAGCTGGGTGGACTTGCCGGCGCCGTTAACCCCAACCAAGCCAATCCTATCACCGGCTTTGACCTCCCAATTAACATCCTTGAGGACTTCACCAGTCGGGTAAATTTTACTGATATGTTCGAGTCGTAGCATCCAGTGTCTCCAAGGTAGGGAATAAGTGGGAAAGTGCGCGCGTTTACGCTTCGTATCCAATCTTAACAAAAATTAATCCAAAAGTCGGTACTCAATATACCCCAAAGACAAAATTTGAGTAAAAAACCCAAAAAACCCCGTAGCATAGGCGTCTCGCCTGTGCAATGTACCTATTTATTTTTTACCACAGAGGCACAGAGAGAGAATAATAAAGGGTTATACTCTAAAAACATATATACTGCTATACTGCAAACGGGTAAAAATTGAACTTTGTCATGCTGAGGAACGTAAACGAAGTTTTCCCGCAGGGTAGCATCTTAAAGATTTTCGTTTGCTCTAAAAGTATTGTTTTAAGCCGTTTTCACTATGATAAAGACCGTAAATTTACGGTTTTCACAAAATCATAATATCTATATTAGACGCATAGCATACACAGGAGGAAGTAAGATGACCATAAAACTGGCGCCACTTAAGAGCCTGATTCGTGTTTTTGTACTACCTGTCTAACTAATTCCACACTTGTATCAAGTGCATAGGCTATTTGTTCCAGAGTTAAACCGAAAGCTAGTAAGCGAGGTATTGATTCTATTTCGACTTTTTGCTTGGCTTTTCGATACATTTCTTCTAGTATCTCTTCCTTGATTTCTTGATAAATTCTTGTTTCCCTTAAATTCTTTACTACATACCTCATCTGTAACTACCCCTAATTCATCTTATTAATTTTATAGTTATTTTGCCCTAGTTAAGTCTAGTGTTTTATTTATCAATTCTTAACATGGTAAAGACCGTAAATTTACGGTCTTTACTAGGTTTTGAAGTCTTTATTTACCTAATTAGGTGCAAAGTTTATATCGGTAAAAAATACCACAGAGACACAGAGTACACAGAGATAGTAAGAGAAGTATGAGGTTGGTGCCTGTTATGAGCCTGAGTTGTTTTCCTGCACTACTTGTCTTACCACCTCCACACTTATATCAAGTCCTTGAGCTACTTGTTCCGGAGTTAAACCTAAAGCTAGTAAGCGAGGTATTGATTCTAGTGTGGTTTCTTCTTTTACTTCCTGATAAAATGTTGTTTTTCTCAAGTCGCTTTTTTTAAACATCGCCTTTAACTCCTCCTTCTTAATCTTAGGCAGTTTGTACACTAAAATTGTTCCAATCAAATCCAGTAGTTGCTGCTGTTGGGGTTTTGGAAGACCCTGTTGTTTAGTTCTGGCAATTAACTCCTTTGCTTGTTGTTTGGCTATTTTTTGATTTTCGATGATTCACTTAATAGTAGCAATTCCAATCGGTAACGAAGCAGCATCACCCAAATCCTCAAGATAGATACGAGTAATTCGTCCACTGTCAAAGAATTCGCTGTAGTGCTTCGTATCTGCGACATCTAAACTCTTCCTAGGATATATAACTACACCATACCAATTGTTTTTAGTCTTGTTCTGACGTAAGTATAAATTAACTTCTGAAATCAACCGCGAGTAGATTTGCTTATCCTGCTAAAACTGCACTTCTATAAAATAAATTGGTTTGTCTTTATCTCTTTTCGGTATAAAAATACCGTCGATACGGAATGCAGTCTGCTTGACTTCAATCGATTTAAAGTTGTATGCACTGGCAGTTGTAGATGCATCGCCGATAAGTTCAAAGAAAATTCCGGGAAATTCTTTGAACAAACGATAAAATATGCTGTCGGTCTTCACAAATTATCAATTATTTCAAATTAGTATATATGTATTACTAAACCGACAGTTTTGTACCTGCTTTTTTAGAATATTTTCTTGCCCGTCTCTAAGCTTTGAGCTTTTAGAGCTTTAATTGATACACCAGGTTTTAGCCGAAAGTGATGTAGGATATACATTATGTTGTGGCTACCTAATTTCTGTTCAATTACCCAAAATTAAATTCCTTAGATACTCAGTTTTTTCTGGGCTCAAGCGATAAATATCAGAACTAGGTTCACCGACTATGTATCCTTGAATATAGTTAACACCTATTTGCCTAAGTCTGTATAAACTTATTGGGGTAGTTTCATCTACTCCTTCAACGATGATATCAGGGGGGTCTAAATTATCCGCTCCTACTAATTCATGAAGAAATCTGATAATCATATCATTAGGTCGAGAATGAAGAATTTCCCGATCTATTTTTATATGAGATGGATTAAGACTTGCTAAACGAGATATAGAAGCGTAAGCAACACCAAAGTCATCTATTGCAAATCTAATCTTGGTTTGCTGTACATACTCTACAAGCCGATTTTTAAAAATTTTGAGCGCAGAACTAGAAGAAATATCTTCAAATTGAGACAATTCAGTTTTCTCAGAAATTTCTAATACTAACTTTCTTGGTGAAATCAATTGGTCTTTAATAACCTTTTTTACTGTTTCAAAGTAAGCTTTCCGCATCAAGGATGCTGGATATACGTTGACTGATAAAGGAGCTATATCTTGAGATCGGTTTTGCTTTAACTTAGCTCTAGCTTGTTTATAACTGTATGTAGCTACTCTTAAAAAGTGCTGATCGAGTTCAATTGTAAATCGAGGACCCCAAAGCTCTGCTGCCTTGAATATGTCGGAAGGAACTGTCAGACTTTCTGGGTCTCTAGCTAAAGCTTCCCAACTACTTATACATAAATCATTTGGATCTAAATGGAGAATTGGCTGAAAAAAAATAACCATTTGTTTTAATCGTTCGCAGAATAACTCAAATCTTCTACTATACAACGATTCAGAAACAAAGCCAAAATCTTTCTTTAAGTCATCTATAATCGCAGCTTCAACAAGGGTTTCATTTAATAAAAATTTTTGACTAGCTTGATAAAAACTAGACGTAATCCTACCATATATATCTCCTAAAAGATGCGAATCTTGAGGAATACCACAAACAACCATAAATTCTGATTTCGGTTGTTTTGTTAAAGGTATTATTACAAATGCATTAAAAATACCTTTTTTATATTCATGAAGTTTTAAAATTCCATGATGTGCAGGATTAAAGATAAATTCTTGCGAGATAGTTGGAAAAATGATAGAATTTAAAATATTTGTATAACTTTCTCTATCAATATTATCAGCAAAATCACTACTTGCCTTTAGAATCCAATCTTTGTGGTCATCCTGACATAGGACAAAAGCAAAATCAGCTTGAGAAGCTACTCGAATTATCCTAAGTACTATATTAACTAATTCTATCTGAGACGTTAAATTGTTAAGTGTTGTTTGAGAAAGATGTTGAACTAAATCAGATATAAAATATTCATAAGGAGTTAGAAAGTTACTAAGATAAGAAGCTTGTAAATTTGAGTCGTCAATATTTTCAATATTTTTGCCACTTCCTAATCTTACTTGTCCTAAATTAATACCACATAATTCTTTCATAATTGACTGAGGTTTTATTTTTTGATTTCCAGATATTACAATATCAAAACCTTCGTCCTTAAGTACAATAATTTTTGGTTTCATGCTTGAAGCATTTTTTTCTAATTGACTGGACGCATACTTGTGTAAATCTCGAACCGAAATCTGTCCATCTCGATCTAAATCAGCGGTCTGAGTCTCTATTCCCTCTACTAAGTAACGGGTATAGATTGAAATATTATCACCTTGTTGTTCAAACGAGTACTGTGTTGAGCTAGAGGACGCTAGTACTACTCTTCCTTCTGCACCTAACTGACCTTTAAAATCAATTGAAGCATCATCTTTTGCGATTAAATATTGTCCAAATGCTCCACTAAAGCAACAATCAAGAATAATTATTTGGCGTTTAGAACGACTATTATTCATTTTATCGTGAATAAAATTAGCACAAACAGCTGTCGCTGTAATTAGTTCATTGTTATTATTTTTTTTGTGGTAGAAGATGCGAGGTGAAGTTTCCCATTGTCATCTTTGATACCGTGTCCTGAAAAATACAATAGTAACAAATCTTCTTTTTTACGACCTGAAAAGAATGTTTCTATTTCAACTTGCATTGCATGAGCATCTGAATCAGTTAGGGTTTTTATTTCATCAAACCCACCCATCTCTGGATGCTGCAATACTCTTTGCATAGCTTCTACGTCTTTAACTGCTGCGGGTAGAGTATTTAATCCAAATTCATACTTACTGACCCCAATAAGTAATGCCACTTTTGCCATTCTGCTTACTTACCTACAATGAAATTTTGTACTAATTGAAGCGCAATTTCTAACTTTGTTTGCTAAAGAATTTGAAAAGTTAGTTTCATTACAAATTCAGTAGTTATCTAATTTAAATTTGTTCATGTTGTACGCACAAGATATAATACATGCTTAGTAAGAGTTTTTACGAAATATCTCGCAAATAACTTTATCTAATTTTAGAGAGTTTGTAGTTGATGCTACATATTTTTTATATTACATTTTCGCACCTCACTTAGTGATGCAAGTCACAATATTGATAAGTATTTTAGAATTTGTATCATCTTTAGCAAGACTGATACAGCGCATAGGCATGTATCGTATATTTTCATTTGTATAGATTATTATCGGAGAACAATAGAAGCCAAACACCCAGAGCGCCAGTCCATTAGAACTATTTGACATAAACCCCTGATTATGCATTTTGGTAAATACACCATCAAGGTAGGGTGTTGATTTTGTTATAACTTAGGTATATATCGCTCATCAAATTTTTTTGTTTAGTCGTAAAGCTCAAAACCCTGATTATAAAAGCTTTTTAAACTGGCGCCACGAGACACAAAAACTGCATGAACTTTTTTTGGGGCTACACAAAGTAAACACCCTACCATCAAGGTGCCCTGCATTGATACGAAGGCTAAATAATTTAATCTAAAAATAAGTGTTTTACCCTAACACACAAATCTTGATTTTAGTCAATGTATATTAGTGGACTGGCGCTCTAGAAACTAACAATCTAGGGTCTTATCGCATCAAATAATTGAAACTAAAAGGAGAAAACAAAGTCCTGTAACGTACCATTACCAATGAACGTAGAACGGAAAAACGCTTAATTTTCGATTTCTCTGTTATCAACACCGATCCCCAACGAATTTATAAGCATAGGATAAGTCAAATTGCCTATCTTTCTAAATTCTTTATACCATCGTTATCTAATTACTGTTGTCTCGCGCAAAAACGTTGAAATTCTCACCTTGAGACAAACCAAAATTGCCGGAACATACTAATGAACTGCTATAACCTGTGGTGCCAGGTATTGGATTTATGAAATACTGATTATTAGGTAAGAACGGCTTCTGTGATAAATATAAACGAAAACCTGAAAGCTTTAAATGCTACACCTTGCAAGTCTGGATGCAAGAGAAGAGAACATCACGCCAACCCAAAAAACTCCCCTCATTGAACCCTTTTCTCGAACCCCAACCTTTGAACCCCAAAAGGGGAGGTGCCCTTTAGTCGCTAAAGTGTTATAAGTAGCTTCGCCCTCAATAATCCAACTGTCGTTCATCCTCCATCCGACTTTCTCTGCTAATTTTATCCAGGTTTCTTCGTTATACTTGCCGTCTGCTTTGCCGCCGACACTCAAGTAAATTTCTTTTTGGACACTAAAGCCAAATTTGCCATTACTGTATTTTACCCAAAGAGTGTTAATTGTGCGGAGGTCTTTGCAGGGAAAATTTAACAATTCTTCATTTCTAATCCAGTCTTTTTCTTCTCTACCCAATACCTGAAGCATTACCAGGTAGGTTTCATAGTCAGCTTCTTTCCATTCACCTATCTTAAGTAAGTTGCGTAGTCTTGTGTAGTCTATTCCTTTTTCAGAACTTAGGTCATCTTCTTCGAGTTGTTGATTATTTGTTGCTGGTTGTTGATTGTTGATTACGAAAGCTGTTTGAGGAAGTAATTGTTCATCTATTTCTTTAACATCCTCATCGCGCAAACCCAAATGTTGCTGATAATCTTTTAAATCATTTAGTGACCGTGACGAAAGTGGATTTTCTTGTTCTAAAGTTTCCACAAGCGTTTGTTTGTACTCTTGCAACTTCCGCTGATACTCACGATAGGGTTGTAAAACTTCTGTTTCAATTGCTTCTACATCTTGTGGGTTTAATCCAAATTGCAGCGCTAAAGACTTAAGCATTCTACGGGCAGGAATTGTAAATTTTCCTTGATGCGCGCGTCGTTCAACTTCCTTGCGATATTTAAGTTTAGGGTCTTTTTTAGGAGACTTTGCCAACAGAATTTTATATCCTTCTTTGACGGGATAAAATTCCGGTGTCATTGCTGGGGAAGTTTCTGTAACCTTGCGATGAACAAAGTCATGTAGTTCTTCAACTGATATCCATCCGTCATTATCTTGGTCGGCAATACCTTTCTCGATTCCTTCGATGAGAAAATGGGTATAAAGCGATAATTCAAAACCTTCATGTTCAAAGGCATACTGGGTAGAGTTGGAAGCGGTGAGTATTGCCCGACCTTCGCCTCCTAATTGATTGACAACATTTATATTTCCAGCGTCTTTTGCATTCAAACCTTTAGTAAAAGCTGCACTAAAACAGCAGTCAAGAATAACAACTTGGCGCCTTGACCGACTATTTTGCATTTGCTGATGCACAAAGCTCGCAGCAACAGCAGTTGGGGAGATTAATTTGCCTTCGTGTTTGCGAGTTGAACGAGTTGAAAAGTAAAACTGGCTGTTATCATCAATAATCCCGTGACCAGAGAAATATAGCAGCAGCAAGTCTTCTTTTGTTTTATTAGCGAAAAAAGTGAAAATAGCTTCTTCGGCTTCTTGTCGCTGCTGATTTTTCAAAACAATTATATCCTCTGCTGCAAAACCTCCTATTTCTGGGTGCTGCAAGACACGCTGCATTGCTTCTACATCCTTTGTGGCGCCAGGTAAAAGATTTAATCCTGGTTCATACTCGCTAACTCCAATCAATAAAGCGTATTTTGCCATTGGTCATAAGTGCAAAATTATATTATCTGTGTATATATTGATATATTTATTGTTTATTGATAAACTCTTCTGCTTGCTGTTTAATATACTCAAACTCTTCTTTGCTACTGGCTTCGATTTCTAATTCTCTACCATCAGTGGCTTTGACTTTCAACTTCATCGGTTTATTCCCGAAACGGTCTGATAAGAACCCAAATAATTTTTTTAGGTTTGCAGGGCTAACTTCTGCCATCAGAAAACCCGCTAAAATTCCACCAAATGCTTTGTTTCCTGCGGGTGGGTTGGGGTCGGGTAGAAGTTCTGCTACTTCAATTTCATCAAGCTCTCTAATTTCTTGCAGCAGTTTCTGGGCTTGTTCGTTTTTCTCTTCGTCGTCCAAGTCAGGGTCGTTGAAACCAATTATAAGTTTTACGTTTAATACATCAGTCATAATCGCGACTCAAGATGAAAGCTTAGTAATGAAATATAGAAGTAGTTTTTAGCCTACCTTATTTATACCAACTGTGATTAAGGCTTTTCCGGAAATCTACGATTACTTTTTCATACGGTCATATATCAGTACTGGTCGGTGAAGCGGAAGATATGAGCTACGCAGCTTGAGTAGAAAAACGCCCTTTGTAGTTATCCGTTACCCGAATGCTGAGAAAATCCAACGTTTGTGACATCTTGCCTTACCTCACATCTTGCACCAGGCTTAGAAACCGGGCTTCTTGACAAAAATTTCGCTATAAAACCCTAATTTATCGTAAAGAAGCCCGGTTTCTTTTGGCTTGTTGAGAATGCTGCAAGATGTGAGCCTCCGACTGGCGCCCTTCGCGCTCCAGTAAAATATAGGACTTGCACATCTTTCTGAAACCCTTGCTATATATAGGATTTTAGAATGTGCAAGTTAGGAGTTACCACTGCACAGGCAAGATGCTTGTGCTACATTTGAGCGTCTCTAACTTTTAGTAATTCGTCTTTTGATTTTCCTAAAATGCGGGCGAGCGGCGCCATCAATGCGTCTTCAATTTTGTCACCGGCGTAGATATTGTTTAATTCGACAGGTGAAACTTTAAAAGTGTCGCAAAATTTAGCAAATTCTTTGTCGCCTAAGTCTAATTCTTGCTGTCTTTCACGTAGAAAACCTGCAATTGCAAATGTGCCTGACTTTGGAAGCTCGCTGGTTTTGAGATATTTTTTGATTAGTTCTTTAATTTGACTCGCATCGCCACCTGATTGCCGAATTAAATCGGTACAAGCTGTAGTCAATGCTTTTTTCAATAACTCGTCTTCGTTTAACTGTTTGATTATCGTTTCTGAATATTCTTTTCTGAAAAATCCAGCTACGGCGCCTTTATAATAAACAGGCATGTAACTTTCATGTACACCTAATTGCCAATCGGTAGGTTCATTGCGTAAGGACATGGCTGCACCAGTAAAATACGTATAAGACTTTACCTGTTATAGCCTCTCTTGCAAAAAATGCCCCCTTGAGCTTCTAAGTAACTATTTATACTAAAAAAAGTTTTTGACTCTAAGAAGTAAATTAACTCTCGCATGAAAACATAACTATATAGTCTACTTTATTCTTCTGTATTTTGTCTTCTGCCCTTGTGGCTATACTTTATATAAAATGCTTTGATTGAAGTAGTTTGAAGAATCTACAAAAAGTATTAGTCTTTTCAGACGCGAAAAATCGTACTATATAACTAATTGCATCGTTTGAAGTTCGTAAATCGCTGCTGGGTCAAGCCATAAGTATTTTTACTTGGCTAGTACCGCACTATACTATTATCTTTAGTACATGTAATATATAAACCTTGTACAGGCGCCTAGATTCCTTAGCGCTCCTGAAACGTGAGTTTGTATCAGTATGCAAAGGTAATGGTATTAAAAGTGTGGAAGCTTGGATATATCTCCACAGTTACACGTAATATAAATCAATAGGATAAGACAATTGGAAGTACTTCTACGCTTGGATAGCAAGATACGTAATTACATGCTGATTTTATTCGCAGCAGGTTTACTATTTTGGTCGAGTATTGGAGCGTTGTTATCAACGTTACCGCTTTATATAGAAGATTTAGGCGGTTCTAAACAGCAAGTTGGCATTGTCATGGGCAGCTTTGCTGTTGGGTTATTAATTTTTCGTCCTCAGTTGGGAGAGTTAGCAGACCGACGTAGCCGTAAAATTGTTTTGATTATTGGCGCCTTGGTTGCAGCTATTGCACCATTGGGTTATCAAGTATTTACATCAATACCTGGACTTATTGCACTACGCGCGTTTCATGGAGTTAGTATTGCAGCTTTTACTACAGCATACGCAGCACTAGTTTCCGATATCGCTCCAGTAGAAAATCGCGGTGAGATTTTGGGCTATATGACTTTGACTGGGGCAACTGGTTTAGCACTTGGCCCAGCAATTGGTACCTATATTCAAGAAAATGCAAGTTATACATTATTATTTAATACTACTGCTATTTTAGGTTTACTTTCGCTTTTATTTGTACTGCCACTTCATAGCTTTCCTGTATCGCAAGATGTGAGTGAAGATAGTAGTGACGAAAGTATTTGGCAAATTTACAAAAGCCCAAGGGTGAGGGTTCCAGCGCTAACAATGTTACTAATTGGGTTAGCGGTAGGTACGTTAAATACTTTTATTCCATTATTTATTAAATCTATACATGTTGACTTCGATTGTGGTTTGTTTTATACAATTGCAGCGGTATCCAGTTTAGTATCGCGGTTTTTTACTAGCGGTGGTAGTGACCGAATTGGTAGGGGTATATTTGTAACTCTTGGTTTAATTGCTTATACGCTCTCGATGTTACTACTATGGCAAGCAAACAACGATTTGTCATTTGTTATGTCGGCAATACTTGAAGGCGCCGGAGGTGGTACATTCCTTTCGACAATGGATGTAGTTATAGCCGACCGTTCATTACCCCAAGAGCGCGGACGAATTTTTGCTTTATGTGTAGTAGGGTTTGACTTGGGTATTGCAATTGCTGGCCCGCTTGGAGGTTCGATTGCCGAACAAGTCGGTTATCATAATATGTTTGGTATTGCAGGCGCCTTAACTTTTTTAGCCATTATAATTTTCCTAACGTTATCAAACAAAACTCTAATTAACTCATTACAGTTTGCCTTTGGACGTAGTGATGATGACTTTGCTTATAGTACAGTTGTAGCTCCGGTGCCGAATTTTGACGATAGCGAAAATTATCCCGCACTATCTGGTATTACTGCTGAGTAGTGGAGCATTCCAATTTGTCATGCTGAGGAACGAAGCATCTCAATTTGTCATGCTGAGGAACGAAGCATCCCAATTTGTCATGCTGAGGAACGAAGCATCTTAAAAAACTTGAATTTAACTAAGATTTTTCGCTAGCTCGTTTAGGACAAATTTATATTTTGGCAAAATTGGGATGCTCCTGCTGAGTAGTCGTAGGAAACCGCCACAAAAAAATATAAACAGAACTGCATAACTCTTCTGACTCAATACCTATATGTATATAGGAAGGCGAAAAGTTTTCTAAATTTTTCGTCTGACCTCAACAATACAAAATTTCTAATTTTTGAGATTTTGTATCGTCATATACATAAGATTTATGATTTGTTAAAACATGACTAATAATATTAGGTTTGAGCAGAAACGTGTTCATAGTCCCTTTGTAAACAATGCCGAATTTACAAAATTTGCAGTTATAATGACTATTCACAAGTCATTAAAAGCTAATGTCGAGGAGAGTTTGGCAATTTTAGATGAAGCTCGGAAAGTCGCGTATCAAATTGAAGAAGATTCTCAAGCGCGCGTCGAAGCATTAAAAGACTTAGCTTCAGCTTTAGCATATGCGGGACGCTATCACGAAGCTAAACAAGTACAAGAGACTATAAAAAATTCTGCTGTTGTCAAGGCAAAAGAACTGCGAGAATTAGCAGCAGCACTTTTCAGTGCGGGAAGTATTTACTCCGAGGAAGCTTTTTCAGTTTTTAGAGACGCAAAGAAAATGGCGCTTCATATAAAACATAAGCCCACACAAATGAAAGCACTGAAAGAATTAACTTCCATTATTATCTAGACTTAGAAACCTGGTTTCTTTGTTGATAGCATGTAATAAATGAATGCGTAAAAACCTGGTTTATTTAAAGCCGTTGTTTAATGATTTCCGCGAGTAGCCCACTAGAAGCCATATTCAAATTTAATGTATAATCGATATAATTAAAAGTCTCTTCCAAAGGTTTTAAAGTACTCTTCCAACCCAAACCATCAGTAATCCAAATAAATTTGTGATTTTGTGCCGTTAAAAAATCATACAAACTTTTATACTCACCTGCGGTGGCTTTCAACTTAGAACCACCTCCACCATAAAAATTTACTTCAATTAAATAAATTTTTTCACTATTATTAATTGCAAAATCAAATCTTCTACTTGATTTATCTACTTCCACTACAATATCCCATTCAGCCAAAATCTTTTCAGCAGTAGCTTGTTTAATATATGTAAAATTACTCGCGTTACAAATAGACTTTACTAATTCTTCAACGATAATTTCCATCGTATCTCCAGCACGATTTTTTCTCCCGTTACTATCGAGTCCCACCTCAATTCCTAATACATAATCTGGAATACTTTTAATAGTACGATTTTCAAATAGTTCCAGCACACCAGTTTCTCTGACAAATTCTACTGCTGCATCAATGTTTTCTGGAAATAAAAGACTCTGATTACTAAAATTAAAGCCTTTATATTGAAAATCTCCTTCTGTAAAGCTAGTTAGAATTCTAAAAGTTTTTGTTCGACAAGCTATTAAAATTGGAATTGCGCTGTAAACGCCTGGATAAGTTTGTAATAGTTCTCTAAACTCTTGCTCTATATTATTTTTTCCAATTAAATAATTTAGAGTATTCAAATGTATTTCGACGCTTTTAAAATTGGATAGGACTTTTTGCCAATTGACAAAATAGTCCCATATCGTGATAGAGTCAGTCAAAGTATTTTTCAAATGCTTAAATACATCTTTGGTAGCAGCACTTCCCAAAAAATCATGAAATACCTGACTATTTTTCATACCTAACCTGCGAACGACTTAGTAATAAGCACTTCAGTGCTTACCACAACCTTAATAATTCATAATTAGTAACTCATTAATCTGACCACGCTTAGAAGCATTACAATTAATCTTCCGCGCAGCTCTTACTCGCTCAATTCTATACTTATCATAAGCATCTTCAAAAAAATTATCATTAACATCCTCATTTTTAGGGTCTGAATTACTCAATAACAGCTCGGCGCCCTTACCATCTAACTCAGCAAAAAAGTCCCTTAGTCTTAACTGCTCACTATCATGCCATATATTTTGAGAATAACTAGTAAAATTAGCAGTATTACTTATAGGTCGGTAAGGAGGGTCAAAATAGACAAAAGTCTTATCATCAACAAAATCTTTACACTTCATAAAATCTCCCAACTCAATACGAGTTTTTTGCAGTACTAAGGAAATTGCCTTCAAATTATCCACATTACAAATTAAAGGCTTCTTATACTTACCACAAGGAACATTAAACTCACCTCTAGAATTAACCCTAAACAAGCCATTAAAACAAGTACGGTTTAAAAAAATAATTTGAGCCGCACGCTCTACCCAATTACTACTGAATACATTAAAATCAATACTTCTTCGCTTTGAATTAAACGATTGACGCACATAATAAAAATATTGGCTTTTTTCGATATCTGACATAGACCAATACTTAGATTGAATCTTTGATAACGCATCAATCAATGCACATACATCAAACTTAATAGTTTTATAGGCAAGTATCAATTCAGGATTAACATCATAAATAAAAAACTCATCAATACTCGACTGATAACCCGAAGAAGCAAGATAGAAAAACATTGCCCCTCCTCCTACAAATGGCTCAACATACCTTTTGATTGAACCATTTAACAAGCCTTGTGGCAAATATCTACTTATTTGTTCCAGAAGCTGACCTTTCCCCCCAGCCCATTTTAAAAACGGTTTTGCTGGCGCCTGGTTTGCTGTATAAACATTGTAATTAGAAGGCGCCTCAAATACACCTCGCTTCGCCACACCTTTTTGCAAAGCCAAATGAGTTCCTACTTTCACATCATAGTTGCTACGTACTATATAAGCCATTAATTTATGATGAATCTAGTTTAGTACTATCGTACTTTAAAAAAACGAAAAAAGAATACCTGTTCTACTTTACTCCAAAGAGCAAAATTGCAAAACAAAACAGTGTAATATTTTACCCGTTTTTACCACTAGCCAACCCAAATCCAGGCAATAGAAATACTCTTATGTCAAAAAAAAGACTAACATCACTGACATAATGCCCCAAACTAAAACAAACAAATATTAACCGTAAGGCGCCGACTCAACTAAGCTTTAATCTCAGAACCCGACAACTCAATCGAAGAAGCAAGTCTATCCATTACAACGCGCCCAATAACCGCCACATCAGACAATGGCATCACCTGAATTTGCTTAACAATCTGATTCAAATCTGAAGAATTAAATTGTGGCTTAATTCCCAAATAATTTAAAAGCTCCTCAATTGTGTAACCCGCTCTATCGGCAATATTTGCCAGGTTAAGAACATCCGGAATTGACTCGCCTTTCTCCCACAGCTGCACCGTTGTATAAGATACACCAAGTAATTTTGCAAACGCTCTTTGGCTCATGGAATCACGAGCCGTTTTAACAACTTCACCTAACTTCTTGCGCGCTTCTAAATCCACTGCTGTAATATTTTTCTAACCGTACAGACCAAAATATTTTAGCCTGGAAAACCTAAAGATTAAACTTGTATGTGAATAATTCCGGTGATTGTAGAGTACACAGCGATTATTTGTACCGCTAACTAGCTTTCGGTTCCTCCAAAGATTCAACCGCAGCAGCCAACCGACTGGCGCCTGCTTGAACAATCTGAGCAACTTGAGATAAAGGCATATGATTAATTTGCCTCAAAATCAAGCTCAAATCAGAAGCTTCTTGTACAGGTTTGCCTTCCAAACAGCCAAGCAACTCTTCGAGTGTATAACCTGCTCTAGATGCAATTTTTCCTAGATACTCTGTATCAGGCACATTCACGCCCTTTTCCCACAACTGTACAGCAGTCGCAGAAACACCTAAAAGTTTGCCAAACGCTCTTTGACTCATAGAACCACGAGCTTGCTTAATGATTTCAACCAGTTTTTCCCTGCTTTCGATATTCACTGCTGTGGTTACTAAGAGAGCATTTACAAATTTAGTTTAGTAATCAATTACAAAAAGTTTCGTTGCATATTGACAACTTTCCTTGGAAGATGTATCTTACAATTTAGATTGTCAATGTATAACTACCAATGTAGTTTTCTGCTGGAATTATATAGATGGGGTGCATTATGCGTAAGCGAGTAAGGCAAAGTTACTATAAGGCTCCAAACAAAAAGGTTCAGAGCTTAATCGCCGCTAACAAAATTACACCACATGTTTGGCGCCTGAGCGAAGGTAATTTAATCGAAGCGCTCAACGCTCAAGGTTACAACGTAAAGAAAATCAAGAAAATCTCTTACCTCAAGCACCAAGTAAGCATTTCGTACTGGGATAAAAAAGGTGGAGTGTGCAGTGGTTTTTTCAGCTATCGAATATTCGCGCGCTGGCAACAAGCCGTTGAAAGATTAGTTTACAACTGTGGAAGTGTAAGGCAGTTACAGCAATTGAGTGAATTGATTGAGTATGAATATACTCATTACCCTTATCCCTTTGAAATACAAGAAGCAATCAATAACACAATAGAGACTTGCAACTCTGAGCTAACTGCGCTTGAAAGTTACAGAAAAACTGTCCAACGCGAAGTTGCTTGTGTTTGATGAATAAGTTAGCTACACGCTTTAACTCAAAAATCTTATCTACATACATAAATGAGTTCAACAAAAGAAAAAATACAATTCTTGTTACGGTGCAACGCATGTGTACCTTACACGATGGTCGAACTTTAGTCAGTGGTAGTAAAGATAAAACAATTAGATTATGGCAACCTTCTTCAGTTTGACAGGCGCCGATGAATATTTCATGTTTGAGGGTGAAAATTAGTCGCTATAATTTAAATATTTATGTAGTTTAATTATCTAGGTGCCGAAGTTGGATATATAGTCCCAACCATTCAACTATTTTGACAAAAGCTATTTAAGTAATTATAAAGTTCACGAAATAAAGGGCATCTTTGTTGGACTTCATTTGGCTGTATATCCAATAATAGCAAAGGGGTATGTAAACCTTTAGAGTAACGTGGCAAAGTACTATCAAACTCATTTAAAACGCTTGACTCAATTAATGCCTCTGATAGTTTTTCTTGACAACAATCTCTTTCGGGGTCATATTCACTAAATGATTCTGGACTATCAAAACCCACGTTTCTTTGTGTACTTAACCACCAACGCATACGCTGATGTCTACTCCTAAAATCTGGATGTTGACCTATAGAGTTCTTCCAATCCCCTATAATCCAAGATTCTAGTTCGGGTGCAGCAAACCCAACAAATTTTGCAATATCAGTGCTTCCTTCTATTTTTGATATAGCTTCTAAAATCTTTTCTTTTTGTTCGTCTGGTTTACGGCAATCTAAATCATCGAAAACCAAAATTAAATTGCATGTATTCGGTTGGTATTTTAAGGCAATGGGTAATTGTTCACTGATTTGCTTAATTAAACTTTGACCTGTTCCTCCATAGCTAGCTGCTTTATTTGGCTTCGGTCCAGGTTTATGACGTACTGGTGTTTTTCTTTCAAATTTACATGCAGGAAAATTTTTCTCTAAAAAAGGAATCAGTCCTCTAACTTCAGCTTCTCCACCTCCGGCAAAAACCCACACTACCACGGCCATCCTCCAATACTTGGGTCGCCAACACGGTATAAATCACCTAATTGCCATCCTTCTTGTAGCTTTTCCGATAGCACTTCTTTAGAGAGTGTTTTAATAGAGAAATGTGTTTTATCTTCTGAATAAAAACAAAAAACATCCTCTAGACAATCTGTAAAATGGTCTAAAAGGTCAGGACTATGTGTGGTAATAATGACTTGAGTTTTGTTTGCGGCTTTTTTTATCCATTCAGCGAGAATTGGCATCCAAGATACATGTAAACCTAATTCTGGTTCATCTATTACTAATAATGAAGGTAAAACTGGCGAATTTAATATAGTAGCCCAACATAACATTCTAACAGTTCCATCAGACATTTCATTTAGATAAAAAGGTTCTTCCATATCATGAAAATACCATTCTACGGTTAAAGATAAGAGACCAGAACGTATAGGTCGAAGGCGACGTGTTTTTGGTAAAATCGACTTCATTGCCTTATTAATACTTTCCTCAAAATTAATATATCGCTGAGTCAAGTTATCCAAAACTAGTGGTAAATTATCTCCAGATGGAGATAAATAAATATCGCTACCTCCAATTTTAGGCTCTGATGTTCTAATTTGATTTAAATCCATATTGTTGGCGTTATAAAATTGCCATGCGGAAATAAATTCAACTAAATTTCTTCTAATTCTATAAACAGGTGTACTTTCTGGTGGATATTGGCTATATTCAAGCAGTCGAGGTATAGAAGAAAGACCTAAAGAATTTGTATGTATATTATCTAAAGGTTCAAAATGGGTTCCTGAATTATGCTCTGGATTATTATAAACTGATACAGCACCTTTTCCTACTTCCTTGTCATGAAATTTATAATAATAGAAAGGGCTGGATGAATCTGATGCATGTAAATCTTCTCCACTATATAGAAACTCTTTGGAAATACTAACTCTAGGTTTATTTTTCTCAACATAAATATTTAAATCAAGAATTCCGCTATCTCTTCCAGGAATACCTGTTTGTGAAATTTGTGAAAAACAATATGCTAGCCTTACTACAGCAGGACTTGCCACATTAGCATCTAAAATTCTATTACTACCAATTTGGGCAACTGCATTCTCAAAACTGCTAACACCTCGGCTTTCGTCGGGAATAGTAATCAGGCTATTTTTTAAAAGTTTTAGGCAGTTGATAAAGTTGCTTTTGCCTGAACCGTTTGAACCGATAAATATATTGAGTTTTTTTAGATTTACTTGTGTATCTAAAGATAAGTTTTTATAATTTTTGGTAGCTAGGAAGCGAATAAGAGGTTGATTCATAGCATTTAAAAAAATTGCATATTATAAGTTTCTCACAATTTATTTCTATTATACTGAGAGCGTGAATCTTTACAAAACTTTATTCTTCTCTCTGTGTACTCTGCGTCTCTGTGGTAAAAATAACATTATTAATAATAATGGAACAGGCAGGGATGCCTGTTCCACAAGATGAGCAAATTGCACAATGATTAGTTGTTGCCAGCATTGGCGGCGAGTTCGGCTAGTTGGTCTTGTTGGTCTTGAGAGATACAAGACTGTATTACTGTTTCTAGCTCGCCTTCTAGAACTGGGGTTAAGGAGAAGTTTTGGTTGAGACGATGGTCGGTGACGCGGTTGTCTTTGTAGTTGTAGGTGCGTATTTTCTCGGAACGGGCGCCTGTTCCTACTTGCAGGCGCCTTGCTGAAGTGATGGCTGCTTGTTGTTCTTGCAGTTTCATTTCATACAATTTTGCGCGCAAGATTTGCATTGCTCGTTCTTTGTTTTGTAACTGGCTTCGTTCTTCTGTACAGAAGATTCTTATACCTGTTGGTTTGTGTAATAAGTCAGCGGCAGTTTCTACTTTGTTGACGTTTTGTCCACCTGCACCACCCGAACGCGCGGTTTTCATTTCGATGTCTTTGGGGTCGATATGTACTTCTACATCATCGACTTCTGGCATTATTGCTACTGTCGCTGTTGATGTATGTACTCTTCCACCTGCTTCGGTGAGGGGGACGCGCTGGACTCTGTGTACTCCTGCCTCAAATTTTAATTGGCTGTATACGTCGTCGCCTTTAATTTCTAGAATTACTTCTTTCCATCCACCCATGTCTCCTAATGATTCACTCATTAGCGAAACTTTCCAACCTTGGGTTTGAGCATAACGAGTATACATCCGCATTAAGTCTCCGGCCCAAATACTGGCTTCGTCACCTCCAGTACCCGCACGAATTTCTAACATGATGTTTTTATCATCGTTAGGGTCACGTGGTAGTAATAGTAATTTTAAGCGGTTCTCTAAATACTCAATTTTTTCTTCGAGTTCTTTTACTTCCAGTCCTGCCATTTCTTGCATTTCTGGGTCACTCGCTGACTCTTTATATATTTGACGCGCTCCAACTAAGTCGTCGGTAGCTTGTTTCCAGGTTTCGTAAGCGTTTACTACTTCTTCTAAACCTGACCGTGCCTTAGCTATCTTTTGATACTCGTCTTGGTCTCTTGCGGTATCTGGGTCTGCTAGGCGCCGAGTCAACTCGTTAAAAGTTTGTTCAACAGATTTTAATTTCTCCAGCAAATATTGTTCAGCCATAATGCGTGCCTCACGCTCCTTCAAAAATAAGTTGGTTAGCTAAATGCAAAGAACACAAAATCGACCCGGCACTTCTCTGTGCGGGGTCGTTCAAAGCAAAGCCAACCAGCTACTTCTGGTCTTCTTCTTTAGCTGCGGCTGATTGGTCGAACATACCGTACTTACGGAGGAAGCGCTCTACGCGACCTTCGGTGTCAATAATCTTCTGAGTTCCTGTGTAAAAGGGGTGGTTTCCAGACCAAACGTCTACATGTAATTCGGGTTTGGTGGAGCCTACTGTCATTACAACTTTTCCGTTGCAATACACTTTCGCTTCTGGATACCACTCAGGGTGAATTCCGTCTTTTGCCATTTTCCTGTTGTGGTGAATCTAAATTAATTATAACATCCAAAGTAAGGTGGGCAGTGCCCACCTTACTGCTAAATATTTTATCGTTTCGAGTATTGAGGAGCTTTGCGAGCTTTGTGTAAACCGTATTTTTTACGCTCTTTTGCACGAGGGTCACGGGTTAAGTAACCTTCGGTTTTGAGTGGAGGACGGTTGCCTGGGTCTAGTTGGCACAATGCGCGCGCTACGCCTAAACGTACTGCGTCTGATTGACCTGTAAGACCACCACCTTCGGCTTTCACTAAGATGTCATAGTCATTTTCCATACCTAGTGTTTCTAGGGGGGCTTTGATGATACCTAGGTAGTTGGCGTTGAATTGGAAGTACAAATCTCCCTCTTTCCCGTTGACAACTAGTTTTCCTGTGCCTGGAACGAGACGTACTCGCGCTACTGCTGATTTACGGCGCCCTGTACCAAAGTACATCGCGCGACCGCTGGTTTCGGTGGCTTGCATTAACCTTCTGCTCCTGGAATTGTATTGATTATTAATTCTTTAGGTTTTTGAGCGGTATGAGGGTGAGTTGGACCTGCGTAAACTTTAAGCTTTGTAAATAGACTTTTTCCAAGGCTATTTTTGGGAAGCATACCTTTAACCGCTTGCTCGATAATCCGTTCGGGTATACGTTCTTGCAGTTTAGCAAAGGTTTCTGTTTTCATTCCACCTGGGCGCCCAGAGTGGCGACGGTAAAGCTTTTGTGAGCGCTTTTTACCTGTTACTGCAACTTGTTCAGCGTTAACTACAATTACAAAGTCACCTGTATCTAAGTGAGGGGTGAACTCAGGTTTTCTCTTGCCTCTGAGAACCATTGCAATTTCGCTGGCTAAACGACCAAGACGTTGGTCTTTAGCATCTACTACATACCAGTCACCCTCAAGGGTATTAACTGGTGGAAGATATGTTTTTTGGGCTGTCATCTTTTTTATTTCCTTTGTTTATGAGAATTGGTTTATTATCCCCTATTCCCCAAATACAAATTTCGGCTGCGTGTCGTACCAAATTTCTTTTGGAACTGCAAAGTCTGGATAGCCTACTCGCAATAAGCATAAGCCTTGTGCGGGCGCCGAATGTTTCACTTGTTCTCGGAGTTGGTTCTTCCAAAGATTTGTGAAGTTTGAAACTGTTCTTTCTTTTGTTCCTACCTGTACTAACATCCCTACAATCAACCGCACCATACCGTACAAAAAGCCGTCTGCTTGTATTTCTATATTTAGAAACGCACCTGAGCGATTACATTCTGCTGCTTGCACTTCTACTATTGAGTGCGCTCGCTTTGAGTTGGCACGTCGAAAAGCACTTAAGTCATGCTTTCCTACCAGAGGTTCTAACGCTGTCTGGATTAATGATTCATCAAGTGGCGCCTGATAATAATGCCAGCAAAAGGGTTGAATAAACAAATTTGGGCGTGCTTCAGTATAAAGCGTATAACGATAACGTCGATACGATGCGCTAAAACGTGAATGCCATGTGCTATCAACTTCAATTGAGGCTCTTATCAATATATCTTTCGGTAAGTAAGTGTTGAGAACAGGCGCCCATTTATGTGGTGGCAGCGGACTTGCAACATCAAAATGTGCTACTTGTGCTGCTGCATGTACACCACTGTCGGTACGTCCGGCGCCATGCAAGTTAATGTGTGAACCCACAATACTCGCAATCGCTTTCTCAATTTCTTCTTGTACGGTACGGTGCTGTGCTTGCCTTTGCCACCCATGAAAATTAGTGCCAAGGTATTGAATTACTATGGCTATTCGCTGCAAATCTATGGGTTGAGACGTTAACATTGAATTAGAACTTTTATACTAATTCAATAATTGCCATGTCAGAATTGTCGCCACGGCGTGGTACGGTACGCAAAATACGGGTGTAACCACCATTACGATTTTCATATCGTTTTGGCGCCTGCTCGAATAAGGCTTGTACTAGGTCTTTATCATAGATATAACCTAGTGCTTGGCGCCTACTAGATAATGAACCGTCTTTTGCTAAGGTAATCATTTTGTCAACTTCGGCTCGTACAACTTTGGCACGAACTAAAGTAGTAGTAATTCGACCGTGACGAATTACTTCGGTTGTGAGCGCGCGCAAAAGGGCACGACGCTGGTCTGCTGGTTTGCTTAGTTGTTTGACTCGACAACGGTGACGCATAATAATTGACGCATGAAAAATAGAATGGAATTGATATCCGAATCAGCGGCTGGTAGCTAGTAGGTAGCGGGTGATATACGTAGGGTGGGCAGTGCCCACCTTACATACCCGCGCACGAACGTAACTACCAATCAATATGCAAATAACTATTAACTATTAATTCTTCAGAGTTACCTTAGTTACTAGCTATGCTTTGAACCCCGCTCTTGAGGTAGGGTAATACCCAAACGTCGCTGCAAAGCTTCTACGACTTCTTCAGCAGACTTTTGACCGAAATTCTTTATTTCTAAGAGGTCTTCTTGAGTATAATCCAATAAGTCAGCTACAGAGTTGACTTGGGCACGCTTCAAACAGTTGTAAGCGCGTACAGAAAGTTGTAACTCTTCGATAGGAATTTGTGCGGTTGGGTCTAAGTCTTCAGCTATACCTGTATCTTGCTCAGTGTAAGTGAAGTCTTTTAATGGATTAAATAAATCCACTAATATACTTGCTGCTGAAGATAACGCTTCTTGTGGGCTAAGACTACCGTTTGTCCAAACTTCTAATAAAAGTCTGTCTTTGGGTATGTTGCTTTCACCGCGTGTTTCTTCAACACTATAATTAACTTTACGTACTGGCATAAATACAGAGTCTATCTGTAAAAAATCTAACGATGTCGCTTCTTCACGACCACGTTCGACTGTACGATAACCCTTGCCCTTTTCAATCCGAAACTCCATTTCAAGTTTGGCGCCTTCTGCAAGAGTAGCGACATACTGAGTTTGGTCAATCACTTCAACTTCACTAGGTAAATCAAAATGCGCTGAAGTGACGTTCGCTGGGCCAGTAACAAGCAAGCGACCAATTTGAGGTTGAGAGGAATAGCTTTTGAGAATAACTTCTTTCATCCGCATCAGGATTTCAAGAACGTCTTCCCGCACACCTGGAACGGTGGCAAACTCATGTGTAACGCCCGCAATTCGTACCGCAGTAACCGCCGTACCCTCTAAGTTAGAGAGTAATACTCGTCTAAGGGCGTTACCAACCGTTGTTCCTTGACCTCTTTCTAAAGGTTCTAAGACAAACTTGCTGTAATGGCTCCGAGTTTCTTCTGTATTGGACTCTACACATTCAATTTGAAATTGCGCCACGGAGCAGCCTCCCTTGTATAACAGTCCTGAATTCGCAACTGCGTAAAAATTGCTAGTTCTTTCTTTGACAAACGTTGCCCAGTTCTGGCTCAATTACGAAATGAAGTTCGTATTACGGGTGAGCGTGGGCGATACGAATTAATTTGCGGCCAAAGACAGCGAGTGAGGAGAACTTCAAAAATGCTCTTCTTGGGTTAAGACCCCAATTTACTACTACTATCTCTATACACGGCGCCGTTTAGGAGGACGACAACCATTGTGGGGTATAGGAGTGATATCGCGAATCAATGTAATTTCTAGTCCTGCTCCTTGTAATGCTCGAATCGCTGTTTCACGACCCGCTCCAGGACCCGAAACCATTACTTCCACTTGACGCATACCAGAGTCAATTGCTCGGCGTGCTGCACTTTCTGCTGCGGTTTGAGCTGCAAAGGGAGTACCTTTTTTCGCTCCTTTAAACCCGCTAGACCCTGCACTTGCCCACGATATGACATCGCCGTTTTGGTCGGCAATAGTCACAATACTGTTGTTGAAAGTCGATTGAATGTAAGCAACTCCGTTGGGAACGTTACGTTTTGCTTTTTTGCTCCCGGCTTTTTTAGGTGTTTGACGCGCCATATTAATTCGTTTGAGTAAGCGTATAACTTGCTATGAAGCAAGCGATGAAATTTATTTACCTGGTGCTTTCTTCTTACCAGCTACTGTCTGACGTCTACCGCGTCGAGTCCGAGCGTTCGTCCGAGTTCTTTGTCCCCTTACTGGTAGTCCCATCCGGTGACGGCGCCCTCTGTAGGTGCCAATATCGACTAAGCGCTTGATGTTCATTGCTTCGAGGCGCCGCAAATCACCTTCTACTTGGTAATTGCTTTCAACTTCGCCCCGTAATGCTGTAACATCAGCATCACTTAAATCTTTAACTCGTGTGTCAGGATTAACACCAGTTGCTGACAATATCGCTTGTGCCCGCGATAGACCAATTCCAAAAATATAAGTCAGACCAATTTCAATCCGCTTGTCACGCGGAAGGTCTACTCCGGCAATACGTGCCACTATGAATATCTCCCATTGATTGCGTTGTTTTTTGCGCTGTACTTTTAGACAGCTGATACTATGTACTTAGTGAAAAGAAAATGCGCGGTTGCGCTTGAGGACTTAACCTTGACGTTGCTTGTGCTTGGGGTTTACACAAATTACCATGACGCGACCGCGACGCTTTATAACGTTGCACTTTTCGCAAATCCGTTTGACTGAAGCTCTAACTTTCATGTTTCGCTCTTTAACTCCAAATGTTAAATTATACCATTTTTAAGAAAAAAATTCTGTTTTCAGAGTAGATATTACCCCAAAAAATTTTTGTTGTGGTAAAATCCTCTACATAATCTACTTTTTCCTCAATCGATAGGTGATTCGACCCTTCGTTAAGTCATAGGGAGTAAGCTCCACTTTGACTCGGTCACCAGGTAGAATTTTGATGTAATTACGGCGAATTTTGCCGGAAATGTGAGCAAGGACGTTAAAACCATTGTCCAGGTCAACACGAAACATCGCGTTGGGCAATGACTCTGTTACCGTCCCTTCCATTTCTATTAAGTCTTGTTTAGACAAGTTGCTTTCCTCTTTCCAATCAATTAATTTTTGCGCTTTTTCGAGCGTAAGTTGGATTTTTTAAAATGGCTTGCTGTATCGTCTATACTACAAGCACATAGATTTTGTCAAATACACTAACAGTTTATTAATATATCTTATTTAATCAAGAACTGGCAGCTTCGGTTGGGGTTAGCTGTTAGCCAACGGCTAACAGCTAACAGCTAACAGCTAATAGCTTGACCAATTTCAACAGTGACTTCTTCTAGGGACTGGTTGCCATTGACTATTACTAGTTGCTGTTTGCCTGTGTAGTAGTCAATTAAAGGAGCTGTTTCTTCTCGATACACTTCAAGACGGCGCCGTATCACAGCTTCGGTATCATCTTTACGTCCTCGCTCAAGCAGGCGCCCAATAACAATTTCGTCAGGAACGTCAAGATTAACAACCTTTTCTCCATGATGGTCTAACCTATCAAGCAAAGCTTCTAAAAAACCAGCTTGTTGAACAGTTCGAGGAAAACCATCAAGAATCCAACCATGTTTGGTATCAGCTTGAGTTAAGCGTTCCTCCACCATGTCTTGTACTAACTGGTCGGGCACTAACTCACCCCTGTCCATATAACCTTTAGCTTTGATTCCTAAAGGAGTTTGGTCTTTTAATGCTTGACGTAAAATGTCACCCGTCGAAATGTGGGGAATTTGCCAGTGGTCAGCTAACGCTTTCGCTTGCGTCCCTTTACCAGCTCCGGGCGGCCCCAAGAAGATAAGTCGCGTCACTATTGTTTCACCATTCCTTCATAGCGCTGAGAGATGACGTAGGTTTGTACTTGTTTAGCAGTATCAATTGCTACGCCAACCAGAATTAATAACGAAGTAGCCCCCAATCCCTTAAAGGTTGGAACTCCTAGCGCGCGCTCAATTGCAGTCGGAATAATCGCAATCAAGCCTAAAAAGATAGCACCCAAAAAGGTTAGTCGATTTAATACACGCTCAATGTACTCGCTTGTAGCTTTACCTGGACGAATACCAGGAATACTTGAACCCATTTTCTTTAGGTTCTGTGACACATCAACTGGGTTAACAATTAATGAGGAATAGAAATAGCTAAAGAAAACAATCGATACAAGGTAAACGAGCGCATAAACCCAAGAACCACTGCCACCGGGACTCAAATATGTATTGACGATATTTGCTACTTCAACATTTTTAGTAAAGTTAGCTATTAATAAAGGCAAACTGAGAATTGCCGCAGCGAAGATAATGGGCATTACACCACCTTGGTTGAGGCGTAAAGGTAAGTAGCTGCGTTGTTCTGCTAAAACCCTACGACCAACTTGGCGCCGTGCTGAAATAATGGGAATACGTCGAACACCTTCTTGTACGAAGACGATACCAACGATTGTTACTAAGAACAGCAGTAATAAGACGATGACGCGACCGACAATTTCACGACCACCAGATTCAACAAATTGAATTGTGTCGCCTAATGATTTTGGCAGCGTTGACACAATGTTGACAAAAATCAACAAAGAGGCACCATTTCCTACTCCACGTTCTGTAATTACCTCAGAAGCCCACATTACAAACATTGAACCAGCCACTAACGCAATTGCAGTTTGGGCGACAAATAAAGGTCCAAAGTTGTAAGCATACGGTCTCAACCAGAATGACGCGAGGAAAACACTTTGTACAATCCCCCATCCCAATGACACGTAACGTGTATATTGAGAAAGTTTGCGTCTACCTGCTTCACCTTCGTTTTTCTGTAAATTTTCTAAAGATGGAATGGCGGCGGTCAAAAGTTGGATAATAATCGAAGCATTAATATAAGGCAGAATGCCTAAAGCAAAGATTCCCAACGCTGAAAGTCCGCCACCCGAAAAGATATCCAAAAAGCTTAATATCTGATTATTACTGGCAACGGCACGGGCAAATTCTACACGATTGATTCCTGGAATTGGTAAATGAATACCAAGGCGAATCAACATGAGAATACCGACCGTGACAAGCAGCCGACCTCTTAGTCCGGCTGCTTGCGCCATTTGCATAAAAGTTTCTTGAGCGGTTGGGGGTTTATCTCGACTAATCATAGCGGGTGTTACCTAGAGAACGAACGGAGGCGCCAACATTTGAGAGTTTGCGAAAGCATCATATTGGGCGCCGAGGCTCACCCTATAACTTCGCAGCTCCCACCAGCAGCCTCAATTTTGCTGCGTGCCGAACCTGTAAAGGCTGCGGCTTTAACTTGAAGCGCAACACCTAACTCTCCGTTACCCAAAATTTTCAAAGGTGCTTTACCACTTGTGAGAATCCCAACTTCTTTTAGCGATTCCAAAGTTACCTCTGTATTTGCGGGGAGCGATGCTAGCTTTTCTACATTAATCGTAGTGTATTCTTTGCGCGGAGCGAGGGGAAAACCCTTCAATTTCGGTAAACGACGGTACAAAGGTTGTTGACCACCTTCAAAACCTGGACGAGTACCACCACCAGAACGCGCATTTTGACCACGCATCCCTTTACCTGAACTGGCGCCTTGTCCGGCAGAAATACCGCGACCTAGACGGCGCGGACGCTGTTTTGAGCCGACTTGCGGCTTTAAATCATTAAGTCTCATGACTCTATATTTAGTCCTTAATTACACTAAACCCTGTCTACTACTGAGCGTAGAGATTTTCGATTGGAACACCTCTATCTTCTGCTACTTCCGAGAAAGTACGTAGAGTTGAGAGTGCATTAACTGCGGCGCGTGCATTATTTAAAGGATTGTTCGAGCCGAGTTGTTTTGCCAATATATTGCGGATTCCGGCTAGTTCTAAAACAGTACGCACGGCACCACCTGCAATTACACCTGTACCAGGTGATGCGGGACGCATGAGAACTTTTGCACTACCACCGACTCCATTAATTGGGTGAGGTATAGAGTTAGCCTTGTTCATTGGAACTTCAACTAGGTGCTTTTTGCCATCAGCAACACCTTTTTTGACGGCGCCAATTACATCAGATGCTTTACCAACACCAACACCAACTTGACCGCGTTCGTTGCCGACAACAACAATGGCACGGAAGCTGAGTTTTTTACCACCTTTTACAACTTTGCTAACGCGACGAATTTGAATAACCCGCTCTTGCCAGTTGGTTTCTTCTTTTTTCGTTTTGTTAGTTTTACGACGACCACCTGTAGCCATATTTATTACTCTCTCGTTTTGTTGTTTGCGACTGCCTTAAAAACTTAAACCAGCTTCGCGCGCAGCGTCGGCGAGAGCTTTAATGCGACCGTGATAAAGGTTTCCACCTCTGTCAAACACAACTTGGGTAATACCTTTTTCTTTAGCACGCAGAGCAATTAGCCTACCGACTTCGGTTGAAGCAGAGCAATTTCCACCTGAAGTTATTTTTGATTTAATTTCAGGCTCGACTGTTGAAGCTGCGACTAAAGTATGTTGAGCAGCATCATCAATAACCTGGGCATATATATGGTCGTTCGAGCGGAAGACTGATAATCTTGGACGTTCGGGAGAACCATTTACTTTGCCGCGAACACGACGATGGCGCCGTTGTTTCGATTCTTTGCGAGTCAGTTTCATATTTTACTTCTTACCCTTACCAGTCTTACCAGCCTTACGAAGAACCACCTCACCGGCGTAACGAATACCTTTACCTTTGTAAGGTTCTGGTGGTCGAACCGCGCGAATACGTGCAGCAGTGTTACCAACAATTTCTTTGTCGTAACCGCTAACTATAACGTTTGTGGGATTTTCTACTGCAAATTGGATACCCTCTGGTGGTGGTATTTGTACTTGGTGACTGTAGCCCATACTTAATACCAAGTTACGTCCCGAAAGAGCAGCACGATAACCAACCCCTTGAATTTCCAACTTCCGTTGAAAACCAGTTGAGACACCTTCTACCATGTTGGCGACAAGTGTTCGACACAAACCGTGTAGTTGGCGAGATACGCGCGAATCATCTATACGGTTAACATTAAGTGTTTCTCCATCTTGGACAACCTGAATGTTAACTGGCAATTCGCGAGACAGTTCGCCTTTGGGACCTTTAACAGCTATTTTGGCGCCATCCAAAGTTATTTGAACTTTGGCAGGAACCGTAATTGGACGTTTACCAATTCGAGACATAATGTTTACCTTTCTTTACCAAACGTAGCAAAGTACTTCACCACCAACATTCTGACGACGTGCTTCACGGTCGGTCATAATGCCACTGGATGTGGAAATAATTGCGATACCGATACCACCTAAAACTCGTGGCAGGTCTTTTCGGTTTGAATAAACGCGAAGTCCGGGTCTGCTAACTCTTTTTAGAGCGGTGATTAAAGGTTGACGACTTTTGCCTTTGTACTTCAGGGCAATTACTAAGTTCGTTTTAATACCTTCACCTTTCTCTTCATACTCACCAATAAAGCCTTCTTCACGAAGAACTTTTGCAATACTGCGAGTCATTCTGGTTGCGGGCACTTCTGTAGTCTGATGCCGCGCCATGTTAGCATTGCGGATGCGCGTAAGCATATCTGCAACTGTATCGTTTGCCGCCATCTTTACCCTCTAATGGTTAAATTACTGGTCGCGAAAGGGCATACCCATTTCTTTTAACAACGCGCGACCTTCTTCGTCGCTCTTCGCAGTTGTAATGATGGAAATGTCCATCCCGCGAATTTGGTCAACTTTGTCGTATTCGACTTCAGGGAATATCAATTGTTCGCGAACACCGAGTGTATAATTACCGCGTCCGTCAAAACTTTTTGGACTAACACCACGAAAGTCACGGATACGTGGCAATGTCAAATTGATGAATCGTTCTAAGAACGAGTACATCCGGTCGCCACGTAATGTCACCATGATACCTACGGGCATTCCCTGACGAATTTTAAAGCCCGCAATCGCTTTTTTAGCGCGCGTGACAACTGGCTTTTGTCCTGTAATCAAAGCAATTTCAGCCAATGAAGCTTCGAGAGATTTTGCGTTTTGCGCTGCCTCTCCCATTCCTCGGTTAACAGTAACTTTAATCACCTTGGGAACTTGGTGAACGTTCGTATATTCAAACTGTTTAATCAGTTTAGGAACAATTGTTTCCTGATATGTAGTTTTGAGTGTATTTGCCATAAATCTTAGAAGGGTCGTATTAGTCCCTGGTCTTGGTCAGGAAAAAAGAATGAATTCGCCTTTCGTAGAGACGCGATTAATCGCGTCTCTACTTGTCAAGAATTTCCCCGGTCTTTTTAAGCATCCGCACTTTCTTTCCTTCGGCTGTTACTGTGTAGCAAACGCGACTAGCGACGTTTTGCTTGGTGGAGTACAGCATGACGTTGGAACTGTGAATGGGGTACTCTTGAGTAACAATACGTCCAGATTCCCCTTCTGCTTGGGGTTTGACGTGTTTTGTTTTGATGTTTACGCCTTTAACAATGACTTCGCTGTCTTGAGGAAACGCTTTCATTATTTCCCCGACTTTGCCTTTGTCTTTGCCTGTGATTACCTGAACGGTATCACCTGTTTTGACGTGCATCTTGTGAAATTTGGGTTTTTCTTTTGTTTTACCCATTACAGAACCTCCGGCGCCAGCGATACAATTTTGGTAAAGCTTTTATCACGCAGTTCGCGAGCTACTGGTCCAAAAACGCGAGTACCTCTAGGATTTCCATCTTTGTTAATGATGACTGCGGCGTTGTCGTCAAAACGAATACTCATGCCACTATCTCTACGGATAGTATGACGAGTCCGAACGATAACTGCTTCAACAACATCAGACTTTTTAACTGCCATGTTGGGTGAAGCATCTTTAACGACGGCGATAATGCGGTCGCCAATGAAACCGTAACGACTGTTACCTGCACCCAATACGCGGATACACATTAATTTACGGGCGCCGCTGTTATCTGCGACATTTAAATAGCTTTGCTGCTGAATCACGATTTGTTCTCCTTAACTTGTGAAACCGTGAAACCACGATTTACATTTTTAGTCTTATTTCAGGATTTCTGTGACTTTCCAGCGTTTGGTTTTGCTCAAAGGACGAGTTTCAGAAATGCGAACACGGTCGCCAATTTTACACTGATTCTCTTCGTCGTGAGCTTTGTAACGCTTGGTCTTCACAACAATTTTTTTGTACTTAGGATGTGGAGCGCGGTTCTCAACGGCAACAACTACCGTCTTTTGCATTTTGTCGCTAACCACCAAACCAACTCGTTCTTTTACTGCCATTTTCGGGTCTCCTAACTTTGTTTCGCTGCTTCACGTTTACGCTCGTTTTCTACAGTTAACAACTGCGAGAGACGGTGACGAGCATGACGAAACTGGTGAGGTTTTTCCAACTGACGTGTGGCTTTTTGTAAACGCAACTGAAATAACTGCTTTTTAACTGCGGTTATTTGTTCTGACAGTTGTTCGTCGCTCAATTCTCTTGCTTCTGAAACTTTGGAAAGTGCCATTACCTACTCCTGTTCACTTAAAACTGGCTCGCTGGCAACTGCTTCATTTGCAACTGCTTCTGAGGTAACTGCTTCGCTATCATCTATATCAACAGATGGTTCGATTTGAGTACGCGAAATAAATTTTGTTTTGATTGGCAGTTTATATGATGCCAAACGCATTGCTTCGCGTGCAATTTCTTCACTAACACCAGCAATTTCAAACAAAATTCGACCGGGTTTCACAACAGCTACCCAAAATTCTGGGTTTCCCTTACCAGAACCCATCCGGGTTTCTGCAGGACGCATTGTTACAGGTTTATCAGGGAAAATACGAATCCAGATTTTACCACCCCGGCGAATATAACGAGTCATCGCACGACGTGAGGCTTCGATTTGTCGGGAAGTAATCCAGCATGGCTCTTGTGCTTGAAGTGCAAAATCTCCAAACGACAAAGAGCTACCGCGTGATGCCAACCCTTTCATTCGTCCGCGTTGCTGTTTGCGGAATTTAGTTCTTCTTGGACTTAACATAATTGGGTACCAAACATTTTAGATTTTAGATAATCCAAAAGAAATCCAAAATCTATTTATCCTTCATTTGAACGGTCTTCAAACTGTTGACGGCGCCTTTGACCACCACGACGACGCTGGTCGCGGTCTCCACGTTGGTCACGGTCTCCACGCTCACGTGCTACTGGCGGCAATTCGCGCTCTTCTTGACCAGGAATAATTTCTCCCTTGAATACCCAAACCTTGATACCAAGGATTCCGTAAATAGTTTTCGCAGTGCAATAAGCGTAATCGATATCAGCACGTAAAGTATGTAAAGGCACGCTACCTTCACGGGAAGCCTCTGTACGTGCAATTTCAGCACCGTTGAGACGTCCGCTTACTTGAATTTTGATACCTAGTACACCCGCACGTTGCGCGCGCTGAATCGCTTGGCGAACTACACGACGGAACGAAACCCGACGTTCGAGTTGTTGTGCTACATACTCAGCAATTAAGAAAGCGTTAGCGTCAACTCGCTGTACTTCAACAACGTTGATACGAATTTGACGATTGCTACCTAAAAGTTGTTGTAACCCAGTTCTGAGTGAGTCAATACCTTGACCACCACGACCAACAACAACACCAGGTCTAGCTGTACGAACTTCAAGGTCAATTTGATCGGCTTTACGCTCAATTCGTACTTCTGAAATTCCGGCGTTGTTTTGTGCGTATCTACCCAGTTTTTCTTCTATATATTTACGAAGCTTATAATCTTCTTGCAGAAGCTCTGGGTAACGACTGGGGTCAGCAAACCAACGAGATTGATGTTCTTGTGTAATCCCTAGGCGAAAACCTACTGGATGAATCTTCTGTCCCACAAATACTTCCTCTAAAATTTCTTACTGTAGAATTTCATTTCTTATTCCGCAACTGCACCAGCAGCTACAGCAAGAGTTATATGACACGTTGGTTTGCGAATTTGATATGCTCGACCTTGCGCTCTAGGTTGAAAACGCTTTAAAACTGGACCTTGGTCAGCAAAAGCTTGTGTAATTACTAGTTCCGCACGGTTAAGTCCATTGTTATGTTCAGCGTTAGCTGCTGCACTTCGCAATAACTTTAAAACAGGGTCGCACGAGCGATAAGGCATAAACTCTAGAATTACCAAAGCTTCGCGGTAAGAGCGTCCACGTATTTGGTCGAGAACACGTCGCACTTTTAAAGGAGACATGCGTACAAAGCGTGCGATAGCTTTGACTTCTGGGCTAGTAACTTCAGTTTTTGGCATAGTTTCTTTTATCTCCCACCTTTCTTATCGCTCTTAGCATGACCACGATAGGTACGTGTAGGAGCAAATTCGCCTAATTTATGACCAACCATTTGGTCACTTACAAACACAGGCACATGCTGTCTACCGTTGTGTACAGCAATTGTATGTCCAACCATTTGTGGCAGAATTGTCGAAGCACGCGACCAAGTTTTAATAACTTCTTTTCGATTAGAAGCATTAAGCCTATCTACTTTTTTCAGCAAATGGTCTGCAACAAAGGGACCTTTTTTTAGAGAACGACCCATAACAAAAATTTATTAGTGAGTAATGAGTGCTGAGTTCTGAGTGCTGAGTGCTGAGTTGTGTTTTACTTTACACTCAGCCCTCAGCACTTTTAACTCTTTTTACGATTCGCGTCCGCCGCGTCCACGTTTCGATGTCTTACGACGACGACGTACTATATATTTAGAACTTGGGTTCTTACGCTTACGGGTTTTCATACCCAACGCTGGTTTACCCCAAGGTGTAACAGGCCCACTTCGACCGATAGGTGCCCGACCTTCACCACCACCATGTGGGTGGTCTACTGGGTTCATTACGCTACCACGAACCGTAGGACGGCGCCCTTTCCACCGATTACGTCCTGCCTTACCTGCACTGAGGTTACGCGCTTCTACGTTACCTACTTGTCCAATTGTTGCGTAGCATTCGCGACGAATCATACGGACTTCAGTTGAAGGTAATTTCAAAGTTACATAATCGCCTTCTTTAGCTACTACTTGAGCAGCAGCACCTGCCGAACGGACGATTTGACCACCTTTACCAGCTTTGAGTTCTACGTTGTGAACTGTAGTACCCAAAGGAATATTAGCTAAAGGTAATGCGTTGCCAATTTCAATTGGAGAAGTTGGACCCGCAATTATAGTTGTTCCAACTGCTAAACCAGCAGGTTGGATAATATAACGCTTTTCACCGTCTTCGTATTGCACAAGCGCAATGCGAGCGTTACGGTTTGGATCGTACTCAATAGCGATAACGTTTGCCGAAATATTCCGCTTGTCGCGTTTAAAATCGATAATCCGATAAAGTCTTTTGTGTCCACCACCACGATGACGACATGTAATGCGTCCTTGGTTGTTACGACCTTTAGCGCGGTGTTTGTAAACGGTTAAAGACTTTTCTGGGTCTTTTTTAGTAATTTCTGCGAAGTCCGAAATTGTGACTTGTCGCGTACTGGGAGTATAGGGACGGAAAGAACGAGTACCCATTTTGCTTTTTTACACTTCTGGGAATAGGACTTTTCTGATTTTCTCTTCATCCCCAGGAGCGACAGTGACTATCGCACGCTTGTAATGGGGTTTGTAACCAACAAATTTACCAACACGACGTTTTTTACGTGGTGGGTTTGCAGTGTTGACTTTTACAACTTTAACGTCAAATAAGCTTTCAATTGCTTCTCTAATTTGCAACTTGTCGGCTTTTGGAGCAACTTCAAAAGTATATTTATTTTGCTCCATATTAATAGTCGCTTTTTCAGTCACAATCGGGCGACGTACTAAATCAGGTAAATCACGGGTCTCAATTCTAGGCACTGTAGACCTCCTGAATTTTTTCTAAAGCACTCTTCGTAACAATAATTTTGTCAGCGTTTAACAAGTCGTAAACGTTGAGTTGATTTGCTGGTAACAACTTTAAATTTTCAACGTTGCGAGCTGAGTAATAAATGTTGTCGTCACGTTCTGAAGTTATTAATAAAGTTTTGTTCTCAGGTTCTGAACCCCAGCGAGTTACTGCCTGCACCAATTCTTTGGTCTTAGGACGAGACATTTGGGCGCCGAATTCTTCTACAACGATTAAATCGTCAATTCGACTAGCAAATGCTGTACGCAGTGCTAACTTCCGCTCTTTGCGGTTCATATCTAAGTTAAAATCACGCGGTTTGGGTCCGAAAATGACACCACCACCACGCCACAACGGTGAACGTATCGAACCAGCACGTGCGCGACCAGTTCCTTTTTGGCGCCAAGGTTTGCGACCACCACCTCGTACTTCCGAACGGGTTTTAGTATTTGCCGTTCCGCTACGCGAATTGTGCAATTGGCGAATCAAAGCGCGATGCACGATGCTCGTAGCTGTTGATTCCTTAGCAACCTTCATCTCGAACGTCTTCTGCTCGACTTGCTCACCTTGCCAGTTTTTGACTGTATACTCAAACATTTCTGTTTCCTTCGTAAGAAAGCTACTTTTGTCTACCGACTAAATTGGCAGGGACGACGTTTACTAAAGCTCCAGGTTTGCCAGGAATAGCTCCCTTGATTAGCAACAAATTACGTTCAGTATCAACTCTAATGACAGTTAACTTTTTGACAGTTACCTGTTTACCACCGAGACGACCAGCCATCCGCATACCAGGAAAAACACGACCTGGGGTTGTACCCGCACCAATCGAACCTGGTTCACGGTGGTTTTTAGAACCGTGTGACATGGGACCTCGACCGAAGTTATTGCGTTTTTGGTTACCCGCAAAACCTCGACCAATACTAGTTCCGCATACGTCAACTATTTGACCTGCGCTAAAAATATCTGCCTGAATCTGTTGACCTAAAGAATACTCGCTAGAATTTTCAATGCGATATTCCCGTAAGTGACGCAAAGAAGTCGCTTCCGACTTTGCTAAATGTCCCAACTTTGGCTTATTCAAAGATTTGGGTCTCACTTCACGATAGCCAACCTGAATGGCAGAGTAACCGTCGGTCTGTTTTGTCTTTACTTGTGTAACAGTGCATGGCCCCGCTTGAATGACGGTAACAGGAATTGCAGCTCCTGCTTCGTCAAAAATTTGAGTCATGCCCAGTTTGGTGCCGAGAATACCTACAGACACAGTTACTGGTTCTCCTTTTTTGGTAATAAGTACTTTAGTACTTTATTTGTTAATTTCGCGCCCAACATAAATTGAGGGATTTACTTTTTATCAAAGCAAAACCTCTATCAATGCCGAAAGCAATGCATTAATTTACTTTGCTTCTGCTCTGACACTGTGGCGCCTTTAAATGGACTTAGAGAGCTATTCGCTTCCAGTATCCTTTTGTTCTTCGCCTTAACACAAACCTTAAATATAATATTCAAGGTTCAACTTACTTGTCGGGACTAGTCAATAAAACTAATATACTAGTCAATTGGGTCTGAGAATGCGTTTACAAACGAGTCTACAAACTTTTCCCAAGCTCTCTAAGTCTATCAGCCACTGGCGCCAGTTTCAACTAGCGGTTCGTCGCACGATTCATAACCTAGACATTATAATATATCTAAATTCAAATTGCGGCACCGAAAAGCTGTGACTTTCAGACAATGCGACGAGGTAACCAAATTTTACTTTGGTCACAATCTAACAATATAAACCGTTTATAAAGATTTGTCTAGAGGTAATTTAAAGAAACCTGGTTTCTGATGAAAGATTATGGTTAAGCATGTAGGTTATCGTAAGAAACCAGGTTTCTAGGGTTCTATGCTGACTATAAGTTTATTGCGTAACTTAAATTAACAGTTCGGAGTTGATAATAGATATATTGAAGTGGAATATGACTAAAAATCTATGGCACTAATAACCACTGGTAAAGGATTAATCCGCGATTTGGAGAAATACGGCGCCCTTGGCGTTTACGTACCACTCGAAGGCGGTTTTGAGGGTCGGTATCGGCGCCGTATACGTGCAAACGGATACGCAACTCTCAATATTACTGCGCGCGGTTTGGGTGACGTGGCTGCTTATTTAACTCGCATTCACGGTGTAAGACCTCCACACCTTGGTAAAAAGAGTACTGGTAGTGGTGCGGCTGTTGGTGCTGTATATTATGTACCACCAATTTTGTCGTACCAAATCGAACAGTTACCACCAAAGTCAAAGGGACTTGTATTGTGGATTATTGAGGGACATATTCTTTCTGACCAAGAGATAGAATATTTAGCTGCGTTACCTAGTATGGAACCTAAAGTTAAGGTAATTATCGAACGGGGAGGTGACCGCAGTTTCCGTTGGACACCTTTAGAGAAAACTTTGGCTGTTGCTAGCTAATAACATATTATGTGGCACAGGCAAGATGCTTGACTATGACACAGGCGCTCCTGCCTGTGCCACAAGTGACACAATTATTCAAAATATTAGTCATACTTATATAGAGGGGAAAGCAGTTTAGATTTAAACTACTTGCTCCTGATACTTCAATTAAACTAACTCATAATTTAAAAATGAGACGCAGACCTCCCGGTAGACAAGCTACTACTTCTAAACCATCTGCTTTACAATCCCCACTTTTCAACTTCACGACTATTGCGATTTTGGGAGGGGTGTTTGTATTGGGTATTGGGATTGGTATAGCTTTTAGTTCGACTACTACATTAACTCCTTCAAATGTGGCGTCACGTGAATTTATTGATACCAAGGCGCCAAACCCTGAAATTTGTGTTCAGTATGGAGCTAGCGCAATGGTTATGGACGCGCGCTTGTTCGTAACGCTCAACCCGTTTAACGTTTACGTTGCTCAACCGAGTATGCGTCCTGGATGTGTTATTCGCCAAAACAACTGGGCGCTTTTAGAATCGAAAAAGCTTGTAACTGCTCAACAGGTTAATGAATGTAGAAACCGTTTGAACACTTTTGGTTTTACGGGTGATTTAGGTAGTGAAAAACCTGATATTCGCTGTATTTATCAAAACGAAGCAGCCCAAAACTTGTTTCTTAGTCAACCTGGGGCAGTTGGCACACCCCAAGAAACAGACAGATTTTAGTCAAAAGTATGGTGGGCAGTGCCCACCTAGCCCTGTCAAGGTGTACTACTTGTGTACTAGACAAAAGCCTTATTTTTACGTTGTACCCCCAACTCTGAAATATAAAATTGAGCGCAAATTTAATTTTTTGCTTTCAAATTTTAATCAGTGCAAGGCTAAAACCCGAATAAATGCGTAGTACTCATGCTCACCTTGACAGGGCTAGCAGTGCCCACCCTACTATCTATCTTTGAGTTGGTAAGTTTTGCCCCCAAGGAACGATGTCATTAGGATTAGTATTGGTTATTGGAATATTTGGGGATGTTGGGACTATAGTTGTGGGAACTATAGTAGTAGGAAAGTTATTGTTAGGCGTAATTAATGGTGGAGTGTTAATAATTCCTCCAGATGGGTTTGGAAAGGTTGCTGGTGGAAGTATTGAGCCTGGTATTGGTGAAGTGTTATTAATAGTGAGTGGAGGCACGCTCACAAATGGTTGTTGCTGCTGCTGAATATTGGTGTTTGTTGAGGGTAGACTGGCGCCAGGTGGTGTAATTATTCCTGGTTGTTGTGGTATATAAATGGGCGCCGTATTGTTTGGTGGTAAAGGTGCGTTTAGAGATTGTGGGATATTATTGTTCGGTGGTTGTGGTGCGTAGATTCCTTGCGGGATATTATTGTTCGGTGGTTGAGGTGCGTAGATTCCTTGCGGGATATTATTGTTAAGTGGTTGTGGTGCGTAAATTCCTTGTGGGATGTTGTTTGCAAAGTTAGCAAATGGTCGTAATACCCAACTAGTAGGAGAGGTTGGTTGTACGAGTACTTGGCTTGGATTTATTGGTGTTCCTGGCGCCAAGTCTAAGACAATACGTGTAACGCTCTCGTTGAGTTGAGATAGACGAATACGTTGAATGGCGCCAGAATAATTTTGTTGAGTTGGTACAAAGCCTAATTTTGTTCCTGGTAAGTCTATAACCAAGCGTTCTGGTTGAGAAAGAAAGAAAACTTTTGGTTGAGAAACAGCAGATAGAGTAAATTCAAGTTGTCCAAATTCTGGAGAAAATCGCCAATCTTGAAGTTGAGCATTTGGTGCGACGGCGATAGTCATGCTAGAAAGTGTTAATACTCCACACAGACTTACTATGCTAGTTGATAATAATCGCTTATACCAATTACTAGCGTTAAGACGGCGCCACAACAGTAAACTAAAAAATCGTTTACTCGTACTTCTACTTCGTTTCAGCATATTATCATCCTTTGCTATTTAAAACACTCAAGATTTATTTGAATGACTGTGTTGATTGCTCTTGAGGTTTCTGGAGAATAGCATTAAATTTAATCGATTTTGGCACATCTTTGAAAGTGATTTGTCCAGAAAGTCCACCTTCTGGTACTAAGCTAGCTTGTAACGTTTCAGGTATGGCATTACACAATCTAGTGTTATCAACCCTTCCAGATAAGCTGAAAGAATTATTATTAAATTTGCCATTTAGCGAAGGATTTTTTTCTCTGTGGGTAGATATTTTTTGGTTGGTTGGAGTCGATAAAGACGCATTCAGAAAAATTCCTGATTGTTGAATATCTAATACCAAAGTATTTTGTTTGCAGTTAGATAAATTTTCGGCAAGTGTAATATAGTATTTGCCGAAGACAGATTTTGGAGCTTTGAGTTGGCTTTCTCCATATGCTGTAACGACTTTAAACAAAATCAAGACTGAAGTTATGGCAACAGCGTAAAAGGTTAGAGATTTGACGTTAAATTGATGCATAAAAATCCCCTTTCTTTATTTAATTTCTAACTAGCAACTTGTGAGTGCATATCTGCAAGTACAGATGTTAGGTGTGCAGTAACTGGACTGTAGCGACGGGTAATTAAAAGCGAGGAACGACAGTAAATTGCTAGTTGGTCAGTATATCTACCAAGAGTTTGCCGTTCAATACCCCAAGCACGACTAGTTCCGGCAATGGTTAAATCAATTCCTTCAGATGCTGCAACTACTGCTTGAATTGGTTCAACTGCTTCAACGGTTTCTACATAGATACGTTCGCGTACACTAGATGGTAGCTGTTCCATGAGTGTTTGCACTTCGTAACTCAATTCTTTTTTGATGTGTTTATCTGTGACGACTTGAAGTATTTTAACTGTACAAGTATCTTTATTTAGTAGTAGTCTTAGTGCCAAAATGATAGCTAAATCGTCATGAATATTGGCAGAAAAGGGTACTAAGATACTTTCTATTTTTTGTTGACCTCTATCTATATACACTGCGACATCAACATCGGCAGTAGAAAGAATTTGACCGACTCTGCCACCTAGACGATTTTTACTGAAAGCTGGACGGTGCCAACCAAGTAATATTAAGTTCGCTTGCTCAATGTGGGCAATTTGGGTAGTTTCGCGCGCGACGTTATTGGTAATTCTAACAATTGGCTGAATTTGATAAGAATTTGCTGGGTCGAAACGATAAATAAGTTCTTCTAACTCTTGCTGACGTTGGCGAATCATTTTCTCAGCTTCGGCTGGAGTACTTTCAAAAGCATAGTCTTCAGGAAGCTCAATTAAGCTCAAGGGGTTTACTATGGTGTTTTGCTGACGATTAAAACTAATTGCAGTTGCTAAATGTAGTAATCCTCTTTGGGTGCTGGGGTTCGCAACTGGTACCAAAATTCGGTAAGGATGTTCACTTGAAGAGACACTAACCGTTGCGGCGCCATTAATTTCTTCAGTATCCATTTTTGGCTCAATAATATCTTTACGTATCAAACGTTTAGGATATGTTAGCTCCAGCAATGGGGAAGTCATAAACGTTGTCACCAATGCCATAATCACCAGCATTGTAAATAGAAGCGGCGAAATGACTTTTAGCTCCAAACCAATGTTAAGAACTATCAGCTCTGTTAAACCACGAGTATTCATTAACCAACCAAGAGCAGATGCTTCACGCTTATTGATTCCACAAACCCGTGCGGCAATGTAAGTCCCGATATATTTACCTGCAATTGCAACTAATAATACAAGTAAACATAATCCCCATAATTGTGGACTATTGAGTAAACCGATTTGTGTTTTCAATCCACTATACGCAAAAAACACGGGTAACAAAAATATTAAGACAAAATCTTCAGTTTTAACGGCAAGTTCGCGTACTAAACCCTCATTTTTCGGCATCACAGCCCCAAGCAAAAAGGCACCAAAAATTAGGTGTATTCCGATGTATTCTGTAATTAATGCTGATGCAACTACACCGCTATAAATCAGAGCCATTGTTAACTGACTTAAGCGTCCAGCACGTTCATAATAGCGAGAAAGACGTTTGAGAAACCAACGTCCTACAGTAAACATGAAACCGATGTAGAATAAACTCTCAATAATCGTTAATACTGCTTTTTGGTCGATACTACCATTACGCGCAACAGCAATTGCAACAGCTAGTACACACCAAGCTGTTACATCATCAACTGCTGCACAAGTTAATGCTAATGTTCCCAATCTAGTACGCTGCAAGTTATTTTCGGTTATAATGCGCGCTAATACTGGAAACGCTGTAATAGACATTGCGGCGCCTAGAAATAAAGCAAATGCAGTAAACGGTACACTGCTAACAGAAACTAAAGGATACAGTATTACCGCTAAAAAAGTACCTAGACAAAAAGGCACTAATATACTGATATGCGATGTCAATATTGCTGTTTCCAAATTGCCTGTCAGGTATTTTGGGTTTAATTCCAACCCAATCAAGAACATGAAAAATATTAACCCTACCTGCGACAGCATATTTAAAAAAGGAACTGCTTCAGAAGGAAATAAAGTAGCTGCAAACCCAGGAGCAACCAGACCCAGTAGCGAAGGCCCCAGCATAATGCCAGCAACAATTTCACCGATTACTAATGGTTGATTAATCCATCTAAATGCCACCCCGACAAACCTTGATAACCCTATTACTACTAGAATTTCAAGTAAAACTACAACGACTATATGCATCTTTCCCTCACTAGCTAATGTCCAGTGTCTTTAAGATAATTAATGAAATCAGTCATTAAAGTCAACCTTTTTAGTTGCTATTATCGCCTATTTATTGTTTTCTAAAGGTTTTATTATTTTTTCGTTATTTATAATCTAGCTAACACAGATAACTTGAAATGTCGAGTTAGCTCTTATCATTTATCTAAAAACTATTTGTAAATATATTGTATTAAAGATTAATTATGAAGTTTTATGTAGATTATGTTACAAATATTTAATCGTAGCTTGGAAGTTGGGGGGAGCAAAGCCTACCCTTCGGGAAAACTCCGTTTACACCCAACCTACAAGTAGTGTCAACTTTATACTAAGATTTAAGAAACCCGGTTTCTAGAAACAGGGTTTCTATATCCTATTACGATGCTAAAGAGTCTACAAGACGGACGTTATCGAATTATCGCAGCTATTGGAGGTGGGGGATTTGGGCGCATTTATGTTGCCGAAGATACTCGGCGCCCTGGTAATCCTAGATGTGTTGTCAAGCATCTCCAGCCTGCCAGTAGGGAATTAAATTTTTTGGAACTTGCGCGGCGCCTATTTAATACAGAGGCAGAAATTCTTGAGCAGCTTGGTCGCCACGAGCAAATACCCCAATTACTCGCATATTTTGAAGAAAACGAGGAATTTTACTTAGTTCAAGAATTTATTGATGGTATTTCACTGTATGATGAGTTAGTTAATAATGCTAAGTTTGATGAAGCCCAGGTAATTGTGCTTTTGCAAGATATTCTTAGTATTTTAGTATTTGTCCACGCGCACAACTGTATTCATCGGGATATTAAACCGAGCAATTTAATTCGGCGTGCAAGCGATGGCAAGTTGGTTTTGATTGATTTTGGTGCGGTTAAACAAATTCGTCAAATACCAAATAATTCGGGGCAATCGGAAATGAGTGTTGCAATTGGCACTCAAGGATATATGCCAAATGAGCAATCTGTTGGTAAACCGAGACTAAATAGTGATATTTACGCATTAGGTATAGTAGCAATTCAGGCGGTAACTGGCTTACGTCCTTCAAAGTTACCCGAAGACCCTAACACTGGTGAAATAGTTTGGCGCCATCAAGCTAGAGTTAGTAACAAGCTAGCGGATATTATCGATAAGATGGTGCGCTACGATTATCGTACTCGCTATCAATCTGCAACTGAAGTATTACAAGCTTTACAAGAAATAACAAATCCGGATTTAGCAAATAAACGTTACACTTGGAAACAATTTTATCGTAGTGGTTTAAGTATTATTGGCGCCAGTTGGTTAATAACCATAGCATTGGTTTTGGGAGTTCGTGAACTAAAATTATTTCAACCATTGGAACTTGCAGCTTACGACCGAATGATGCGGTTGCGGTTTACAACTGAGTTTTACCAAAGTTTAAGTTACGAAGAACAAGCGAACCACAATACCGACCGAAACTTATTAGTAGTTAATGTTGGTGATGAAAACATATCTAACGATACTATAAATAAGCTATTAATTAAGCTTCAATCTTACAAACCAAGTGTAATAGGCTTAAATTTATATAAGCCTCAACAAAAATTAGCTGTTTTTAATAGGGAAAAGAATAATCAAAATAATAATATTATTGGTGTTTGTAGTCTTGGTAGCTCATCACAACCAGCAATTTTACCACCTTCACTACCAATCGAAAACATCGGTTTTAACGATGTGTTGGTAGACGACGATAATATTGTGCGACGCAGTTTACTATTTGCCAATCCTGACATCAGCAAAAAATGCACAGCTAAATACTCCTTTGCAGCTTTACTTGCAACTGAATTTCTTCAACAGAAAGGTTTACAAGCTAACTTTACTCCAAAAGGGGAGTGGAAAATAGGACAAGTCTCAATACAACCCCTCAATTCTAATTCTGGTGGGTATCGTAGAACACCTGATGCGCGGGGTTATGAAATTATGCTTGATTATCATTCAGTCGGTAAAGTCGCACAAGAAGTTACTGTAGATGAGGTGCTGGCAAATCGAATCAACCCTGAATCGGTGAAAGACCGTATTATTATAGTTGGCACGAGTATATCAAAATCTAACCCAGGTTTTTACACTCCCTATAGTCAACGGCGCCGAATTAGCGGTGTAGAACTTCAAGCACAAGCAGTTAGTCAAATTTTGAACGCTGTAACTAATAATCGTCCTTTATTAAAAATTTGGTCAGAATATGAGCAAATAGCATGGATTAGTTTTTGGGCACTCGCTGGAGGTATTCTCTCGTGGCCACTACGTCGCTTTTGGGTTTTATTCCCTAGCAAAGTTGCGATATTGCTCGTATTGCTAGTAACTACATTTTATATTTTTATGCAGTCCGGCTGGGTACCTCTTATTGCTCCAGCTCTGGCTTTAATAATAACAGGATGGATGGTAGCAGGTTTACGGGTTTATTTAAATAAACATCAATTGAAAATCCGTACTCCTCGCACTTCTATATCTAAGACACAGAAACAAGTTGGAGACTCACAGCTAATAACGGTTCCACCAATTAGCATTTTACAAGGTTCTGGGAATACCGTACTCGAAGGAGAATCAAGAGCAAATCAAATTGCTCGCTATACAATCACTTGCGAACAAGGACAACAGCTAACATTAGATTTACTAGAAGGTGACATAAATATAAAAGTAATCGACCCAGATGGTATTACTATTGCCACCGCTATAACTACATCTGTGAACCAAACAACCCAATGGCAAGGTTCAGTATCCACACGCGGAGATTTCATACTGGAAGTAGCAACTATCAATGAGTCACATTACTCAGTTAGCGTCAGCCTTCAGTAAATTATTAACGTTTTGAGACGGGGTCGACGAGGCTCGAACTCGCAACTTCCGCCGTGACAGGGCGGTGCTCTAACCGATTGAACTACGACCCCAAGTAGTAGTTTCTTTTAAAGAGCGTCTGCTCTTTTCGGCAACTTATTCATTATGCTCAGATAAAATAATTTTGTCAAGTGCCTCTTTGAATTTTATCAACTAAATTTTATCAAGTGGCGCCAATTAAGATTTTTTTGTACTTATTTATACACTTTTGCCTCGAAATACTGGGCGTGAGACGACGCGCGAGACTTTGGAGACAGCATAGTTAAGCCATTCTCGAACGCTGAATTTTTGATTTCGCTGGTTTTCGGCTAATTGGCTGATAATTTCTGGCTTCTTTTTTTCCAGATGTAACCGCAACATATTTTTGCTCTCATTCAATTCGATAATTGACTTTGTATTTTCAATCGACTCTAAACAATCAATAATTTGTTGACGTTGAAGTGCAGACAAGGTGAGGGTTATTACTTTTTCACACTTACCCGGATTCTCAAGCGAGAAAAACAGTAAATGGTAATAACCTGTATTCACAAGAGCTTGTGCAATTTTTTGGCTCTTGCTATCTTTCATGTCGAGAAAATACGACAACCAGCGTGTTAAATCAAACTTTTTATCACATAAGGTTGTTACCCAAAGCAATAAGGGGTACAAACTTTTCTGAAAGATAAATTCAGTATTACTGATTTGCTTAACTAGTACATCTATTTCTTTTTTAGGTAACATTGCCCATAGGGTAGGGATGCTACCTTGGGTTGATTGTAGTAGATGTGGAAAGCAAATAAGTGCCTTTGGTTTGTTCACAGGCCATGTTTTCTGCAAACAAATTTTTTCGGATATTGAGGTAACGGGTACTAGTTGTACATTTGCGGAATTGTAAGATTGGTTTGTTGAGTTAAGAACTTCGCCATTCTCCAACTGTTGGATACGCTCCAAACTACTTAAAACTTTTCCCATATCTTGAGGACGATTTTTGACTTCTTTTGCTAAACAAGTCATTACTAGTTCAATAAGCTCTCTGGGAATTTTCAAGTCAGGGTTAATTTCTTTAAATGTTGGTGGTGCTTGAAACTTATGTGCTTGATACCAATCTCCAAACGAATTGGTTTTGAGGGCAAAAGGGTGTTCTCCTGTAAGCATTTCGTACATTAGTACTCCCAAACTATATATATCAGAACGCACATCTATCAATTTGCGTCCTTCCATATGTTCTGGAGAGCAGTAAGGCAAACTACCAATAAAAGATTCTGTAAGCGTCATTCCAGCACGCTCGGTTAAAAACTTAGCAATGCCAAAATCGAGTATTTTTACTACATCTCCTTGTTTTGGGTCTTCGGCAATAAAGATATTTTCAGGTTTAATGTCGCGGTGTAAAACAGGATATATTTCACCTTTGAGGCTAATTCCTTGATGCGCGCATTGTAAACCTAAGCAAATTTGATAGAGAATTTCTAATGATTTAGTTAAATTTAATGAATTGGATTTAATAATAGCTTTGAGATTTCTACCTTGTAGGTATTCCATCACATAAAACGGAATTTTATCATCGGTGATGCCGTAGCTCAAAACGCGAGCAATTTGTTTACTCTTACGTCCTAATTGGGCGCCGATAAAAATTTCTCTACCAAAGCGTTGTGAGATTTGCTGGTTATCAATACTTAAAGATAGAATTTTGACAGCTACAGGCATTCCACCTTTAGCAGCATCTTCAGCCAAGTAAACCCTGCCCATTCCACCTTTGCCAATTAAATCTCTAATTAAATAACGATTATTTAAAAATTTTCCTATGTATCCGTCTAACTCTGCCTTATGCATTGCTTCATTTTGAATATCCGACAACATAGAAGTTTTCATAAATATTAAGCTTTCATTCCATAATTTTAAGTGACCTTACAGGTATTTACTTTTAAGTATAGCGATGATACAAATCACTATTATAAAAAAAGTGAATAGAGTCCATAAAAATTAGTTCAAGTAAAAATAAAATATATATAAAGCCAATAAATAGCTTGTGTAAAACTATCTACACTAAGGTTTAACACATACTTCAAGCTATCCATATGAGAAAATCCACTGAAACATAAAAACCGCTCAATAAGCGGTTATGATTAGTTCAGTACATATACTTATGTATGGTGGGCAATGCCCACCCTACTTATATTATTGTGGGAATAAGCGACGTAGTAGTCGTTGTAATCGTGATGGTGATTCAGTTTTGAGCTTGAAAGCGAGAAATTGTGTACGCTGGATTTTCTGGAAATTGTTATCACTGACAACAATTAAGGTAGGTTGTCCATTAGGTAGAACACGACCGAGCGTTAAACCTTCTATATTGTCGAGAGAAACGTCAAGTTTACGTAAATCTAACAGTAGTTTTTTCTGAACAGGTATGATAGCTTTTGTGTCTACCTCTGAAAGACTGTCAACGTTTTGAATATCTGTGGCGCCTTCAAGGGAAACTTGAAATAGCGAAATTGCAAACCCTAAACCAGTAAAAGCGCGCTCGATACTAATAAAATGTCCTTGATTATCAATCGCGTGTAAGTCTGGTAAACCTTGAGCGTATTTACCAGTGATGTTAATCAATGGCTTTACTGCTTCGGTTCTATATAAATACTCTTTTTCTAACTGGTTAGTAGAAAGATTATATTGCAAAATGCGGCTAGATGTGGTAAGACCTGGTTTAGCTTCGGAACCATCTTGAATGAGTGCATTTTCTGTAGCAGAGAATAAATACTTATTATCGGGTGTAGTCGTCAGGCTTTCAAATGCTAAGTTATTGCGAATACCTTTTTTACCATCACGTGAAGGTAAAAACTTATCTGGGATAGGTAAACTACTAACTTCTTTACCCGAAGCAAGCGAAAACTCTTTGATAAACGGGTTGATGAACTTTGCCGCATCACCTTCGGAAGATATAAATACAGTACCTCGATTAGTTAAAGCAATTCCCTCAGAGTCGATAGTGCTTCTGGCAAAGTTCTGATTATTTTTATCTACTAATAAAGTAGCCCCAACAGGCGCCACCTTTCCATCGAGGAGTACTCCCTGACTCAAATCGATTCTAAAAGTATAAAACCGTGCAGGGGCTTTTTCGCTGCGGTCATCTGAAATTGCATAATAAAGTTGCTTGGTATCATCGTAAGCAATGCCAGATAGTCCTCCAATAGGTGTATTTTGAAAAATCGTACCTGTTGGAATAACAGCTTGCCCAATAAACTCTATACCAGTAATCTCAACCGCAGATGAAGGTTGATTAGAAAAAAAGAAGACAATTATTAGAATCGGTACACAAAAGTAAACAATCAACTTGAAGCCAGGGTTTTTTCTGATTAGCTGCATAGCTATAGCTACCGGGTCAAAATTACAAACAAGATATCATAATCGAATCTAAGTTTGGGACTTAATAATAAACAACGACTAAAAAAATGTTGATGTAGCAGAGACAACGCTTAAACCACAAACTGCTCGGTTACAATTAATACAAGAATTAAATGCGTGTTATGCTCAAAACCTACCATTCATTGATATTACGTTTAATATACGCAATTACAAGCGTATTATTGAATACTTTCTTTTTGTGTTTATTTAGAATAGTATCTCATTTCAAAGAATGGAATGATTATAAAGATAAATATTATAAAGATGGACATATTATGTCGCTTGTTATTATATCAATTTTGATTTTAACGTGTGTTTGTTTAGTTATTTGGATTCAGGCAAAATACGGAAGTGGTAATAAAATTGCTAACAATACATTTTCCCATACATTTCTAAAACAATCACGTCGTAAATTGTTAAATACTGTTCGAGAGGACATTGAGTCTAGAATTAGAAAAACATTACCGAAACAAAGATTAATGCATTTAGGAATTAAACAGGATACAGAAAATTTAAGTATAAAAAACTCGACATATATTGAGTGTTTTTGGAACTTTATTGAAACAGATGATGTATCATCAGAATATAAAAAAATTATTGAAGTATTTAATCGCGCAAATAGAAGATTATTAATTTTAGGTTGTCCTGGTGCTGGTAAAACGACAATGCTATTAAAGCTAGGAGAGTATTTAATTAAAGAAGCAAATGAAAAACAAAATGAGCCAATACCAGTTGTTTTTGATATGGCAACATGGTATCCAGAACAAGAAATCTCTAATTGGTTAATATCTAGGTTAAAAATTAAATATAATTTGCCACAAAAGTTAGCTGAGGAATGGCTAAATGATTATCACATTTTGCCTTTATTAGATAGTTTAGACCAGCAACAAGAAAACCAAACGCAGTGCATTAACGCAATTAACAGATTTTTGCGGCAAGATGAACGAAATTCGTTAGTGATATGCTGTCGCTACGAAGAATATGACAAAAGTGAATCGCGTTTATTATTAACCACCGCAGTTATAGAAAAAATTGAAAAGGAACAAATTAAAGCTTATCTAAATAATAGCGAACACCAAGGTTTTTTGAAAAAGTTAATTAATGACGAAAATTTGATTGAATTTATCAATAATCCACTAAAATTTAAGCTTTTTATGGAAGTTGATTTGAAAATTGAAGATATAAAGACATTTGAGTCAAGTTTTTTCAAAGAGCGTGAACAACTTTATTTATATGAATTTTTCAATACATATATTAACAAAAATTTACAAGAGAATAAGTTTAAAAAATATCAAAATGATATTGAGCAAACAAAAAAATGGCTTGCTTGGTTAGCTAATGCTTTACAACAAAATAAGCAAAAAGAGTTCTTGATTGAAAAAATTCAACCTAGTTGGCTAGAAAATTCACAACAAAAAACTTTATATAGAAGATACTTTGGAATTATATCGGCAGTAATATTTGGTTCTATTTTTGCCATGATTTCTGGTTTAATATCTGAATTATTTGATGGTAATTATAAAGATTACATGGTTGGTCTTGTAACATCTGTAACTTCAATGCTAATTTCTGTGTTAATTTATGGTGATATTAATGAAGTATTTCTCGTTGATGAACTCAAGTTATCTTGGTTTAAAATAGGAGGTTTTTGGAAGAACAGAGTCGAATTAATGCTTTGGACTTTATTTGCTGCATTTGCCTCTCAACCATTATATTCAAGACTGTGTGGTGAGGAGAAGAATGGGTTAATTTTTCTAACAATTTCTTGGTTTACTACTGTAATGCTCAATGCATTATTTTCAATTAATTATGATGAGATTAAGAGCCAAAAATATCCTAATCAAGGAATTATAGATTCAGCCGATACAGCTTCATTCGTGATGATAATCTCTACGCCATTTTTCATATTAATTTATATAGTGTTAGGTTTTTATTTGAAATCGGGACTAAATAATTTAGCTTTTAAAGCTATAATATTTGGACTATGTTTTGGACTATTTTTTGGCTTAGTTTTTGGTGGAATTGCAGTTATTCAACACTTAATTATACGTTATATCCTTTGGTACAACGGGAATATACCGTGGAACTATTCTCGCTTTCTCGAAGAAATGGCTGAAAAAGAAATTATTCTGCAAATTGGTGGACGCTATAGTTTTATACATGAATTATTACGCGAGCATTTCACAAAAATATAATGTTTAAGATACTTTTTAAACTCCTTATTGGTTTGCTTCTTCAAAGAATTTAAATAACCAGTCTTTGACACAACGTGTAGCATGGCAATCATCTTCGTTATAACGCTGAATGATTGAAAGCATCGCATGATTGCCTGTTTTTAACCATTGGTCATACCAATAAATACACTTAGCACCACTAGCATCACTATCACGCCATTCAAATTTTAACCACTTAGCAATAACTTTGAGTGCGTAGCTTTCTATGGGTAAAGCCACATTTTTAATAAGTTCTTCATACACATCAACAAAACGACTGAGTATTGGCAACACAACATCGTATTGAGTGTGATATAGTTTCGCAAGTCGTTTGACGGTATCAAACTCATACACGCAAAAATGGTAAATAGGCGCCTCTGGGTACTGATTTACTAAGTTTACAAACTGCTGCCATACTAACTCTTCGTCTTCAGGTTTCTCTGCCAAGAACGAATAAAACTGTTCAGTCTGTGCTATTTTATCAACAACCAACACTCCCAGTAAGTAATTAAGATTCAAATCGGGTTGTGCTTCTATATCAAAGTAAAGTTCTACAGGATATTCTAGACGAATATCTTTAACGGCTATTTGACTTTGACGTAACGAAGAAATACTTGTATATGTATATGGTTGGGTTAAACTGATATTTTCTTCTACTTTGCGTGTTGAGGGTTGAAGTAGCAAAGCGCGATTCTCGGTTATTGATTTAGCTTGTACTACCAGCTTTGGGGCAATATAACTATCAAATCCAGGTAAATTTTCGAGCATTAAGGGGTTTGTATTAGCTAGAGCTTCGGGAGTATTAATATTAATAGCTCTAAGTTGAGCATAACGAACTGGAGTCACTCCAGGCATTAGCGAAAGATGACGTGAAGCGCGCGCAACATTATAACAATCGGTATGCCAATGACAAAGAGTGCATTTTTGCCGTGAGATAAATATATCGGGTGCGATTTCTGCTTCGAGTGACTCTATGCATTGCGATAAAATTCGCTGCATTTGCACAGACCATCTTTTTAAATCAACGTGATAGCTCGTTTCTTTGGAGCGCAGTATCAACCCAGCAGTTGTAGGTTCGACGAGTTGCGTTATTCTAAGTATTTCGGCGTGGTAAGCAGCAATAACTTGATACTCTTGTTTTGGACGCTTACCAAGTTCAATAGTGGTTGGGATGTACTGAAAATCGCCAAATCGTGATTTTCCTGGTTGTTTAATTAATAAATCAGGACAGCTTACTAGTGTATACTCACGACTTGGAACATAAGGTGAAAATAATGGCGGCGCCGTGTAATTAGTAAAAGAATCTTCAAGCGAGAAAGTAAGCGTAGACATATTATTATCACTTTCGTTGTCTTCAGCAACGGAAGAGACAGCAGCTAACTCAGCACTCAAAATATTTTGTTGTAAACTATTTGAGACTTGGGTACGCCATTCAATATCAGCATAATCTGCCAATAAAACCCCTTGGTAGATACAATCAACACCTTGCTGCATCAATTCCAAAGTTTCCACCGCACCCGCACGCCAATCACGCGGTCGATAGTTGGGACGAATGTACTCAGTGCGTCGTAAAATACTTTTTTGGTGGTTAATTTTATCTTGTTGAAGTTTAACCAGTAAATCGGTCGGTTCAGAACGCAATGTATAGTCGCCGTAGATGTCTAAAAACGGTCGGCGCCTACAGCGTTGGAATTGCAGCAGAAGTTCAGCGTTAATTAACATCTCTCTAGGCTAACAATAATTTGGTACGAATAGGAGTAAAACATACGTAATATGACAGATAAACTATATCAACATCGCGCTTTGTTTCCAGCATTGGCAAATAAGACTTACTTTAACTATGGTGGACAGGGCCCAATGCCACAAGCTGCTATTGACGCAGTTATTACTGCACAAGTTCAAACGCAGCAGCTAGGTCCATTTAGTAATGCAGTGTATTCCTGGATGAATCAACAAATAACGACGGCACGCAATAGCATTGCATCGCATTTACATGTTACATCTGAAACAATCACCCTTACAGAAAATGTTACCGTGGGTTGTAATATTGCGATGTGGGGTATAAATTGGCAACCAGGTGACCATTTGTTACTTACAGATTGTGAGCATCATGCTGTAATTGCAATTGCTCAAGCTATTAGGCGCCGTTTTAAAGTAGAAATTACAACTTGTCCAATTCTCGCAGCAGAAAACCCTGTTGATGTAATAGCACAACACCTTCGTCCGAATACTCGTTTGCTAGCTATTAGTCATATATTGTGGAATACGGGTGAGGTTTTAGCAGTTGATAAAATATCTCAATTGTGTCGAGCGAATAAAACTTTGTTGTTAGTGGATGCAGCGCAGTCGTTTGGTTCGATGCCTTTGGATTTGAATCAGATGGGAGTCGATTTTTATGCTTTTACTGGTCATAAATGGATGTGTGGCGCCGCTGGGTTAGGTGGGTTGTACGTGCGGGATGAAGTTAGAGAAAATTTGTTACCAACTTTCGTGGGATGGCGTAGTGTAATAACAGATACACAGGGACAACCGCAAGACTGGCAACCAGATGGACGAAGTTTTGAGGTGGCAACTTCTGATATACCGCTACTTGCAGGGTTACGGGAGGCAATGGTAGTTCATGAGCAGTGGGGAAGTATTCAGGAACGTTCGTCGCAAATATTGAAAAATAGTGAGTATTTGTGGCAAAAATTACAATCACTACCTGAAGTCAAATGCTTGCTAACCTCTCCACCACAAAGCGGTTTAGTGTCATTTCAACTAATAAACATGCAACACCAGAAATTAGTTAGTTATCTAGAGACACAACATAATATTTTAACTCGGACTATTGCAAATCCTGATTGTGTGCGTGCTTGTGTGCATTATTTTACTCTGGAATCGGAAATTGATGATTTGGTTGCGGCGGTTCGGGAATTTGGTGTTTGATTGGCGTGTGGGGGGGCAGGTTTACGAGGTTGTTGTGATAGGTTATAACTCTTGGTTAACCTGCCCCTACGGTATTTTACGGTATTTTATACGGTATTATGGAACGTCCTGCTATATATATTGCTATCACGAATCATGGTTTTGGTCATGCAACACGTACTGCTGCTGTTGCTGCTACTATTCAAAAACTGTTTCCTGATGTTTTGCTGATTTTGGTGACTACGGCGCCGCGATGGTTATTAGAATGTTATATACAGGGAGAATTTATACATCGTCCGCGTGCATACGATTTAGGTGTGGTGCAAGCTGATAGTTTAAGAATGGACAAGGATGCAACGTTGTCTAAGTTGGTGGAAATTAAGAAAAAGCAAAATTCAATAATTGCCTCGGAAGTAAACTTTATTCGCCAAAACCGCGTTAATTTAATTTTGGCAGATGTCCCCTTTCTTGCGGCGCCAATTGCAAGTGCGGCCAATATACCTTGTTGGATGATGACAAACTTTGGTTGGGATTTTATATATCGTGACTGGGGTGGAGAATTTATTGCCATTGCTGACTGGATAGGTGAATGTTATAGCAAATGCCAGCGCACTTTTCGTCTTCCTTTCCACGAACCTATGTCAATGTTTTCTAACATTACTGATGTAGGTTTAACTGGTGGTTCTCCCCATTACTCTACTGAAGAAATTAGTCAAAAATGGAAAATTAATGCTCCTAAAGAAAAAACTGCGTTACTTACGTTTGGTGGTTTAGGTTTACAAGAAATTCCTTACCATAACCTGAATAAATTTCCCGACTGGCAATTTATCAGCTTCGATGCTTCGGCGCCGGAATTACCAAATATAATCAAAATTACAGACCGTAAATACCGTCCAGTAGATGTTATGCCAGTTTGCGGTCAAGTTATTTCTAAACCTGGTTACGGAACATTTGCCGAAGCAAGCAAACTTAATATACCTATAATCACAATTACGCGCGATAACTTTGCTGAAGCTGCCTACATACTCGAAGGGATTACAAATTGCAACCAGCATAAAATTCTATCACCACAAGAATTTTTTGAAGGAGACTGGGATTTTCTTAACCAAGAATTTCAGCAACCGAGTAAATTAAAAACAATTACCAAAGATGGTAATGAAGTAATTGCTCAAAACGTAATTAACTTTTTAAATAAATAAAAAAAGCGCGACATTTTTTATATGTCGCGTCATCCATCGCGTATAAACTTTAACTAAGTCCTAGAAACCGGGTTTCTTGGAGAAACCCGGTTTCTTCTTTAGGAGAGTGATTTTTTGTAAACAGCGTTATTTCCACCAACTATAAACACATCCAGTTTATTGCTGCCTTGTGAAGTTGCAGCAGGCGCCGAGATAGCTGTACCACCGATATTTTCCCAGGAACTCCAAGTTACGCCATCTGAGTATTTACGGTAGACTGCGTTATCTGTACCAACTGCGAATACATCTAAACGGTTTTTGCCCCATGAAGTGACACTCGGAGCATATAACCATAAACCACCTAAAGATACCCAATCACTCCATACTTGACCATTCCAGTATTTATGGTAAATAGCATGGTCGCCACTGCGTACAAATAAATCAATTCTATTTTCACCCCAAGATACAGAGGAGGGCGCCGATAGTGCAAGTCCGCCTAAACTCGTCCAGTTACTCCAAGTGCTACCATCCCAAGTCATTTGGTAAACAGCGTTATCTGCACCTACAGTAAATACATCTTGACGTGTACCCCAACCTGAGACAGCGACACCTTGCTTACAGAAACCACCTAAATTTTCCCATTCGCAGGCGCCCCAACTGGTATCACTGCAAGATAAACGCTGTATTTGGCGTTGTTTACCGATAGTAAATGTATCGATGCGGTTAGGTGTTGGTGATATTGCAGCAGGCGCCGATAAGCTAAACCCACTTAAACTTTCCCACTCAGTCCAAGTCGTACCATCCCAAGTTTTTTCGTAGACGGCACTATCACCACCGATAGCAAAAATATTAAGACGTTTTTCACCTAAAGATACAGCACCAGGAGCAGAGAAGGCATTTCCACCCAAGCTTTCCCACTCGCTCCAACGAGGTAATTGAGGATTTAATTTGTCAAAAGCAACTTTGGGTTGAAGAATACCTGCACCAGTATTTTGGTCGAAACCAGGTTCACCAATATTCTTTGCTGTCTGCTTAAAGAGGTCTTTCATTTCCTCTTGGGTGATTCCTGGTTTTGCTTGTGTGAATAATGCTGCCACGCCAGCAGCAATTGGACAAGCCGCTGAAGTACCGTTATCGCTGCCAAAATAACCTCGGAAATGTGTAACTGAACAGAAATCTGGTTTGTTGGGGTCGAGTGTAGCTGGTCCTTGGCTACTGTAACCTACAAATTGTTCGTCTTTATTAACAGCACCAACTGTCATTACTAAAGGATGTCCATTGGCGCCCCAAATACTTTTACCAGAACCAATATCACCACCGCAACGGTCTGCTGGACAAGTGCCACCACAGTTACCTGCTGCGAACAGCATAATAATGCCTTCGTTGATTGCTTCTACAACCTTACGAGTGAACGGATGGTCTGCATTGGTCGCGTAGAATTCATCCCAGCTTTTTTGATATATACCCCAGCTATTGGAAAGAATATGTGGTGTACCATCAATACGATGTTGGTTAATTGCCCATTGAAATACAGCTAAAGCGTTAGATATAGAATCACCACCAGCAATGCGACAGTCATATAATTTTGCTTCAGGCGCCATACCGAGAATATCTGTGGCACACATGTTACCGTGTTCACCCCAAGAACGCGCTTTGGTTCCCCAATCTTGTGCTGGACCACCAATTACATTTGGAATGCGACGAATACCTTCAAATGGGTCAACAGGGCGCCCCTCAGCAGTAATACCACCATCAACAACGCCAACTACAATACCTTGACCTTTAAACCCAGCAGCCCAAATTTGGTCAACACCAAAATATTTTGCTACATCTGCAATTGTGCCTTTTGCTGTAGTGGGTGAACAGTCGCAAGTGCCAACAGGACAGTTACCTTTACCATCCATCGGTTTGACTAAATCGTAGGTAGTCTTTTCCAAAACCGATTGATTGAATGGAGCAATAGGTGTATCTTTATAAACTTTAACAACACTTGGTTGAGCTTCGAGTTCAGCAATTCTACGTTCTTCGACTTCACCGCGAATGATATAAGTTTCTTCGTTAGCAGCCATAATACTTGCAACAACGTTGCTAGATGGAGCAACTGGAACTGGTTCATATGCAGTGTCGAGTCGAAAACTGTCAATACTGGCGCCAACATTTTCTGATGCACCAACTATACCTTGTGTTCTAGATACTCGTAACTCTACAAGAACCTTTTGCATCGCACTAAAAGAGTCAGCATTCATCTGCGCGCTACTCATTACCCCTGTTCCCCGCGACTCACCCATACCTAAAGACGGCATATTACTGGAGTTGGATGATGGAGGCGCCTGTTTAGACTTACCATTACCGTTACCATTGCCATTACCATTGACGCTTCCATTGCCCGAAGCGTTAAAGTCATTATTTTGCATATTCTCAATCCTTTTATAAATTAATTTTGTTTCAATGCGACCAGCGCACACTCTAATTGCTTAAACCTTACTTTTTGGAGGGTAATGTAAGTACTGACGACTTTAAATAAAGGGCAAAAGATAAGGTCAAGAAAAATTTTATGCGAGATAGCCAAAAAAATACAGGTAAGGAAATTTACTAATTTTTTTACCTTTAATTTCCTGAGCTTTACCCACCGGATTTTTCTCTCTAACTTAACTTTTGCCCATATTCAGATAGGCTTTTCGACTTGTCAGGGAGGAATTCTAGCCTCGGTTCTCACCGAACTGCTATGGTTGATATTATGAGCAGTAATAAGACTAAAGTGAATACGTGATTACACTGAAATTCTTACTTAACCACCGTTGAAGTTCAGTGTAAATCACGGTATCATTTATAAATTAAGGCGCTATGCATCGCCAATTACTTATTTCGCCTGTCTTCGAGGGGCTTCACCCCTACTTGCTTATACCCCTACTGCACTTGACCCCTACATTATGACACCCCTCATAGGTAATGGCAAGTTTCTAATACCAGTATCTATAAATATTTTGCAGAACATCTTGTGGAGCAACATCTTGTGGAACAACATCTTGTGGAGCAACATCTTGTGGAGCGGGCATCCTTGCCCGCCTCTAACAATGAACTTAACAATGGACAGGCAACGATGCCTATCCCACAAGACTATTCATAAATTCTTAGTCAAGAAACAACACTTATAACCCGGTGGAAAACCAAATAACTCCCCAAACACCCGATAACCATGTTTCTCATAAAAATCAGGCGCCTGAAAACTAAAAGTATTGAGAAAAACTTGTTTCACACCCCTACCACGAGCCTCATCCTCAGCCATCTGCAAAATAGTACTTCCATACCCACCTTTCCGATATGGCTCGCTAATCCAAAACAACTCAATATAAAAGCAATCCCAATAAGTCTCTCCAACCAACCCACCAACTATTTTTTGTTCAGAATCTCGCAATGAAAAACAAAGCTTTTTATAATTATAATCTCCAGCTTGCTCTTGGTTAAACTGATTAATACCTTCTTGAATAGCTTGTGTAAATGCACTATCAGGCTTGTCTTCAAAAACAATGGCACATGTCTGACTCATATCACTACCATATTTACGTATTTACCAAGATGACTATTATACAAAACAAGCAATAGTATAGATAATTAGAGCTTGCGTGTGCGTCAAAAAGTCAGTGGTAAATATTGCCATGTACTAAAACTGCTACAAACACTCAACAGGCTAGCATCCACCTTGCAATCTAATTCTAACAATGGATGAAATAACTCCACCTAAATCTATAGATACTAGTCTTGTTAACAATATAGAATAAGCAAGAATAGTAGCAGAAAATATAAGCACCGACCCCGAACTTCTGCTAGAGTTAGCACATTCTCAAGACAAAGCGACCCGTAGAGCAGTTGCAGCTAATCCAAATACTCCAGCAGACGCACTTTTAAAATTAGGCGCCGAATTTCCAACACAATTAGTAGAAAACCCCGTATTTTCACTGTTGCTACTAGAAAATCCTAACTTGGTTGCAGAAATTCCCCTGCCTACACTACGAAGTATTTTAAAGCTGGATAATGTGCCACAGTTTATCTTAGAGCAAGCAGCACACAAAGCTGATGTAGAAGTACAATTGGCATTAGCTAATAATATTCAAACATCTGGTAAAACTTTAGGAATGATAAGTATAGGGAAAGCATTTGAACTACATAATATTGGTCATGAAACACGTACCTTTAAGGGTTATTCAAGTGGTATCCAAACTGAAGCTCACAGTCCTGATGGTTATTTTATCGCTAGAAGCACACCTGATACAAATGGGCAAATTGAACTGATAGATAAGCAAACTGAAAAAAAAATCTGTTTCTTTAGCGGACATAAAGCAGCGGTTCAGTCTTTATCTTTTAGTGCAGATGGTAAGCTTCTAGCTAGTAGAAGTGCCGAAGATTTTAAAATGTGGGATATTGAAAACCAAAAGCAGATATATAGTCATTCACAATCCTCTAGTAACTATTATCCTCACGTTGTTTTTACCTATGACACCCAGAAGTCAAATCCAATTTTAATAACTAGTGATTTTTGGGGTGACTTTGAAAGTAGGGATTTTAATTCAAATTTAGCGCAACCTAATACTTCTTACTTTACAGGAAGTGGTTCTTCTTTTAGTGCCGAAATTGCAATTAGCATGAATAGAAAAGTACTTGCAAGACGTTTTGATGAAGAACCTATTCAGCTATGGAATTTAGAAACTAAGCAAGAATTAGGTTTTTTAACATTAGAATCTAAATACGGCAAATTAATGGCACTGAATTCTCAAGGAAAAATTTTAGCTGCCAATTCTAAGCAAGAAATTACATTATGGGATGTTGAAACTAAAAATGTAGTTTGTAATCTTAAAGGTCATACAGATTATACCAATGCAATTGCATTTAGCCCAGACGATAAAATATTAGCCAGTGGAGGTTGGGATGTCACGCTAAAGCTGTGGAATGTTCAAGAAGGTAATGAAATTAAAACACTATCACTACCAGTAATTATTACGATTTTAGCTTTTCATCCTCAAGAGCCAATTTTAGCAAGTGGTCATCGTGATGGCATAATCAAACTTTGGGATTTAAACAGAATGGAAGAAATTCATAGTTTTAAAGCTCATAAAGAAGAAGTGGAAGACTTAGTATTTAGTCCAGATGGAAAATTTCTAGGAAGTAGTGAAAGTGAGCGTTTTCGTAGTACTATTCGCTTATGGAAGCTCAAGTTTAATTAACTTTCTCTAACCAAAGATGTTTATATAAAGATAGTATTCGTATTAAGTCGTTAGAAGGCGCCTTTTTTTCGTCTCTTCCGAAAGCTAACCATTAGTTTCGGGTATTCGATAATACTTATTAATACGAAAAAGCAAATCATTATAGAGGTCGTCAAAAGTTAAACAGTAGATATGTTTTGAATTTAAAACTAAGTGTTCTTGGCGCCAAATTAGTCTCTTTTTCTCCCTTGGCTCCAAGTCGTGATTTCTACCAATAATTAACATTCCTACATAGTCAATTCTTCTGCTACCAAACCGATTCTCAAAATCATCTGTTCTTTCTAAATCATCTAGTTTCCAAAACCAATCTATGATTTGGCTAAATCCTTTTTCAAACCTTGGCGACCATTCAGGGCAATATTTTCCTGCTTTGCTAACAAAAACACTATTTGATCTAGCGTCCTCAAATTCAATAAAGCAATAAGATTTTTTTCTAGAATCTCCAACTGCTAAATCTGCGGCAAAATCTCCAAAAATATTAAACTCAAACGCAACACGGTTCAATCTTTCAATATTTCTATGGTAGGAGCCAATAAATGTAGACAGTTGAATCCTTTCTCGAAAAAAAGGTAAAATATCATTTTTTTTCAGATAGTGACTTTTTCTGTTCTAATAGCTCTTTAAATTCCTCAAGTTGAAAACGACAAATTGCAGGGTCAAAATTTATTTTTACAAACTCTTTCATGCTTAGGTATCAAATCATTTTTTACTTTTAGAAAAATATTTTAACCTTCCTTTTGTAAAAAGATCCATAACTTCTATTTCCTCCAATGTTTAAAGACTCAGTATTGTGATTGCTGAAATTATGGGCACCTTCCCCTTTGTCTTGGTCTCCGAGACTGTTCGGTATCTGCTGTATTGGTTGTGTAAACGGAATTTCAGATACAGAACAAGGAACCGAACAATCTTGAACGATTTGATTTTGTTCGGTATTTTTAGTGTACTGTTTGGTATTCTGTTCGGTATCGTCAAATGTATGTATATCAGTACTTTGAGATGTACTAGTAGTAGTGTTTAAGAGAAAGTTAGGGGATGCTCCCGTATGAGTTAATTTAACTAGCTTCTCTCTGTTATCTTTGCCACCTAAGAATTTAGAGACAGTACCCTCTTTAATTAATCTGTCTATTGTTATGCGAGTAGAATCATAGTTTTCTCCAATCAATTCAGGTATCTCCTTTAATGGCATCGCGTTATGTGGATTTAAGCTTAAAAGATTTATTATTTTGGGTTTGATGGCTTTAGTTTCTTGTTCGTTCTGCTTTACACTGTCGGTAATTACATCAAAATGTCTATCAAATCTGTCTAGGGTTATTTGAAGTTCCCTACGTTCAGAGCCACGTATCTTCGCAGTTGATAGTTTAATAGTATTACTAACAGTATCTTTATCTAGCTGCCAAACAGCACTACTACTAGCAGCAATAGAGAAGTTACCTGCTGATTTTGCAATTTCTTCATATTCCTGAGACTTGTTGTTATGGTGAATTACAAGCATTGCTGTTTTGTATTGATTGCACAAGCTTTGTAATCGTCGGATAGGCAATCCAGCTTTCGAGTTATTTTCATCGAAATTAGGTAAATAACCTGTAATGCCTCTATAGCTATCAATCACTATAAGTGTCGGTTGCAACTCCTCAATAATTTTTTCAAGCTTTGGCAGTTGCGTCATATCCCAGTCAAGCAATAATTCATATTTATCTGATACACCTATACGCCTATCGATGAATGAAGATAGCATCTCGTTATCGGACATTTCACCGAAACTGTTTACAAATATTACTTTTCCAGTTTTTAAAGGTTTTTCATCTAAAAACTTTTCGTTGTAAATCACTGAAGCGGCAAGGTCATAACCTAGTGTTGTTTTACCTACACCTGGATTAGCTCCAATTAGAGTTACACCCGTTGCTGGCATCAATCCTGGTATTAGCCATTCAACGTCCGAAGTTTGGTTTACGTAAAATTCTTGAGATGTCAGGCGCCTAGCTTGTGGCTTTGATGTGGAATCAATAAGCTGAACGAGCATTGACTCAAGTCTAGATACCTTTTTACCGTATCTTTGAGCAATATCGTTAAGCGTGTCATCCCAAGCAAGAATATCAGTTTCTTCAGATAATGCTAATAATTCAAGTCTTAATCTATCTCGCCGAGTTTTTTGTTTAGCAGCAATGTCCCTACGTTCCAACTCTTCTTGAAATTCGTTCTCTAGCTCTTTCATAAGATTATTCCAATTGAAAGGGTTTTCATTACACCTTCTCCTTAGAATATCAAGCTCCTTAGTCTTTTGAGAGCCTTGTAACAACCTAATTGCGACTTGTGCCAGATTAACCGCATCCTGGTGTTGTAATTTATTAGACTCTTGGTTGGTTGCTTTCAACCAATCTTCAATCGGTTTTGAGTGATTGAAAATATTGTCAAATACCTCAATAGATGTGGCATGGTCAGGCGCCAGGTATGAAAGAGGTAACTTAGATTCACAGTGCCATATACTACATTCTCCCACTGTCCAAGCAATAGCCTTAATAATTTCTTCACTGGCGCCAACATCCACAATATAGTGTTGTGCATCAGTCGCAACGTAATCAGTAATCTCTTCAAAGCTTCTGATATCAAAAAGGTTACTGAGGTGACTGTTGGATGCATCTATAAAATCAGATACCCACAGGATAGGGTAGTGACGCTTTTTAGCAGTTGATGAGTTAATTTGTTCTGGTTGACTTTGTACTAGATTCTTCATATGATTAGAATGATTCAAATTTTATGCACTGGGAGCTTTGTCTTTATCCCAGTATTCCAATATTTGCCAAAGCTTAATAAATCCCAGTTATCACTTACTCGTTAAGTCGTGAACAGGCACTTATACCGCAGTGCCCATAATGGGTTAACTGCGGTTAAGATGCTTTTGATTCGTTATCGCTTTGTTCGCTAGCCCAAGCTAATAAAAGCTGTCTAACCAAGTGTGACAAGGTAATACTTTTTTTTGCTACAACTTGCTTAACTAACTCTTTCTCCTCCTCTAGTAAGAATATCCTAAGTTCGGTAGCTCCTTCCTGCCGTGCGGTTACTGTTGGCAATTGCATAATAGTTTTTATCCCATCATCTGTGTTAAGCACTAGACTACCACGAGAAGGAGTTTCGCTTAACACATTAGAAGAAATATTTTTAGTTAAGTTTTGTAACGGTTTGCTGTTACCATTCGCTTTTTTGGGTTCTCTATGTACCCCTCCTTAATAAGGTACTCTCGCAAAATTCCCACAATCAGGGCACTTACAGACTGTTCCCTGTTAGCGGCGCACTCTTCGAGAGCGTCCTTTACTTCGTCGCTAGCCTGAAATGTAATTCTGTTTTTAATCGTAGGCATAAAACATAAAATATCAACACTTCTTACTCACCACATTAAACGCCTCAAACGCTTATAGCAACAAATCCTGTAGGCATTACGGCTATTAGTTCAAGCATTGATGCTTAAAAAGTGTTGGCACTTTGAAAACATATTGCTACTTCAGTGCTGTGATAATTAGTTATTTGGCTCTGATAGCTCAATATTCGGCGCCGATGTTTCACTCAGCTTTTTTACGTATATTTATTTAAGAATCAATATTTTCAAGACTCAGTATTGTGATTACTGAAATTGTGGGTACCCCCCCTTGTCTTTATCTTCCAATTTGTTCGGTATCTGCTGTATTGATTGCGTAGATTGGATTTCAGATTCCGAACAAGAAGCCGAACAATCTTGAGCGATTTGATTTTGTTCGGTATTTTTAGTGTACTGTTCGGTATTCTGTTCGGTATTATCATAGCTTTGTATATCAATACTTTAAGGTGTACTAGTAGTTTTTCCAGACAAAGTTAGGGGAGGGGGGGTACAGGTTAATTTAATTAGCTTCTCCTGTTATTTTTGCAACTTAAGAATTTATAGACTGGCGCCAACAAGATAGTCAGTACGGGAGCAAAAATTCTAGAAACCAGGAATATACGTCGATAACTGCTTGATTAAAAGTCTTAAGTCTTACTCAATGTCAGCTTTGCGTAATGCTGTTAAAGATGAGGTTGTATATGGTGTACTGGCTTATCATGATTTGGTCAAACCTCCAAAACAAAAGCTTGAGCAACGTTTACAAGCTGCTTTTGATGAGGTTCGTCCTAGTTTAAAAAGCCATAACGGTGATGTTGAGTTGGTGGCAATTAAATTACCGGATGTAGTGGAGGTTAGATTTACTGGTACATGTAAAAGTTGTCCTTTTCTGATTTAGGCGCCTAGTGCAGTATCTATGTTTGGTTCCCGTGGTGCCTTTCCAAAATATATATGTCATTATCATAATTACAAATTCCGTCAGGAGCATCAAACCAGAAGCCGCCAAAAACAATCATTTGATGATTAAATTGTATAGTTGAATGTCCATTTCTCGGAGCAGGAAATTTGCCGTCAACTTGAGGAATAATAGCACTATAAATCCCATTAGTCACGGATTCTATAGGTAAATTTAGCAAAACTAAATTACCAATTGTCGCATGGCTAATACCATCTTGTGGAGCTAATCCGCCAAATACAACTAGGTTATTTCCAAATTCCCCATAACCGCAAATAGTTCGACCTGGATAAAAAAAATAATCAATATTTTCGTCATCTTCATCTTCATCTTCATCTTCACTATTCGACAAAGACAAAATAGTTTTACCGCTATAATTTTTAATTTCTTCCGAAAATTTAGCTTTTTGCCACTGCAATTTTAGTATATTTTTAGAATCTAAATCAGTCAAATTTAAAGTTAAAATATCTGAGCAGAATCCTTCATAACCACCATCTCCAAAAAACTTGATTAATGTATTGTCGCGAACTATCAATCCACCAGAAGCAGAACCAGGAGAACTTTTAACTTCTAGTGTCAGCCAAGACATTGTGGTTAAATCGAGAAGATGAAGGTCGTTATACGAAAAGTAAATATCATAAGAGCCACCATGAATAAATAATTTGTCTTTAAATAAAGCTGCACTATGATGAGAACGAGCAACTGGTGGAGTTCCATTAGGAATAACTCGCGACCAATGCCAGGTTTTGAGTTCGAGAATATAAACATCTGTATCGTGACAAAGATATCCTCCCTCTACCTGTTCTTCATATCCTCCCCACACTACCATTTTTTCTTGATATAATACAGCAGTATGAAAACTTTTGTTAGGGGGAATTTTACCTGAAACCTGTGGTTTTTCCCAAGTCCAGGATTTAAGATTGAGTACATGAACATCGTTAAGAGTAATATTAGTTTCATTATCTTCTCCAGCAAAAATAATCATGGAGTTTTGATATCGAATTGCAGAATGTCCGCGTCTACTTTGAGGGGCATTTCCTTGAATTTGAGGAAATTTCCAGATAAAGCGACTCTGTTGTGATACTAATTGTGAATTACTTGGTGATAGCATTGAATTTAAATATTAAAAATTATTGTTAAAACTATCTTACGTTAAAAAAAACTTTATTTTTATTGTTTTGGCGCCATCATTATTGAGATTTCAATTGATGTCTCAATATATTCATAATTTTTTTAGTCTCAACTCGAATGTTAATTTGTACTGACAAATACCAAATGAGAGATAAAAATATCAGATGTCCAAAACCTATTAAAGCAAATTTAATTGCAATAAAAATACTAGCATATATGTAAAAACAAAGAAAAAGTAACCAAATTCTTGTCAGCATCAATATTTCTTGATTGGCTACCTGCATTTTGAGTTCTAAATTGACTTCATTATTTGTTGAGGCGCCACAATTTATTTGACCTTGGGTTAAAAGGCGTAATCTTTTATATCCCACAGGTCCATCAATTTGGAAATAATTATCATTTATGATTGTTATTGAATATAGTATATTTCCGCCAAATAGAAAGCCAGAATTTTTCTCTACAATTCCATTAATCGACAATTTTGTTAGTCTTTGTTGTAACTCTTCCAGAGAAAGGGGTACATAGAGATTGCAATGTCGATAGGGAACAAAGCGTAAAATAGTTTTGTTCATCTGAACGCAATTTTTTATATTGTATTGGTTTTGTGATATTTGCTTGTTTATATAGTTATAATTACTTAAACTTGAATTGACATCGTTATATTTACGGTTATTTTTATAGAGGCGCCGTTTCCACAAACAAATTATATTTCTTATTTGTAACCCAAGTTTCTTTTGACAATTTCATTAAAGTAAGAATATATACTTTATTTAATAATGGAATAGCTACACTGAAAACAAGCATAACTTACGATATTGTCACAATTCTGAGTCGATGCGTAAAAGCTATTAATTTATGTAATAAAATGATATATCAAAGTGATTTGGAAGAGTTGGTTACGGAAATTAGTCGCTTTGAGGCAATTATAGCTGATTGGGATGAGACTCAACGAGGTGTAGCTTTTGGGTTGAAAAGGGCAATTGAAACGTTACATAAAGAAGCACTCGCGCGTTTAATTAAAAGCGTCAAGCTTCAATCAATGTCGGCATTGCGTAATGCAGTTCAAGATGAAGTAGTATATGGTGTGCTGGTTTACCATGAATTGGTGAAACCACCATTACCTTCACTTGAAAAACGTTTACAAACAGCTATTGAAGAAGTCCGTCCTAGTTTAAAAAGTCATAATGGTGATATTGAATTAGTAGCAATTAAACTACCAAATACAGTAGAAGTTAGATTAATTGGCACATGTAAAAATTGTCCCTCTTCTAATTTTACTTTGTCTCAAAGCATTGAACAGACTATTCAAGCATACTGTCCTGAAATTACTAAAGTTGTTGCAGTATAGGTAATGTTCATGTCCTTTTTGCCCTTTTCAAATTTAGGCGCCGATATCATATTAGGTACACGTGAAGAATTTGCAGTACCACTGGCGCCTAGTGCAGTATCTATGTTCGCTCCGCGCGGCGCCTGTTTAACATCACAAAGTGGCCCTTTATGGGTTGCGGATACAGGACACCATCGATTATTGGGATGGCAAAACTTACCAACTCAAGATGGTCAACCTGCTGACTGGGTAATTGGACAATCTGATTTTTTTCACGAAGGACAAAATGCTAAAGGTACACCAGGAAACACAACGCTAAGTGTACCAACAGGTATTTATGTTTGTGGTGATGGTTTAGCTGTAGCAGATGCTTGGAACCATCGCGTTTTAATTTGGAAGGAAATTCCACAAGATAACAATGTGCCGGCAGATATTGTACTAGGGCAAAATAATTTTACTGATAATCGACCAAATAGAGATGAGCAAGAAGCGGGAGCAAATACTCTTAATTGGTGTTACGGTGTTTTTTATCATAAAGGAAAGCTGTTTGTTGCTGATACTGGTAATCGTCGGGTATTGGTTTGGAATGAGTTACCAAACGAGAATGGTCAACCTGCTGATTTAGTCTTGGGACAACCAGATATGTTTTCTCGGAATGAGAATGGTGGTGGGACTGCCGGAGCTTCGAGTATGCGTTGGTGCCATGATATTACATTTTGGCAAGAAAATTTAGTTGTGACTGATGCTGGTAATAACCGCGTTATGATTTGGGAAGGAATGCCAACAGAAAATAATACTCCTTGTCGCGTAGTTATAGGACAAAAAAGCTTTGATTTTGTTGAGTTAAATCAAGGTGTTTATTTCCCTAATGCTAGTAGTCTCAGTATGCCATATGGTGTTGATGCTTTTGGTGATTGGTTGATTGTGGCTGATACTGCAAATTCGCGATTGTTGGGATGGAAGAATTTTACATCATGTGGGGTAGATGCTGCTGCGTTAATGGGACAAAAGGATTTTAAAAGTAAATCAGAAAATGGTGATTTTGGATTACCAAAGCGAAACAGTGTTAATTGGTGTTATGGCATTAATATATGTGGTGATACTGCTGTGATTTCTGATTCTGGTAATAATCGTATTTTATTATGGCGCCTTAAGTAAGGTGGGCATTGCCCACCATACATAATTCACAGGAAATTTATTATGTATGAAGAAATACGAGTACGGGGTACAGTTCAAGGAGTGGGTTTTCGTCCTACAGTTTATCGTATTGCCGTAGCGAATGGGTTACGCGGTGAAGTTTATAACGACGGTGAAGGAGTGGTAATTCGCGCATTGGGAAGTGAAGAATCTTTAGAAAAATTTGTTCGCCAATTACAGCAAGAATGCCCGACTTTGGCAAAAATAAATGAAATAACACGGAAACAACATATATCTGAGGGTGAATTTAACTTTGATGATTTTGTAATTTCTGAAAGTATTAATAATGTAGTCAATACCGAAATTACACCCGATACTGCCACCTGTGTACAATGTCAAAGCGAAATCTTCGACCCTCAAAGTCGCTGGTTTCGTTATCCTTTTACCAATTGTACCCATTGTGGACCACGCCTAAGCATTATTCGTTCTATACCTTATGACCGCAATAACACTAGCATGGCAAGCTTTGCGATGTGTCCAGAATGCAGCTCATCGTATAACGATATTACAAATCGTCGCTTTCATGCTCAACCAACAGCTTGCCATGTTTGTGGTCCCTCGGCATGGTTAGAACGTGCTGATGGCAAACCTTTTACAGCTTCTATGTTCTCAATGTTAGATGAAGTTGATGCCGTTTGCACTTTGTTACAAAAAGGGGAAATTGTCGCCATCAAGGGTCTCGGTGGAATTAATTTGGCGTGCGATGCTAAGAGCGAAACCGCAGTTAAAAAACTCCGCGAACGAAAACAACGATACCACAAACCCTTCGCCTTGATGGCGCGTGATATTACTGTTATTGAACAATATTGTACTCCTAATGCCAAAGAACGTGAATTACTTTTATCTCACCAGGCGCCTATTGTTTTAATTAATAAAGGAGAAGGAGATTTTGTTTCATCATTAGTGGCGCCTTTCTCAAGTACTATTGGTTTCATGTTGCCATATACTCCTCTACATCATCTTATTCTCAAACGGATGAATCGTCCGATTGTATTTACAAGTGGCAATATATCTGATGAACCGCAGTGTATTAATAATGAGGAAGCGCGCGAGAAGCTAGGACATATCGCCGATTATTTTCTTTTCCATAACCGAGATATTATTAATCGTGTAGATGATTCGGTGGTTAGAGTCGTTGGTGGTAAAACTCGAATTATTCGACGCGCACGAGGATATGCACCTGCTTCTATTAACTTACCCTCTGGTTTCGCTACTTCACCTCAAGTTTTAGCGATGGGGGGTGAGTTAAAAAGCACCTTCTGTTTATTACGTCACGGCAAAGCTATTATTTCACAACATTTAGGAGATTCAGAAAATGTCGCTACGTTTAATAGTTACCAAGAAACGCTTGATTTATATTTAAACTTATTTGAACATAAACCAGAAGCAATTGCCACAGACTTGCATCCAGAGTATTTATCTACAAAGCTAGGTAAACAATTAGCAGCTAGTAAGCAGTTGGTTGAAGTACAACATCATCATGCTCATGTTGCTGCTTGTATGGCAGAGAATAATATAGATATAAATACGGCGCCTGTTTTGGGTATTGCTTTCGATGGTTTGGGCTATGGTGAAGATGGGACACTTTGGGGGGGAGAATTTCTTTTAGCTGACTATCGAGAATTTACACGAGTCGCAACATTCAAACCTGTTCCAATGATAGGAGGCGCCTTAAGCATTCATCAACCTTGGCGTAACACTTATGTACACTTAGTAACAAAATGGCAAGAGTTAGAGTCTAAGTATGGAAGCTTAGAATTATTCCAGTTTTTACAAACTAAACCGATATCACTACTTAATCAACTAATTAGTAAACAAATTAATTCACCTCTAACTTCTTCTGTTGGGCGCCTGTTCGATGCTGTTGCTGCTGCTATTGGTATTTGTCGCGACACATGTAGTTACGAAGGACAAGCAGCTATTGAAATGGAAGCACTAGTTAACGCTGGTGATAATAAAGAATTACTAAGTTATAGTTTTGATATCGAAAAATCAAATAATATTAGTTATATTGATTCAAGCTACATGTGGATTCAACTTTTAGATGATTTGCAGCAAAATATACCAAAGCAAGTTATTGCTGCTAAATTCCATCAAGGTTTGATTAATATTATAGTTCAAATGGTAAACCATTTACAACAGGAATATAAATTTAATCAAATTGCTTTAACAGGTGGAGTTTTTCAAAATGCTATTTTGTTAGAACAGCTTCAAGACAAATTAGCAAAATTTGATACAAAAGTCATTACTCATAGTTTAGTACCTTCTAACGATGGTGGCATATCGTTGGGACAAGCAGTAATTGCCGCTGCACGATTACAGAAACCGGGTTTCTTTGTTGAAATTTCGTCATAAAAATGAAGATTTTGCGTAGAAACCCGGTTTCTTTATAATTTATTGGTTGTCTTTATGTGTTTAGGAATTCCTGGTCAAATAGTTGAAATTACTGATACGAATAATAAACTCGCTGTTGTTAATGTTGGTGGAGTCAGGCGCCAAGTAAATATTGCCTGTATAGTTGACGAAAATCACTCCCCTGCTGACTGCGTTGGAGATTGGGTATTAGTACATGTAGGCTTTGCAATGAATCGAATTAATGAGAAAGAAGCGGCTGAAACCTTGCAAATCTTGCAAGAACTAGCAGCCGCGCAAGCAGCACTTAGCAATTAATTGGCTAAGGTTAATCATATCGAAGTTCAAACAACTTAGACTATTAAATTAATATAAAATCTCAAAATCATATGAAATACGTTGATGAATACCGAGAACCCCAAAAGGGAGAAATATTACTCCGTGAAATCGAAACATTATCAAAAAAATTAAACAGACGTATAAAAATTATGGAAGTATGTGGTGGACATACGCATTCCATTTTTAAATATGGTATCGAAGATGCTTTACCAGAAACAATCGAATTAATTCATGGCCCAGGTTGTCCAGTATGCGTAATGCCAAAAGGAAAACTTGATGATGCTATAGCTATAGCTAAACATCCAAATGTCATATTCACAACATTTGGTGATACAATGCGGGTTCCCGGCTCCAAGACTAGTTTATTACAAGCTTCTTCAGAAGGCGCCGATATTCGTATGGTCTACTCACCATTAGATAGTTTACAGATAGCCAGAGATAATCCCGATAAAGAAATTGTTTTTTTTGGTATTGGTTTTGAAACTACTGCTCCAAGCACTGCCTATACAATTAAGCAAGCTTTATCAGAAAATCTTCATAATTTTAGTTTATTTTCTAATCACGTACTAGTAATTCCGGCATTACAAGCTTTACTCGATAACCCAGATTTGCAACTAGATGGGTTCGTGGGTCCCGGTCATGTCAGCATGGTAATTGGTTGTAACCCTTATAATTTTATTGCTAAAGACTATAATATACCTATTGTAATATCCGGCTTTGAGCCAGTAGACATTCTCCAATCAATTTGGATGTTACTACAGCAATTAATACAAAATCGCTGCGAAGTAGAAAATCAATACAGTCGTGTTGTACAAACACAAGGAAACATTCAAGCAATTACAGCAATGAATGAAGTATTTGAAGTTCGCTCTGAATTTGAATGGCGAGGTTTAGGTTATATTCCTGCTTCGGGTTTAAAAATTCGTCCTAAATACGCGCGCTTTGACACCGAAGCAAAATTTGCGCTTCCCAATAACCAAGTTGCCGACCATAAAGCTTGTCAATGTGGAGAAATACTCAAAGGAGTTCTCAAACCTTGGCAATGTAAAGTTTTTGGTACCGCTTGTACACCAGAAAACCCAATCGGTACTTGTATGGTTTCATCGGAAGGCGCCTGTGCTGCTTATTATAAATATGGTCGATTATCTATAAGTAAATAAACATGAACTAGACTACTGGGAATATATTAATTAGGACTTACGCACAGAAACCAGTTTTCTACCTATTCATTGTCGCAGACAAATCCTCGTTTTTATTACAAATTATCGACCAAGAAACCTGGTTTCTAGGATTTTTAGTATTCAATTAATGACTACTTTGTATACTCCCATCTGGCATTATTGTATTACCAAATATAGTTCCACTTAAATCGGTGCCACTCAGATTCGCACTGTGAAGGTTAGAATCAGTAAAATCTACTCCGCTTAAGTTAGCATTACTAAAATTGGCATTTTTTAGTTCTGCACTCGATAAATTGGCGCCAGTAAGATTAGCACCAGTAAAATTTGCGTTACTTAAATAACCTAAAAATAAATTTGCACCACTTAGGTTTGCGTTAGTTAAATCAGCATTTTCTAAATTTACCATTGACATACCAGCATTGCTCAAATTTGCTCCACTTAAATTTGTGCCTTCAAGATACAATTCATGTAGAGCAGTTCCAATCATATTAATGCCACTTAAATTAAGATTTGATAAATCTGACTCTAAATATATATCTGTACCATAAAAATTCCGTTCACCTGCTAAAAATCTTCTAATTAAATCTTCACGGGAAACACTTACCATTTTTATTTACTTATTCATTACTTTGTGGTTGGTTAAATTTATCTAGTAACTCTTCTCGTGATAATTGGCTCAACAGAGGTATAAATTGCTCTGGTTCTAGCACTGATAAAGGTTCAATAATTGTTTTTAATTCATCATCCACAGAGCCAAATCTATATTTAATTAAGTTTTTAATAGCGCTACGCATAATTTCCTGGTACCTTTCTTGTCGTGCTTCCTTTAGTCCTTCTTGCCGCCCTTGTTCTCTAGCTTCTGCTAGTTTTTGTAAATAAACAGGTGATAAACGCATAATTAAGCTCCTTGCTTCTTTACGTATACTTTGATACTAGACTTGTTTGTATACTATCCGCAGCAAGTGTTAAAGCTTAACTGTAGATAGTATATAAGTATTTACGATTAGCTAAATCTGTCTAGCAACTCCTCACGCGATAATTGTTGTATCAATGGTATAAACTCATCCTCTCCCAATGCTGCCAAAGGTTGTACAATTTGATTGAGTTCATCATCTAAAGAACCAAACCTAAATCGCAGCAACTTTTGAACAACCCTATATAAAGATTCTTGACTCCCTTCTTGGCGCCCTTCTTGGCGCCCTTCTTGTTTCCCTTCTTGTCTTCCTTCTTGTCTAACTTCTTCCAGCTTTTGCAAATAAATCGGTGATAAGCTCATAATAAAATCCCTATCCTCTTCTTCTTCAGGTTCTCTAAGTTCTAAGGTAGCCCTTAAGTTCAATAGTAAGTCAACTGCTTTTTGCCGTAAGGGGTTATCTGGTGATAATGCCTCTAACTCTTTTATAGCTCGTTTTTGAGTTCCGTCTCGACCTAAAAGCCTTAACCATAATGTTTCAGGGTCTTCACGTAGTTGATGGACGACAATGATAGCGGTTCTAGTGTTGTCGCCAAGAAAATATATTCCCTTACCCCAGTTTTCTTCATCGGGTGTCGCATGGAACCCATTATCTAAAAAAAGTTCTGATGCTGTAGGAGATATAATCCACAAGCGCGGTAAGTTATCCATTCTTAAGGGAGTTTCTTCTCGTCGGCTTTTTCGTTGTGCCTCGGCAAAGGTGGAGAACAGTTTACCCATACAACTACAAACCTCTAGTGGTTGCACTGCGTTCCGAAACGGTTCAAACAATGCTGCTGTGTTTGCAAATCGTCCTAATAACCCTAATTCGACCTCGGAGTCAGGTGGTTGGGGAAATGGTGCAAAGTAGACGTCGATTTCTCTAATTTATGATGGTACTTTTTCGTCTGTGTCTACTTCTCCTACTGTTTCTAGCAGTGCTTGCAGGTAATTCTTAGAGAACTCGTCATACGGAAATTGAGTCATGTTGTGATTCTTTTTAATACAGCAGAATTATTTTATATACATGTATGTGTATATAGGTACTAACCGAAATAATAATTTAGTTGAACATTCCGGTTGAATTTTCAGTTGTGTTTTTAGATGATGTTTGTGATTTATATTACTTTGTTTGTTGAGTTGAAATAGGGTTGTAAGAAGATTGGCAGCGGATTATGTAACTGATTTAACGGATAGATTTACTAGTTATGTTTGCTACACTTCTCTTGTGGGATAGGCATCCTTGCCTGTCCCCTTGATGGAAAGGATGGAAAGGACGGGCAGGATGCCCGTTCCACAAGAGTGTTTCACAAGGGCTTTGAATTATTTGACTTTTATTTTTTAGATAAGTTTGGTTCGACAATGTGGGGATAGTTATCATAATTACGTCGTACCCAGTCCATGCCAACTTCGTTATTTAGCTTGATTTTTTGTGGTGTGTTGGGATAAATTTTTCCTAAGATATCTGAGTCTTGTTCAATTACTACTTTGACTAAATCTAGGAATTTGAATTTAAGCAATTTGAATATTGGGTTTTTTGCTAGACCAAACATTATTGCATAAGTGCGTGATTTTGTTGGTGACTCTGGAATAAATGCATGAATTTGTTTAAATTTTCCGGCGCCTGTTTCACCATGAAGTACTACAAGTGAGGGAAAATAGTTTTCAAGGTGAGCATTAAGTACTTTGGGAAACATGAATAAACCAGGATTGCTTAGTTTTTCTTTTAAATCGGTAAGCGCAACGGGCATACTAAAATAAGCATGTGAATGATGCCCATTATCTATAAACTTTTCAAAATTGACTTCTTGAATCTTGAATAATGAACGATGCGTACCGTTTTGATGATTGTAGTCGTGCATGTTTAGCAGTAACGACATTAAGTCAGCTTGAATGCTGGTATCTGCTGTACATCCAATCAATTCATACTCTGCGGCAATTTCATTCAATATATTAGGTATGGGTTGTTTTGGTTCAGTATTTCCATACGACCAAATAAAATCACCTTGGATAATTAACTCTAAAGGCGCCAACTGCGGTAAGGTCTTTTTATTTGAACCAGGTAAAATCGTACATCCTTCACTGTCAAACTCCAGTGCATGAAACGGGCAAACTACTACACTAGTTTTATCTTTCTGTACTTCACACCATCCCTCACTAAGCATGGCGCCCATATGTGGACAAGCATTTGGTAAAGCATTAATATTACCCAGTGCATCTTTCCATAGTACATAGTCATTGCCGTACAGTGATACTTTGAATGGCTTATTAACTTGTAACATTGATTTGTGCGCTAATAACCAAGGGGCGCCTTCTAACATTGACATATATATATCCTGGTTTAAATACTCGCTCACATGACAAAAAATTCATGCCTATCATTAAAATATGAGTTTATCCTCACATTTGTCAATATCTTAGACAAAAATATTGCAGCTTACTTTTTAGCCCCAACATGAACCCAACTTCTCAAGACAGCCAAGAAAATGTAAAAATGCGGCGCCAACCTAAGCAAAAGCGTGGTCAAGAACGTGTTGAGCGGATTTTGGATGCAGCAGTAGAAGTATTTGATGAAGTTGGGTTTGATGCTGCGACGATGAATAATATCGCTTTACGCGCGCAAACAGCTATCGGTTCCGTGTATCAGTTTTTTCCCGATAAACTAGCTATTTTTCAAGCTTTAGAACTGCGTCATCTGGAACGAGTACATGCTGCTTGGGCAAAACTTAGCAGTCTTAATATAGCCGAACTGCCATTTGAGACTTTTATTAAAACGATGTTAAAGATATTTAAAGAAATCTTTGACGAGCCTACATCACGGTTACTGTTCATTCAGTATTTTACTTCTAACGCGATGTTCCAAACCATTGATGATAGTCTGACGCAACAAGGAATAGATTTCCAGGCAAAGCTACTACACGCACGTAACCCAAAATTGAGCGATGAAAAGTGTCAATTGATTGCCGAAATATGTGTTCAGGCTGCAAATGCATTACTTGTAGTTGCCCTTCGCAACCCAGAACCACGTCGTGAAGAGATTTTTCAGCAAATTGAAGAGTTAATGATTGCTTATCTACGTCCCTACGCTGGTGATGAGTTGATGGATGATATGCACAATGAAGTAATGAAGGTAATGATATGTCCACACTGTAATTCCCGGCGCCTTTCCAAGAACGGACATCGGCACAGCAAACAGCGGTATCTTTGTAAAGACTGCGGAAAGCAATTTTTAGAAAGCTATTCCCCGTCAGGTTACAGCAATGATATCAAGCAACAGTGTTTGGAACTGCACAATCGAGGTATAGGATTTCGGGAAATAGAGCGGCAAACAGGTGTCTCCCACAACACAATTATTAATTGGGTGAAGAAAAAATAATTACAGAAAAATTTTAATGTTACTTTCTCGTATATCTGAGAAATATTTCTGTGTTTATATGTAATAATGTCACGAGTCAAGCTACAAAATAATTACCCCACAGGGAATTTATTTTTTGGCTGATGCAGGCGCCGCTCTCAATTCGGTAGTATCTAATACCAAGTACTCCGCTATACAAAGAATTCAAAGCCAACATCTAATCTTCTTTCGACTCTTCCTTTGCGTCCTTTGCGTCCTTTGCGGTTTTTTTATTAAAACCAAAATAGGCATAGCAGACTACAAAACCCGTGGAATATAGAAAAACGTGATTAATGTCAAGGAAATCACGTTTCTCCTTAAACTTAAACATTTGTTCTATCACCACTAGGAGTAAATAGTGATGAACTTGTTAGAATTGCACGAACAAGAAGTCAAGCTCACTTCTTGTAGCGATAAAAATATAAATTTCAACCCAAGACAAACTGCTTACCCGCGTCCGCAACTGGTGCGGCAGCATTGGCAAAGCCTAAATGGTCAATGGAAATTCGCATTTGACGGTGAAGGGAAATGTACGAAGCCGGATAATATCAAGCAGTGGATTCATAATATCGAAGTTCCGTTCGCACCTGAATCTATCAAAAGTGGGATTGCTGATACGGGTTTTCATGCAAATTGCTGGTATGAGAGGGAATTTGAAACTCCTCCTTCTGAAGGAAGACTAATATTACACTTTGGCGCCGTTGACTATCGTGCGCGCGTTTGGGTAAACAACCAGTTCGTGGGAGAACATGAAGGTGGACATACATCTTTCTCGTTCGATATCACGGATATGCTCTCAGATACTGGCATCACAAAAGTAACAGTCTGGGCACATGATGACCCCCACGACTTAGCAAAACCTCGTGGGAAACAAGACTGGCAACTGAATGCCCATAGTATTTGGTATCCTCGCACGAGTGGTATTTGGCAAACAGTTTGGCTTGAACGTGTAGGCGCCACTTATATAGATAGCATCAAATGGACACCCCACATGGAGCGGTGGGAAATTGGTTTTGAAGCGTTTATTCAAGGTACACGCCAAGACGATTTACAAATCAAAGTAAAACTTAGCGTTGGTGATAATGTCTTAGTAAACGATACTTATACAGTATTTAAAGGAGAAATTCACCGTCGTATCGCGCTTTCTGACCCAGGTATTGATGATTATCGGAACGAGTTGCTATGGAGTCCAGAAAAACCAACTTTAATTGATGCTTCCATTCAACTTTGGGATGGGGATGTACTCTTGGATGAGGTCAAATCTTATACAGCAATGCGTGCGGTAGGAATTCAGCGCGACCGCTTTATGCTGAATGGGCGCCCTTATTATTTACGCTTAGTTCTTGACCAAGGATACTGGGAAGAGTCCTTGATGACGGCGCCGAGTGATGAAGCGTTACGTCGTGATGTGGAACTAGTTAAAGCAATGGGTTTCAATGGAGTACGTAAGCACCAAAAAGTTGAAGACCCCCGTTTCTTATATTGGGCAGATGTACTAGGTCTATTAGTTTGGGAAGAAATGCCAAGTGCTTACCGCTTTACACCAAAAGCTGTAGAACGAATGACGCGCGAATGGACTGAAGTTATAAAGCGAGATATAAGTCACCCTTGTATTGTGGCCTGGGTTCCGTTCAATGAATCTTGGGGAGTTCCCAATTTGACAGAGACACAAGCTCACCGAAATTACGTCTTGTCAATGTATCACTTAACCAAGACCCTTGACCCAACTCGTCCAGTAATTGGTAACGACGGTTGGGAGAGTACTGATACAGATATTCTTGCTATTCATGACTATGACAATAACCCAACGACTTTGGCAAAACGTTATGGTGATGAAGTCAAGTTATCTGACTTATTAAATCGCGAACGTCCCGGAGGACGAGTTCTCACCCTTGATAATTATGCTCACAACGGTCAGCCAATAATGTTAACAGAATTTGGTGGCATTGCTTATACCCAGGAACATGAAACTAATAGCACTTGGGGATATGCCAGAAGTTCAAATATTTCTGAGCTACAAATGCAGTATAGTGGGTTGTTAACAGTAGTAAACCGCGTTGAAATGTTTAGTGGTTTCTGCTACACCCAGCTTACCGATACTTTCCAAGAAGCAAACGGGTTGTTATATATTGACCGTACACCCAAAATTCCAATTGAGGCAATCGCTAGTGCAACTCTTGGTAATGACCAGCAATACTCGGCAACTAAAACCGATTGGTTGGAGGCAACATTAGTGCAAGAAACTGCTTATTGCGGTAGCGATGGTTGTAGGTAAAAGCCTAATTTGTATATAAATCATCCGTATTGTAGAGACCGAATTAATACGGTCTCTACATTATATCTGGCCATACCAATTAATAATCAACCTAATTGCCTCAAACAGCGCGCGCAGACTGATTGGACTAACTTGATATTTAACAGTTAGTACATCAATCCAATTGTTTAAATCAACATGGTTAGGACTTGCTAAATCCATCGTTTCAACCCAAGCAGTGTATATTTCCTCACCTAAATCTGGATGTGCAATAGCTCCTGCCTCCGCGCGCACCATCAAAATACAACGTTGGTTCATACTACAGGCATATTCTAGTTTCATACTTTAGAAACCTGGTTTCTACACAAAATTATAATTTTTATTACACGTTATCAATGAAGAAACCAGGTTTCTAGACTCCAATAAAAAATTCTTCCAAAAATGCGTAAAACTTCGGCGCCAGAAACTCAAATTTTTCTCCAATACAATCAGGAGTACTAATTTTATACCCTTTGCCATTTAACCAATTCTGATTATTAAATGGCGTATAAATAAAATGAGCCATTCCTTCGGAGTAATACCCTGATAAAGTCATAGTATTAATTTTTGGGAAAAAGCACACACTAAAATTAACGTTTTTGCCTATATTTTTTTCTTTTTTGAAAGTAATAGATAAATTATTACTACCAATTTTTTGAGCCAACAATCTATATTGATTTTTTGGAAACATAAAAGCTGCATCGAAACAGCTAGCTTGTCGATACAATAACTTGAACTCAGTTTCCGGGAATGCTAAAGCCGCGATGTTAGCAGCCTCTGCCAGCAAATCTGGTTGTATACTATAAATTACTTTGATTGCATCACAAGACATGTTTTTTACCTTAAAATTATTAGGATTGAACTGGGAGTCCTTTGTCCGAGATCAACTTAATGATTTTTTAATTACTTTTATTATAGCAATTGCCGAATTAACCAATCTCATATAAATCTCATATAAATCTCATATAATTATCTGGAATTTAAATATCCTGTGGCTTCCATGAATCTCGATTCTCTGCTTGAACTTATTAACAGCAAGCTAGTTACTATCCAAAGCCACCCTCTTAATTCGGCAGAACGTTTGGTTTTGCGGGGAATTTGGCACGATTGGAGTTATAACCAAATGGCTACTGAGGGGGGTTATAGTCCTGGATATCTTTCTAATGTTGTGGCGCCTCCTTTGTGGCAAAGACTGTCTACACTTATTGACAGGCGGGTTACCAAAAAAAATTGTCGTTTCTTGTTAGAAAACTATGCGGCTTGTTTAAATGCGGAGACTTTGCCACTTGAGCAACTTCCTGCTAGCTTTTCTGAGAATGTTAGCCAAGATATGTTGCCAAGATTTCCTAGTGGCTCAGTTCCTCTTGGCTCTCCTTTTTATATTGAAGACTCTGCCTTAAAAGATATTATTTGTCAAGAGATTATTAAAGGAGGCGCCTTGGTGAGAATTAAGGCACCTAGAGAAATGGGGAAAACCTCACTACTGCTGAGAATTTTAGACTATGCGAACAGTATCAATTACCATACAGTTAGCTTAAACCTAGAGCAAGTTGACTCAACAATTTTGAGCGAACCAAATCGCTTCTTGCGCTGGTTATGTGCTAGTGTCACCCGTCAGTTGCAACTCGAAACAAAACTAGACGAATATTGGGATGAAGATTTAGGCAGCAAACTTAGCAGCACCTTATACTTTCAAGATTATCTGCTAGAGCAAATAGATTCTCCTATGGTATTGGCTTTGGATGAGGTGAATCAAATATTTGAGCATCCAACGGTAGCTTCATCTTTTTTACCTTTACTGCGCTCGTGGTACGAAGAAGCTAAAAGACTACCGATATGGCAAAAGCTGCGTATAATTATAGTCAAGTCAACCGAGATATATATTCCCCTAAAGCTTAACCAGTCACCTTTTAATGTGGGACTACCAATTGTTTTGAATGAGTTCAGTCTAGAACAGGTACAGCAGTTAGCCCAACGTTATAAACTCAACTGGAAGGACGACCTTGAAGCAAAACTTTTAATGGCAATGGTTGGAGGACACCCTTCACTAATACATACAGCAATCTATCATCTTAGTGTTGGCGAAATCAATCTAGCACAACTTTTGGAAACCGCTCCTACATCTACCGGAATTTATTCCCACCATTTACAGCGTCTTTGGGCTATTTTACAAGAACAGCCAAACTTGGCTCTGGCTGTTTATCAAGTCATAAATGCTCCCCAACCCGTACAATTAGAACCGATTTTGGCTTATAAGTTAAAAAGTATGGGGGTAATTAAGTTATATGAAAATAAAGCCGCACTTAGTTGTCATCTGTATGGACAATATTTCCACAAGCATATAGAGATTGAAAAGTAAATACATTTTATTTATATGTTTTTGCAAAATTAAGTAAAATTTTGATAAACAATATTTTGATATAATATAAATTGAATCCCTATAATTTAGAATATTAAAGTACATGGATATTTTAGGTTATGAATGTAGGGAAATAATCTACGAAAGCGATAGCTCGTTGATTTACCGCGCGCAGCGAAAAGTAGATAAACAAAGAGTTATTCTCAAAATTCTCAAACCCGCTTATCCTAGTCCAAAAAGTATAGCTCAGTTCCAACGCGAGTATGAAATAACTAAAAATCTTAACTTAATAAATACCATAGATGTCTACAGCCTAGAAAGCGAGCGGCACCGATGGCTGATGGTATTAGAAGATTTTGGTGGTGAATCCCTGACAAGATTAATGCAGGGTAAACAATTTACCTTAAACGAGTTTTTGCCGCTTGCTATTAAAATAGTTGACATTCTTAGTCAGGTACATGAGCGAAATATTATCCATAAAGATATTAATCCGTCTAACATTGTTTGGAATCAGAAAACGGGTCAAATTAAGCTAATTGACTTTGGCATTTCTACAGTTCTTCCAAAAGAAGTTTCAACTTTCCGCAACCCAAATTTATTAGAGGGAACCATAGCGTATATTTCTCCAGAGCAAACTGGAAGGATGAATCGCGCTATTGATTATCGCACAGATTTTTACTCGCTGGGAGTAACTTTTTACCAATTACTAACTCGCACGTTGCCCTTCCCTACTCAGGATGCGTTGGAATTGGTGTATTGTCATATTGCTAGACAACCTGTGGCGCCCCACCTTCATAATATAGATATTCCTGTAGTAATTTCTGAGATTGTACTCAAATTAATGGCAAAAAATGCCGAAGACCGCTACAAAAGTGCTTATGGAATTAAGGCAGATTTGGAGGAATGTAGAAGGCAGTGGGATACAGGGAAAATTAACTCCTTCAAGCTGGGTCAATATGATGTTTCGGGCTTTCAAATTCCACAAAAGCTTTATGGAAGAGAGCAAGAAATTAACACTTTATTAGCTGCGATGGAGCGGGTTAGTCAGGGTAATGATACTTTATGTTATGCCCGAAGGGCTGAAATGATTCTGGTGACAGGATATTCTGGCATTGGCAAGTCATCTCTAGTACAAGAAATTTATAAACCAATTACGAAGCAGCAGGGGTACTTTACTTCGGGTAAATTCGATCAATATCAAAGAAATATTCCTTATAGTTCGTTTGTTCAAGCGTTTCGTTCTTTAATTCAACAATTACTTACAGAGAGCCAAGTCAAAATTGATACTTGGCGATCAAAGCTGTTAGCTGCTTTCGGCGCCAATGGACAAGTCATAATTGATGTAATACCTGAAGTGGAACTAATTGTTGGTCAACAACCAACAGTACCAGAACTGGCGCCAGCAGAAGCTCAAAATCGTTTTAATTTGGTGTTTCAAAACTTCATCCAAGTATTTACCCAAGCAGAACACCCACTTGTTCTGTTCTTAGATGATTTACAATGGAGCGATATTGCTTCGTTAAAATTGATTGAACTGTTAATGACAGCTTCATGCAATCGCTACTTGTTGATTATCGGCGCCTATCGAGATAACGAAGTTAGTGCAAGTCATCCATTGATGTTGACGATAGATGAAATCAAGAAGCTGGGAGCAACTGTCAATGAGATATTACTTACCAATTTAAGTTTACCCAATATTACACAGTTGATTGCTGATACTCTTAATGCTTCTATTGAAAAGGTTAAACCCTTAGCAAAATTAGTACTTGATAAAACTCATGGTAATCCATTCTTTATCAACGAGTTTTTAAAGTTAGTTTATAGTACACAATTATTGACATTTGACTTTCAAAGTGGCGCCTGGGAATGGAATTTAGCACATATTCATAGAAGCGAAATAACTGATAATGTCATTGAATTAATGGCTAGCAGGGTGCGACAGTTGAGAGAACAAACGCAAGAGGTATTGAAGCTAGCTGCTTGTATTGGCAACTCATTCAACCTTGAAACCTTGGCAATTGTCTATAAAAAAGCTCCTAGAGAAACTGCTTCTGACTTGTGGGAAGGTATCGCAGCAGGTCTAATATTGCCTTTGACCGATACTTATAAATTAATCGATTTTGATATTCAAGGTTTAGCAATGGACGTTAAAGTCGAATACAAGTTTGCCCACGACCGCATTCAGCAAGCAGCTTATTCATTAATTCCTGGCGCCCAAAAGCAAGCCGTGCATTATCAAGTAGGACAATTGCTTTTAGAAAACACACCATCCCAACGAGAGCAGAAAATTTTTAATATAGTTAACCAGCTCAATTTAGGCTGCAATTGCATTATACAGCAAATAGAGAAGGACAATTTAGCTCAATTAAATCTCCAGGCAGGAAAAAAAGCAAAAGCATCGACGGCCTATGAAGGGGCATTAAGATACTTGATGGTAGGAATAAACTTGTTGGGAGAAAGCTGGCAAAGATGTTATGACTTAACGTTAGCACTGTATGTAGAAGCAGTGGAGGCAGCTTACTTATGTGGTCAATTCGACCAAATGGAGGAATTAGCCGACTTAGTACTACAAAAAACTAGTATACCGCTCGACAAGGTGAAAGTCTATGAAGTTAAAATTTCTGCTTACAGTACACAAAATCAAATACAAAAAGCAATCGATACGGGACTAATAGCTTTGAAGCTTTTAGGAGTGAGTTTACCGAAACAACCGAGCAAAATTGACATTCTACTTTACCTATTAGAAACAAAGCTAGCATTACTCGGAAAACGAATCGAAGATTTAATTGACTTGCCCCAAATGAGCGATAAGACAGCACTAGCAATAATGCGGATTTTATCAGCTATTACTGCTGCCGCTTACTTCGCTACTCCTAACTTGTTACCAATAGTTATTTTTAAAGGAGTAAATTTATCGATTAAGTACGGTAATACAGATTTATCAGCAATGACGTATGCGTCTTACGGTTTAATTCTTTGCGGTAGATTAGGAAATATTAGAACTGGCTCTGGCTTCGGTAATTTAGCATTAGAATTGTTAGACAGGTTCAATGCTCAAAAAATTAGACCTAAAGTAACTCATATAGTTAATAGCTTTGTCAAACATTGGCACTCACATGTTAGGCAAACATTACCATTTCTACTTGAGAGTTATTCCATCGCTATAGAAATAGGAGATTTAGAATATGCTAGTCATTGTAGATTTAATTACTGTTTCTATTTCTATTATGTAGGTAATGAGTTAGGGTTTGTTTCTCAAGAAATAGCAAAATTTAATGAATTCATTCATAAATTTAAGCAGAAGCTATATTATGAAAGTATATTAATCACTTGGCAAACGGTTTTAAATCTAATGGGATATTCTGATTGTCCATATCGTTTAGTTGGTCAAGTTTATAATGAAGAAGAAACCTCACTGAGTCAACTTGAGGCAAAGAATAACCAAAACATGATTTTTCAGCTATATTTTGATAAGTTGATGCTTTGTTACTTGTTTGAGAAGTACCAACTAGCTCTTGAATACGCAGCTATAGCTGAAAAATATCTAGATGGTTTAGTCGGAACTCTATGTGTTCCAGCATATCATTTTTACACTTCACTTATTCAACTTGCAATATATACGAATGCCTCAAAAGTAGAGAAAAAGCGATTATATCGAAAAATGCAAGCAAGCCAAAATAAAATAAAAAAATGGGCGCATCATGCCCCAATGAACCATTTAAACAAGTTTTTTCTTATAGAGGCAGAGCGGTATCGAATTTTAGGACAAGAAATGAATGCAGCAGATTGTTATGACAAAGCCATTGCTCTTGCCCAAGAAAATAAATATATTCATGAAGAAGCTCTTGCCTACGAGTTAGCGGCAAGGTTTTATCTAGATGCGGGCAAAACTACTATTGCTGAAGCTTATATGCAAAATGCTCGCTATCGTTATTTAATTTGGGGCGCCGCTGCCAAGGTAAAAGATTTAGATGAAAAATACCCACAATTACTCAATAGAAAGTTAGAAACAACAAATCCAATTATATCTACTATTACATCACTAACTAAAAGTTCTAATGCACTCGATTTCGATACAGTGATGAAAGCCTTGCAAACTATTTCTAGCGAGATTATGCTAGACAGTCTGCTGGTAAACTTAATGAAAATAGTAATTGAGAATGCAGGCGCCCAAACTGGTTTTATTCTTTTGAAAAAGCAAGAACGATTGTTTACTGCCGTTAAAGGTAATATAAACAAAGATGAGTTTATACTTATTCAAACAGAGATAAATAAAAATTATCAGCTACCCATATCCTTAATTAATTACGTAGAAATAACTAAGGAAGATGTTGTTTTAAATGATGCGGTTAATGAAGGAAGATTTACAAACGACCCTTATATTATCAATAATCAACCACAATCTATTTTATGTGTACCTATTATCAATCAAGGTCAATTTATTGGTTTACTTTATTTAGAAAATAATCTAAGTAAAGGTGCATTTACATTTGAGAGATTAAAAGTATTAAAACTATTATCTTCTCAAGCAGCTATTTTCTTAAAAAATGCTCAACTCTACGAAGAGAAAACTGCCCTGAGTATAAACTTACAGCAAGCAATAGAAGCATTAGCCGAGTCCAACCAAACTTTAGAACAAAAAGTTATTGAGCGTACCCAAGAACTTTCGCAAACACTAGAAGTGCTTAAAGAGACCCAAGCCAAACTAGTATTTGAAAACGATTTGCTCAGAAATGCAGAACAGCCTTCGACCTACGATTATCAAGTTGGAGGGAGTCTACCAATGGACGCTCCCACTTATGTAGTGCGCGCGGCAGACCGTCATCTTTATAAGGCATTAAAGCTTGGGGAATTTTGCTACATTTTAAACGCGCGGCAAATGGGCAAGTCAAGTCTCATGGTACGCATGATGCACCATCTTCAGCAAGAAAAGTTTAGCTGTGGGGCAATAGACTTAACCCGTCTTGGCAGCGAAAATATAACCCCTAACCAATGGTACAAAGGGTTAGCGGTGGAATTATGGCGAAGTTTTGGATTGCTCTCAAAGGTAAATTTCAAAGCATGGTGGAACTCACACCAAGATTTATTACCCGTCCAGTGCTTGAGCCTATTTATCGAAGATATTCTACTTCAGGAAGTTAAAAGTGAGAAAATTTTTATTTTTATAGATGAAATAGATAGTATTTTAGGTTCAAATCTTCCAGTTAATGATTTTTTTGCTTTCATCCGCTTCTGCTATAACCAACGCACCATTAATCTAGAATATCGGCGTTTAACCTTTGTTCTATTGGGAGTAGCAACACCAACAGAATTGATAGTTGATTATAAAAGAACACCTTTTAATATTGGTCAAGCAATTCAGCTAGAAGGTTTTAAAGAGCATGAAGCTCAACCTTTGCTTCAAGGGTTAACAGAGAAAGTTAGTAATCCACAAGTGGTGCTGAAAGAAGTTTTAGATTGGACAAACGGTCAACCTTTTCTAACTCAAAAACTTTGTAAGCTAATTCGCAATTCTTCATCTCCTATTCCGACAAATAAAGAAGCAGAATGGATTGAAAACTTAGTGCAGAAATCTATTTTAGATAATTGGGAATCTCAAGACCAGCCAGAGCATCTGGTAACTATTCGCGACCGTATGCTTGGAAGTGAACATCAACCTGCTCGACTACTAGAGATTTATAAACAAGTATTGCAACAGGTCGAAGTTGCCGCAGTTGACAGTCCAGAAGAAAGGGAATTGCTTTTATCAGGACTTTTGATTAAGCACCAAGGTTGTTTAAAAGTGCATAACCGTATTTATAAATCGATTTTTAATAGTAGTTGGGTTGAACTATATTTGTAAATATTTATGTAATATATAGTACTAAGTAGATGGCTAACAGAGTTATATATTGTGTCTCTACACCGTTTGGTAGAGATATTGATTGCTCTAATTCAGATACAACTTTGATGGTAAGCAATCAGTTTCCAAAAAATAAACTATCTATTTGTTTTGTATTGTGGAGCTTGTATTGTGGAGCTTGTATTGTGGAGCTTGTATTGTGGAG